>ERZ724513.1772-NODE-1772-length-10898-cov-13.380338_pt1 | contig 10898 bp, 9 predicted proteins | sample MGYA00376046_ERZ724513 | MGnify/ENA primary metagenome ERZ724513 (study PRJEB28724, sample SAMN07190883) | activated sludge metagenome | isolation source: activated sludge of sewage treatment plant in Hong Hong | place: Hong Kong | collected 2016-03-17 ... | reverse complement strand
GCCACCGACTACATCGAGGCCGCGGGCCCGGTGGTGCGGGTGGCCCACGATGCCCCGGTGCGGTTCTCCACCGACGACGACCGGCTGCCGCTGACGGCGGCCGACCCCGCGCGGGTGGCGGAGTTGGCCAGCGCCTATGGGGTGGGATCGTCCATCGGGCGACTGCAGAAGGCGTTGGACGGCCTGCCGGGTTAGGGTTGCGCCGGTTCGTTGCTACCAGGGTAGTAACCCGGTAGCATTCAACCATGAAGTTGAGTGTCAGCCTCTCAGCGGAGGATGTCGCGGTGCTCGACGCCTATGTCGAGCGCACCGGCCTACCGTCTCGGTCGGCGGCGGTGCAGCGGGCGGTCCGGATGCTTCGCTTCCCGACGCTGGAAGACGACTATGCCGCGGCGTGGGACGAATGGTCGACCGAAGACGACGGATCATGGACCGAGACACTCGGCGACGGGTTGGCCGGTGCTGCGCGGTGAGATCTGGCAGGTTGATCTGAGTCCTGTTCGGGGAATCGAAGCCGACAAGCAGCGGCCGGCCATCGTCGTCAGCAACGACCGTGCCAATAGCACCGCGGCGCGACTCGGTCGCGGAGTCATCAGCGTGGTCCCCATCACCAGCAATGCCGACCGGGTTTACCCGTTCCAGGTGTTGTTGTCGCCAGGGCCGAGCGGTCTGACGGTCGAGTCCAAAGCCCAAGCGGAGCAGGTCAGATCTATTGCAGTGCAACGGTTCATGCGCCGGATCGGACGGGTATCCAGCGCCGAACTGGCAGCGATCGACGATGCGCTGCGATTACACCTCGACTTGTAGGGTTATCAAGGCTTGTCGAAAGACGACATCTCTACAGCGATTTCCTCATCGTTCGCCTCGCCGGGGTTACGGTCGGCGGAAAACGACGGGCGACGATGCCATTACTTCGGCCGGCCGACCTCGTAGGTGCCCTTGTCGTCCTGGAACGTCACGGTCACCTGGCGCTTCGTGCCGTCGATGCTCACCTCGCAGTTGAAGGTGTCACCCTTCTTGACCGTCGGGCTCTGGCCGTTGTTGCACTTGACGTCCTTGACGTTCTTGGCGCCGTAGCCGTTGGTTTCGTCGGTCAGGATCTGCTGCACGCCCTGCTGGGCCTTGTTCACGTCCAGCTTGGTGGTCACGAAGAAGCCGGGCTTCCAGAAGCCCAGCACCAGCACCACCGCCAGAACGACGGCCGCCAGCACACCGATGACCGCGCCGATCACCTTCGCCGACTTCTTGGAAGCCTCTTCGGTGCCGGCGGGCTGGCCGTACGGGTACTGACCCGGCTGACCGGGCTGGCCCGGCTGCTGCGGGTACTGGCCCGGGTACTGACCGGGCTGCTGCGGATACTGGCCGTACTGCGGCGGCTGACCGTACTGCCCCGGCTGGCCGTAGGCGGCCGGGTTGTACTCCGTCGGCGCGCCATACGGCTGCGCGGGCGGATACCCCGGCTGCCCCTGCGGCTGACCGTACTGCGGATACTGCTGCGGGTAGGCGGGCGGCTGCCAGGCCGGCTGCTCCGAACCCGAGGGCTGCTGCCCCCAGGCGGGCTGGTCAGTGGACGGCGGCTGCCAGGCCGGGGTCTCCTGCTGCTCCGAACCCGAGGGCTGCTGCCAGGCCGGCGTCGCGGCCGGAGGCTGCTCCGAACTGGGAGCAGGCTGATCCTGACCCGACGCGGGCTGCTGGGCCTGCCAGGGGTTGGGGTCGGATCCCTGCGGTCCGCTCATCGTCTCTCCTTGATCTGGTAGCGATTCGCCGATGACACCGTAGCGTTTGCATCACCCTACCCGCCATCAACAGCGACGACGCCGCGCCGGATGTCGTCCACGGCGCGTTTCGCCGCGGTGCGCAGCGAGCTTTCCGGTGCGGCGTTGCGCACCTGGTCCAGCAGGTCCAGCACCTGGCGGCACCACCGCACGAAATCGCCCGCCGGCAGCGGCGTGCCGTTTCCGGTGACATCCGAGGCGGCCAGCGCCGCGGCGAGGTCACCGGTGGTGGCCCACCGGTAGATCGCGGCCACGAAACCCTCGTCGGGTTCCCGGGACGGCTGGATGCGGTGCCGGTTCTCGTCGGCGCGCAGTTGCCCCGACAGCCGCCGGGTGGCCACCAGGGCCCGCCGCACGTTCGGCGTCGGCATCTCGACCGCGTGCAAGGGTGTCGGACCGTCGCCGCCGCGGGCCTCGAAGACCATCGCCGACAGCACCGCCGCCAGTTCCGCCGGCTGCAGACCCTTCCAGGCGCCGGTGCGCAGGCACTCGGCGACCAGCAGGTCGCTCTCGGAGTAGATCCGGGCCAGTAACCGGCCGTCGGCGGTCACCCGGGGCTCGCCACCGTCGGGGTCGATCTCGACGAAGCCACGCTCGGTGAGCAGCCCGAGGATCCGGTCGAAGGTGCGGGCCAGCGAGTTGGTGGCCGCGTTCACCTTGGCGCGGATCTGGTCGTTGTCGCGCTCGACCCGCAGATACCGTTCGGCGATGCGCACCGCGGCGTCGCGGTCGGCGGTCCGGTGCGCGGGGTGCCTGCGCATCTCCTCCCGCAGCGCGCTCAGTTGCGGGTCGATGTCGGGCTCCGCGTCGGGGGCGCCGCGCCGCTTGCGCCCGGACGGGATGACCAGTCCGGCGGCCGCCGACCGCAGCGCCGACGCCAGATCCCGGCGTACCCGGGGCTGGCGGTGTTCGACCCGCTTGGGCAGCGTCATCGAGCCGACCGGTCCCGCGGCCCCCGGATAGTCGGCGGTGGAAATCCTTCCCGCCCAATGGTTTTCGGTGAGAACCAGCGGCCGCGGATTGTCGGCGTCGGCGGCCGGCTCCAGCACCACCGCCAGGCCGCCGCGACGGCCCTGGGTGATATTGATGATGTCGCCGCGGCGCAGCGCGGCGAGCGCGTCCCCCGCGGCCTGCCTGCGCTGGAGCCGGGAGGCGCGGGACTGCGCCCGTTCGCGCTCGGAGATCTTGGCCCGCAGCCGGGCGTAGTCGACGATGGCCGGTTCGGGCGCCGGCTTCGAACGCCGATCCCAGCCCAGTTCGCCCGCGATGTCGTCGAGCATCTTCTCGCCGCGTTCGACCCCGCGGACCAGGCCCACCACCGAACGGTCCGCCTGGTACTGGGCGAACGAGCGCTCCAGCAGCTGACGAGCCTGCTCCGGGCCCATCTGGTTCACCAGGTTGATGGTCATGTTGTAGGACGGCGCGAACGAACTCTTCAGCGGGAAGGTCCGGGTGGAGGCCAGACCGGCGACCTCGGCGGGTTCGACCTCGGGACCCCACAGCACGACGGCGTGGCCCTCCACATCGATGCCGCGGCGCCCGGCCCGGCCGGTCAGCTGGGTGTACTCCCCCGGCGTCAACGGCAGATGCTGCTCGCCGTTGAACTTCACCAGCTTCTCCAGGACGACGGTCCGGGCGGGCATGTTGATGCCCAGCGCCAGGGTCTCGGTGGCGAAGACCGCCTTGACCAGCCCGCCGGTGAAGAGTTCCTCGACGGTGTGCCGGAAGATCGGCAGCATGCCGGCATGGTGGGCGGCCAGCCCCCGCAGCAGCCCCTCCCGCCACTCGTAGTAGTCCAGCACGGCCAGGTCGGCGTCGGCGAGATCGCCGCAGCGGCGGTCGATCACCTCGGCGATGCGGTCGCGGTCCTCGTCGGTGGTGAGCCGCAGTGGGCTGCGCAGGCACTGCTTGACGGCGGCCTCGCAGCCGGCGCGGGAGAAGATGAAGGTGATCGCCGGCAGCAGGCCCTCCCGGTCCAGCGCGGCGATGACGTCGGGCCGCGACGGCGGGCGGTGCAGGCCCCGAACAGGCCCGGTCCGCCGCTCGTCGGATCTCCCCCGCCCGCGGTGCCGCGGCTGCCAGTCCGCGAGCCGGTCGGCCTCCCGGCGGTTGGCGATGTGGCGCAACAGCGTCGGGTCGACCAGATGCTGCTTGCCCGTACCGCCCTTGTCGGCGGAGTAGTCGAACAGGTCGAACAGGCGCTTGCCGACCAGCACGTGCTGCCACAGCGGCACCGGCCGATGTTCGTCGACGACCACGGTGGTGTCGCCGCGGACGGTCTGGATCCAGCCGCCGAACTCCTCGGCGTTGCTCACCGTCGCCGACAGGCTGACCAGCCGCACCTCGTCGGGCAGGTGCAGGATCACCTCCTCCCAGACCGCGCCCCGCATCCGGTCGGCCAGGAAGTGCACCTCGTCCATCACGACATACGAAAGGCCCTGCAGCGCATCGGACATCGCATACAGCATGTTGCGCAGCACCTCGGTGGTCATCACCACCACCGGGGCGTCACCGTTGACGGACTGGTCGCCGGTCAGCAGGCCGATGCGCTCCGGGCCGTAGCGGCGCACCAGATCGCTGTGCTTCTGGTTGCTCAGCGCCTTGATCGGCGTGGTGTAGAAGCATTTCCGGCCCGCGGCCAGCGCCAGGTGGACCGCGAACTCGCCGACGACCGTCTTGCCCGCACCCGTCGGGGCGCACACCAGCACGCCGTGGCCGCGTTCCAGCGCCTCACAGGCCTGGAGTTGGAACGGGTCGAGCTGGAAGCTCAGCAGCGCCGCGAACTGCGCCAGCTGGGAGTCCGGCTCAGGTGATGTCGTCATGCTGCGGGGTCTGCCGGGGTGGCTGCTGGGGGCCGGCGGGCACCGGGTCGGCGACCGAGCCCGGCGGCTCGATGGGTGCGGCCTGGTCGTCGGGGATGGTGGTCTGAGCCTCGCGCTTGGCCTTGCGCCGGTCGTGAATGCGCGCGATCTGGATGGCGAACTCCAGCAGCAGCGTCAGCGCGACGCCCAGGGCGAGCATGGAGAACGGGTCGGATCCGGGCGTCGCGAACGCGGCGAACACGAACACCCCGAAGATCAGGCCGCGCCGCCACGCCTTGAGCCGCTCGTAGGACAGCACCCCGACCAGGTTGAGCATGACGATCAGCAGCGGGAACTCGAAGCCCACACCGAACACCAGCAGCAGGTTGATCAGGAAGCTGAAGTAACGGTCACCGGACAGCGCGGTGACCTGCACGTCGCTGCCGACGGTCAACAGAAAGTGCAGGGCCTTGGACAGCACGATGTAGGCCAGGACGGCGCCGGCGACGAACAGGGTGGCGGCGAACGAGACGAACACCGTCGCGAACCGGCGCTCGTTGCGGTACAGGCCGGGGGTGATGAACGCCCACATCTGGTAGAGCCAGACCGGGCAGGCCAGCACGATGCCCGCGGTCAACCCGACCTTGAGCCGCAGCATGAACTGGTCGAACGGTGCGGTGGCGAGCAGTCGGCAGCCGCCGTCTGCGCTGATGTCGGCGCGGGCCGACTGCGGGAGCGCGCAGTACGGCTCCCGCAGCCACTCACCGAGGCTCTCCACCCCGAACAAACCGTGGCTGTACCAGATGAATCCCACCACGGTGGTCAGCGCCACCGCCCCCACCGAGATGAGCAGCCGGGTGCGCAGTTCGTGCAGGTGGTCGACCAGCGACATGGTGCCGTCTGGGTTGGTGCGGCTGCGGCGTCTGCGCGGATCGAGCCGCAACAGGAGTTTGGGGGTGCGCACGGCAGGGGCTACCTACTCAGCGCCGGGGCGCCGGGATTGGGATCGGTTAGGCCGGTCGGGCGTCGGTCTGGTTCGGCGGGGGCGGCGTCACCGGCGCCTCGACCCGCTCCGACTGGACCTGGGTCGGGGGCTGCGCCGGGGTGACCGGCGTGTCGGTCTTGCCCTCGTTCTGGAGTTCCTTGACCTCCGACTTGAAGATGCGCATCGACTTGCCCAGCGAGCGCGCCGCATCAGGCAACCGCTTCGACCCGAAGAGCAGCACCACGACGGCGATAAGGATCAGCCAGTGCCACGGTTGTAGAGCACCCAATTTGGTCACCTCCAGATGTCTGTTCGATGCTACCCCAGGCGGGTCCCCGGCAGCCCCGACGTCGCTACTCAGCCGTCCAGTTCGGCGTACGCCGCGAGCGCGGCGGTGGCCGCCCCGCGCACCCGCTCGACCAGCGAGTCCGGCGCCAGCACCCGCACGTCGGGGCCGAAGCCCAACACCAGCCGGGCCATCCACTCGTCGGAGGCATAGGTCATCGCCGCCTCGCGGTAGCCGTCGGGCAACTCGGTGTGCACCCGCATCGGGTAGTACTCGAGCATCCAGGACGCCGACGGCGCCAGCAGCAGGGTGGCCGCGGGCAGGGCGGGATCCGCGTCGAACAGCGAGGTGTCCGGGGCGGCCTGCACGGCCGGGGCCGGCGGCGCGGACGGCTCGTCGAGGATGTCGGCCTCGACGATGCGGTCGAACCGGAACAGCCGCACCCCCTCGGCCTCACGCGACCATGCCTCCAGGTAGCTGTGGTCACCGACGAGGACCACCCGGATCGGGTCGACGATGCGGGTGGACAGCATGTCGCGGGAGGCCGAGTAGTACTCGATGCCGAGCGCGCGGCTGTTGCGCACCGCGGTGCGGACGGCGGCGGCGGCCTCGCTCTCGATCGGGGCCGGCTCGTCGACCGCGGCGGCGGCGTGGGTCTGGTCGTGGGCGATGGTGCCCGCCGCCGACTCGATCTTGGCGATGGCGCTGCGCGCGGCCTGCGGGTCGACGACGCCGGGGATGTCGACGAGGGCGCGCAGGGCGACCAGCAGGCCGGTGGCCTCCGGGGAGGTGAGCCGCAGCGGCGCGTCGACGCCCGCGGTGAAGGTGACGTTGATGGTGTCACCGGAGAACTCGAAGTCGATCAGGTCGCCCGGCCCGTAGCCGGGAAGCCCACACATCCACAACTGGTCGAGGTCCTGCTGGAGCTGCTTGCGGGTGACGCCGAGGTCGGCGGCGGCCTCGGCGTAGGTGATCTGCGGGTTGGCCTTGAGGTACGGAACCATGTTCAGCAGCCGCACCAGGCGGGTCGAGACGGGGCTCATGCGCGATCCGCCTGCGCTACTCGCTGGACGCTCATGCGCGATCCGCCTGCGCTACTCGCTGGACGCTCATGCGCGATCCGCCTGCGCCGTCAGCCGCGCCACCACGTCGGCCCGCAGCGCCGCCGGTTCGAGCACCAGCGCGTCGGCGCCGTACCCGGCGATCTCCCGGGTGAGGCGGTCGCGGGTGCCGAGGTCGAGCTCGATGACCTCACCGGCGCGACCGCCGATCGTGCGCGAGCCCTTCGACGTGCCCGTCCGGCGCAGCGCGGTCGCCCGGCCGTCGGCCACCCACACCGTCGCGGTCACTCCGCTCGGCGCCTCGCCGATGGCCTTCTCGACGATGGCCCGCAGATCCACCCCGTCCGGCCGGGTGACCGACCCCGCGGGCCCGACGGTCTGCACGCCGGCGTCGATGCGCGACAACCGAAACGTGCGGGTGGCGTTGCGATCCCGGTCATGGCCGACCAGATACCACCGGCCGCGGGCGGTCACCACGCCCCACGGCTCGACGGTGCGCTCGACGTAGGGCTCGGTGGGCAGCGGCCGGTGCTGGAACCGGACGGCCTGCCGGGAGTCGATGGCGGACAACAGGATTCCCAACACGTCCTCCGAGCCGCGCAGGCCGGGCGGTCCGGTGGCGGTGGTGATGGCCACCGCGGCGTCCGGGTCGACGTCCACCCCGGCGGCACGCAGCTTGAGTAGGGCGCCCTGCGTCGCGGTGATCAGTTCCGGTGACTCCCACAACTGGGCGGCAACCGCGACGGCGGCCGCCTCCTCGGCCGTGAGCTCGATGTCGGGCAGTGCGTAAGCGTTTCGATTGATGCGGTACCCCTCAGCGGGATCGAACGTCGAGACCCGGCCGGTCTCCAACGGGATGCCGAGGTCGCGCAGTTCGTTCTTGTCCCGCTCGAACATCCGCGAGAACGCTTCGTCGGTGGGGCTTTCGGCGTAGCCGGCCACACTCGCGCGGATGCGTTCGGCGGTGATGTAACCATGCGTGGACAGCAGCGCGATGACGAGGTTCATCAACCGCTCGACCTTGGAAGTCGCCACCGGGCAACCTTACCGGGAAATGCGTCGCGCGCTGTGCGGCACGCGGTGGTGGCCGTCGGTGCCGCCGTCCGGAGCGCCAGTGCTTGTGCCCGGCTACGAGCGACTCTGCCGTGGCGGATCGGGCGGCGCCTGAGGAAAGTCGCTCGTAGCCGGGCACACAGCATGTCGGGTCGGACAGCCTGGGGCGCGCGGGCGACGACCTAGAACACGGTCCCGGTCTCGCCGAGCATCGCCCTGCGAACCAGCGGCATAGGCAGCGGTCCCAGCTTGACGAAGGTGTCGTGGAAATTCTTCAGCGTGTAGTCGGCACCCAGTTTGGACTTGTAGTCCTCGCGCAGCTTCAGAATCATCAGCTTGCCCATGGTGTAGTAGCCGTAGGTGGCATCGGCCGTCCCCCGCTTGGCCTCGGACTCCGCGACCGACTCCGGTTGGTAGGCGTCCGCCACAAACTTCTCCTGCGCCTGCTCGACCGTCATGCCCTCGGTGTGCATCTTGATGCCGACGATGAAGCGCACGTCGCGCAGCAGGGCGTCCTGCAGCTGCGCCAGCCGGTAACGCGGGTCGTCGGCGTGCAGGCCCTCGTCGAGCATCATCTGCTCGCAGTAGTGCGCCCAGCCCTCGAAATTGCTCGCCGCCCCGAAGACCTTGCGGACGTCGGACGGAAAGTCCTTGGCGTAGAGGAACTGCAGGTAATGGCCCGGCCACACCTCGTGAACGGACACGTTGCTGATGCTCGCCCGGTACCACCTGGCCATGAATTCGTTCTGCTCCCGGGCCGGCCAGGCCGGGTCAGGCAGCGTCATGTTGAAATACGCCTCGGTGGCCACCTTCTCGAACGGCCCCGGGATGTCCATCGAGGCCGACGTGGTCGCCCGCATGAACGGCGGCGTCTCCACCACCCTCGCCGGGGGCGCGGGCGGAATGTCGACGATCTGCTTGTCCCGGACGAACCGCGCGAGGCCGTCGAGATTGCTCTGCGTCACGGCCAGCAGCTCCGAGGCGGGCGGGTGGTCCTTCGCCACCTCGGCCAGCACCTGGGCGGGCGCCTTCGCCGGATCGATCTTGCGTGCGGCCTCGGCGAAAGCCCGCTGATTGCTCGTCAGGTCCTTCTGCGCGACCGCCAGCAGTTCGGCGAGCGGTGTGGTGATCATCTCGTCGGCGGCGAGCACCTCGGAGTAGGTCTGCGCGCCGTAGGCGAACGATCCGTTGGAGCGCGGCAGCAGATCGCTCTGCAGCCACTTCTGGTAGTCCTCGAGGGCCGCGATCACCGCACGGTTGGCGGTCTCGAACTCGGCCAGCAGCGCGGGATCCTGCACGGCGGCGAACGCGGCGGGCACGTCGTCGGCGAAGAAGTCGCGGTTGCCGTCGGCCTGTTCGATGGCGATCTCGGTGAAGACCCGGGGCGGGTCGTCCAGGTTTCGGCGCGCCTCGGCAAGCGCGTTCGGCATCAGCTTCTCCCGGGCGATCAACGCGGACAGCCGTTGTTCGGGCGGAGCGAAGTTGCGCGAGATCATCACGAAGGCGTCGTTGGTGATCCCACTGCTGTACAGGTCGGGGTCCCTGGCCCAGCCGCGGATGACGTCGTTGCGCAACAGCATGCCGTCCAGGGCGTGCTTGGTCTGCTCCAGGTCGAGTTGGGCGTCGAGCGAAAGTGCTTGTGCGTCAACGCCGTCGAGTCGAGTTCGGAAATCCTTCAACGCGGCGCTGTCGGCATGGATCGCGGCGGCCGAATAATCCGCGATCAGCTGGTCGTACCGGTGGATGCCCAGGTACGTCGCGTTCGAGGGGTCCCGCTTGAAGGTGTACTCGAGCACCTCGCCGGCGAGCTGCCGGAACGCGGCGTCCCCGGAGCCGGCTGCGGGTGCCGGCGGATTCGAGCCGCACCCCTGCAGGAAGGCCACCACCAGCAGCAGTGCGGCCAGCGCCGGTGTGGCGCGTCCAGAGCGCATCGGGGCGCTACATGCTCGCGATCAGGCGCTTGACTCGCTCATCGACCGACCGGAACGGGTCCTTGCACAGCACGGTGCGCTGCGCCTGATCGTTGAGCTTGAGGTGCACCCAGTCGACGGTGAAGTCGCGGCCCGCCTCCTGCGCGGCACTGATGAACTCGCCGCGCAGCTTGGCGCGGGTCGTCTGCGGCGGGGTGTCGACTGCGGCCTCGATCTCCTCGTCGGTGGTGACCCTGGTGGCCAGGCCCTTGCGCTGCAGCAGGTCGAACACCCCGCGACCGCGCTTGATGTCGTGGTAGGCCAGATCGAGCTGGCTGATCTTCGGGTCGGACAACTCCATGTTGTAGCGGTCCTGGTAGCGCTGGAACAGCTTGCGCTTGATGACCCAGTCGATCTCGGTGTCGACCTTCGCGAAGTCCTGGCTCTCGACGGCGTCGAGCTGTCGGCCCCACAGGTCGACCACCTGCTCGATCTGTGAATTCGGCTCGCGGGTCTGCAGGTACTCGACGGCGCGGGCGTAGTACTCCCGCTGGATGTCCAGCGCGCTGGCCTGCCGCCCGCCGGCCAGCCGGACCGGACGCCGGCCGGTGAGGTCGTGGCTGACCTCGCGGATGGCCCGGATCGGGTTGTCCAGCGAGAAGTCCCGGAACGCCACCCCCGCCTCGATCATCTCCAGCACCAGCGAGGCGGTCCCGACCTTGAGCATCGTGGTGGCTTCGCACATGTTGGAATCGCCGACGATGACGTGCAGCCGGCGGTACTTCTCGGCGTCGGCGTGCGGCTCGTCGCGGGTGTTGATGATCGGCCGCGACCGGGTGGTCGCGCTCGACACGCCCTCCCAGATGTGCTCGGCGCGCTGGCTCAGGCAGAACGTCGCCGCCTTCGGGGTCTGCAGCACCTTGCCGGCGCCGCAGATCAACTGCCGGGTGACCAGGAACGGCAGCAGCACATCGGAGATCCGGGAGAACTCCCCCGCCCGCACGATCAGGTAGTTCTCGTGGCAGCC
>ERZ724513.1769-NODE-1769-length-10902-cov-4.924311_pt1 | contig 10902 bp, 9 predicted proteins | sample MGYA00376046_ERZ724513 | MGnify/ENA primary metagenome ERZ724513 (study PRJEB28724, sample SAMN07190883) | activated sludge metagenome | isolation source: activated sludge of sewage treatment plant in Hong Hong | place: Hong Kong | collected 2016-03-17 ... | reverse complement strand
CGGTATTCCACCAAGGCATTTGCTGATCGGGATGATTTCCTACCTGCGGGACTATAAAGGTCATCGCTACCTGGTCGACGCGGCAGCCAAGGTGTTGAAACAACATCCGGCGGCGGCATTCCTCATTGTGGGGGAGGGGCCGGAGGAGCAGAACATTCGTGCTCATATCGAACGCCTCGGGCTGGCAGCCGATGTGCGCATGTTGGGATTCCGTGACGATCTCCTCGACGTCTTCCGGTCGTTGAACCTATTTGTGATCCCGACGGTCGAGGGGGATACGATTCCACAAGTGTTGATGCAGGCTCTCGCGGTCGGTCTCCCGGTCGTGTCGACAACCACCGGTTCGATTCCCGATGTGATTGCCGACGGAGAGTCGGGTTTTCTCGTCCCACCACGCGATCCCGAAGCGCTGGCCGATCGCATCGTTCGTCTCCTGAAGGATGCCAATCTGCGTGCGGCAATGGGGAAACGCGGGCGTCATACCGTGGAGCAGTCCTATTCGATCGACCGGATGGTGGATGAATTGGAGCGGGTCTATCGGAAGGTCATCGCGTCATGATGCTACGATGGGCCGACTCGGGAGCGTCTATCCGCAAAAGCGTGCTGTTCTGGTGGATTCTGTTCGTCGTCATCCAAATGGCGGAGCGGGTGTTTCTGCTGCGCGATGCGCTCGACCAGGAGACGCCCACGGCGTCGTTGCTGCTCAAAACACTCCTCGTCGGTGTGCGAGGAGATTTCATCACCGCCACCTTCGCCATCGTGCTGGGCGGGGTCGGGGCCGGTCTCTACGCGCTGTTGCGGCAGGGGGTGGCCGGCTTGCGTCAATCACCGCGGCGTTTTTCGCTCTCGTTTCGCCCGGCCTTCCATGTGGGGTGTCTGCTGGCCGGATTGCTCCTGTTCGTGCTCTTGTGTGTCGATATGGGGTACTACGGCTTCAATCATCAGCATATGGATTTTGTGTTCCTGGAGTATATCGGCGATCTCCTCGCGCCGGCCGCGACGACTGAGGGGACGAACGTGCAGGCCATGCAACAGACCAGCGCGGAGTTGGAAGCTGCCGGGAAATGGGCCTGGCGACTGACGGTCTTTCTGACCATTCAAGCGGCAGGCATCGGATTGTGGTGGTGGAGCTTTTCACGGGCGGTGGTGCCGGCGCTGGACCGCTGGCGGCCGGGCTCGGGTTTTCAGGCCAATGCGTTGTTGGTGGTGGCACTTGTGGCCGGCGGCGCCGGGTTTCACCATTCCGGTCCGTACGGCATTCGCATCGCGCCGATCGGCAGCATGGTGTATTACACGCTGGCGCAGAACCCCGTGCTGTTTGCCGCCGAGGCTTTGCGGATTGCCGTGGTATCCCGCAATCCGATCGAACGGCGGGCGAATACCGAGGCCATGCCTTATGACCTGGCCGTGCGCACCGCTCAACAGTTGCTGGGTCCCGGGGAGACATTTGTGGATCCGCGGTATCCGTTCGTGCGGACGACTTCGCCTTCCCCCGATGGCGTTCGACTGTCCAAGCCGGCCAACATCCTGTTGGTATTTCTCGAAGGATTGGATCGCCGATATCTGGGGCAGACCTATGGCGAGGTGAAGGGCACCCCCTTTCTCGATCGGCTGAAACAGGACAGTGTCTATTTCCAGAACTTTTTTTCGAACGGAGTGCAGACCTCCAGGGGGCTGTTCGCGACGCTCTGCAGTACCTTTCCGCGACAAGGCGCTGCCGCAATGAAGACGCGATACGCTCACGACTATCTGTGCCTGCCGTCCCTCCTGCAACGGCAAGGGTACAGTACGGAAATGGTGATCGGGCAGCATCGGGACCTGAACCGGTTGCAGACGTTTGTCGCCCGCAATGGCTTGCAACAATTGCTGGACGAGGGAGACTTCCCCGCGAATACGGAACGGGCAGGACTGGGCATTGTCGATGGTGCGTTGTTCGACCTCTGTTATGAACGGATCAAGCTGCGGCAGTCCCAGGGCAAGCCGTTTTTCCTCTCCACGCTGACGCTGTCGACGCATCATCCGTTCGCGGCCCCCATGAATCATCCTGAGGTTCAGTTGCTTCAACAGCAGGTGCAGGATAAGTATGTCGCCGCCTTGCGATACACGGATCTCGAACTGGAGCGGGTCTTCACCCGGCTTGTCCGCGAAGGATTGCTCCGGAATACGATCGTCGTCATTCTGGGTGATCACGGCCGGCATGAACCGGTGGGAGGGTCCGATATCGAGCGAAAGGTCGGGCATTTTGCCTCGCCGTTGTTTATATGGATGGACGAGTCCTTACGAACCCCTGCGACCTATCGGCCTCGAGTCGTGGATACGATCGCCAGCCAGGTGGATGTGGCTCCAACCCTATTGTCATTGAACGGGGGACTGCCGGCGATGGGAGCATTTGCGGGACATGATGTGAGCTGCGCCCTGGTGCAAGATTGCCTGCCTGGTCAGGTGGCCTATCTGACGAGTGTGTACGACAACCTGGTCGGGCTTGCGAGCGCAGAAGGACTGTTGTTGTATTCGTTCGCGACGGAAACCTTTCAGGAAGCCACGTTACGGTTCGAACCGGTACCGGATGAACAAACAGGCGGCAGGCGGCTGTCGGTGTCCCGTGACCGGGAATTGATGGCGTTATACGAAGTCGCGAATGTCGCGCTGGATTCCAATCGACTGTGGTCCTGGCGGGAATTCGGAAGCCGATTGTGATCACCAGTCTGCGGCCGAAGCTGACCGTGGACGCGATGTAAAAAGGACCCTTCTCCGTGGATCGTATACCGGTATCGGCGGTCGTCATTGCCTACAACGACGAACCCAACATGCGGGCCTGCCTGGAATCTATTACCTGGGCGGATGAAATCATCGTGGTGGATTCTCATAGCACCGACGGCACCGAACGCATCAGTCGCGAGTTCACGGACAAGGTCTACCAGCATGACTTCCATGGGTTCGGACGTCTGAGGAACGAAGCCCTGGCGCATGCCACGCATGACTGGGTGTTCAGTCTCGACACGGACGAACGGGCCACTCCCGAACTGCGCGACGAAATCAGGCGGCTGTTGGACGCCGGGCCGGAAGCCGACGCGTATTTCGTGCCGCGCAAAAATTATTTTCTCGGGCGTTGGATCAAACATTGCGGGTGGTATCCCGACTATCGTCAACCGCAATTGTTCCGGAAGAGCAAGCTGCGGTATCGGGATGAACTCGTCCATGAAAGTTTCGATCTGGATGGACGACTGGGCTACATGACGGCCGCCGCGCTGCAGTATCCCTTCCGGGATATCGATCATTACCTGGCCAAGCAGGAGCGCTATTCCGATCTGATGGCTAAGCGAATGGTCGAACAGGGCCGAGCGTTTTCGTGGCATCAGCTCGTGTCGCATCCGTGTTTTACCTTCCTCAAGATGTATGTCGGGCGTAAGGGATGCCTGGATGGTGTCCCCGGCCTCATTTTGTCCGGCCTCTACGCCTATTACACATTCATCAAATATGCGCGGTTCTGGGAACTGCAATCCCAGGGCGTTCGGCAGCCGAACCGGGTTGCCCCGGCGAAACAAGGCTAGGCACAGTATCGTGAAGCAGGACGGGACGGCATGACGATTGCGGCAGTGGTGATCACCAAGGACGAGGAGCACAACATCGCGGAGTGTCTTCAATCGCTACGGTGGGTTGATGAGCTCATCGTGGTGGATGCGGAGAGCCGGGATCGAACCGTCGAGCTCGCAAAGGGGTACACCTCGAAGGTGTTTGTGCGTCCCTGGCCGGGGTACGGGCCGCAAAAGAACTTTGGGATCGACCAAGCCGGTGCGGACTGGATCCTGGTGGTGGATGCCGACGAGCGAGTGCCGGACGCCTTGCGGCAGGAAATCCAAGCACTGGTGGCCAGTCGACCTTCTGCCGATATAGGGGGCTACGAAATCCCCCGCCGGAATGTGTTTTACGGGAAATGGATTCAAGGCGGCGGGTTGTACCCGGACTATCAACTGCGGCTGTTTCGCAAGACGGCCGGCCGCTATGACGATGTGCGTCTCCACGAAAACCTCGCGCTGAGCGGCCGGCGGGAGCGTCTGCGGGAGCCGTTCATTCATTACAGCATGCCCACCGTGAACCACCACATCCGCAAGATGATGCGGTATACCACGCTGGGCGCCGATGAAAAGTTGAAGCGTGTCCGCCATATCAGCGGCTGGACCATTGCCACGCACCACCTCGGCACTATTCTAAAAACGTTGTTCACGCGCGGTGGATATCGCGACGGCGTGCATGGGCTGGTGGTGGCGATGTTCGCCGGTCTCCACACCTTCGTGAAATATGCCAAGGCGTGGGAGCGGTTGAACGTCAGGCGTGGCGCATGATGATCTTGGTGCCCCATCGCCGGCCTGGGACTGAGGTCTCGTTCCTCTGATGCGTATCGGGATCGACGCGTCCTCATTGGCGGGCGATAAAGGCGGCGTTGGCTGGCATACGTATCATCTGCTGAAGGCGCTGTTGCAACTGGATGAGAAGACGGACTACGTCGGTTATCTCCGCCCCGGATCGCTGCAAGCCGGTCAACTCAGCGGTTGGCCATCACGCTCGCGCATGCAGTGGATGGAGACGCCACGGTGGTTGATGTCCTGGCGAGGCCGCTGGGATCGTCTTGACCTGTATCACGGCCCCAATTTTAAAATGCACACGACGGGCCGGTACGGTGGAATTGTCACCATCCATGACCTGTGGCTGGCCCGGCATCCGGAATATTCACGCAAACTATTCGGGCAGGCGGGGTCATCCCGCCGTGCGATTGCGACGGCGAAGCGGGCGCGCAAGGTTGTGACCGTCTCCGAGTTTTCGGCCCGCGAAATCGAATCGCTGTATGGCATTCCACGAGACCATGTGAGGGTGATTTATAACGGCGTGTCGGAGGACTTCACGCCACTGTGTGACGACCAGATTCGAGCGGAGGTACGGACACGATGGTCCATTCCCTCGTCCGGCTTCATTCTCTTCGTCGGTGGGGCTGATCCGAGAAAAAACCACGTGGGATTTTTACAGGCGGTGGGCGCGTGCCGCTCACAGCTGGGCGGACGAGCCATCGTGCTGGTCGGAGACGCGGAGCATCCCCAGGGCAGTTATACAGCGACGGCGCAGTCGCTCGGCTTGGAGCAGGAGGTTCGTTGCACGGGACGTCTCGACCGTGAAGACTTGCGTCGATTGTACTCCTGTGCAGACTTGTTCGTGTTCCCTTCCCATTATGAGGGATTTGGCATGCCGGTGTTGGAGGCCATGGCCTGTGGTGCGCCTACCGTGACATCTTCGACCTCATCGTTACCGGAGGTGGCTGGTGACGCAGCATTGCTGGTTGATCCGAACAATGTGGAAGAATTGGCCCATGCCATGGTGACCGTCCTGTCCGATACGCATCTCAGAGAGAATCTGCGACAGCGCGGATACGAACGGGCGAGGCTCTTCACCTGGCAGCGCGCGGCAGTTTCCACCAGTGCTCTCTATCGTGAGCTCTGCACATGATAGCTACTGGCCTGCTGCGCCCGAAGAACATCCTGATCATCAAATTGCGGCATATCGGGGATGTGCTGTTGTCCACGCCGGTGTTGCGCGCCTTGAGAGAGGCTTTTCCCGCCGCGCAGCTGACGATGTTGGTCAATCGCGGGACGGAAGGGGTGCTTGCGCATAATCCGGATGTGAACGAGGTGCTCTGTCTTGAAAAGGGCGCATGGGCCGACCAATGCAAGTTCGTCTATCGTCTCCGAGAGCGGGGATTCGATTGTGTGATCGACCTGACCGATGGGGACCGATCTGCCGTCATCAGCCTCGCGACCGGCGCACCCATCCGGATCGGATTTAATGCGGAACATCGCTGGCGTGGACTCTTGTACAGCAGGGTGGCGAAGCCGCGCCCCGTCGATCAGCATCGCGTGGAGTATGATCTGTGCGCTCTCAGAGCGTTGGGTCTCGATCCCAAACGGGGTATGCCGTCGGTCTCTGTGTCCGACTCGGAAGAGCAGGTGACGGACCAATGGCTGACGGAGCAGGGATTGATCGGTGACCAATGCCCGCCGCTGGTGCTCCTGCAACCGGGGGCGCGGTATTCGTTGAAAGTCTGGCCGCCTGAACGGTTTGCGCAATTAAGCGATCGCCTCGTTGAACAGTTTCGTTGCCGGATTTTGCTGGGGGGGGACCAACGGGAGCGTGAGGTCGCCGAACAGGTTGCCCGAAAGTCGCATTGCGCTCCTATCGTGGTAGCGGGAAAGTTTTCCCTGCTGCAGTATGCCTCACTGGTGAAGCGGTGCGCGTTGTTCGTCGGTAACGACGGCGGTGCCATGCATATTGCCGCGACGGTGGGCACGCCGGTGGTGGCCTTGTTCGGTCCCACCTATCCCGAGCGATGGGGGCCGCGTGGCGGATTGACGCAGGTGATCTACAAAGGTCTGGATTGCCGGGCCTGTTACCATCCCAGCTGCTTGCGCGGAGACGATAGTTGCATGCGCCAGATCACGGTCGATGAAGTATTCGAAGCGGCGGGCCGGATCCTGGATCTGAAGGGTGCAAGGGTTGTGACATGAATGAGTCGGTCAGTGTCGTCATTCCCGTTTTCAACGGGGCGCCATTTGTTGCCAAGGCTGTGGCCAGTGTGCGGGCACAAGCGCATGGTGACGTGGAGATTCTCGTCGTGGATGACGGATCGACGGATGGCACACAAGAAGTCCTGAAGCGCCTGGAGGAGAGTGACGGCATCCGGTGGTTTCAACGGAGCCACGGGGGGCCGGCCCGGTCTCGCAATTTTGGTATTGAAGCGGCGCGCGGGCAGTACATCGCCCTGCTGGACTGCGACGATGTATGGCTGCCGGGAAAGCTGGCCGCGCAGCTGGCGATCATGCGCACCCGTCCGGAGGTGGGATTGGTCCACACGGATTTTGACGTGCGCTTCGAAGACGGGACGTTGGAAGAACGTGTCATCGCCCGTTCGAGCCGCGAGCCGATGGTGCAGGCGTTCGCCGGGGGACATGTGGCATTGCCCTCGACCCTGTTGATCCGGAAGAGCGTGCTGGATCAAGTTGGACGCTTGGATCCGGAACTCTACGGATCGGAAGATTCCGATCTCACGATCAGGCTCTTCCGGGTGACCAGCTTCGAGTGTATCGATCAGGTGTTGGTGACGAAACTGCAGCGAGGGCATGGGTATCGGGACATGGCCTTCGATGAACAGACGCACCGGGAGCGGGTACTGGCGAGCCGGGATCGCTTTCTCATGCGTCTCGAAGGGTTTGCGCCGTTGACGACTGCGCAGCGGGCTGCACTGGATCGGGAATGGGCCAATTACTATCTGTTGAAAGGCGCGGCCGCAGAACGAGCCGGTCGCCCGGCTGAGGCGCGGAGCCAGTATCGAAAGGCAATCGGCAAGGCTCCCGGCCGGATACGTTGTTACACGCGCTGGCTACGCACCTGGACGTCTTAACTGCCCAGGCAACCCTCATGTGGAACAGGTGATGGAGACGATCGATTGCGAAGTGTGCGGCGGGACGTCGACCACGACGATGTTCAGCCAATACGATCTCACCCACCGCGTCACCGATGATGTGTTCACCGTGGTGCGCTGCCTGGATTGCCGTCAATTGTTCTTGAATCCTCGTCCGACGCGGCAAGAAATCGGCAGATATTATCCCGATACGTATTACCCTGATGCGGCGCCCCGCCAGGCCGGAGATCTCCGCCGTGCTGCCAAACGGTGGTCGGCAACAATCAGGCGATGGATCGCCCAGGATTTTTATGGCTATCCGGCACAGGAGCAGGGGCGAGCATGGCAACGGGTACGGCGAATGTTCCTCTGGCCTGAGTTCTTGTGGCGCTGCTGGCGCGGGCGTGGCCTGTTGCCGTGGGTGGGGCAAGGCCGTGTGTTGGATGTCGGCTGCGGGGCAGGGGGAAATCTCGCCTCGCTGCAGGAGCAGGGTTGGGAGGTATCAGGGGTGGACGCGAGCGCCGTGGCCGTCACACAGGCGAAGGCTTGCTTCGGGGATCGGGTACGTCTGGGTGATTTAGAGGCGATAGCCTATCCGGACCGGAGCTTCGATACGGTCCTGTTCAGTCATGTGCTGGAACATCTGCACGGTCCGCTGCCGCTCCTGAAAGAGGTCTGGCGCATTTTGGATCAGGATGGCCGGATCGTCATTCTCTGCCCGAATGCCGGCAGTCTGGAGGCCAAGATCTTTGGTCGCTGGTGGTTTCCTTGGGAGTTGCCCCGCCATCTCTTTCATTATGAAAAGGCGACGTTGCGGCGGATCTTGGAAGCGGCCGGATTCCGGATCGAATCGATGCGCACCGGCCTGGGTTCGCTCTACTTCATGGCTAGCCTGGACCGAGTGTGTGAGCAACGATTCGGGAGGGCAATACCCTGCCGTCGTCTCCTTGAAAAATCGCTGATCCGCCCGTTTTGTTTTTGTGTCGGACATCTGGGATATGGGACTGAACTGAAAGTCTACGCGAGGAAAGATGCGAGCCTGAATCAGGCTACACAAAGTACGATCTGAGGAGTCGGGACCAGGTTTTGAAATTGAGCGGTTGGTGACGCAGGGCGAATCGAAATGCCTGTCGCGCCTCTTGCCGGGCATGCGCCCGCAGGTGATGCTTGCCGAGGTCGGCATAATAAATGGCCCAGTCGTTCGACAGGGCTTCGCCTTCCGGTGTGCCGGGCCGGCAGGTGGCGGCATGTTTCTCAAGAAATCGCCGGCGGCCGTCCAGTGCGCGCAGAGAGGGGATGTCTCTCGACGCATTGTGGCCATACAGCCGATGCCGGTACATCGGTTCAGGGAGGTGGATGAAGCGTTCTGGTCCATAGAGTCGAATGGCCAGATCGATGTCCTCCCAGATCGAGAGGGCTGCATCGTAGCCTCCCACCGAGTCGAACCAGGATTTGCGGAACAATGAGCCGGATGTGGCGGCATCGTGGCCGCCGCGAAGCAATTGCGTAATGCTCCGCTGATGTTTCATCGCTGCGTCGTACTCGAGAATATCGTTTCGTTCATTAACCTGGTATCCGTCGCAATGGACGAGCACCGCGCCTGTGGCCGGTTCAAGGATCGCCAGGGTCCTTTCTAAAAACGTCGGTTCCCAGAGATCGTCCTGATCGAGAAACGCCAGATAGGGAGCCTGCGCCAGTTGCGCGCCGGTATTTCTGGCGGCGGCTTGTCCGGCGTTCTTGGAGTGGCGTACGTATCGAACCTGTGGAATAGCCTGAACCAGCGCATCCGTGCGATCGGTCGACGCGTCATCCACGACGATGATCTCGTAGTCCGCAAAACTTTGTGCCTGAACGGAACGGATGGCCTCGTTCAAGTACCTGGACGTACCATTGTATGCGGGGATGACGACGCTGACGTGTGCCACGGATAAAATTCCTTGTGCCGTCACACCGGTAACACAGGCGGCAAACCCAGTCAACCGCGGTACCATTGGGCCACCCAGTGTGATGGAGCCGGCTTGCCTTGACTTGACGGGCGGGCTATGGTTCCATCCCGTCGCATCACGCAGATCTCCTCCATCATGGGTCCATCCAACGCAACCTTGTGAAGATCGTCATCGCCGCCTGGCACCTGAAAAATTTCAACGTGGGGATCGGGCGGTATGCCCGGGAATTGATCGAGGCGCTGGGGAGCGTGGATCAGACGAATCACTATGACATCCTCCTTCCTCAGCCGGAACATCCTTTCACGGCGCGGCCGAATATGCGATATCGCGTGGTGCGGTTTCCGCTGTTTCGCCGTCGATTCTGGGAGCAGGTTGCGCCGCTGATGGTTGGTCCGTACGATGTGCTGCATTTTCCGTACGATTCCTGCGTCGCCTGGAAGCGCGGAAAGTTCGTGACGACCATTCATGATGTCAAACCGCTGCTGTTTCCTGAACTCCGTCCGCGCACCAACCTCAACAGTCGTATTGAAGACTGGCTTGTAGGGGATCGTTGGCAGACGATCGACCAGGTGATCACGGTTTCGGAGCATTCCCGGCGTGATTTGCTGGCGCATGTGCCGCTTCGACCGGACCAGGTGAGTGTGACACCGCTTGGTCTTGACGCGGGGCGGTTCCGGCCGGCCGAACATCGGCATGAGGGCAGGCCATACGTCTTCTGCGTCGCCGGATCAGACCCGACCAAGAATGTCGGCGTGCTCGTTGAGGCCTTCGCGACGCTTCCCGCCGATTTGCGCAACCGGTTCGATCTGATCTTGGCGGGCGATGTGTGCAAACGAGAGGATATTCGTGCCGCTATTGCTCGGCGTGGGCTCGGCGCTCAGGTCAAACTGGTCGGCCTCCTGTCCGATGCAGACCTCGTGACCTATTACCAGCAGGCTACGGTATTCGTGTTTCCCTCACTCTATGAAGGATTCGGTCTGCCGGTACTAGAAGCGATGGGCTGTGGCTGTCCGGTGATCTGCTCCAATGCGTCATCGCTACCGGAAGTGGCCGGTGAGGCGGCGGTCCTCGTCGATCCGCGCCGGACGGACCAATTAACGCAGGAACTGGCCAGGGTTTTGGAATCGATTGAATTGCAGCTGTCCTTGCGTGAGCGTGCTCTCGCCCGCTCAAAAGAATTTGTGTGGGAACGGACAGCGAAACAAACGGTCGCGGTGTATGAACGAGCGGTTGGCCGGTAAGACCGGCGCCTACGATATCGACGAATTTTCTAGTCTGAACCGGAGTGAGACGTTACGATCGACATGAAGGAAGGCTAGGTTCGCAGGCGGCAGATCGTGCTGACGGCTGTGGTGTTCTGAAGATCCTGTTGCGGAGGGGGTGACGGATGAAAGGAGTCGTGCTTGCCGGAGGGCTCGGATCACGCCTGCTCCCGCTCACCAAGGTGACGAACAAACATCTGCTGCCCGTCTATAACAAGCCGATGATCTATTATCCCATCCAGACGCTTGT
>ERZ724513.1766-NODE-1766-length-10907-cov-7.325746_pt1 | contig 10907 bp, 7 predicted proteins | sample MGYA00376046_ERZ724513 | MGnify/ENA primary metagenome ERZ724513 (study PRJEB28724, sample SAMN07190883) | activated sludge metagenome | isolation source: activated sludge of sewage treatment plant in Hong Hong | place: Hong Kong | collected 2016-03-17 ... | reverse complement strand
CCAACCGGTGAGGGGACGGTTCTCCAACCGGTGAGGGGACGGTTCTCCAACCGTCCGAGAACCGTCCCGGCTGCCGCGTCGCGATCTACAGCGCGGGACTTCTTGCAGATTGAGCCTATCGCCACCTCAGCGAGGCGAGGTCTCGAAAGGCTCGACCACCGATGCCGCCATCGGTTAGTACTGCCGTCCTGGGTAACTCATGCCGGGTTATTTCGCGGCACCAGTTCTTTGAGGCGGCAGCAGAGATGATGCCGCCATCAGTGATCTTGAGCCTGCGCGCTTCGCCGTTCAGGACTTGATGACGATCTTCGCCGACTTGTTGGGCAACTCGACGTAGGTCTGACCCGGCGCCATCGACAGCGGGCTGCCGTCGTCGAGGGTGAACTCGAACAGCTCTTCGATGCTGCCCTTCTTCCACGTGCCGGTCACGTACTTGCCGCCGTGAAAGTAGTGGAACGGGCCCGAGGTGTCGATGATGTCGTGAATGGGTTCGTCGTGGCCCGAGCCGCTGTAGATCTTGTCGTAGTGCTGTTTGGCCCGAATGATCAGCACGTTGTCGGGGGCCACCCGTTTGCCGCCGGCCAGAACGTGCGGGCCCCAAGGCATACTGCGTAGCCAGGTGCCGGTTTTCTCGCTCCAGGTGTAGCTCATGTTGTAGCTGTTGCCGCTCTTCCACGGAACACTGATCGAGGCAGCGGTCTTGCCGTCGCGAGTGCTGGCCACCTTGGCGTCACCGAACGGAAAGTAGACCTGCGGCGGCCCGTCGCGAAACTTCTTGGTCTGCTTGGCGAGCACCGACGGGTGGCACACCACGGCCCGGTCGTAGTACGTGTTGCCCTGGTACACCCGCACCCGGGCCGAGTCGATGCCGTACGACCCGGTGCCCTTGGTGTTCATGTACGACAACATGCCTTCGAGGTAGCTGCCGTAGTGCTTCACGTACTTGAGCACCCAACCGGTCGCGCCGGTGTTGCCGATGATCGCGTGCATGGGGCTGAGCAGCGGAATGTCCACCGGACGAATCGAGCGCACCGGGCCCACCGATTCGGCCATCTTCGAGTGGAACACCGGCACCAGCCGGGTGCTGCTGTAGCCGGCGGAGTCGCGGTAGCCGTCCAACTCGACGAACACGATGTCGGCCTCGTCGAGGCCCCGCTGCGGGTGCTCGTTCTTGTTGTCGGGCACCTTCACCGCCACCGCGGCGTGTTTGGCGTCGTCGGCGTCCTTGAGCAGCTTGCCCGACAGCGGCCAACGGGGCCGGGTGTCGACCGAACCCGACGGCGACGGGCTGGGCGAGGCGCTCGTGGACGGCGCAGCCGACTCGCTGGTTGAGGGGGTCGGTGTTCCCGAGCAGCCCGCGGCCAGTGCCCCCGCGGTTCCGAGCAGGCCGACGAGCGCCGTTCGACGGCTGAGATCGTGCATGCCACACAAGGTACAACCTCGCACCACACCCAAAGGGGCAGGCTGGCATCATGGGCAAGGGCGCCGCCACCGCGGCAGAGCAGCCGGAGGTGATCGTGGGGCAGCCGACCTGGATCGAGCGCGGCGTTCCCGGCCGTCACGGCGAGGTCAGGGTGCGCGAGTACACCCCCGACGGCGAGCCGTCCGGCCCGCGGCTGGTGTGGGTGCACGGGGGTGGCTGGGTGGTCGGCACGCTCGACGAACCCGAGGCTCACGCCGTCAGCATGGCGGTGGCGAAGGCCGGATTTCCGGTCACCAGCGTCGAGTACGGACTGCTGCCGATGTTTCCGCTGGTCGGGCCGTTGCGGCTCCGGCCGTCGCCGTTTCGCTACCCGGTCAGTCAAGACCAGGTGATGGACGCCTGGCTCGACGCCCAGCGCACCCACGGCGGTGCGATGTGGCTGGGTGGTGCGAGCGCCGGCGCCTGCCTGGCGGCGGCGGTCGCGCTGCGGTTGCGTGACGGTGAGGGCAGTCGTCCGGCCGGCCTGGCGTTTCTGTACGGGCTGTTCCACGGGGTGCTGCCCGAACCGTCGGCGTCGCTGCGCCGGCGCATGTTCGGGGTGTCCGACCTGCGGGTCGTGCAAGAGATGGTGCGGCGCGCGGCGGTCAATCACGCCGGCCATGCAGACGACCTGCACAATCACGCGATCTTTCCCGGGCTGGGCGATCTGACCGGGCTGCCGCCGGTGCACCTGCTGAACGCCGACCGCGACCTGCTGCGTGCCTCGGCCGAGAACTTCGCCCACCGGCTCACCCAGGCGGACGTCCCGCACGAGGGTTGGTACCTGCACGGCACCACGCACGGCTTTCTGGCCCGTCCCGAGAAGCCGCCGTTCGGCGTCGGCGTGCGCGCGATCGCGGGGTGGCTGGCCGGCTGAGTTCGGACGAGGCTACGTCCGGTTGGTCGAGATGCTCACCGGTTCGTTCGTGGTCGGCAGAGATCCCGGCCTTCGCCGGGATGACGGGGAGCGAGTTGGCCGACCCCTTCGTCATCCCGGCGCATGCCGGGATGACGATCCGTCACAGAGCGGCAGCACCTGGTTTCGACAGGCTCAACCAGCGAAAGTCAGCGGCGGCAGCGGCTTAGCGTAGACCCAACGCGCTATCAGGCCCGCCACGTCGCCCTTTGTGTACCGCTGGGCGAAATCGACGAACGCCGGAGTCGTGACCACGCCCCACCGGTTCGCGGCCGTCCAGTCACGCAGCATGTCGAAGAACCGGTCACCCAGCAGAGCCCGCAGCGCGTGCAGGGTGAGCGCCCCCCGCTTGTACACCCGGTCGTCGAACATGTCGTCGCGGCCCGGATCGCCGAGCAACAAGTCCTGCGGCAGCGCGGCCAGCTTGCGGTGATGCTCGCGCGCCAGTTCGTCGGCGCTTCGCCCCCCGGACGCCTCAGACCACAGCCACTCGCTGTAGCAGGCGAATCCCTCGTGCAGCCAGATGTCGGCCCAGGTGGCGGCGGTCAGGCTGTTGCCGAACCACTGGTGGGCCAGTTCGTGCGCGACCAGGCGTTCGTTGTTCCAGCCCGCCACCGCGTGATTGGCGCCGAAGGTCGACAGCGTCTGTGCCTCGAGCGGAATCTCCAGGTCGTCGGCGGTGATCACCACCGCGTAGCCGTCGAACGGGTAGGGGCCGAACAGCCCGGTGAACACCTCGAGCATGTCGGCCTGACGCTCGAACGCGGTGCCCACGCCCACCGGCACCGTGCGCGGGTGCAGCACCTCCACCTCGCCGGCCGCCGTGCTCACGTAGCGTCCGATGTGCAGCACCGCCAGGTAGGGCGCCATCGGCTGTGCCTGCACGTAGCGCCAGGTCGTGCGGCCCGAGCGTCGCTCGCGCCCGGCCAGCACACCGTTGGCCACCACCCGATAGCCGTCGGCCACCGTGATCGCGAACCGGTAGCTGGCCTTGTCATCGGGCCGGTCGTTGCACGGAAACCACGACGGCGCCCCGCACGGCTGCGCGGCCACCAGCACGCCGTCGGTGAGTTCTTCCCAGCCGACCGGCCCGAACACGCTCGGCATCGGACGCGGCTTGCCCGCATAGTCGATCTCGACGCTCAGCCGCGACCCCGCCTTGACCGGCGAGGCCAACGCGATGCGCAGCTTGCGGTCGCGATGGGTGAACCGCGCCGGCCGTCCACCCACCTTCACCTTCGTCACGGTCAACCCGTACAGGTCGAGCGCCACCTGATCGAGCGGCTCGGCGGCCTCGATCTCGAGCACCGCCCGCGCACTGAGGTGGTTGGTGGCGATGCGGTAGTCGAGGTCGAGGTCGTACGCCCGCACGCCGAATCGACGATTGCCGTGCCCGGGAACATAGGCGTCGGCTGCGGGCATCATTCCTCCGTGGTCGGCTCGGACGCCGGCCACGGGGCGATCGGATTGCCGATCCAACGGGTCTTGTCAGGTACGGATTCACCGCGCATGACCAGCGATACCGGGCCGATCGTAGCGTGTCGTCCGATGGTGGCCGCGGGCAGAATCACACTGTTGGGGCCCAGCGTCGCGCCCGCCCGCAGGGTGACGGTGTCCATGCTGAGCACCCGGTCGTGAAACAGGTGGGTCTGCACCACACAGCCGGCGTTCACGGTCACGCCGGCGCGCAGGTCGATCAGGTCGGCCTCGGGCAACCAGTAGGTCTCGCACCACACGCCCTCGCCCACCTTGGCGCCCATGGTGCGAAACCACGCGTTCAGCGCGGGCGTACCCATGGTGGGGTGCGCGAACCACGGCGCGGCCAGCAGTTCGACGAACATGTCGGCCAGCTCGTTGCGCCACACCAGCGAGCTCCACAGCGGGTGGTCCGACGGCTTCAGCCTGCCCAGCAGCACCCATTTGGCGATGGACGCCGACGCTGCCGCCAGCACTCCGCCCACCGCGAGCACCACCCCGGACGCCAATGCGGCAAGCCACCAACCCACGCCGGCCAACGCCACCAGGGCCGCGACGCACACCAAAGTGAGCGTCACCAGGGTCAGCGGGGCGAGCAGCCGGCACAGCTCGACGCCGGCCCGGGCCAGCTTCAGCGCCGTGGTGGGGGCGTAGGTGCGTGAGGTGTCGGCGTTGCCTGCGGTGCGGCGCAGCTTGGTGGGCGGCGAGCCGATCCAGGACGTCCCTCGCTTGGCCCGCGCCCTGGCCGGGGCCGCCGACAACACCGCGACCAGCCCACCCTTGGGCACCTTGCGGCCCGGGGCGGCCATGCCCGAGTTGCCGACGAAGGCGTGCTTGCCGATGCGCACCTCTTCGATGCGCAGCCAGCCGCCGCCCAGCTCGTAGCCACCGATCAGGGTGTCGTCGGCCAGAAACGCCCCGTCGGCGACGGTGACCAGCTTGGGAATCATCAGCGTGGTGCTCGCTTCGACCTCGTGGCCGATGGTGGCGCCCAGGCTGCGCAGCCAGGCCGGGGTGGCGAAGCTCGAATACAACGGAAACAACCAGGTGCGGGCCTCGTCGAGCACCCGGATCGTCGACCAGGCCTGCCACGAGATGCGTGACTGCACCGGGTGATGCCCGGCCACCAGGCCGATGCCGAGCAACCGCACCAGCACCCAGATCAGCAGGGCCAGCGTGACGTAGCCCACCAGGGTGGCGGGCAGCAGCCAGGGCAGCACTGCCACCAGGGCCGAGCCCACCGAGGCCGCCCCGCGCAGCGCCGGCCACACCACGGCCAGCCCGGCGAGCGTGGCCAGCAACGGCAGGGCGGCGATCAGCACGCCCATGCCCGCATAGCCGGCCAACCACGCCGGGTTGTTGTTCGGACGATGCGGCCACGGCCCCCGTGCCTGATCGCGCACCTTCACCGCGGGCGAGCCCGACCAGTACTCGCCGGCCCCGACCCGTCCGAACACTGCCGAACCGGGGGCCACCTCGGCACCGGCGCCCACGTCGGCACCGGCGACCAGAGTGCTGCGCGCACCCACCCGGGCACCCCTGCCCACCGTGATGGCCCCGACGATCAGTTGGTCGCCGTCCAACCAGTGCCCGGTCAGGTCGACCTCTGGTTCGACCGAACAGCCCTCGCCCAGATGCAGCAGGCCGGTGACGGGCGGGGCGCTGTGCAGGTCGACGTGCGGTTCGACGGTGACGCCCAGCAGCCGGGCGTACCAGCGCAGCAGGACGGCGGCGGCGATCGACTCGGCCCCCATCTCGTCGGCGAACCGTTCGGCCAGCCAGAGCCGCAGGTGCACCCGGCCGCCGCGTGGGTAGCTGCCGGGCGCGAGACCGCCCAGAATCACCCGCACGCCAATGGCGGTGAGCAGCAGCCGTCCCGGGGTGAAGATCAGCAGCAGGGCGCCGAGCAGCACCCACCACCACGACAGGGTCGGCAGCCAGGTCAGCCCGGCGGCGTTGCCGAGGTTGGCGCCGGCCGCGGCCCAGATCGTCCAGCGCAGCCCGGCGATGGTGCGCAACGGCAGCAGCGCCAGCAGTTGGCCGCGTTGGGTCTTGACCGGCACCGGCCGCACGTTGGCGTTGAGTTGCGACAGGGGCGCGGCCATCTCGTCGAGGTGGTGGGCCAAATCGGCCAGCCGCGGGTGGTCGTAGATGTCGGCGACCGTCACCTCCGGGTGGGTGCGGCGCAGCAACGACACCATCTGCGCCGCGGTCAGCGAGCCGCCGCCGAGATCGAAGAAGTCGGCATCGAGCGTTGTCACCCGCGTGCCGAGCGCCGATTCCCAGTGGTCGCGCACCATCGCCTGGGTGCCGCTGAGTTGCAGGTCGGACGACCCTCCGCCCGCGTCGGGCAGCGGCCAGGGCAGGGCGTCGCGGTCGATCTTGCCCGAGGTGCGGGTGGGCAGTTCGGGTACCACCGCCAGCCGGGGCACCAGGGGAGCGGGCAGTCGTTCGCGCAGCAGGGCCAGCGATTCGTGGGCGTCGAAACCGGGCTCGACGGCGACGTAGCCCACCAGCAACTGGCTGCCCGAGGTGGTGCGCCGCACCGCCGCGGCCGCACCGCTGACCCCCGGCAGGTCGAGCAGGGCGTTGTCGATCTCACCCAGTTCGATGCGCCGTCCGCCGACCTTCACCTGGTCGTCGGCGCGGCCCACGAACAGCAGCCCGGCCTCGTCGTTCACCACCAGATCGCCCGACCGGTAGGCCCGCTCCCACCCCAGAGACGGCAGCGGAGCGTACTTCTCGGCGTCCTTGACGGGGTCGAGGTAGCGGGCCAGGCCGACCCCACCGATGATCAGCTCGCCGGTGCCGCCGGGCGGCACCGGGTGGCCGGCCGGGTCGACGACCGCAAGGTCCCAGCCGTCCAGTGGCAGGCCGATGCGAATCGGCGGTTCGCCGGTCAGCTTGGCGCCGCAGGCGACCACGGTGGCCTCGGTGGGGCCGTAGGTGTTCCAGACCTCGCGCTGCGGGGTGACCAGCCGGGCGCCCAGTTCGGGCGGGCAGGCCTCGCCGCCCAGAATCAGCAGCCGCACCCTGGCCAGGGCTTCCATCGGCCACAGCGACACCAGGGTCGGCACGGTGCTCACCACGGTGATGCGGTTGGCCTGCAGCCAGGGCCCCAGGTCCATGCCCGAGCGCACCAGCGAGCGTGGCGCCGGCACCAGGCAGGCCCCGTAGCGCCACGCCAGCCACATCTCTTCGCACGAGGCGTCGAAGGCCACCGACAGCCCGGCCATCACCCGGTCGCCCACCCCCAGCGGGGCGTCAGTGAGAAAGATCCGGGCCTCGGCGTCGACGAACGCGGCGGCGTTGCGGTGGGTGACCGCCACCCCCTTGGGCTTGCCGGTCGAGCCCGAGGTGAAGATCACCCAGGCGTCGTCGTCGGGGGTCGGGTCGACCCGTTCTGCGGGTGGCCTGACCGGGCCCCGGCGGGTGATCTCGAGATCGTTGCCGATCACCGCGCGCACGTCGGCCTCGGTGAACACGGTGCGGGCGCGCTCGTCGGGATCGTCGGCGTCGACCGGCACGTAGGCTGCGCCGGCCAGCAGAATGCCCATGATCGCCACGTACAACTCGGTGGTGCCCGAAGCGATGCGCACGCCGACCTTGTCGCCCGGGCCGATGCCCAGCTCGGCCAGGTCGTCGGCGACGTCGTCGGCGGCGTCGGCGAACTCGTCGTAGGTCAGCACGATCACGCCGTTGTCGAGTGCCTCGTCGTCGCCGCATTCGGCGACGGTTTCGCGAAAGACGTCCACCAGGGTGCGCGGTGGTGGGGCGAACGGGCCGCGCAACAGGGTCACGAAACTGCTCCTCATGCCGTCGGACGGCCGCTCGACTCGGGTGGTGCCTGCATTATCGCGCCGCCGGGCGAACAGCAGGTGAACGGTTCGCGTCGTCGCGAAGGGCCGGGGTAGGGGTATCGGGTTCACCGTGATCGGCGTATCGTTGGCGGTCGGTATCACGGCTCGGCCAGGCGAACTCCTGACCTGCAACCGGCGACTCGAAGGGAGGTGCGCGACATGTCCATCACTGTCGTGGGCGCGCTCGCGTCCGAACCCATCGAGGCTCGCTGCCACTGAACCCTCGGCCCATCGGCCACCCAGCGGGCCTCCTCTCACCAGGAGAAACCGCTTGTCATCACAAGAACACGCAGCCGTCGACTGGGCTGCGTTGCAATACATCGCGCTGTCTGAAGACCTCGGCAGCGACCAACGCTGGTCGACGTGGCGAAGCGTCGACCGATCGTCCCGCGGCCCGAAACCAAGGCCCGGGTGGCTCGTCACGTCCGAGGCGGCGCTCGACACCGAACTCGGGCTGCTGAAGACCGGCAAAGAGGCCGACGTGTTTCTGATCGAGCGCGCCGTGCCGGGGGCCGAGTCGTGCCTGCTGGCCGCCAAGCGTTACCGGGCGGCCGAGCATCGGCTGTTTCACCGGGCGTCCAGCTACACCGAAGGCCGGCGGGGCCGCGACAGCCGCGAGAACCGGGCCGTGCGGCTCAAGTCGGGCTTCGGTCGGCAGATCGAGGCGACGCGCTGGTCGCAGGCCGAGTTCGCCACGCTCAAGCAATTGTGGACGGCCGGGGTGCGGGTGCCGTACCCGGTGCAGGTCGACGGCGGCGAGATTCTGATGGAGTTCATCGGCGACGGGCGGGCGGCCGCACCCCGGCTGGCCCAAACCGACCCCGACCCGGACCAGTTGCGCTGGCTGTGGGCGCAGGTGGTCGAGGCGATGATCACCTTCGGCTCGCTGCAACTGGTGCACGGCGACCTCAGCCCGTTCAACGTGCTGGTGCGCGGCATGGACGGCCTCGAGCCCGAACTGGTGATCATCGACGTGCCGCAGGTGCTCGATCTGGTCAGCAACCCCAACGGAGTCGACTTTCTGCATCGCGACTGCCGCAACCTGGCCGACTGGTTCGTGCGCAAGGGCCTGCCGGTCGACGCCGACGTGCTGCTGGCCGAGGTGCTGGGTGCCGCCTGGTGAGGGTGTCGTTGGTCGAGCCTGTCGAGACCCGGTGAGCCGGTGAGGGGACGGTTCTCCAACCGGTGAGGGGACGGTTCTCCACCCGGGTAGGGGACGGTTCTCCAAGCGATCGAAGAACCGTCCCCTGTGTGGTCGGAGAACCGTCCCCTGAACTGACAGGAACCGCCCCCGGCCGCTTCTCTAGACTGACGCCGTGACGGACATCGCGCTCGACCTGCCGCTGCTGCACGCCGGAAAGGTTCGCCGCCTCTACGCGCTGCCCGACGGCAACATTCTGATGGTCGCCACGGACGCCATTTCGGCCTACGACCACGTGTTGGCCACCCCGATTCCCGACAAGGGCGCGATTCTCAACCAACTGTCGCTGTGGTGGTTCGACCAGCTTTCGGACGTGCCCAACCACATCGTCAGCACCGATGTGCCCGCGGCCGTCCGGGGTCGGGCCGTGGTGGCCGAGCCCCTCGACATGGTGCCCGTCGAATGCGTCGCCCGCGGCTACCTGACCGGCTCGGGTTGGGCCGAATACCAGCGATCGGGCACCGTGTGTGACATTCCGCTGCCCGAGGGTCTCGTCGACGGATCGCGCCTTCCCGAGCCGATCTTCACCCCCGCCATCAAAGCCCCCATAGGCGAGCACGACGAGAACGTCGACTACGCCACGATCGTCGCGCTGCACGGCCCTGAACTTGCCGAGCGCCTGCGCGATCTCACCCTGAGCATCTACGCTACCGCTGAGGCGATCGCCCGCGGCAAGGGCATCATCCTCGCCGACACCAAGTTCGAGTTCGGCCTCCGCCCCGACGGCACCCTGGTGCTCGCCGACGAGGTGCTGACCCCCGACTCGTCCCGGTTCTGGGACGCCGCCACCTGGCAGCCGGGCGTGGCCCTGCCGTCCTTCGACAAGCAGTTCGTCCGCGACTGGCTGACCAAGGAGTCCGGCTGGGACAAGGCGTCCGACTCCCCGCCGCCACCCCTGCCGGACGAGGTGGTGGCCGCCACCCGGGCCAAGTACGTCGAGGCGTACGAGAAGCTCACCGGACGCCCCTTCGCCGCCTGACTGTGTCGTCATTTCGCGCCCTTGAATCAGGGCGTGCGATCAACCGTCACGGCCGTCCAGTCGAATGCCTCGGGCCGATGACGAAAGGTGAGCGCCAGTGCTGTCACCCTCGCCTCGGCACGCCTTGGCCGCAGCCACTGGCGCTCACCTTTCGTCGTGTTCCGCTTCTGAGCCGAGGCCGACCCGTGCGTCGGGCGCCGATAGGATGCCGGTCATGGCGCGCGTGATCGTGGATGTGATGCCCAAGCCCGAGATTCTCGACCCGCAAGGCAAGGCGGTGACCGGGGCGCTCAAGCGTCTGGGTTTCGACGGCCTGACCGTTCGGCAGGGCAAGCGGTTCGAGGTCGACGTTGAGGGCGACCTCACCGACGAGCGGCTCGATCAGGTGCGTGAGGCGGCCGAGAAACTGCTCGCCAACACGGTGATCGAGGCGTTCGACGTGCGGGTCGAGCAGTGAGCCGCATCGGCGTCGTCACCTTTCCCGGCTCGCTCGACGACCACGACGCCCAGCGCGCGGTGAAGCTTGCCGGCCACGAAGCGGTCGCGCTGTGGCACGCGCACGAGTCGCTGCAGGGCGTCGACGCCGTGATTCTGCCCGGCGGCTTCTCGTACGGCGACTACCTGCGCTGCGGCGCGATCGCCCGGTTCAGCCCGATCATGACCGAGGTCATTCAGGCAGCCGAACAGGGCTTGCCGGTGCTGGGCATCTGCAACGGCTTTCAGGTGTTGTGCGAATCGCACCTGCTGCCGGGCGCATTGATTCGCAACGACGTGCGCACGTTCGTCTGCCGTGATCAGAAGCTGCGCGTCGAGTCGATCGACACGGTCTGGACCGGCGCGTTCGAACCCGGCCAAGAGATCACCATCGTGCTCAAGAACGGCGAGGGCGGCTTCGTCGCCGACCCCGACACGCTGGCCCGACTCGAAGGCGAGAACCAGGTCGTGTTCCGCTACCTCGACGACAACCCCAACGGCTCGCTCAACGACATCGCGGGGGTCACCAACGCCCGCGG
>ERZ724513.1765-NODE-1765-length-10909-cov-4.674590_pt1 | contig 10909 bp, 11 predicted proteins | sample MGYA00376046_ERZ724513 | MGnify/ENA primary metagenome ERZ724513 (study PRJEB28724, sample SAMN07190883) | activated sludge metagenome | isolation source: activated sludge of sewage treatment plant in Hong Hong | place: Hong Kong | collected 2016-03-17 ... | reverse complement strand
AGACCATCGCCAGGAAGGACTGCACCCTGACCGACGCCATCGAGAACATCGACATCGGCGGGCCGACCATGGTGCGCGCCGCGGCAAAGAACCACGGCGATGCCAAAGGGGGATGTGCGGTGGTGGTCGAGCCGGCCGACTACCCGACCATCATCGAGGAGATGAAGGCCAACGGCGGCGAGATTTCCTACGCCACCCGCTTCGCGCTGGCCAAGAAGGCCTTCGTGCATACCGCCCGCTACGACGGCGCCATCGCCAACTGGCTGACCAGCCTCGACGCCGACAACAAGCCGACCACCTTTCCCGAGCGCCTGCAGCTTGCGTTCGACAAGGCCGACACCATGCGCTACGGCGAGAACCCGCACCAGCAGGCCGCCTTCTTCCGGGAGCCGAACCCGGTGGCCGGCAGCATCGCGGCCTACCAGCAACTGCAGGGCAAGGAACTTTCCTACAACAACATCGCCGATTCGGACGCCGCCTGGGAAGCCGTCAAGGCCTTCGACGCCGGCGACGGCGGCGCCGCCTGCGTCATCGTCAAGCATGCCAACCCCTGTGGCGTGGCGCTCGGCACCACCGCCGTCGACGCCTATCGGCGCGCTTTCTCCACCGACCCGACGTCGGCCTTCGGCGGCATCATCGCCTTCAATTGCGCGATCGACAAATCGACGGCGGAAGCGGTCGCGGGACAGTTCGCCGAGGTCATCATCGCCCCCGAGATCACCGCCGAGGCACGCGCCGTGTTCGGCGCAAAGCAGAACTTGCGCGTGCTCGTCGTTCCTATGGGTCGCGTCGGCGGCCAGCTTGATTTCAAGCGTGTCGGTGGCGGCCTCCTGGTACAGACCGCTGACGAAGCACGCATCACGCGCGACGACATCAAGGTCGTCACCAAGCGTGTGCCGACCGAGCAGGAAATGCGCGACCTGCTGTTTGCCTGGAAGGTCGCCAAGTACGTCAAGTCCAACGCCATCGTGTATTGCAAGGACGAGATGACCGTCGGCGTCGGCGCCGGCCAGATGAGCCGGGTCGACTCGGCGCGTATTGCCGCAATCAAGGCGGAGAACAACAAGCTGACCGTGGTCGGTTCGGTGGTTGCCTCGGATGCCTTCTTCCCGTTCCGGGACGGTCTCGACGTGCTGGCCAAGGCCGGCGCCACGGCGGTGATCCAGCCCGGCGGCTCGGTGCGCGACGCCGAGGTGATCGCTGCGGCCGACGAGCAGAACATCGCCATGGTGTTCACCGGCTTCCGCCATTTCCGCCACTGAATTCGGACTGCGGCGCGGCGCTTCGCGCGCGTCGCAGGGTCCGCATATTCCAATCCACGCCCCCTCACTCACATGAAAATCCTCGTCGTCGGTTCCGGTGGTCGCGAACATGCGCTCGCCTGGCGGCTGGCCCAGGCTCCCGGGCTGCAAAAGGTCTATGTCGCGCCGGGCAATGCCGGGACCGCGCTCGAGCATGAGTTGGAGAACCTCCCGCTCACGGAAATCGACGCCCTCGCCGACTGGGCACAGAACGAGAAGGTGCACGCCACCGTGGTCGGGCCCGAGGCACCGCTCGCCGCCGGCATCGTCGACGTCTTCCGTGCACGCGGCCTGCGGATCTTCGGGCCGACCAGGGCCGCAGCGCAGCTCGAAAGCTCGAAGGATTTCGCCAAGCGCTTCATGACCCGCCACGGCATTCCGACGGCGAAGTTCGAGACGTTTTCCGACCTCGCCGCTGCGCACGCCTACATCGATGCCGAGGACGCCCCCATCGTGATCAAGGCCGACGGACTGGCCGCCGGCAAGGGTGTCGTGGTGGCCACCAGCCTGGCCGAGGCGCATGCGGCCGTGGACATGATGCTCTCCGACAACAAGCTGGGCGACGCCGGCGCGCGGGTGGTCATCGAGGAATTCCTCGACGGCGAGGAGGCGAGCTTCATCGTCATGGCCGACGGACGCCACGCCCTGCCGATGGCCACCAGCCAGGACCACAAGCGGCTCAAGGACGGCGACCAGGGCCCCAACACGGGCGGCATGGGCGCCTACTCGCCGGCGCCGGTGGTCACCCCGGAGATCCACGCGCGCGTCATGCGCGAGGTGATCATGCCGACCATCAACGGCATGGCGGCCGACGGCATCATCTACACCGGCTTCCTCTATGCCGGATTGATGATCAAGCCCGACGGCACCTTGCGCGTGCTCGAGTTCAATTGCCGCTTCGGCGACCCGGAAACACAGCCGATCATGATGCGGCTGAAGAGCAGCTTCGTCGAACTGATCGACGCTGGCATCGACGGGCGCCTCAACGAAGTCCAGACCGAATGGGACCGTCGCGTTGCGCTCGGCATCGTCATGGCCGCCGCCAACTATCCGGACACGCCGCGCAAGGGCGACGCCATCCATGGCCTGCCACCGGCTTCGGAAGACAGCCACGTCTTCCATGCCGGCACCGCCGTGAAGGACGGCGCGGTCGTCACGGCAGGCGGGCGTGTGCTCTGTGTCACCGCGCTGGGCGACAACGTCAAGGCAGCGCAGAAGCGCGCCTATGAAGTTCTCGACCAGATCGCCTTCGACGGCATGCAGTGCCGGCGCGACATCGGGTATCGCGCCATCCGCCGTTGAACCCTGCCGCCCGCGCACTGCGATGATCCTGCCTCCGGCCACCCTGGGCATGCTTGGCGGCGGACAACTGGGCCGCTTCTTCGTCATCGCCGCGCACGAGATGGGCTACCGCGTCGTGGTGCTCGATCCCGATCCGCAAAGCCCGGCCGGGCGCATCGCCGACAGCCATCTGGTCGCGGCCTACGACGACGAGGATGCCCTGGACCGGCTCGCACAGGCCTGCGCCGCGGTCACCACCGAGTTTGAAAACGTTCCCGCCGGAAGCCTCGCCTACCTGTCCAAGTTCCTGCCGGTGCGGCCCGCCGCGGATGCAGTGGCGATTTGCCAGAACCGCAGCGAGGAAAAGGGTTTCCTGCGCCGCCATGGCTTCCCCCACGGCCCCTATGCCGACATCCGCAGCGAAGACGACATCCGCGAGGCCAATGCCGGGCTCTTTCCGGGCATCCTCAAGGTGGCCCGCTTCGGCTACGACGGCAAGGGTCAGGTCCGCATTGCGAGTCGCGAGGAAGCTCTCGCTGCGTTCCGCCAGATGAAGCAGGAGCCCTGCGTGCTGGAGCAGCGGCTATCCCTCGATTACGAAATTTCGGTCGTGCTCGCGCGCGACGCGGACGGCCGCGTCAAATGCTTTCCGCCCGCCGAGAACCGGCACCGCCACGGCATCCTCGACGTTTCCATCGTGCCCGCCCGTGCCTCGGGTTGCGTGCGTGCGAATGCCGAGGAAGTCGCGGAGAGCATCGCCGGGGCCATGGGTTACGTCGGCACGCTCGGCGTCGAGTTCTTCGTCGTACGCGGCCAGCTGGTAGTCAACGAGATGGCACCGCGCCCGCACAATTCCGGCCATTACACCATCGATGCGTGCGTCACCAACCAGTTCGAGCAGCAGGTTCGGGCCATGACCGGACTGCCGCTCGGCGACGCACGCGCGCACTCGTCCGCCGTCATGGTCAATCTGCTGGGCGACCTCTGGTACCAGCGTGACCCGCACCACAGTACCGAGCCCGACTGGGCAAGCCTGCTCGCCGTGCCCAATCTTAAGCTCCATCTGTACGGCAAGCACCATGCGCGCCCGGGGCGCAAGATGGGGCATTTCACCGTGATCGGCAGCGATCCCGCCCAAGTGCAGGAGTCTGCGCTGGCCGCACGGCAGGCAATCGGCATCACCGATGAATGACGTGGCCCGTGCGGCGGCTGCGCTGCGCGCCGGCGACCTGGTCGCATTCCCCACCGAAACCGTCTACGGGCTCGGCGCCGACGCCACGCAGGCGCAGGCGGTGGCACGCATCTTCGCTGCCAAGGGGCGGCCGGCCGACCATCCGCTGATCGTACACCTGCCCGATGCCGGCCACCTCGAGCGCTGGGCTACGGACATCCCCGATACCGCGCGACGCCTGGCCGGCACTTTCTGGCCCGGACCGCTGACGCTGATCCTGCGCCGCGCCGCGGGCGTGCTCGACGCCCTTACCGGCGGGCAGGACACCATCGGCCTGCGCGTGCCCGACCATCCGCTCGCGCTGGCCCTGCTGCGCGAATTCGGCGGCGGGGTCGCCGCGCCGTCGGCCAACCGCTTCGGACACGTCAGCCCGACTACCGCCGCCCACGTGCGCGAGGAGTTGGGTGACGCGGTGGCCGTCGTGCTCGATGGCGGACCGTGTTCTGTCGGCATCGAATCGACCATTCTCGACCTCAGCGGCCCGACCGCGCGCATCCTGCGTCCCGGCATGCTCGACGCCGCAACGATCGGCGCCGTCATCGGCGCGGTGCCGTCGACCGCATCTGCCGGTGGCAGCGTGCCGCGCGTGTCGGGCAGCCTGGAAACCCATTACGCGCCGCGCACGCCGATGCGCCTTCTGCCCGAGGACGAAATCGCAACGCAGGCGCGGATTGCCGCGGATGCCGGGCAGCGCGTCGCCGCGCTTGCTCCGCCCCGCAGTGGTGGCGATCCACGCGTCACCTGGCGCGATGCCTCGGCCGACCCCGCCCGCTACGCGCACGATCTGTACGCCCGGCTGCGCGAACTCGACGCCCTCGGCGGCGATCTGCTACTGGTCGCGCTTCCGCCGGCCACGGAGGACTGGGCTGCGATTCGCGACCGGCTCGGGCGCGCCGCCGGCAGCCCGAAATAGGGGGCGAATCCGCCCGATATCGCGGCCTGCCGCCGAGTCGTCCTCCAGATAATGGCCGCATCCATGGTTGCGCGCAGGGGAGACGACGATGGGGACGAAACGGCGCACGGGTGCTGACAGAGAGCTGACAGGACCAAAGCGGGCGGATGCCGGCATCGGCGAAGCCGTAAGCGCGGCCATCCGCAGCGGATTCGTGGTCGGCCGCGAAGTCCTCGTCGGGCGCGTGCCGGGAATCGTGGTCGGGTACAACATCGCCGGCGTAGGCCGCTTCGTCGGCCACGACTATCCCCTGGTGGTACGCACTGCGCTGGGCGTGGCCAAGTGCGGCGTCGACGAGGTGCTTCTGGCCTGATCGGCAGCAGGGCTCGCCGCTTCCTTTGCCCTTGCCCCGTTGCTATAATCCTGCCCTTCGGCGGGGGTGTAGCTCAGTTGGGAGAGCGCGACGTTCGCAACGTCGAGGCCAGCGGTTCGATCCCGCTCACCTCCACCAGCCTTCCCGCCGGCCGCGGCAACGTCCCAGCCCGCGGCAGCGCCCGGGGACAAGCAATTGCAGGCGGTTCGCGCCCGAGTTCGCGACTTATCTGGCCTATTTCCTCGGTAATATAGCGGCGGTAACCAAGGGGCCGGGTGCCGCGTGCTGAATTTCCTGAAACCGAAGACAGAGCCGGGCTGGCTGTCCGTCGCCTTGCGTGACGGCCGCGTCGATCTGGTTCATCTTCGCCGCGAGACTGGCCACCGACCGCGTGTGACCCTGGCCGACTCGGTTGAAAAACGGGACGGCGACTTGCCGACCCTGAGTGCGCTGAAGCGCTCGGTGGGACTCGATCGCTTCCGCTGCACTGCCCTGCTCAGCCACGGCCAATACCAGATGATCCAGGCCAGCGCGGTCGACGGTGCCCCCGACGAGGCGCGCGAAGTGATGCGCTGGCAGCTCAAGGACCAGGTCGAATTCCCGGTGGACAATGCCGCCATCGATCTGCTGCCGATTCCGTCCGACGGCCGATCACCCCAGGTCTTTGCCGCCATCGCAGCGGAAGCCGTCGTCGCCCCCCTGGTGCAGGCATTCCAGGAAGCACGCGTTCCGCTCGCCGCCATCGACCTTCCCGAGGTCTCGCAGCGCAACCTTGCGGCGCTGTTCGAGGAGCCGGGGCGCGGACTCGCGACGCTGATCTTCGACGAGGACGAGGGCCTGCTGACCTTTACCCGCGAGGGCGAACTGCTCGTCGTCCGCCACGTCGAGATCACTGCCCCGCAACTTGCCGCCGCCGACGCCGACAGGCGCGCCATGCTCTTCGAGCGCATCGCGCTCGACGTGCAACGCTCGCTGGACAACTTCGACCGCCTGTACAGCGCCGTGCCGCTCGCCCACCTCGTGGTCGCCCCCATTCCCGGCGTCGATGGCTTCATCGACGCGCTGCGCGCCAACCTCACCGTGCACGTGGTGCCGCTCGACCTCGGCGCGGTGATCGACTTCGGTGCCGTTGCAGCCCTGCGCGATCCCCTGCGCCAGTTCCAGTGCCTGCGTGCGATCGGCGCGGCGCTGCGCGACGAGCCCGCCGCCCCATGAGCACCCAGATCAACCTCTACCACCCGCGCTTCCTGAAGAGCCGCGAGCGCCTGACGCTCTCCAATGTCGCGCTGATGGCGGGACTTGTCTATGCCGGCGTCGGACTGGGTGCCGGCTGGGCCTGGCAGCACGCCGCCGAGCGAAAGGAAGCCGCCGCCGCAGCGGAAGCGCAGGTGGCCGACACCCGGGCACGCGTCGATGCCGCGGCGAAGGCGGCCGAAGCGCGCAAACCGAGCGCACAGTTGATCGCCGACATCGAGAGCGCCGAGGCCACGTTGCGCCGGCGCGCCGAAATTGCCCAGCAGTTGGAGAGCGGTTCGGTCGGCAGCAGTCGCGGTTTCTCCGACTATTTGCGCGGCTTTGCGCGACAGGCGCAGGACGGCCTGTGGCTCACCGGATTCTTCATCGGTGCCGGCGGCAGCGACATCGAGATCCGCGGCCGGATGCAAAATGCCGGCGCCCTGCCCGAATACATCCGCCGGCTGGGCGGCGAAGCGGTATTCCAGGGTCGCAATTTCTCGGCGCTGAACATGACCCGGGCCGAGCCGCCCCCCGGTGCAGCCGCCGCTGCGCCGACCGGCGCCGCGCCCGTCGCCGGTCGCGAGCCGATCGAATTCGTCCTGGTGCCGAGCAAGCCGGTCGAAGCCAAGGAGTCCCGTCCATGAGCGCCCTGCGTACGCGCTGGACCGCCTGGTCGGCGAAGTACGCCGCACTGAGCCGGCGCGAGCGCGCACTGGTCGCTGCGGCCATCATCGGCGGCGGCGGCTTCGTGATGTTCGACTTCGCGGTTGATCGCTTCCTGGTGCGCGCACGCGCGGCCACCCGGGCCGAGACGGCAGCGCGCGCCGAAACCGCCCAGCTCGAGCTGCGTCTGGCCCAGCTGACGACGCAGAACGCCGACCCCGATGCCGAGAATCGCAAGCGACTGGCGCAGGCGCGCGGCGAGCTGGCGGCGGTCAGTCAGCGCCTTGCCCGCTTCGAAGCCGAAATGGTGCCGCCGGCCCGCATGCGCGCCTTCCTCGAAAGCCTGCTGGCGAAGAACCGCTCCCTTGAGCTGCTCGGCCTGCGCACACTGCCGGTGACCGAAATCGGCGCACCGGCCAAACCGGCGGCCGCCGGCGCTGACGGCAGTGCCACTGCCGCGCGGGACAACAAGGCCGCCACCGGCGAGGGCATCTACCAGCACGGGGTCGAGATCAGGCTGGCCGGAAGTTACAATGACCTCCTCAACTACCTTGCGGAGCTCGAGCGGATGCCGCAGCGCATGATGTGGCACAGCGTCAGCATCTCGGTCGACAAGCACCCGCGCAGCATCATGGTCCTGCGCATCCATACGCTGAGTCTTGACCGGAACTGGCTGGTCGTATGATGCGCCGCGCCCCCCTCATAGCTGCCACCGCCAGCCTGCTCTGGTCGGGTCTGGCCCTCGCGCAGTACGCCGACCCGACGCGGCCGCCGGGTGCGAGTGCGGCCGACCCGGTATCGGGCGCGGGCGATGGCGGCGTGCAGGCGGTCATCGTCCGCCGCGGCAGCAAGACGACCGCTGTGATCAACGGCCAGCCGGTAAAGGTTGGCGGCTCGCTCGACGGCAAGCGCGTACTGCGCATCGGCGAGAGCGAGATCGTCCTGCAGGGCGACGGCGGCCGCGAGGTACTCAAGGTAATGCCGGCGGTGGACAAGGTGCCGGCCAAGAAAACGGCTGCCGCGCGGCAGCGAACCACGGGGACAGAACGACCATGAAGCCATCGACCCTAGCCCCCTGCGCCGCCGTACTTTGCGCCGCCCTGCTCGCGGCCTGCGCCGCACCCCAGCGCAGCGGCAACGAGGTGCTCGGCCAGATCAACGACGTGCTGCTGAAGTCGGCGACGGAGCGCAAGGCACCGGCCGCCGAAGCCGCCGACAAGTCCCTGATGCCGCCGCTGGCGCCGCAGGTTCCGGCCGAGGCGCCGGAGCCGCGCTTCGATCTCTCCGTCGTCAATGCGCCGGCGACGCAGGTATTCATGGCCCTCGTCTCGGGCACGCGCTACAGCATGCTGCTGCCGCAGGACATCAGCGGCAACATCACGGTCAACCTCAAGGACGTGACGCTGGCCGAGGCGCTCGACACCATACGCGAACTGTTCGGGTACGAGTACCGCATCCAGGGCAAGCGCATCTTCATCGAGCCGAACACGATGAAGAGCCGCGTGTTCCAGATCAACTATCTGGCCAGCCGGCGCCAGGGCAGCAGCGATTTGCGCGTCACCGGCGGTTCGATGACCACCGGTGCGGCGCCCGGCACCACCGCGGGCGCCACGCCGACGACCGCGCCCGGGCAGGCCACGCCGACCGGAACCGGCACGCAGACCCTGGCCCGCAGCAACGACACCAGCCGGGTCAGCATGCTCACCGACAGCGATTTCTGGGGCGACCTCAATCGCGCGCTGGTGGCCATCGTCGGCGCCACCGACGGACGCAGCGTGGTGGTCAATCCTTCTTCCGGCGTGGTACTGGTGCGCGCCCTGCCCAACGAGCTGCGCAGCGTCGAAAAGTACCTCCGGGCCACCCAGCTCATCGCCGAGCGCCAGGTCATGCTCGAGGCCAAGATCATCGACGTCACGCTGGCCGAGGACTACCAGGCGGGCATCAACTGGGGTGTGTTCAAGAGCGGGCCCAACAGCCGCACGGGGTTCGGCGTGGCGCAGCCGGGCGCAACCATCGGTGTCGGCAGCACGGCCCAGACGCTGGGGCAGGTGACTTCACCCACCCTGAGCGTGTCACCCGGCCTGCTCGGTTCGATCGCCGCCTCGGCCCTCAGCAAGGGCTTTATCGGACTCGCCTTCCAGACCTCGAACTTCACCTCGCTGCTGAACTTCCTGGAGACCCAGGGCAGCGTTTCGGTGCTCTCCTCGCCGCGCATCGCCACGCTCAACAACCAGAAGGCCGTGCTCAAGGTTGGCACCGATGAGCTGTTCGTCACCAACATCACCTCGTCGACCACCACGACCACGACGGGAACCGTATCGTCACCGAGCCTGACGCTGCAGCCCTACTTCTCCGGCATCTCGCTCGATGTCACACCGCAGATGGACGAAGACGGCAACATCATCCTCCACGTACACCCGGCCATCAGCACGGTCGCAGAAAAGGAAAAGGTGATCGACCTGGGCGCGCTCGGCATCTATCGCCTGCCCCTCGCCACCAGCAGCATCAACGAAACCGACAGCATCGTCCGCGTCCAGAACGGAAACATCGTCGCCATCGGCGGCCTGATGCGGCAGGAACAGTCGGCCGACCGTTCGCAGCTGCCGGGCGCCACCGGCGCCGCTGCCAGCGTCCTCGGCCAGCGGGCCACGGCACTGAGCAAACGCGAATTGGTGATCCTCATCAAGCCCACCGTGATCGACAGCGACAAGGCCTGGACACAGGACCTCAAGGAGACCCAGGATCGCTTGCGGACCTATCCGTCGGGCAGGCTCGCGGAATAGCCCCGCCGGTCGATGTACCTGAACCATTTCGGCCTGCGCGAGCTGCCCTTCGGCCTGACGCCGGACACCAGCTACATCTATTCGGCCGACGCCCACCAGGAGGCGCTCAACACGCTGTTGGTCGGACTCGAATCCGGCGAAGGCTTCGTCAAGATCACCGGCGAGGTGGGCACGGGAAAGACGCTGCTGTGCCGGCGCTTCCTGGCGACGCTGAAGGAAGACCAGGTCGTCGCCTACCTGCCGAACCCGATGCTGGAGCCGCGCGTCCTTCTGCTAGCGATCGCCGAAGAGCTCGGCCTCGAACTGAACGGCCACGACTACCACTTCCACCTGACCAAGGAAATCAACCGCCACCTGCTCGAAATGGCGGCACAGGGCAAGCGCGTGGTGATCTGCATCGACGAGGCGCAGTCGATGCCGCTCGAAAGCCTGGAGGCGCTGCGCCTGCTCTCCAACCTCGAGACCGAAAAGCACAAGCTGCTGCAGGTGGTGATGTTCGGCCAACCGGAGCTCGATGAAAAGCTGTCCAATCCCGCGGTACGCCAGTTGCGCCAGCGCATCGTCTTCCATTACCGCATGCCCGGCCTGCGCGAGCCGGAGGCCCGGCACTACCTCGCGCATCGCTTGCGCGTCGCCGGGCATCGTGATGGCGACGTATTCCCGCCGTCGAGCGCGCGTCTGCTCTACCGCTGGTCGGGCGGCACGCCGCGCCTAGTCAACATCCTCGCGCACAAGTCGCTGCTGCTGGCCTACGGCGAGGGCCGCAGCCGGGTCGCACGCTCGCACGTGACACTGGCCGCGCGCGACACCGAGGGACTCAGGCGCCTGCCGTGGTGGCAAAGGTGGTGACGTGAGCGTCGTCAACAAGATGCTTCGCGACCTCGACGCACGCCGGATCGGCGCGGACGAGCGTGCAGCATTGCCGACGGCGGTAACGCCGCTGGCCGCCCACGACGAACGGGGCCGCGGCCGCGCCGGCCCTTTGCTCGCCGCCATCCTGCTGCTTTCCGCGCTTGCCGTCGCGGCGTGGCTGGCTTTGCGTCCGGAAGTGCCGCCGCCGAGTCCTGCTCCGGTTGCAGCCATCGCGGCGAATCCGCCCGAGACCCAGACCGCTGCGCCGTCTCGCGGCTTGTTAGGGGCTTCCTGATA
>ERZ724513.1764-NODE-1764-length-10918-cov-5.299641_pt1 | contig 10918 bp, 9 predicted proteins | sample MGYA00376046_ERZ724513 | MGnify/ENA primary metagenome ERZ724513 (study PRJEB28724, sample SAMN07190883) | activated sludge metagenome | isolation source: activated sludge of sewage treatment plant in Hong Hong | place: Hong Kong | collected 2016-03-17 ... | reverse complement strand
GGAGACGCGGATGGCCGAAGTCATGACCCAACGGTCATATGCCGACCTGGTCGCGACGATCCGCCGCGGCCCGCAGGGGTTCTCGCTCTTCCGCCTGCCGGGGGCGGAGAAGGCGGCCAACGAGATCGAGTTCTTCGTGCACTGCGAGGACGTCCGTCGCGGCGACGGCGACCGCACGCCGCGTCCGCTCGATCCGGAGTTCGAAGACTACGCCTGGGGACGGGTGCGGACGATGGCCAAACTGATGCTGCGCCGGGTGCCGGTGGCGACGTGGTTGAAGCGCCACGTGGCCGACGAGCCGCTGCGCGTGGGCAAGGGAGCCGACATCGTCACCCTGGTGGGCCCGGCCAGCGAGTTGCTGCTCTACCTGTTCGGACGCCGGCCCGCGGCCAACGTGACCCTGGTCGGCCAGGCCACTACCATCGCGGTGCTGCAGCGGGCCAAGCTCGGGGTCTAGGACCCGCACCCCACCGGGATCTGGGTCCACGCCGAGCGTCGCGCGGCGATGAACTGAGACGGCCTGCCACAATGTGGGCCATGCGCGTCTACAACTTCTCCGCAGGTCCCGCCATGCTCCCGCTTCCGGTACTGGAGGCCGCCCAGTCGGAACTCACCGACTGGCAGGGTTCGGGGATGTCGGTGATGGAGGTTTCGCACCGCGGCAAGGATTTCGTGGCCTGCGCGGCCGAGGCCGAGGCGCTGCTCCGCGAGGTGATGGGCGTTCCGGACAACTACAAGGTGCTGTTCCTGCAGGGTGGGGCATCGGGCCAGTTCGATGCGATTCCGCTGAACCTCACCGCCGCCGGCGACACCGTCAACTTCCTGCACACCGGGCAGTGGTCGGCAAAGGCGATCAAAGCGGCCAAGAAGGCCGGCCTCAACGTCGAGGTGCTGGCCGACGAGGCTGCGTCCAAATACACCACCACGCCGGCGGCCGGCAGCTACACCGTCAATCCGGCAGCGAAATACCTGCACTACACGCCGAACGAGACCATCGGCGGGGTCGAGTTCGGCTACCTGCCCGAGGCGGGCGACGTCCCGCTGGTGGCCGACCTGAGCTCCACCATCCTGTCCCGGCCGATCGACGTCACGTCCTATGGCCTGATCTACGCCGGCGCGCAGAAGAACATGGGACCGTCCGGCCTGTGCGTTCTGGTGGTGCGCGACGACCTGGTCGGCCATGCCCGCCCCGAGGTGCCCTCGATCTGGGACTACCAGGCGATGGCCGAGTCGGACTCGATGCTGAACACCCCGCCAACCTTCGGCATCTACCTGCTGGGCAAGATCCTGGCCTGGGTGAAGGAGTCGGGAGGCCTGACCGCGATGGGTGAGCGCAACCAGGCGAAGGCGGACGCGCTCTACGGCTACATCGATGCCTCTGCCTACTACTCGAACCCGGTCGCGCTGGACTCCCGGTCGTGGATGAACGTGCCGTTCCTGCAGGCCAACGCCGACCTCGACAAGACCTTTGTGGCCGAGGCGAATGCCGCCGGGCTGACCAACCTCGCCGGCCACCGCTCGGTCGGCGGCATGCGGGCCAGCATCTACAACGCGATGCCCATCGAGGGCGTCCAGGCGCTGATCGATTTCATGGCCGACTTCGAACGCCGGAATGGGTGACGCGCCGATGACCTTCAAGATCAAGACGCTCAACGCGATCAGCCACACCGGGCTCTCCCGGCTGCCGAAGGAGAAGTTCGAGACCAGCTCGGACGTCGAGTCCCCGGATGCCCTGATCCTGCGCTCGGCCAATCTGCACGGCGTGGCCATCCCCGAATCGGTGCTGGCTGTGGCCCGGGCGGGTGCAGGCACGAACAACATCCCGATCGCCGACTACTCCGCGGTGGGTATTCCCGTCTTCAACACCCCCGGCGCCAACGCGAACGCGGTCAAGGAACTGGTGGTGGCCGCGCTGTTCCTGGCCGCACGCAACATCGTCCCGGCCGCAGCGTTCGCGCACCGGCTGGACGGCGACGCGGCGACCATGGACAAGGCCGTTGAGTCCGGGAAGAAGAACTTCGTCGGCTTCGAACTGCCCGGACGTACCCTCGGCGTCATCGGACTCGGCGCGATCGGCGTCGAGGTGGCCAACGCGGCCAGCGCCCTGGGCATGCGGGTGCTCGGCTACGACCCGGGCATCACGGTCGAGCACGCCTGGAACCTGAGCTCGTCGGTGGAGCACGTGACGAACCTCGACCAACTGCTCAAGCGGGCCGACATCATCACGCTGCATGTGCCGCTCATCGACGCGACCCGCGGCCTGATCGGCGCCGAGCAGCTGACCAAGCTGCACAAGTCGTCGGTGGTGATCAACTTCGCTCGCGGCCCGATCGTCGATGAGGACGCCGTGGTGGAGGCTCTGGAGAGCGGCCGGCTGCGTGCCTACATCTGCGACTTCCCATCGCCCGCGCTGAACAAGCGCGACCGGGTGGTCACATTGCCCCATCTGGGTGCGTCCACCGCAGAGGCAGAGGAGAACTGCGCGGTGATGGCGGCCAACCAGCTTCGGGACTACCTGCTGGACGGCACCATCATCAACTCAGTCAATTTCCCGAACGCCGTGCTGCCACGGACCGTTGGCACCACCCGGATCGCGATCGCCAACTCGAACGTGCCGAACATGGTCGGCCAAATCTCGACGCTGCTCGCAGAAACAGGCCTGAACATCGCCGACCTGCTGAACAAGTCGCGCGGCGAGTTGGCCTACACCCTGGTTGACGTGGACGGCGAAGTGCCGGCCGACGTGGTCGCCGCGGTGCGGGCGATCCCAGGGGTGCTTTCGGCGCGCGTGCTGTAGCCCAACCAACTGAGCCGGACGAAGTCCTGATCAGGGCCTCGTCCAGCTCAGCGAGTACTCAGCGGATGACCTTGACCTCGCCGGACGCGGCTGCGGTTCCGGTCACGTCGGTGAGGGTGCCGGTGCCGTCGGTTGCGTCCGCCCTGAGCGTCCAGGTGTAGGTGCCGGCCGGCACCTTCTTCTTCGCCGAGTTCCGGCCGTCCCAGCTCAACGTGCGTAGTGAGCCGGTCGCGGTCGCCTTGGTGCTGATCGTACGCACCACGCGTCCGCTGCGGTCGCGGATCTCCAGAACGCCCGCCTTCAACGCCTTGCTCATGTCGACCTGTGGCGTCCACTTCTTTCCAGCCTTCACCGAGGCCTTCGCCAGCACGCCAAGCAGCCGCGGTGCGCTGGTGCCCGCACCCGGGACCTTCGCGATCTCGATCGCGGTGTCCGCGGCCCAAGCCACGCGTCCGATGCCGTCGATGGCCACCTGGTTGCCCTGCGGAACCGGAACCGCGCGGATCTCGTCGGACCCGAAGCTCCAGGTGACGACCGTGTAGGGCAGCTCGTACTCGCCCTCGGCCAGGGCGCCGAAGCGGTGGAGCAGCGCGTAGCCGTCCCCGAGATCCTGCAGCTCACCAACGGTCGTGTGGGTCTCGCCGGTTCGGAAGTTCGTCACCAGGCTGCTCTCGGGCTGGCCCTGGTTCGCATCGCCCCAGGAGATCCCGACCCAGTCGCCCCAGAGCTGCAGCCGGCCGAAGTTGTACTCGTAAGCCTGCTTCGGCAGGTGCACCACGATGTCGGCGGTACCGGGCGCAGCCAGGTCGCGGATCGTGACGGTGTCCGTCCGGTCGAGCCAGGCCACCAGGCTGCCGAACACCGCCGAGTCGCCATCCGCCCCTGTCATGAAGGTGGCTCCGTCCATCCGGCGCACCCGATCTCCGCCGTCAATGTAGGGACCGCTGATCTCGTCCACGTTGAAGGGCAGCTTCTGCTTCAGGATCAATCGGCCCTGGTCGTAGAACCGGGCCTTCACCGAGAGACAGCAATCGAGCACCGTGCGGCCGGCTGAGGTGAACAGCTCTTCGGTCAGCTCGGCGGAGCCGGGCAGCCGGCGCTCCGGGCCGACGCTCGTGCCCTGCAGGTCGCGATACCAAAGCGGGGCTGGCCCGGCCTCCGCGGCGTGCGGACGGCTATCGACGGCGGTGACGCGATTGGTGCTGAGGGCGAGCGCGCTGATCCGGGTAGGCACCTTGCGGGACGGGATCGACCACGACACGCCGAGCTTCGGGCTGACCTGGCCGTAGACATCTCCCCGCTGCGGATCGAGCCCCCGGACGAGTGGACGCACCGGGTCGCGGAAGCCGGTTCCGCGGAGCTCGGTCACCTTGCCGGACGTCTTCAGCGCTTTCACCTGGGCACCGGACACCAGCCAGAGCGTCGAACGCCAGGTGACCTGCTCGAGACCCTGGGAGACCTCGAGTTGGGCCTCATAGTCCTGATCGCCCTTGCGGAGCGAGACGCACTTGGCTTTCGCCGGCGTCGCGATCGGGGCTCGGCAGACCGTGAGTTTGGCGGCCGTCCGGATCAGGTAGTGCACATTCTGGCCGGAAACCACGACGTCGGTGAGCCCGGCGATCTCGATCGGCGCCGAGCCGGCGGCCCCGCTGATTGGGGCGACGGCAAGATACGTCCGCTCACTCCGAACACCCTTGGGGTCGTAGACGGAAGCGCGTAGTGCAACCGTGGTGCCGTCCGCCGAGATGCCCACTGGCAACGCCCCATCCGGCACACCTGGTCCGGGCTTGATCTTGCGCTGTACCGCGGTGGCGCCGCTGATGTCGAAGACCCGTCCGTCCGAGGTCAACACCAGCCCGCGCACCGCATCGGTGAGCCACAGGCACTCCACCTCGACGGACGCGTCCGCTGCCGACAGCTCGACCTTCCGCTGGACGCCCGTGTTGGGGTTCCACACGGTGAATCCGTTCAGCTTCGAGGTTTCGCAGCCCTCTCCGCCCGGACTGATCACCGTCCGACGTAGCTTGATGAACTCGCCGCCGTAGCCCGCCAGCGAGCCCGAGCCGGCCAACTCGGCGGGCAGCGGCCGCCAAGTCGCCCCGTTGTCGATCGAATACTCCTCGTCCTGCTGGTGCGAGTTGACGTACACCGTGCGCACCAGGGACTTGCCGGTCGCCGCGGTCAGGCTCTGGGATGCCCACATCGACGGCAGCGGCACGTGGATGTCGGGGGTCAACCCGTCCTCCGCCGCCGCGGCCGGGGCGAACAGGATGCCTCCTGTTGCCAATAGTGCGGTCGTGAGCATTACGGCGAACGAGCGACGCATAGCGACTCCATCAGGTCAGCAAGTAATTCACGCTATCCGGAGTTCCGCTGCGTCCAGTTAGAAAGGCATGAGATTTCGATGAGACCTGGGCACTCACCTGGCTAACTGCTGCCCGGATCACGACCGCGGATCGATGACCTGCAACGCCGGCACGCCAACCATGGCGGGGTCCACCGACACCAGCGGCACACCCTCAGTGAGGGCCTGAGCCACCAGCAGACGATCGAAGGGGTCACGATGCGACCACCGCATCGAGCCAGCCAGCAGAGCGTGCGCGGAGGTGATCTGGAGATCCTCGGCAGCAATCTCGGCCACTCGGGCCGCCCAGGTCGACGCCAGCGCGTGACCGAGTTCCAATTTGCCGCGGCGAGTCTTGGTCGAGACCTCCATCGCGCTGGCCGCCGAGACAAGCAGGTGGTTCTTCGGGTCTCCGAGCGCTTTGCGCACACCTGGGGCGATGCGGCCCGGATCACCCCAAAGCCAGAGCAGCACATGGGTGTCGAGCAGGTAGGTCACTCCCATGCGACCAACTCATCCTCGTCAAGCGGAGCATCGAAGTCCTCTGGCACCTCGAATGCCAACCTTCCGAACGGCCTGGTCCAGGCCAGGTCGACTGGCACCAGCCGCGCGACCGGGGTACCGGCGCGGGCAACCACGATCTCTTCACCGCGCTCGACGCGGGCCAGGAGCTCCGACAGGCGAGTCTTCGCTTCCTGCACATTCACCGTCGTCATGGCGACAGCCTAGGTTGACCAGACCAGCTTGGTCAATGGCCCGGCGTAGCCGTCGTGGGCCGAGCACTCAGGCGGACTTCGCCAGCCAGTCACGAGCCAAGCTGATCCGCGCCTCCACCTGCTCGGTGGTGGCCTTCGCCAGCGGCGGCCCCCCGGCCTCCCGGCGCAGTCCGGCATGGATGTGGCTGTGCGGCACTCCACGGACGCGCGCCACCTGGGAGACCAGGCTGTTCAACTCCTTCCGGCGGCTTTCAAGGGCGCGGTGCAGGCTCACTTCGGGCGGCACCGCTTCGCGTCGGTCGCGGCGGGCCGACCTGGCCAACTGCCGACGCTGTCGATCGGCGAGCAACGTCGCCACCTGATCGGACTCCAGCAACCCGGGCAGCCCCAGGTAGTCGGCCTCGTCCTGGCTGGACGGCTCGGCGAACATTCCGTAGGCGCGGGCGTCGAAGAGCACGTGATCGAAGATCGCGTTGGCTTCCAGGGTCTCCTGCTGGCCCTCGAACTCCGGCGTCCGCCGGGTGCGGTTCGCCTCGGCCAGTAGTGCCTCCTCGGGAGACCACAGGTCACCCTCGGTGCTGCGGGGCTTGCCGAGCACGTGGTCACGCTGGCGTTCCAGCGCGCCGGCGTGTGCCAGCAGGATCGGCACCGTGGGCAGGAAGACACTCGCCAACTCACCGCGCCGACGGCTGCGGACGAAGCGTCCGACCGCCTGGGCGAAGAACAGCGGGGTCGAAGTGGCCGTGGCGTAGACCCCCACCGCCAGCCGCGGCACGTCCACCCCCTCGGAGACCATGCGGACGGCGACCAGCCAGCGGTCCTCGGATTCGGAGAACTCGTCGATCTTCCGGCTCGCTCCGGAATCGTCGGACAGCACCAGGGTCGGCTGCTGCGAAGTGATCTGTGCCAGGGCCCGCGCATAGGCGCGGGCCTGTCTTTGATCGCTGGCGATCACCAGCCCACCGGCGTCCGGGACGTGCCGGCGCACCTCGGTCAACCGTCTATCGGCGGACGCCAGCACGGCCGGCATCCACTCCCCGGCCGGGTCCAGCGCCGTCCGCCAGGCCTGCGCAGTCACGTCCTTGGGCAGCGCCTCCCCCAGGGACGCGGCCAGTTCGTCGCCGGCCCGCGTCCGCCAGCGCATGCCGCCGCCGTAGGCAAGGAAGACCACCGGACGCACCACATGGTCGCGTAGCGCCTCGGCGTAGCCATAGGTGTAGTCCGCCACCGACTTGCGCGTGCCGTCCGCCTCCTCGACATAGCGGACGAACGGGATCGGGTTGGCGTCGGTGCGAAACGGTGTGCCGGTGAGGGCCAACCGGCGGGTGGCCAACGCGAACGCCTGGGCGGACGCCTCGCCCCAGCTGAGCGCGTCCCCGGCATGGTGCACCTCGTCGAAGATCACGAGCGTCTTGGCGTTCACCGTCCGCGACTCGTAGGCGTGCGTGGCTGCCGCCACCCCGGCATAGGTGACCGCCTGGCCCTGGTACTGCCGGGTGCGGCCACGCTTGCTACCGCCGAGCCCCGGATCCAGGTGCAGGCCGACCTTCGCGGCCGCGTCTGCCCATTGCACCTTCAGGTGCTCGGTCGGGGTGACCACGATCACCTGCTCGATCACCCGATCAGCGAGCAACCCGGTCGCCACGCGCAAAGCGAAGGTCGTCTTCCCCGCACCCGGCGTCGCCACCGCGAGAAAATCCTGCTGGCCGAGTTCACGGTAACGATCCAGTGCGGCCACCTGCCACGCCCGCAACCGGGCCGCCGTGCCCCAGGCAGCGCGACCAGGGAACGCCGGAGAGAGGTGGTCGAGGGCGTTGGTCGGCACAGCTCTCACCTCCTGGGCGCATCGTCGGTCTTTCCGGCGAGCCGGCCCGGGACCATCCGGACAACCAGGATCAACACCTATCGGGGCGGATCGAACTCGCCGCCCTAGCTTCGTTGGCGCTCCGCCGATGGGCAAGCTGACACGCCCAGCCACGGAGCGTTCATCGAAGTCGGCCGACGCCGATGTCGGCTTGGGAAGTCTGGCAACCTTGGCGGTATGAGTTCTCTGTTCTCGCACCACGCGGAACCCGCGCAGCCGTGGTTCCGCATCGGTCGGCTGGAGGTCACCACGACCATGTGGGTCGTGCTGGCGGTAGTGGCGTCATGGGTTGCCTGGATGCTGGCCCCAAGCCTCCCCGGTGCGCTCGACTACTCGACTTATGCCGTGCTGAGCGGCGATATCTGGCGCCTGATCACCTGGCCGTTCGCCAACACGCTCTCCTCGATCTGGAGCGTGCTGACGCTCTTCTTCTTCTGGTACTTCGGCACCGATCTCGAACGCCAGGTCGGACGTACTCGCATGGTCTGGCTGCTGGTCGGGATCTGGGGCAGCCTCACCCTTGCGGCGACCCTGGTTGGCTTCGTTCTCGGCGGTCAGGCGTTCGGCGGCATCTCGCTGATCCAGTTCACGGTCCTGCTGCTGTGGATCGCTGAGTATCCCAATCGGCCGTTCTTCTTCGGCATCCCGGCGTGGATGATCGGCGCGGTGCTGCTCGGCATCCAGGTCGTTGGGATGATCGCCGGACGCGACGGCGCCGGGCTGCTCAGCCTGCTGCTCAGCCTCGCCTTCGTGGCGATCGCTGCGCGACGCATCGGCCTACTCAGCGACTACCCGTGGATTCCGGGCCGCGCCGCGCCCCGCACCGCGTCCGTTCGGTCGGCGCGCACGACCCGTGGTCGCACCCAGACCCGAACCCCAAGCCGCGACGAGCGTCGGCAGCAGACCGACCGCGAACGCCTGGACGCCCTCCTCGACCAGATCAACGAGAGCGGCATCCACAGCCTGAGCGATGCGCAGCGCAAGGAGATGAAGCGACTCAGCGAGCGGCTACGCGGTCACTGAACGGCGGCGCAGCAGCAACAGCACCGCAATCGCGATCCCGACCAGGTCGGCCACCGCGTCCCAAACATCGCCGTCGCGATACGGGATGAACCGCCACTGGATCACCTCGCTGATCCCGGCCATCGCGGCGAAGAAGCCGGCCCACAGCCAGATTCGACGCGTGAGCACAGCCAGCAGGTACAGCGGTAGGCCGAACAACGAAGCGTGGATCAGCTTGTCCACGCCAGGCACCCCGGGCAGTTCGAGCGAGCCGTCGGGCGAGCCGGGCAGATAGATCCCGACCACGTGCACCACGAGGACCACCGCGGTCAGCCACCAAAGGATGGTCCGCTCCTCCGGCGACGGTCTCGGCACGTCGGTGACACTCCCGCCCGGGCTGTCATCCAACCTCGGACGGGACGCCTCGGGCTGCAGCTCAGCCAAGCCGGGCCAGGATCAACTCGCGGACGCGCGCAGCGTCGGCCTGGCCGCGCATGTCCCTCATCACCGCTCCGATCAGCGCACCGGCAGCAGCCAGCTTGCCTTCGCGGATGCGCTCGGCAACGTCCGGATTGGCTTCGATAGCGCGCTCCACAGCCGCGGTGAGCGCACCGTCGTCGCTGACCACGGCCAGCCCGCGCGCGCCCACGACCTCGGCCGGTGTGCCCTCCCCGGCCAACACTCCCTCGATGACCTGACGCGCGAGCTTGTCGTTGACCGTCCCAGCGTCCACCAGCGCCTGCACCGCGGCCACCTGGGACGGGGTGATGGCCAACTCGGCGAGCTCGACGCCGGCCTCGTTGGCGCGGCGAGCGAGCTCGGTCAGCCACCACTTGCGCGCGCTCTGCGGGGTCGCCCCGGCGGCGACCGTGGCCTCGATCACGTCCAGCGCGCCGCCGTTGACCGCGTCCTGCATTTCCAGGTCGGTGAAGCCCCAGGTCTCTTGCAGCCGGGCCCGGCGCACCGCCGGAACCTCCGGCAGGGTTCCCCGTAGCTGCTCCACCCACTCCCGGCTCGGCGCCACCGGCACCAGGTCTGGTTCGGGGAAGTAGCGGTAGTCCTCAGCCTGCTCCTTGGACCGGCCCGGGGTGGTGTAGCCCTCCTCGTGCCAGTGCCGGGTCTCCTGATGGACGCGACCGCCCTCGGCCAGCAGGGCCGCCTGCCGCCGGATCTCGTAGTTCAGCGCCCGCTCGATGCTGCGCAACGAGTTCACGTTCTTGGTCTCGGTGCGCAGGCCCAGCTCGGTCTCGCCCTTGGGCATCAGGGACACGTTGGCGTCGCAGCGCAGCGAGCCCTGCTCCATCCGGACGTCGGAGACGCCCAACGCCAGCATCAGGTCGCGCAGGTAGGAAACGTAGGCCTTGGCCACCTGCGGCGCCTTGGCGCCGGTGCCCCGAATCGGCCGGGTGACGATCTCGATCAGCGGGGTGCCGGCCCGGTTGTAGTCGACCAGCGAGTAGTCGGCGTCGCCGATCCGGCCGGTGAAGCCGGTGTGCACGAGCTTGCCGGCGTCCTCCTCCATGTGCGCACGCTCGATCTCGATGTGGAAGACCTCCCCGTCCACCTCCAGATCGACGAAGCCGTCAAAGGCGATCGGTTCGTCGTACTGCGAGGTCTGGAAGTCCTTGGTCATGTCGGGGTAGAAGTAATTCTTCCGGGCGAACCGGCACCACTGTGCGATGTCGCAGTTGAGCGCCAGACCGATCCGGATCGCCGACTCGATCGCCCTGGCGTTGACCACCGGTAGCGAGCCGGGCAGGCCCAGGCAGACGGGGCAGGTCTGGGTGTTCGGCTCGGCGCCGAAGGCGTTCGCGCAACCGCAGAACATCTTGGACGCGGTGTTCAGCTCGACATGAACCTCGAGGCCGAGCACCGGATCGAAAGCCACCAGGGCGTCGTCGAATTCCATCAGGCTCATCGGATGCTCCCAACGTTCAGGTAGGCCCCGGCGGGCGAGTCGGCGAACTGGTCGAGCAGGCTGGCGCCCCAGTTGCGGTTCAGTTCAGCCTCCAGTGCGGCACCAATCCGGTACAGCCGGTCGTCGGCCAGCACCGGCGCCATCACCTGGAAGCCGACCGGTAGCCCGTTGTCGGGACTGAGCCCGACCGGAAGGGACAGCGCGCAGTTGCCGGCCAGGTTTGACGGGATCGTGCACAGGTCGGCCTTGTACATCGCCAGCGGGTCGTCGACCCGTT
>ERZ724513.1761-NODE-1761-length-10926-cov-4.898445_pt1 | contig 10926 bp, 10 predicted proteins | sample MGYA00376046_ERZ724513 | MGnify/ENA primary metagenome ERZ724513 (study PRJEB28724, sample SAMN07190883) | activated sludge metagenome | isolation source: activated sludge of sewage treatment plant in Hong Hong | place: Hong Kong | collected 2016-03-17 ... | reverse complement strand
TGCTCTAGTCCGGATCGCGAATCCAGCCGCCCAGTTCGCGCCTCACCACGGTCTCGATCACATCCATGCCGAGATCGCTGTCGTTGAGACAGGGAATGACGGCGAAGTTCGTTCCGCCATTGCGGTGAAAAATCTCGGCGTTCTCGACCCCGATCTCTTCGAGGGTCTCCAGGCAATCGGCGGCAAAGCCTGGAGTGATTATGACAAGGTTTTTCACCCCGCTCTTGGCGAGCCGTTTCACGGTCGCGTCGGTGTAGGGCTGCAACCATTCGGCGCGTCCGAACCGCGACTGGAACGTCATCATGAATTTTACTTCATCAAATTGCAGGCGTTCGCGCAGCAACCGATACGTTTTGGCGCACTGGCAGTAGTAGGGATCGCCCTTGAGGAAATAGTCCTTGGGAATGCCGTGGAAGGAGGCGAGGATCACGTCGGGCGAAAACGCGAGTTTGCCACACTCCGCCTCGAGCGAGCGCGCGATCGAATCGATGTAGATCGGGTCGTCGTAATAGGGGGCGGCGACGCGCAGCGTCGGCTGCCAGCGCAACTGCAGCAAAGTGCGGAACGCCTCATCGCACGCCGTCGCCGTCGTCGCGGCGGCATATTGCGGGTAAAGGGGGACAAGCAGGATGCGGTCGCAGCCGCGCGCCAGCAGCGCGCGCAGCTGGCCGCCGATCGAGGGTTCGCCGTAGCGCATCGCCCAGTCGGTGATGATCGGCCGGCCGATCGGCTCGAGGCGGGCGGCGAGCCTTAGGCATTGCGAGCGGGTGATGGTGATCAGCGGCGACTCATTGGCCTCGTTGTTCCAGATTTTTGCGTAATCGCGCGCCCGGCGCCGCGGGCGGGAGCGCAGAATGAATCCGTCGCGAATGAGCTGCCAGACGATGCCGCCTTCTTCGATCACGCGCGGATCGTTGAGGAACTCGGTGAGATAGCGGCGCACCGCTCTTGGCTCGGGCGCCTCGGGCGTGCCGAGATTGACGAGCAGCACTCCGACATATCCGCTGGCGATCGCCGGATGGTCTGCAGGCTTGTGCGACGCAGCGGCAGCACTGCCGGCGACATCGACCGCGGGGGTCTCCGCCGGCGCAGGGCTGGGGCTGGCGGCAGAGGCGGGGGGCGGAGACAGTTCGTCGTTCATCGGACCTCGAAGATCGGCTTTTGCGCGCAAAGCCGATAGCAGGCGCGGAGCCTTACGGCCATAGCATCCTCGGGCCGGGACGCTGATTTGCGCAAGCGCCGCGGCGGCAGACTACTCGGCCGCCCTCAGGAAAACGCCGGGGTCGGCACGGAACTGGCCGAGCAGCGCCGCTCTTTCGGCCTTCGCGGCGGCGAGGTTGCGCATCTTTATATGGCCGAACCCGCGGATCTGTTCCGGGATGGCCGCAAGCCCGACCGCAATCGCGTGATTTTCCGGCGTGAGCTTGTCCAGCACCTCCGCGAGCATGGCCTCGTAGTCGCGGATCAGCGCCCGCTCGGTCCGCCGCTCCGCGGTGTAGCCGAATATGTCGAACGGCGTGCCGCGCAGCACCTTCAGCTTCGCAAGGAAGGCGAACAGCGGGAAAATCCACGGACCGAACGTCATTTTCTTCAGGACGCCATGCCTGTCCTTCCGCGCGAGCAGCGGCGGCGCGAGATGCACGTGCAGGCGCAGGTTTTCGCCGTCCACCTCGTTCTTCACCTGGCGCAGGAACGAGCCGTCGGAATAGAGCCGCGCAATCTCGTATTCGTCCTTGTAGGCCATGAGCTTGAACGAATAACGCGCGACCGCTTCAGCAAGCCCGCACCGGCCGGGCGTCTTCTCCGCCTCGATCGCCCGCGTCCGCTCGACCAGCGCGCGGTAGCGCGCGGCATAGGCCGCGTTCTGGAACGCGGTCAGATAATCGACCCTGCGCGCCACCATTTCTTCGAAGGACTGGGAGAGCCGCCGGGCGCGATCCTCGACGTCGGGCGCCGGCTGGATCAGCGCCTCCACCGAAGCGAGATCGACGGCGGCGCGGCGGCCCCAGCGGAACCCCGCCTGGTTCATGGCGACGGCCTCGCCGTTGAGCGCGATCGCGGTCTCGATCGCATTGCCTGAGAGCGGCACCGCGCCGATCTGATAGGCATAGCCCAGCAGGAAGAAATTCGCTCCGATGGACTGGCCGAGCAGCGCGGTCGCGATGCGCGATGCATCGACGAAATGGGCGCGATCCGCGCCCGCCGCCGTCGCGATCGTGCGCTTGAGGCGTTCGCTCGGAAGCGAGAAGTCGGCGTCGCGGGTGAACTCGCCCGGCAGCACCTCGGCGAGGTTGACGACCATCCGGGTGGTGCCGGGCTTCACGGATGCAAGCACCTTCTTGCCGCCGGCGATCACGATGTCGCCGCCCAGCACGAGATCGGCGCCGCGGGCGGGGACGCGGATCGCATGGATATCCTCCGGCCGCGCGGCAATGCGAAGATGGCTGTGCACCGAGCCGCCCTTTTGCGCCAGCCCGGCCATGTCGATGACGCCGACGCCCTTGCCGTCGAGATGCGCCGCCATGCCGATGATCGCACCGATGGTTACGATGCCGGTGCCGCCGATCCCGGTGACGATGACGTTGTAGGTCTGGTCGATCTGCGGAAGCGCCGGCTCGGGCAGCGGCGCCAGTTCGCCGGTTTCGACGACGCCGCGCGGCTGTTTCAATTTCGCGCCGATCACCGAAACGAAGGACGGGCAGAAGCCCTTCACGCAGGAATAGTCCTTGTTGCAGCTCGACTGGTCGATCGCGCGTTTGCGCCCGAACTCGGTGATGCGCGGCTGGATCGACACGCAGTTCGACTGCACGCCGCAGTCCCCGCAGCCTTCGCACACGAGTTCGTTGATGACGATGCGCTTGTCCGGATCGGGAAACTGCCCGCGCTTGCGCCGGCGGCGCTTTTCCGCGGCGCACGTCTGGTCATAGATCAGCACCGTGCAGCCGGGCGTCGCCGCGAGATCGCGCTGCACGTCGTCGAGCGCGTCGCGGTGGTGAATCGTTGCGCCCTTCGGCCACGGCGTCCGGCGCGAATACTTCCACGGCTCGTCGGTCACGACGGCGATGCGCTTGACCCCTTCCGCCGCCACCTGCTGCGCGATCTGCGGGACGCTGAGGCCGCCGTCGTTCTTCTGGCCGCCGGTCATTGCGACGGCGTCGTTGAACAGGATCTTGTAGGTCATGTTGACGCCCGCGCCGACCGCGGCGCGGATCGCAAGCGAGCCGGAGTGATTGTAGGTGCCGTCGCCGATGTTCTGGAACACGTGCGGCCGCTTGGAAAACGGCGCCTCGCCGAGCCAGTTCGCGCCCTCGCCGCCCATCTGGGTAAAGCCGGAGGTCGCGCGGTTCATCCACTGGACCATGTAATGGCAGCCGATCCCGGCATAGGCGCGGCTGCCTTCGGGAACGACGGTCGACGAATTGTGCGGACAGCCGGAACAGAAATAGGGCGTGCGCACCGCGACGTCCTGGGTTTCGGCGAGGACGCGCTGCGCTTCCTTCAGGCGCGCGACCCGCGCTTGAATCCGTTCGTCGGGCGCAAAGCGCAGCACGCGCTCGCCGATGCAGATCGCGATGTCGTTGACGTCGAGCGCGCCTTTGACCGGGAAGAGCCAGTTGCCTTCCTCGTCCTTCTTGCCGATGCACACCGGCTGGTGCGCTGTGCCGTACAGCTCTTCGCGCACCTGCACTTCGACCAGCGAGCGCTTCTCCTCGACCACGATGAGGAGATCGACGCCCTTCGCCGCCTCCAGCATGTCGGCACGGCCGATCGGATAAGGGCAGCCCACCTTGTACAGCCTGATTCCGAAATCGTTGCAGCGCACCTCGTCGAGCCCGAGTTCGTCGAGCGCCTGGCGCACGTCGAGATAGCTCTTGCCGACGGTGACGATGCCGATGCGCGGCTTGCGGCCGCCGGAGATGATGACGCGGTTGAGCTTGTTCGCCTGGACGAAGGCGAGCATGGCGTCGCGCTTGTAGTCCTGCAGCCGCGCTTCCATGCCGAGCACGCTGTCGCCGAGCCGGATGTTCAGGCCGCCCGGCGGCATGTTGAACGCGTCATCGCCGGGGATGACGATGTTCACCCGATCGAGACTGCCGTCGATCACCGCCGTCGACTCGACGGTATCGTGCATGCATTTGAGGCCGACCCAGGCGCCGGTGTAGCGCGACATCGCCCAGCCATAGAGGCCGTAGTCGATGATCTCCTGCACGCCCGCGGGATTGAGCACCGGGATCACGACGTTGACGAAATTGAACTCGGACTGATGCGCGGTGGTGGAGGATTCGGCGGTGTGGTCGTCGCCCATCAGGGCGAGCACGCCGCCATGCCTGGACGTGCCGGCGGAATTGGCGTGGCGGAACACGTCGCCGGAGCGATCGACGCCAGGCCCCTTGCCGTACCAGATGCCGAATACCCCGTCGAACTTGCCTTCCCCGCGCAATTCGGCCTGCTGCGAGCCCCACAGCGCGGTCGCGGAGAGGTCTTCGTTGAGGCCCGGATGAAAAACAACGTCGTTCGCCTTGAGCAGGGTTTCGGCGCGCTGGAATTGCTGGTCGAGTCCGCCGAGCGGAGAGCCGCGATAGCCGGTGACATACCCCGCGGTGTTGAGCCCCGCGCGCCGGTCGCGCTCCTTCTGCATCAGGCAGAGGCGGATGATCGCTTGATAGCCGGTGACGAAGACCGGCGATTTCTCGAGGTCGTATTTGTCGGCGAGAGTGACTGGCCTGAGCGGCATCGCAGCAATCCTGCGCAGTGTGCGGGCGGCATTCCAAACGACCGGCGCAAGCGGCCTTGCCCTGCGAATCCGGCCGCTTGAATCAAGCCGCCACAAGCTCCGTTTACGCGATATGGGGCGGCTCTACCTCGCGACAAGGAGACGGCGGTTTTGCCGCGCCGTCAATTTCGTTGCTGCATTCAGGCGCGCAGAAAAGTATCGCGACGACGGCGCGGCGTGAAATTTAGTGCATTGCAGCAACGAGGGGCGCGCCGCCGAATGCGCTCCGCCCGCATTCACTCCCACGGCGCTGTGGAAAAGCGCTCGGCGAGGAAATCGATGAACAGCCGCGTCTTGGCGGCGAGGAAACGGTTCGGCGCGTACAGTGCGTGGATCGGCAGCGGCGGCGGGCTGTACGCATCGAGCACGACAGCCAGCCGGCCCGACTTGATCGCATCGCCGGCGATCACGGTCGGCAGCAGCGCGATGCCCAGTCCCTTGCAGGCCGCCTCGCGCAGCACATCGCCATTGTTGGCGCACAGCACGGAAGCGACCGGCGCCGAGATCATCTCGCCATTGCGCATAAGCTGCCAGCGCTGGCGCGCCGCGACCTGGCCATAGACCAGACAGCGGTGATGGGCGAGATCGTCCGGCGACTGCGGCGCGCCGTGACGGGCAAGATAATCGGGCGCGGCGACCAGAACCCGCCGCGTCGCCGCGAGACGCCGGGCGACGAGGCTCGAATCGGCAAGCGCGCCGATGCGCACGGTCACGTCGACGCCCTCTTCCAGCGGGTCGATGAACCGGTCGTTGAGCAGAAGTTCGACCTTCAGGTCCGGATAGCGGCTGAGAAAGTCGGCGACCGCGCTCGCGAGATAAGCGGTGCCGAAGGACATCGGCCCGTTGATGCGCAATACCCCCCTGGGCGCGTCGTGCAGGCCGGCGATCTGGGTTTCCGTCTCCTCGACCGCGGCCAGCACGGCCGCGCAGCGTTCGTAATAGGCGTATCCCGCTTCCGTCGGACGAACCTTGCGCGTGGTGCGATCGAGCAGGCGTACCCCGAGCTGCCGCTCGAGCTCCATCACCGCCTTGCTGAGCGCCGACCGCGTCCGCCCGAGCTGCCGGGCGGCCGCCGCATAGCCGCCAAGCGCCACGACCTTGGTGAAGGCCTGCATCGCCTCGAGCTTGTCCATATTGTTTCCAATTTGGAACCAGAGTGTTGCATTAGCCTATTATTGCTTCCGATTGGAGTCGACCCCAGCTGAACGGACAAGGAAGCCCGCTGGGCATCCAACCGGAGCAAACCCCATGCTGAAAATCCGCAGGGCAGACGAGCGCGGCCGGACCGATTTCGGCTGGCTCGACAGCCGGCACAGCTTTTCGTTCGGCCATTATTACGATCCGGCGCATATGGGCTTCGGCCCGCTGCGCGTCATCAACGACGACCGCGTCACCCCCGGAGCCGGTTTCCCCACCCATCCGCACGGCAATATGGAGATCGTCTCCTACGTGCTCGACGGCGCGCTCGCTCACAAGGACAGTCTCGGCACCGGGTCGGTGATCCGGCCGGGCGACGTGCAGCGCATGTCCGCCGGCAGCGGGATCAGGCACAGCGAATTCAACGCCTCGGCGAGCGAGCCGGTGCACTTCCTGCAAATCTGGATCGTCCCGGAAACGGAAGGATTCGCGCCGAGCTACGAGCAGAAGCGCTTTTCGGCGGAGGAAAAGCGCGGAAAGCTGCGGCTGGTTGCTTCGCGCGACGGGCGCGACGGCTCGGTCACCATTCACCGCGACGTCGATCTCTACGCGACCTTGCTAGGCGACGGCGAAAGCACACGCCACGCGTTCCGGCCGGGTCGCGCCGGCTGGCTGCAGGTCGCGCGCGGCACGGCGAGGGTGAATGACGTGCAGCTTTATCCCGGCGACGGCGTCGCGATCGAAGCGACCGACGACGTGGCCATCACCGGCACGTCCGCGGATGCGGAAGTGCTCTTGTTCGACATCGCTGCGTAACGCGCCGGCCGCATGTTGTTTGTCGGCCGCTCGCGCTCATCGAGGAGATTCCCATGACCAAAGTGCTGGTGCTGTATTACTCGAGCTATGGCCACATCGAGCGCATGGCGGACGCCGTCGCCGAGGGCGTGCGGCAAGCCGGCGCAGACGCCGTGATCAAGCGCGTGCCCGAACTCGTGCCCGAAGACGTCGCGCGCAAGTCGCACTTCAAGCTCGATCAGAAGGCGCCGGTCGCGACCGTCGCCGAACTCGCCGACTATGACGCGATCATCATCGGCGTGCCGACGCGGTTCGGCAACATGGCGGCGCAGATGAAGAACTTTCTCGATCAGGCCGGCGGCCTTTGGGCGCAGGGCAAGCTGATCGGCAAAGTGGGGAGCGTGTTCACGTCATCCAACACGCAGCATGGCGGACAGGAGAGCACGATCCTCACGACTCATGTCGTGCTTCTGCATCTCGGCATGGTGATTGTCGGATTGCCCTACTCCTTCGCCGGGCAGATGGACATGGCGGGCATCACCGGCGGCTCGCCCTATGGCGCGTCGACCATCGGCGGCGCAGACGGCTCGCGCCAGCCGAGCGACAACGAACTCGCCGGCGCGCGCTTTCAAGGCCGCCACGTCGCGGAGATCGCGGGCAAGCTGCGTCGCGATTAGTGCCCGCTATCGCCCGCGATTTTTGCCGACATGGTTAACGCGCGCGCCGGCCATCCGCTTACAGAACATGGAAGAACCACAGCAGAAGCAGCACGGGAATCGGAATGCCGAGCAGCCACAACAGTGCGTAACGCATGGCGTGAAGTCCTTTTCGCGATGGTTGATCCGCTCCGCCAACGCGAGACAAGAACCGCGGGTTCCGCGGTAATTTGGTGGGCGCGGGCCGATGCCGCGCCCCCGCATCTGCTGAACCTTTCGCGCGCGGCGGCGTTATACGGTCGAGTTTTATTCGCACTGGAGCACATCAAATGAATGCGGCGAACGGACCGGCGGCGGCCGTGGACGATATTCGCAAGGACTTGCAGACGCTGCGCGAGGACATGCTGCGCTTGGCGGGGCAGGTTTCGGCGCTCGTCAGCGCCACCAGCGATCAAACAATCGGCGACGTCAAAGAGCGGATGCGTGTGATGGGCGACGCCGTTTCCGATCTCAGCGAACGCGGCAAAGGCATCGCGACCGACATCATCGACGACGTCGGCGCAACGCTCGAGCAGAATGTGCGGACGCGGCCGCTCGCGACCATCGCCGTTGCGGTGGGACTGGGATTCATCGTTGGAGCGCTGTGGCGGCGCTGATGGGCGCCGCCGGGCCGGGGGCTAGCTGTGTTTGAAGGCATCATGTTGCGCTGGCGCATGCGCGTCGAAGCGCTGGTCAAGTGCGGCATCTGGGGGATTATCGCCCTCGTCGCACTGTTCGGAGCGGCGTTGTTTTTCGGCGCGGCAGTCTTTGTGTATGCGCAAGACGTATACGGAACGCTGCCGACGCTCATCGGATTCGGCGGCATTTTCCTCGCCATCGCAATCATTGCCGTGATCGCCATTTCGGTCGTGCGCGCAATGGCGACGCGGCGGCAGGCGCAGATTGCGCAGACCGCCAGCCCCGTCACCGCCGCCCTGCTCGATCCGCAAATCCTCATGGCGGGACTCGATCTCGGCAAGACACTGGGGGGGCGCCGCACGATCGCCGTCGGCCTGGTCGGCGCGTTCGTCGTCGGCCTGCTCCTGAGCCGGTCGATCGACAAAAAGTAGCGGTTGGCAGCCCAACTTTCGGAACATTCGCGGAAGCCCGACATTGCTCCTTCGATCACCCCCGTGACCGAGGAACGCAATGTCGACCATTCTCATCATCATACTTATCCTGATACTGGTCGGCGCGCTGCCGACCTGGGGCTACAGCAGCAACTGGGGCTACGGACCGGGGGGCATCGTCGGCCTGTTGCTGATCATCGTCATCGTATTGGCGTTGATGGGCCGGCTCTAGCGCGAACCCCGTTTTGATAGAATCGGGCTTCGCTCAAATTCTTTTTGTGCTGTCGCATCTTCTGACGGCGAACCGGAGTCCACTTCGCCTGAAGATGCTCTAGCGCCGGATGTCGGAGCGGATTTCGTTTCGAGGAAGCGGAATCCGCTCTCGTTGTCTCCCGGCCGCGCACTTTTTCCGCGGCCGCGGTCCCGCCTCGCTGCAAAGCCGGTCAGCGCTTGCGGATGCGAAAGACGAGTAAATCCCCGTCGCGCCGCGCGTCCTCCAACGCATGTCCGGTTTCATTGACGAGATGCGGAATATCGATCTCGGCGAGCGGATCGGTGCACTCGACCGTGAGCAGATCATCGGGCGCGAGGCGTGCGAGCGCCTTGCGCGTCTTGAGCGCCGGAAGCGGGCATTTGAGCCCGCGCAGATCGAGCCGCGTCTCCGCCATTCCGTCGTTGTCGCCGCAGGGGGCCGCAACGGTCAAGCCTTGGCCGCTTGACCGCTCGCTTCGGATGGCCCCAGATACGCGGAAACGCGAAAGTGGGCTCGACAGGCATGCGCGTGATCGGGCTTGCCGGCTGGAGCGGCGCCGGCAAGACAACGCTTCTGACCCGCATCGTCCCGCGCCTTGTCGGCCGCGGGCTCACGGTGTCGACCGTGAAACATGCGCATCACGGCTTCGATGTCGACCACCCGGGCAAGGACTCGTACGCGCACCGGGTCGCGGGCGCGCGGGAAGTGCTGGTCTCCTCGCCCGTGCGGTTTGCGTTGATGCACGAACTGCGCGGCGCTCCGGAGCCCGAACTCGCGCAATTACTCGGAAAACTTTCGCCGGTCGATCTCGTTCTGGTCGAAGGATTCAAGCGCGAGCCGCATCCCAAGCTCGAAGTCTACCGCGCCGTGGTCGGCAAGCCCTGCCTTTACCTCGACGATCCCGACATCATCGCGATCGCGTCCGACCAGCCCATGCCGGATGTGCCGATCCGCGCGGTGCTGCTCGAAGACATGCAGACCATCGTCGACATTCTGCTCGACAATGCGATCCCGGTCGAAGAGGCGGTCGCCCGCGGACGGAGCGGGACATGGCGCAGCTGAGCGACGACTGCTTCGCGTTTTCCGGCCCGCTGATGCCGATCGCCGAGATGGAACGGCTGATCTGCGAGCGCGTCGCGCCGGTGGCCGAGATCGAACCCGTCGGCCTGCGCGAGGCGGCGGGCCGCGTTCTCGCCCGCGACCTCGCCGCCACGATCGACCTGCCGCCGTTCGACAACTCGGCCGTCGATGGCTACGCGCTGCGCCATGCGGATATCGACGGACGCCCCGAAACGCATCTTGCGATCGTCCATCGGCTGGCCGCCGGCCAGGACGCGACACGCGGCGTCGGTCCCGGCGAGGCGATCCGCATCTTTACCGGCGCGCCGATGCCGCCGGGCGCGGACACTGTCGTCATGCAGGAGGACGTGCGCGTAAACGGCGACCGCGTCGTTGTCCCGGCAGGACTCGGCCGCGGCGCCAACACGCGGCTCGCCGGCGAGGACATTCGCGCCGGCGCGGTCATGCTCGCCATGGGGCAACGCCTGTCGCCCCAGGACGTGGCGCTCGCGGCGGCCCAGGGCATGACCGAATTGCCCGTGCGGCGGCGCGTGGCGGTCGCGCTGTTTTCGACCGGCGACGAGGTGATCGAGCCCGGCCAAGAGCGGCCGCCGAGTGCGATCTATGACGCGAATCGCTTTCTGCTGCTTGCGCTTCTCGCGAAGTTCGGCGCGCGGGTGACCGATCTCGGCATTCTGCGCGACCAGCCCGACGTGCTTGCCGCTGCGCTCGCCGCGGCGGCCGAGGATCACGACATGGTGCTGACCTCGGGCGGCGTGTCGACGGGCGAAGCCGACCATATGCGCACCGCTGTCGAACAGGCCGGGCGGCTGGTGTTCTGGCGGGTCGCCATCAAGCCGGGCCGTCCGGTGGCGATGGGCGTCCTGCCTGCCCGCGGTCCGGCGGGGCAGGCCGCCTTTGTTGGACTTCCCGGCAATCCGGCGGCCGTGTTCGTGACCTTCGTCCGGGTCGTGCGGCCGCTGCTGCTGCGCCTCGCCGGGGCGACGCTGCGCCCACTCGTCGCGCTGCCGGTGCGCAGCGCGTTCGCTTATCGCAAGAAAAAGGGGCGGCGCGAATATGTGCGCGCATCGCTGCGGCCCGGCAGCGACGGGAACATCGAGGCGGTTAAATTCTCGCAGGATG
>ERZ724513.1758-NODE-1758-length-10936-cov-6.039427_pt1 | contig 10936 bp, 10 predicted proteins | sample MGYA00376046_ERZ724513 | MGnify/ENA primary metagenome ERZ724513 (study PRJEB28724, sample SAMN07190883) | activated sludge metagenome | isolation source: activated sludge of sewage treatment plant in Hong Hong | place: Hong Kong | collected 2016-03-17 ... | reverse complement strand
CAGTGGTCAGTAGGTCGGATCGTTAGGAGCGACAACTCAAGGGCACTGGCCACTGAACACTGCTTACTGCTTACTGCTTACTGCTTACTGCTTACTGCTTACTGCTTACTGCTTACTGATCACCAACCGCTGCCCCCAATCCGTCTCACAAATCGGGATGAGTTGGATGTTGCCCGGCCGCTTGCCCAGCAACTTCGACAGCTTCTTGAACAGCTCCTGCTGCAAGTTGCGCGAGATGTCGCCGGCGAAGGCGCTGAATTGCACCCGGTCGAGGCCATAATCGAGGCAGGCGTCGGCCACCTTCAGGCGGGCGCGGTCGTCGGCAATGTCGTAAATGACCAGGCAGTTCATGGTCAGTGGTCAGCCGCCAGTGGTCAGCATCGGCATTCGATAGAAGACACTGACCGACTGGCTCACTGGATACTGTTGACTGCTTCTCACCACGCCGCCAGGAACGGGTCATAGCGCTCCCGCTCGCCACGGACAAACGTGGCAATGTGGCGGGCCTGCATCTGGATGATGCTGCGCAACGGGTGGCGCTTCTGCTCATACCGCTCGCTCGTCTCCAGCCGTTCCAGCACCCGCTCGGCCAGCAGCCGCCGCGTGGCCTCGTCCAGATAGCCGCGCTCGTCCTGCCCCAGGGCCACGCCCTTGTTCACCAGGCCCAGGATCGTCCGGTCGACCACCGGCGCGCGGAACTCCTCGATCAGATCGTAGACCAGGCTCGGCTTGCCCGGCCGGTCGGTGTGGATGAAACCGGCATACGGGTCCAGCCCGGCCAGCACCAGCGCCCGCTCCACCTGGCTATAGAGCACGCCGTAGCCATAGTTGAGGGCGCTGTTGAACGGGTCGCGCGCCCCCCGCCCCTCGCGGCCCGGCCAGCCCAGCGCCTCCGGCAGCAGGGCCTTGATCGCCCGCCAGTACTTCTGCGCCGCCCGCCCCTCGATGGACAACAGCGAGCCGCGCACGTCATCCACGGCGTAATGCTCGCGCAGGGCGACGAAATCAACGGCGCAGACCTCCTCCATGTGGTCGATGATCTCCCCGGCCAGCCAGCGCAACTCCTGGTGCAACGCCGCGTCGGTCTCCTTGCGATACTTGGCGGCGTACTTGACCAGGCGCGACTGATTCTCGATCTTGCCGCCGACGAAGGCCAGGGCCAGCTGCACACCGCGGCCGTCGCGAAACGCCTCCAGTTGCGCCCGGCGCGTCAGCACCGTGGCCGCCAGCCCGGCGCTATAGAGGCCGGCATAGGGCGTGCCGCTGCCGCTGAGGAAGTGGATGGGGATGCCGTGTTCCACACAGGCGCGAATGGCCTCGGCGCTGATGCTGACGCCGCTGCTGCTGATGGTGACGCTCTCCAGGTGGAGCAGGGGGGCCTGGGCCAGCACCTCCTTCTGCTTGGTGATCTTGAGGCGCTCGCTGTATTTGCCGACGTGGGAGCCGAACTGGTCGGCGATGAGGTCGTGGATGATGGGCATGGGAACCTCCTTAACTTGACATAATATTGTAAGTAATACCCGATGTATTTCCCAGCAGATGAGCCGGATGGTCTATTTCGGCCATTCACACTATACCGCTTTCACACCCGAAGAATGGAAACGGGGCGCGGGGAGAAATTGCCCATGCAGTGTTCCATACTGGAAACAGGCCGATGTCATCCTTCGATCAATCCAAATTGAAATAAGGAGAGTAGGACATGTTTGGCAAAAAGGATGACAAACTCGAACGGCTATTCCAGATTGGCAAGCTCGTGCGTGAGCAGCCGGGCATTACTCAGGCTGACCTCGCCCGCCGGCTCAAGGTGACCCCCGCCACCATTTGCAAAGACCTGTCCATCATCCAGCGCCGCGCCGGCATTCTTCTGACCGAAGACGAGCGTGGCCGGCTCCATTGGTTTGAGTAAGGCGAGGCTCTGGTGAAATTGGATTCGTAAGGAAGCGGCTCTATAATAGGATTTGCCTGTGCTCGCCAACGAAATCAAATCTGTGCCATGATGCCTCCCACTTCCGCAGCCCCGAATCACCGGCCAGCTGGTCGACTGTTTCCATTTTGCGACCGGCGATGGGTTATCATGTAGCCACGAGGTAAACCATGAGCCGAGGCATGAGCCGCGCCGCGCGGCTACGTGAAGAAGAGATGCTCTACATCCAGCGTGCTTTCAGCGACCAGGAGATGGCCGATCGCATGGGCGTCACCCGCTCCACCATCTGGAAGGATCGCGAGACGTTGCGCGCCGACGGGGTGCCACTCATCTCCGATGAACGCGGCCGCTGGCGAATCGACCGCAGCCGCTACCTGTCGGCCGTGCGGCTAAATCTCTATGAAGCGCTGTCGCTCTATCTGGCCGCTCGCCGCGCCTCACGCCAGACGCAGACGGCCCGCCAACACGCCGCCAGTGCCCTGTCGAAGCTAGCCACCGCCCTCCACCAACCGATGGCCAGGCGTTTGGTGGACGCGGCCGAGAGTGTGCACCAGCAACAACCGCCCATTGACCGCACCAAGGTCATAGAGACCGTGGCTCGGGCATGGGCGGAGCATATTCCTCTCAATATCGAATACGAACGCCGTCGCGGTGAGCCAACCAAGCGCCACCGTGTCAAGCCCTACCTCATTGAGCCGTCGCAGTGGAGCGACAGCGTCTACCTGATTGGTCACAGCGACCTGAGCGACGACATTATCCCCTTCAAGATCGAGCGCATCGTTCGCGCCTCACTGGGGAGTGGCAGCTTCGAACTGCCGACCGACCTGGACGAACAACGCCTGTTGCGCCACGCCTGGGGCATTTGGTACACCGACCACGAACCGGAGATGGTGCGCCTGCAATTCGCTTCCGGCATGGCCGCGCAACGCCTGCGCGAGAGCGTGTGGCATCCCTTAGAGACCGTCAATCCGACGGCCGACGGCGGCTGCCTGTGGTCGTGCCCGGTTGACGAGTGGCGGGAGATGCTGCCGTGGGTGCGGGGGTGGGGGGCGGATGTAACTGTCTTGGCGCCGGAAGAGATGCGGCGTGAGATGACCGGCGAGGCGCGACGCCTGGCCGAGTGCTACGGTTGGCGCGCCCATCGCGGCGATGAAGCTCCTGTCTCCCCCTCCCTTGACCAGACCTTCCGCGACTTCTTTGGGGACGGGTCATGAGCGACATAGAGGCATACGACTACCAGAAGCGAGTAAGCCAATTTCTGCTGTCGGGACGTAGCGTCATCCTCCAGGCTCCCACCGGCGCGGGCAAAACACGAGCCGCCCTGCTGCCCTATCTGCACGCCCGCGCCCACCTTGACCCCGACACGTTTCCGCGCAAGTGCCTCTACTCCGTACCCATGCGCGTGCTGGCCAACCAGTTCAACGAAGAGTATCGGAAGGTCGTTCAGACCTACGGCTGGCAGCGCAACCTGGCCGTCAACATCCAGACCGGCGATCGGCCAGATGATCGCCAAGTGGAAGGCGACCTCGTCTTTGCCACAATCGACCAGACACTAAGCAATTTCCTGGGCATCCCCTACGCCCTGGGCGGCGGCGCAAGCAATCTGAACGTGGGCGCAGTTCTGTCCAGCTATCTGGTTTTCGACGAGTTTCACCTCTACGACCCCGATGTCATGCTGCCCACAGCGCTAGAGATGTTGCGCCAACTGCGCGATGTAACCCTCTTTGCCATTATGACTGCCACCTTCTCGACGGCCATGCTTGAACGGCTAGGCGAGCTTCTGGGGGCTACTGTCGTGCCCGAGGATGACGACCGTCGACGGGAACTACTGAACGTTGGCACGCAGGTCGGCAAACAGCGCGTTTTCAACGCCCTCGACCAACCGTTGACAGCCGAGGCGGTGCTGGCCCGGCGCGGCCGGCGGACGCTGTGCATCTGCAACACCGTCCACGCCGCGCAGACGCTCTATGAGACGCTGCACGAGGAACTGTTGCATCGCAACGACGGGACGGAGCTGCACCTGCTCCATTCGCACTACTTCCGCGCCGACCGCGATGCCGTCGAAGGCTGGGTGCGCGACAAAGCCAACTTCGGTCAAGGCCAGGCCGAGTACGACGGCCCGCCGCTCATCCTTGTTGCCACGCAAGTGGTCGAAGTCGGCTTGGATATGACTTGTGATGTACTGCATACGGAACTTGCGCCGGCCGCGTCTCTATTGCAGCGCGCTGGCCGCTGCGCCCGCTTCGCCAACGAGCAAGGCGAGGTCTATGTCTATCTGCCGCGCGATGAAAATGGTGAACCCGACTTCACACCCTACTTTATTAAACGCCAAGCCCACAAGACGGAACGCGGCCGCCGGCTGTGCGCAGCCACGTGGGACGCGCTGACAACGCCCGACGCCGGCTTTACTGGCCAACATATGAGCTTTCTGCGCGAGCAGGCGCTCATCGACGCCGTCCACCGACCCATCGATGAGGAGATTCTGGAGCAGGTTGCCGCCGGCCGTGGCATCCGGCGCGATCAGATGGCCCACGCCATGCAGACCGGTGACCGCAGCCTGGCCGCCGAACTCATTCGCGACATCGATACGCGCTTCCTGCTCATTCACCCCCAACCAGAGCGCGATGAGCAATTGGCCCGCAATCCGTGGTACTATGAAGGTTTTGCCCTGCGCCCTGGAACATTGAGTCGGGCTTACAAGGAGCTTGACGAAAGTGGCATCGGCGAGGCGCCGTGGATCATGCAGCGCGTCTCAACCGTTGGCGACCGTAGCGAAGAGTCGCCGGCCCGTATCCCCCCACAGTACCGCTGGACGTACTTGAAAACTGCCGGCGAGGTCTACAGTGCGCCTGTTGTCGCTATCCACCCGACGTTGGTGCGTTATGACCCGGCGGTCGGGTTGCGCTTCGGGCTTTCGGACGGCAACATCTCTCTGCGGCGACGCAGCGGTCAAGAGCGCCACGCTGACTACGCTTATCGCCACGAGACCTACGCCGAACACGCCGCCGGCCTCTATCATGCCTACTGCCGGCCGACGGTGGACGCGGCGCGTGGCGTCCGCCGTCTTTCCCTGCGGGACGAAGTGGCCTACTGCGTGCGACGACTAGAATCGCTACCCCGCTTTGGCCTGCAGCTGGACGACCTGGATCGCGTCGCGCGTGCGCTCTTCGCCGCCCACGACCTGGGCAAGCTTAACACTGCCTGGCAGAAGTGGGCCCACGACTGGCAACGGCAGGTCGGCCGTTTTCATGGCGGCGTGGATATGTCCTTGCCTGCCGGCTATATGGCGGCTCACACCGATTACGATGCATCGAAGGAACAAAAGGAGGCTCAGAAGAAGCTTGGCAAACGCCCGCACCACGCCGGTGAGAGTGCCATGGCCGCGGCCAACCTGTTGCTGGGGGTGTGCGGCGAGAACGAGCCGCTCTGGCGCGCCTCTCTCACTGCTATCGCCCGCCACCACCATGCCGCGACCGCCGGCTACAGCGCCTTCACCGCCCACCCCGCGGCGGCCGAGGCCTTTGCCGCAGCGCTGGCCGCCGTCGACCTTGATCAAGGGCTGGCGGCCGAGGCGTGGTGGTCGCCCGACGGTGTGGAAGACCTATCCGGCCTGTTGGTCGAGTTCGACTTGCGCCGAGCAGAGGCTGTTTGGCTCTACTTCCTATTGGTACGAATATTGCGTCTGGCGGATCAGCGGAGTCAGGAGCGTAGTGAGTAATGTATCCTCTAGCGGATCGACTTCGCCCTATAGTACGCCAGGCAGTAAGTTTCAGTACCCTCTTTAGGGTCAATCGTCTACTCCAATTAAGATACCACATGGAGCAGTTTCGTGTCCACAACAAAAACCCACTATTGACAGGCTGGATTATAGAGCTTATACTTCCTCCTAAGTACTACAGGTATAAGGGAGACATTATGGATTCAGGACATGCCAAAATTCGAGTGACAGATGAGACCGTCCTGGTTCGATTTGATGACGTGAGCTCACCCATACCAGGGGCATTTGAAGCGCTGCGCGATCGGTTCTATTCGCATTTCCCTAACGCGCGATGGGTGTGGAGTCTACGCCGAATGGTATTGCCACGCCATGATCTCAACCGCCTAATTGCGTTCTGCGCTCATGAATTTGGTGCTGATGGCGTGAGAATCGAGTATCAGCCGTCAGAGCGCCGAATAGGTTTTGAGCTGAGGCTGTAGATGGACTACACAGAACTGTATGTCGACAAATCGACCGGCACGCCAACCGACCCTTTGATTGCCTATGCGCTGGGCCGGCTCCTCTTAGATGTCATCCCCGAAGAGGCCGGCGACATCGGCTTAACGATTGCCGACGTGGGCGATGCCTATCAGGTGTCGCTCAAACAGCCGCTGCGCGAGGAATGGGTCCGCAACGCCCCGTTTCGCTACCTGCTGCGCGCCCTCGACACGAAGACGAAGCACGCCGATACGCTGCCTGCGCTTCAACGGGTCGATTACCTGCAACACCAGGAGAATAACCGCCTCTACTATGAAGCCCTGAAAGACCGCAAGCAAACGCCGGCCGCTCTGGCCGAGATGGGCCTGACAGGGCCTGTGCCCGATTGGCCGGCGTGGGCGAAGATCAACCAGATGTCGGCCGTGGACGCCTACAACGGCCTGATCGAGCAGTGGTATGCCCACCGAGACTGCTTCCCCGACCTGCTGGCGATCGTACTGAACCTCTTTGCGACACGTCCGAATGACGTGGCCGCGGTCGAGGCAGCCTGGCTGCGGTTGGCCAAGGCTCAGGGCATAGACGCTAAGGTCACCGCGGCCCGGCTCCAGGTCGTCAACCCCGGCATGGGCAAGGGGGGCAACCGTAGTAAGGCCGATGGTCTGACCATCGGCGGCCTTGACGGCTTCTGGTTGCTGGAATATCTCAAATACGCCGGGCTTTTCTTAGCCGCCATCCCGCGCACGGTCAAGGGCAGCAAAGATCGCAAAACCTACGTCCTCTACCCACGCCGGCTGACTTGGAACCGCCATCAACAGGTCTTTCCCGAATTCCAGAAGACGCTGTTCCAAAGCACGGCTGTGCGTATGGACGTACTGGCCGTGCTGCAATACTGCCGTGTGTTTCTGGAGCAGTGGAAAGCGGGCCAGGCCAGCGGCCGATTTGCGCGCTATCGTGGCGAGCCTGGCAACCACGTGGCCGCCATCGGCGTCATCTACTATAAACACCTCGGCAGTGCCCACGCGACGATGAACCTGAGCACGCTCGCCCTGCCGCTGTGGATGCCGGTCGAGACGCTCGAACAGGCTCAGGCGTTCATTGAGCTGCTAGAAGAGCACATTGGCGTCATTCGCGGCCTCGACGAGAGCCACGCCGACGCCTACCAACTGCTACTCAACTACCGCGACTTCCTGTCAGGCCAAGACCTGCATGCCTTTTTCCAATTCACACGCGCCTACAGCGGCTACGTCATGCGCAAAATGGCCGCCGCCGATTTTCCCCCACGTCGATTTACTATACCCCACCTGGAGGTCTTGATTATGGCCCACAATCGTCACCTATCTCCCATCTTAGAGGACCCCGGCTTTCGCCGCATCGCCGAGGCCATCCGTCGCAGTACCGTCTCACTTCAATACCAAAAGTCTCATGGCGGCGATCTGCTGTACGAAATACGCTATGGCCTTGGTGACAAGCTACTGCGCCATGCCCAGTATGCCGATGAGTTCGCTGCGGAGCTTAGCCGCTTCATCCAGAGCTATAATGAGGAGAATGCCCGTAAGGCTGAAACGCGCAAGCAGCAGCGTCGCACTAATATCACCATCGATGACTTGGCGGCCGTCGTCCGTCTTATTGACGAGTATGGCGCGCCGACCGTAGCGAATCTGCTGGTCGCCTTCGGCTACGCCCGTGACCCGCACACGGCCGAGCAAGAGCAGACAGACGAGTCAAGAGAGCCGGAGCCGGAAATGGCCGGCGACGAGAACGAGTAACTTTCCCCACGGTAACAATAGGAGCAACACCCATGACCCGACAAGTCTACGCTATCTCCGTTTCCGCGCGCGCGCTGCTCAACCTCCATAGCCTCAACAACGAGGGCGGCGAGGGCAACCAGATTCAGACGCGCATGGTCGACATCGTTTACTATAACCAGGACGGACAGCCGACCCTGGCTAACGTCAACGCCATCAGCGGCGACATGTTCAAGCACATCCAGGCGGAGCATTTACACCGCATCGCTGTGGAGCGCGGCCTACCGTTGTGTACCGCCTGCCAGCGCTTCGACGCCAACCGCATGAGCGCCGACCCCGAGTTCCGAGAGTGGGTCAAGACCACGCCCAAGCCTACCCAAGTTCAGGTAATAGACCGTCTTATCGATCGCTGCACGATCGATGATCTAGAAGGCAACCTGATCACTGAAGGCAACCTATCCGCCCCGCGCAAGAGCGTCGTCGAGTTCGGTTGGGTCGTTGGCCTGCCCCAGGCGACGACGTCGGAGGAGTACTTCCATGTCAAGTACGTGCCTGACCGCCGCGAGAAACCGACCGATAAGGACGGGCGGGAAGGGAATCTGGGTCAGGCTATCTTCCACCGCCCGGCTAGCAGCGGTGTCTATGCCATCGTCTGTAACCTCGAGACGGCGCGCATAGGCTATAACGACATCTCGCAGCAATACGCGGCCGTCGACCGCCAGGCCCGCTACACAGCCTTGCTGCAGAGCCTCCTTTACAGCTTCATAGAGATGAACGGCGCGATGCGTAACACCCAGTTGCCCCATCTGACGGCGTTCAACGGCGTTGTATCAGTCAGCTATGGCATTGCCCCGGCCCCCACCGTCAGCCCTCTCAATCCCGAATTTGTGGGCGAGATTCAGGGTGTGCGCGACACGCTTAATGCTCTGCACCAAGGCGACGGCGCGACCATCGAGGTGCGCGAGTTCCACAGCCTGGCCGAGTTCGCCGACATCTTCGGTGATCTCATTGCCAACACCGCACCCTTCTCCCTGCAGGTGGGTGCGCCAGCCTGAGGAGGCGGCCATGTGGCATCTGGCCGAGTATCATCCAAGCACGCTGTTTAGCCTGCGCCCCGCCAACGCGACGACGAGCGGCGGCAAGACCCTGGTCGCCCCAACACCGTTTGCCCTTAAGATGGCGCTCTTGGATGTGGCTATCCGCATCCATGGGCGGACGGTGGGCGAGCGCTGGTTTCCATCGCTCCGGGATCTCACCGTGGCTGTGAGCTTGCCGCCGACGCTGGTCGTCATCAACACCTTCGTAAAGATATTGCGGCCACATAAGGCTGGGCCAAAGGACACCGTTGGCACAGGTCTAGAGGGGCCTATGGGTAGCACTATTGCCTACCGTGAACTGGTGCACTATGGCGGTCCTTTATCTATTGCCCTTGAGACGGCAGCCGAAAGTGACATACCGCTATTAGCACTACTGTCACACATCCACTACCTCGGCAAGCGAGGCGGGTTCATCCAATTCTTCGGCTACGAGCCGACTATCACACTGCCGGCCGATTACACCATCCTCAATCCTCGGCCAAACGCATCGTTTCGCCTTGCCGGGTTGATGCAGGTGATGGACGATTGTGGCCCAGCTATGACCTTTGCCCAGGCTGACATCTACAGTGGCAAGAAGCTGGGGCTCAATCGGCCTGATGGCCGGCTGCTTAACCCGGTCGTCCTACCCTATCGCCTCGCCCGCTCCAGTCGGGCCTATTCGCTGTATGAATATTCTGGCGCGTGAACGATAGCCGGCCAGGCTCTTGGAGAAATGGTCATGACCCCCCTCTCCCTCTCCCACCTCCACCTCCTCGCCCGCGCCACCACCGACGTCTTCCTCGACGGCCACATGGCCGGCAACAACCTGGGCAACGCCCTCGCCAACGTCATCCGCCATAGCACCTGCCCGGAGACCGACCGCCGCGGCCCGCCCTCCCCCGAACACGTCGCCAGCTGCCCCGCCTGCTGGCTGCTGGCCGCCGAAACCAACCCCGGCAGCGTCGTCCGCCCCTATGCCGTCGTCGGCCCGCGGCCGCCCCAGACCCGCGTCGCCCCCGGCCAGCGCTTCGCCTTCGGCCTGACCCTCTTCGGCCAGGCCCTCCAGTTCCTGCCCTACGTCGTCGTCGCCGCGGCCGAGGTCGGCCGCGTCGGCGTCGGCCGCGACCGGCGCGACGGCCAGGGCCGCTTCCGCCTGGAGGCCATCGACTCCCACAACCCCTTCACCGGCGACACCCACCGCCTCCTCGCCCCCGGCGATCCCGTCGTCCACGCCAACCCGGCCATCATCACCTTCGACCACATCCGCCCCGCGGCCGACCGGCTGCGCGCCGACCTGGCCCAGGAAGACAACACCCTCCACCTGCGCTTCCTCAGCCCCACCCGGCTAGAGGAAAAAGACCGGCTCTTCCGCGCCCCCGATTTCGCCGTCCTCTTCCGCCGCCTCCTCTACCGCATCGACGACCTGGCCCGCAACTTCGCCGGCGGCGCGCGGCGCGACCGGGCCGAACTCGACCGCCTCCACGCCGCCGCCGACCGCGCCCGCCTGGTCGATTGCCAGGTGCATTGGGTCGAACAGTGGAGCTGGTCGGGCCGCAAGGAGAGCCTCACGCCCGTCGGCGGCTTCGTGGGCACGGCCGCCTACCGCAGCGACGACTGGGCCGACCTGCTGCCCTGGCTGCTGCTGGGCCAGGGCACCCACGTGGGCAAGCTGCCGGTCAAGGGCAACGGCGTCTATGAAGTCGCGGGCCGGGCGGAGGGCTACTGGGCCTGGGCCCCACCCCCTCTCCCCTCTTCCCTAACCCCTATCCCCTAACCCCTAATCCCCAGCCACACCCGCTCGGCCGCCGCCGCTACGTCCGCCGCCTCGGCCGCGTCCCGGATCATCGCCAGCACCCGCGCCATCTCCTCCCGCGCCGTCGCCACCCGCGCCGCTTCGGCTCCACGGACGAAGGCGTCAATCGCCCCCACCACCCCGCCCGCGTCCGCCCGCTGCGCCAGCGACGACCCGGCCAGCCAGCGGATGGTGTCGTCCTCG
>ERZ724513.1757-NODE-1757-length-10937-cov-4.041996_pt1 | contig 10937 bp, 10 predicted proteins | sample MGYA00376046_ERZ724513 | MGnify/ENA primary metagenome ERZ724513 (study PRJEB28724, sample SAMN07190883) | activated sludge metagenome | isolation source: activated sludge of sewage treatment plant in Hong Hong | place: Hong Kong | collected 2016-03-17 ... | reverse complement strand
CACCCCCCCTACCCCCCATTGCGGCGAGATTTCGCCGGGCCCGCTGGATAGTGCGGTCGGGGCGTGATGCCCCCGTTGGTTGCCACCGGATCGGCGTGCGGCCTTGCGAGCCTGTTTCACAGTCACCGGCGGGTGAGCGTTTCTTGCGGGTCTGCCGGTGCTGACTGGCTCCGGGTCCGCTGTTGTTGATCGGTGGGTTTGCGAAACGCCGCAAACGGCCTGCTTTTTTCGAGAAACCCGGCGTGGACGAGTGAGGCCCACACCGGGGCGGAGAAACGACGGCGAGCAACCGTCACCGCAAATATACGCACGACCGGAAGATTTCCACTCGGCCGGCGCGATTCTTCTGGCAGTGAGTGTGCGGTATGATCGCGCCATGGAACAGATCGACGTTGCCGGACTGGAACGCGAGCGCGACATCGAACTCCACCTGATCGGCGGCCCGCTCGACGGGTACGTCGGCAAGTGCGAATCCGTGCAGGCCGTTTCCGTGTGGTTCCAACTGCACTGGGTTCCCGACCAGAACCGCTTTGCCCGCTACCTGTTCCGCGACGTGTGGACGGACGGCGGCAGCGGAACACCCTGCATGTCCGCCGTGTTCGATCGCGTGGTGGTTCACGAGAACACAGAGGACGGTGCCTAGACTCAGGCAACTTTCAGGAGGTCCAGGTCCATGAGCGAGAAGTCTGTCCAGGTCGTCATCCCCAAGGGCACCAAACTGCACATCGAGGGGCACCACGTCGAGTTCCAGTCGGAGGTGAAGGTTCTCGCCCACCCGGACCCGGCGGACGGCTCGACCAACGAGGCCCTGACCCGCGCGATCGCGCAGGTGAACGGAACGGCCTCACCCCGCGCCGGTTACGCCGTCCCGCCCCGGTCCACCGAGTCGATCATCGCGGACGCGGTTGCGGCCAACGACGCCGCGTGGTCCAAGCGCCTGGCGGAACTGGAATCGAAGTTGTCGGGCAAGAAGCCCGAGCCCGTCGCCGAGAAGAAGTGATTGGGGTGACGAATGCCCCGCAAGCGCAAACAGGTCGATGAGTTCGACGAACAGGACTCCGAGGCGTCGGGGATTCTGGAGGCGTCCAGTGCGCCTGGACTTGAACCGCTCCCCAGACGCAGGCTGGAAAACGGCCAGCCGAACCCCGAGTATTTCCGGGTCCAGTTCTCGAACATCCAGCGCATGCAGCAGCACTCGCTGGTCAACAACGGCAAGTCGATGCCGGGTTACGATCAGGCGCTCAAGGGCCTCCAGCGAGAGGCCGAGATTCACGGCGTCGATCTGGACTCGTTCGCCGACTCCCGTACCACCGCCCAGCGGGTCGATGACTCGATTCAGCGGATGATCGGCGGCGACACGGAAGCCCTGCTGGAAGAGAGCGAAGAGGTGATGAAGGCCATGCTGGAGGCGTGCGAGAACGCCATCAGCAAGGCCGACGAGATTCTGACCAACATCCGCGAGGGGGTGGAGAGTCATGCGGAGACTCTTCGGGCGAGGATGCGCAAGGGAAAACTGCTCCGCAACCTGCTGGAACGGGCGATCAGGTTGCGAAGGTTGGCACAGAGCCCGGTCCCGCCGGGGACGCACCTGCGGATGGTCCCGGCCTATGAGGCTACGCACGTCCTGCGGTTCATGGTCTACGTGTTCCGCTCGGACCTTGCGGGCGAAAACTCGCCCAAGCACGAGGCCGTGTTCAAGATCGCGCGGCACCACGCCAAGATCGCGGTTCGCTACTGGCTGGCGCGCGAGGGCGTGCGGTACTACTCGATCGGCACGCCCGAGGAAATCAAGCAGTACCCCGACGTTTTCCACTCGCGCGGCGGGTGGATTCGCGGCGCTGAACACGTCGAAGGGCTGATCCTGCTCTGCCCGCCCCGGCACGGCAAGTCGAGCATCGGGTCGGCCATCATGGCGCTGGAGATCAACAAGAACCACCGCATCCAGGCGGCGATGACGCACGCGGTGGACGAGAAGGCCGCCGAGAACATGCGGCACGTGGCGGCGTGCTTCAAGGGGCGCGGGCACAAAGAAGAGAACGCGATGGGCCGGCGGAACCTGAGCCTGTTCCCGGCGTCGCTGGCCAAGCGCGACAACGACGACGCGACGCTCCGGCTCAAGTGCGAGAACCCGCCCCGCGACCCGACGCTCAAGGGCAAGGGCATCCGATCGTCGGTGGGCGGGTCGAACCTGGATTTCCTGTGGGGCGACGACATCGTGAACCCCGAGGAAGCGCACCAGGCCAACCAGCGCAACATCACGGCCCACAAGTTCAAGACCCAGTGGATGCGTCGCATGCAGGGCCAGCGCCCGTTCGTGCTGCTGACGGTCACGCTCTGGCACGAGGACGATACGGTCGGCCAGCTCATCAAACTCGCGCGTCCCGTGGACGGCGTGAGCCGGATCCCGTTCCACGTGCTGCGGATTCCGGCGGGAGGCCCGAGGCCCAAGCAGTTCGGCGAGACGACGATCGAGCCGTGGCAACCGGTCTGGCCCGAGGAATACCCGTCGCAAAGGCTCCGGTCGATCTACTACTCGATGAGCCCGTACGACTACTCGTGCCAGTACGAGATCGACCCCATCTCGGAGTCGGACAAACTCATCAAGAAACTCCGGGTGTTCTGCGCGGCCATCTCGCCCGGCGAGGTGGACGTTCCCAAGTGGGTTTCCGATCAGGTGGCGGACCACCAAAGGTTCATGGCGACCGCCGAGATGCACTACTCGATCGACCCCGCGGCTACCAGCCGCCAGCGCGCCGAAACCCAGAAGCACAAGGCGGACAAGGCGGGTTTTGTGTACTGCGCCGTGGGCGCGCTCAGGACAACCACCCGCAAGGACGGCGGCGTCACGGTCATGGAGACCCGCAACGTCGTGAGAGTCATTGCCGCGAGCGAGCATTACGCCAACCCGCAGGACGCGACGGCTCGGTTCGGCGACTTTGCGATGGTCAACCGGGTGGACAAACTGCACATCGAAGAGATCGGCGTCGGTCTGGCGACCAGTGAACTCATCCGAAACACCTACAAGTTGCCGTCGTCGTCCGTGATCGGGCACAAGCCCGCCCGGCGCAGCAAGCGCGAACGGCTCCGCGAGGTGGCCGTCATGCTCGACGATTCCAGCGCCGAACTGGGGATGCCCGGCGCGACGGTGGAGTTCGCGGGAATCTGGAAGAATGGACGGGTGCAACTGGCGGAGGGCCTGCTCCCGATCTGGGATCAGATTCTCAACTTCGGGTTCACCGACGATGACCACCAGATCGACGCCTGCACGCAGATGCTCGCGTACGTCGCGCCGTCACTGCAACTCGGCGGCGTAGTATCCAATCAGGTCCGGTCGGCGGTCGAGGAGGTCGATACGCCCGCGATTCGGAACGTCACCCGGATGCAGGAAGCGTTGGAAAAACTCGGGTCCAAGAAGGACGACAAGCCCGAGGACGACTTTGCGGTGTTCGGGCTCAACAGCGCCCAACTCGGCGCGGAGGCATTTCTGTGAGCGATTCGATCTGGATTGCGGTGATTATCGCGGCGGGTCTGTTCTTCACCGTCTGCGCTTCGGCCAAGATCATCGGGCAGACGTTCGAGAACGTCATCCGCCACAGCACGCAGTCGGTCAGCGGGCTCAACACGCCCAGCGACCGGGTGGTGGACACGCTGGTCACGACCACCGACAGGCTCATGGCCCAGAACGCGATGCTCATGGAAACGCTCTCGGCCATGTCGGAGGCCGGGCATCGAATCCTGATCGAGCGGAACCAGACCGACCTTCGGCTGGCGCAGGTCGAGGCGGCGCACATCGAGGCTACGTCGGCGGCGGTGCGGTCGTCGTTCTCGACGGAGGGGAGACAGGAACCGCAGGCGTGGTCTGACACGACGAACTGAGGCCGTGATCGTGCGCTAGTATTGGGCGGGGGTGGCTGTTGGAGACCGGTTTCTCTTCACCGAAAGAGTTGTACGGCTGGCTGCGCGATCGCATCGAGTCGTACAAGCCCGTTCGCGGCGAACTTGAGCGAGAAATCGCCGAGTGTATGCTGCGCTACGAGGGCATCCAGTGGATCACGGCCAACCCGATCCTGAGCAGGATTGACGTTCTCCGCCGCAAGATGGACGTGGACGAGGCGGACTACCGCCCGGTCCTGAACCGCACGGCGCTGTACGTGCAGAAGATCGCGGCGGCGACGGCGGTGCGCGGGTTCCAGTACGAGGTGCTTCCGCCGCAGCGGGATATCGGCACGGCAGGTCCTGCGCGTGGGCAGTTGTACGAGGACCTGATGAACCTGCTGACGCAGGACGCCATGCAGGTCCAGGCGTGGAATATCGCCAACTTCAACCGGAGTTCCAACGGTTCGTGGGGTATCGGGTACTTCATGCAGCCCGTGATTGCGCGGCTGGCGGGCGAGGACGTTCCGAGCGTCCGCGACTCGGTGGTCCGCGCGTTCGACTTCAACCCGATCTTCCTGACGGTGGACACGGCGGTTTCGCTGCCGTTCCTGAGCCAGCACGAGTGGGTCGTCTACACGATGACGTGGACACTCAACAAGGCCAACCGCGTCCTGGGCACCCTGCTCAAACAGCAGGGAATCACGCTGGAAGAATCGAAACTTCGGCCCTTGTCCGAACTCTCGACGTTCGAGTATCAGGTCAACAGGCTGTCGAGCGGGCGTCTGTTCGCCAACGCCAAGACCTACTCGCAGACGCGCGGGCTCAAGATTCATCAGGTGTTCCGCAAGACCGAATCGCTCAACCGGTTCGACACGATGTACCTGGTCGCGGAGTACCCCAACGACCGGTCGGACGGAGACTACTCGTACATCTGCCTGAACCCCGACGCGCCGGAGAACCCGTGGGGCGGCAACGGGATGCCGCTGGGCCTGCTGCACGGCCACCAGCGCCCCGAGGCGCTTTGGGGGATCGGCGACTCGAAGATGCTCAAGGACGATCAGGACCACCTGAACGTGGTGAACCTGTACCGGATGCGGCAACTCAAGCAGGCGAGCAAAGAGAAGTGGATTGTTGACCGGAAGGCGTACGGGTCCGACAACACGCCCGAGGCGATCGCGCGGAACTTCACGAACGCCGTCAGCGGGATCATCACGTACGACTCGGGCCACTCGAACAACGAGGCCCGTGCGCCGCAACTCGTGAACATCCGCCCACCCGATCAGTACCTCAGCGACGAGACGAGCCGGATTACCGCGAACATGCGCGAGCAGGTCCACCGAGCCGCGATCCATCAGGGCGAGGTCCAGACGCACACCCCGCTCGGCGCGTACCAGTTGGCGATCGAGGAGGCCGGTCAGCCGGCCGACCGCCGGGTGTTCAACGACAAGTTGCAGGGCGAGGAACTGGCGGATGTCCTGCTGAAAACCAGCCTGAATCTGCTCCAGAACGGTTCGCCGAGTCTGGCCGTCCGGCTGGTGGACGCGGGTTTCTCGGATCAGGAACTCGGGATGCTGGCCGAGGGCGAGGGCCCGGCCCAGAACTTCAAGGTCCAGATTCGTGAGGGGTCGATCCGCCAGCGGTCGGTAGCAGCGCGGGTGGCCATGATCCGCGAGGACGCCAAGGCGAATCTCATTTCTCCCGACACGTACCAGCGTGCCATGTCGGACGCGGGCATCGACATGCCCCTGACGGACGAGGACGCGGACTATGCAAGGTTCGCGCAGCGCAAGGCCATGAGTGTTCTGGCTGGAGAGGAATACACGCCGCTCCCGCTCGGTCCACGAAGTCAGGATTTGCTCAGCGCGTTCAGGCGTGCTATGGTCGATCGAAGATGCGACGACGCGGCGCGTGCTAGACTTGCGGCGGCGATCGAATCGCAGATGCAGAAAGACGCCATGGACGCGGCAGCGCTACAGTCCATGGCACAGGGGACGCAAGCGCCGACGGGCGATGCGGGATCGGGTGGTACGGGGGTGGACCAGATGACGGGGGTGGATCAGATTTTTGGTGCGTTGCAGGCTCAGGGCGCTGGAGGGCGCGTCTGAGCCGTTGACACTTTGGAGATGCGGTCATGCGAATGAATCGGAACGGCGAACTTCTTGGACCTGATGCACCGGCGAGCGGCGCTGGTGATTCTCCGAATGGCGCGCCTGCGGCGCAGCCTGCGGGCGGGCCCGGGGCGACCTCTCCGTCCACGACCGCGACGGGCTCCGGCGCTCCGCCCGCGCAACCGACAAGCAACCAGCGTTCGGTTGACGAGAGCGAGTACGCGGCGTTCAGCGCGTGGAAGAACAGTCAGGGCCAGCGGCGCAACGAGCCCGCGACCGAGGACCGGTTGAACGATATCGACCGCCGGATCGCCGACACCGTGCGAACCGAGACGGCCCGCCAGCACGCATTGTCGGATCACGAGTCCCGCGCCGCGATGCTCCCCAAGCAACTGAGCGATTACGCCAAGGAACTCGCGGGCGGGAACGAAGAACTCGCGGACCTCATCGAGGCGCGACTGAACCGTCAGGCCGAAACGCTCGGCCAGCCGTACCCGCAGAACCATGCGTTGAACGGCTACGTGAACGTGCCGAATATCGACGACGTACGGAAGTGGGCGACGGAAAGCGGGTTCGGCGAGAAGATCACGGCCTTGCGCGGCGCTGGCGTACGCCAACTCGCGCAGGCCGCCAAGGCAGGAAAAACGGCCCCGAACGTTGCGGGACCGAACAGAGACAACGCGGCTCCACCTGCGGGGCCGGAGGACAAAGAGGCGAGGGAAGCCCGCCGCGACCAACAGGCACGAAAAATCCTGGAGGAAGCGGGCATTTCCGACTGACGCCTTGACACACCGGGGGGTGGTTTATGTCGCAGCCGTATGACGGGACGATTCATTCGAGGCTTTCCGCGCTCGAAAAACTGTTCAAGGAAACGTACTCCGACGAACTCCTTGAGCCGACGTACATGTCCGGCGGGCCGTCCGTTTCGATGTTCGACTTCCAAGACGAGTCGATCGGCGGCGACGGAATGACGTTCAAGATCAAGCGCATGAAGTCGGCACCGACTTCGTTCTCGCGCAGCGCGCTGGCCGAGTTCGGTCTGGCCGACCGTCCGTACCTGGACTCCGAGTACAAGTACCGGTTCCACCAGACGGACCCGAGCAAGAACGACTTTGGCCGTGCTTCGGCGGCTGTTCAGGTGTCGTGGTACGACATCAAGAACGCCTCGAAGCAGGCGATGATCGACCTTGTGAAGGAGAACGTCAAGGACTTCCGCGACGACATGAAGTGGAAGAAGGCCGTCGCCCGCAACACGGGCCGGTCCTGCATCCTGGCGTACGTCAACGGGACCAAGAAGAACAACGACGGCAAGTACATGGGCGACTGCTCGGCCTACACGAGCGGCGCCACGTCCTTCCGTGCGAACATCGACAACGGCACCCCGGCCCGCTTCCGGCCCGGCGACCTGTGCGACGTGGTGGACACGGGCGGTACGGTCGTGGCCGATCGCGTCAAGGTGACGGACGTGTCGCCCGCAGACCCGTCCGGCGCTTCGGTCGGGTTCCTTGTGGACGCGAACGCGACGATCGCGAACTGCGACGGCGTGGCGGACAACTACTACATCGTCATCTCGGGTTCCTACAACCAAGGCCCGTGGACGGTGCAGGACTGGATGACGCCCCCGTCGTCCGGCGACTCGTTCATCGGCGGCGTGGACCGCAACGACGCCAAGTACCGCCTGCTCCAGCCGATGTTCATGCGCAAGGGCCAGTCGGCCAAGCAGGTGTCCGAGGACGACCTGCTCAACCTCGGCCGCGCCCGCGCGTACCTGATGGACAAGAGCGAGGTGTCGGTCATCCGTGCGAGCATGGAGATCGTCGATTCGCTCCGCAAGCAGATTCCGGCCGCGGCGTTCGTGGAGTGGCCGACGACCGGCGCGAACACGAAACGCTGGTCACACCTCGGCACGTCCGGCCTGACGTACCAGAGCCCGCAGATGGGTCTGGTGAACTTCCAGGGCGACCCGATGATGGTGTCGGACTACATGGACTGCTACGACCTCGGCGGGTTCCGCGAGGCGAGTTACGGGGCCAAGGGGGTGCAAATCCTCGAAGGCGACGCGGTGGGCATGTGGAGCCGCATGAACTCGGCAACCCCGGGCGCTGGCAAGACGCTGGTGTACCGTGCCGAGGGCTTCTACCTGTTCGGCGACCGCTGCCGCGACCCGATCATGAACGCCCGCGTTCTGAACCTCACGGCTTGATTCTCCTTTCCGCCGGTCGCCGCCCAACGGTGGTTGACCGGTTTTCATGTTCGACAGCAGGTTCCCCAATCTTCTGCGGGTTTCCGATGCTCCGACGGCGCACGTGGCGGTGATCCGCCGTGTCGCGGACGACGTGGTGGCCCGCGCCCATTGCCGTGTGTGCCTGCGGCGCACGAACGACGGGGAACTGCACCTGTTCTTCTACCTCAACAACCCCGGGTTCGGCATCCCGATCCCGCACACGGTATCGCTGGCTGTCCGCGCAGACGGGACGGTTCGTTCCGGTCTGGCGTCCGATGCCGACGAGATGGTCCGGCACGTCCAGCGTTCGCGCTGGTCGCCGGAACAGAAGTTGGTGGCCGAGCGCCGTGCGCGTGCGGACGCGGAACACAAGCAGGATCAGGCGTTCGCGGCGGCGGTTGAGGACAGAACGCACGAGATCGAGAGTCAGTACGACTACTGGAAGCGTGTGGCGACGATGGGCCGTCACTCACGCCGCATGGCCGTCGTTGACGGCCTCAAGGGGGGTGTGTGATGTTTTCAACTGGCGAGGCAATGGGGCGAGTCTTGGACGGTCAGGGGGTCACGCCTAAGACCACCAAGACGACGTGGAACGGGACGCTGGCACCGTACGAGGCGTACATCCGGCTCAAGCTGGCGACGGGCACGACGGTTGGGACCATCCTGACCGATGGCGACCCGAGGCCGGGCCGGCGATTGACGATCGAGGTGTTGGCCGGTTCCAGCACCCTGACGCTCACACACACGGCGCTTTCGAGCCAGGCGTCCGGCAAGATTTTCGCAAACAACTCGGGTTCAAATCGGACGGTTGCGGCGAGCGCGACGGTGACGCTCATGCAACTCGGGACGGGCACGTGGATCGAAACGGGGTATCTCGCGCAGAGTTGATGCTTTGCGGCGAGTGACAGGAACAAGGCAACGACAGCGCCGCCAACTTCGCGGCGATCGGGGGGTGGACAATGGGCGCTTTTACGGCAACGGCTCCGGTAACGGGCGGGGAATCCATCGAGTTCAACTACGGCGCGCCGGGCTCGGACGGCTATCGTCGTGTGACCATCCGTGAGAAGGCGAATCTCACGGCGGGCATCAACAGCAAGCCGCTGGTGCAGCGTATCCCGCCGCACTCGCGGATTGTGTGGTCGCAGATTTACAACGCGCAGGCGATGGGGTACTTCGGTACGGACGCCGTGGGTACGGCGGCCTCGACCAACGCCGCCAACAACGTGGCGCTGTTCCTCAGCACCGTTTCGTCCTACACGGGCATCACGGCAGCCGCGACCCAGAGCAACGCGAACGGCATCATCCAGTTCCTCGGGACCAGCACGGCGGCGATCACGTCGCGGGGCGGCGTCATCAATGCAACGCCGCTGACCAACGCCGGTTCGTTCAACTGGACGTACAGCACGCCCGGATACCTGCACCTGATTCCGGCGGCCAACGCGACGAGCGGGCACGTCCTGAGCATGCAGACGGGCACAAACGGCTTCAAGTTCTTCTCGACCAACACGGCTGTGACGAACACGGCTGCCGTGAACGTCCAGATCGAGTGTGAGACGTTCGGCGAGATGATCGTCTAATCCAGCCGAACCGGGAGAAGTCCCATGTTTGCCGGGGTATCCGACTGCATCCGGATGCCCCGGTTTCTTTTTGTGGGTATGATGGTGCGTCACCAACAAACATGGGGATGCACGACATGCTGAGACTGAACATTGGGGCTGGTCCGTGGTCGCTTCCGGGCTTCGAGAACATCGACATTCAGGCCAACGGCATCGACGCGGCGGACCTGCCGTACGCCGATGGGGCCGTGGATGAGATTTACGCCTCCCACGTCCTTGAACACTTCGACCACACCAAGACCTACGAGGTCATGCGCGAGTGGGTCCGTGTTCTTCGTCCGGGCGGGAAACTGTCGATCTCGGTTCCCGACATCAAGAAACTCATCGCTCACCGCGAGCAGAACCCGGACTTCACCGATCCGATGTTCCAGCGGTACGCGCTCGGCGGCAAGATCGACGAACACGACGTTCACGGTTCGCTGTTCACCGAGGACCGCCTGCGCGAGTACATGATGGCGCTGGGGATCGAGGCGATCGAGCCGTTCCGCCCGGTGATCCGGGACTCGTCCGCGTACACGTTCTCGACGAATCTCTATGGCGTGAAGCGTCCCGAGTTCGGGATCAAGGCCAAGCCCAAGGTGGTGTTCGTCATCTCGCAGGCGAGGCTGACGTTCGCGGACACCATGAACTGCTGCATGGACACCGTGCGGGCGCTGTGCGCCGAGTACGGCATGGAGTGGGTTCCCCGCATGGGCCAGTCGTGGGACCAGAGCCTTGACAACGGCATGCGCGCGGCGCTGGCGTTCAACCCGGACTACATCATCACGATCGACTTCGACGGCGCGTTCGACAAGAAGGACGTGCTGGACCTGATCGACCTGATGCAGCGGTACCGCGAACTGGCGTGCGTGTTCCCGGTCCAGATGAGCCGCCACGAGCCGTACCCGCTTCTGTTCCAGCCGGACGCCGACTACTCGGGCGAGATCACGATGGGGCGGTTCGCCCACTTCGGACTGACGGTCATTCGCGCCGAGGTGATCCGCAACCTGCCGCGCCCGTGGTTCTGGGCGATCCCTTCGCCGGAAGGCGACTTCGACACGCCGTTCCACTCCGACACGGACATCACGTTCTGGCGGACACTGGGCGCGCACGGGTACAAGATCGCGCAGGCGA
>ERZ724513.1756-NODE-1756-length-10942-cov-6.711123_pt1 | contig 10942 bp, 9 predicted proteins | sample MGYA00376046_ERZ724513 | MGnify/ENA primary metagenome ERZ724513 (study PRJEB28724, sample SAMN07190883) | activated sludge metagenome | isolation source: activated sludge of sewage treatment plant in Hong Hong | place: Hong Kong | collected 2016-03-17 ... | reverse complement strand
CGCGCTAGGGTCTGCCTCGGTTGGCATGGGTGAGGAGCGTTGATGGGTCGGGTGCACTACGCCTGGGTGGTGGCCGGGGTGGCGTTCGCCACGCTGGTGGCCGCTGCCGGTTTCAGGGCCGCCCCGGGGGTGTTGATGGTTCCCCTGCACGAGGCCGGCTGGTCGATCAGCACCATGTCGGCGGCGGTGAGCGTGAACCTCGTGCTGTACGGGCTGATCGCGCCGTTCGCGGCAGCGCTGATGGACCGGTTCGGCATTCGACGCGTGGTCTGCGTGGGGCTACTGCTGATCGCCGCGGGCGCCGGCCTGTCGGTGCTCGCGACCACCGCCTGGCACTTGATCCTCACCTGGGGGCTGCTGATCGGCGCGGGCACCGGGTCGATGGCCATGGTGTTCGCCGCCACCGTTGCCAACGCCTGGTTCGTCAAGCGGCGCGGCTTGGTGATGGGCGTTCTCACCGCCGGCGGAGCTGCCGGGCAACTGGTCTTTCTGCCACTAGTGGCCCATCTGGTCGAGGTCACCGACTGGAAGGTCGCCTCGTTGATCGTGGCCGCAGCAGCCCTGGCCGTGCTGCCGCTGGCCGTGGCCCTGCTTCGCGACCGGCCGAGCGACGTGGGTTTGCCGCCATACGGCGGCGAGGCCGTCATTCCCGCGGCCCCGCGGCGGGGTAACGCGGCGGCCGCCGCATTGGCGGCCCTACGGACGGCGGCGCACACCCGGGCGTTCTGGGCCCTGGCCGGCGCCTTCGCCATCTGCGGCGCCACCACCAACGGCCTGATCGGCATTCACTTCGTGCCGTCCGCCCACGACCACGGCCTGGCCACCACCACCGCGGCCGGGCTGCTGATGGTGGTCGGGGTGTTCGACATCGTCGGCACGATCGCCTCGGGCTGGCTCACCGACCGGGTCGATCCGCGCATTCTGCTGCTGGCGTTCTACGCGTTCCGCGGCGTCGGGCTGCTGCTGTTGCCCTGGCTGCTCAGCGACGAAGTGCACCCCAGCATGGTGCTGTTCATCGTCGTCTACGGGCTCGACTGGGTGGCCACCGTGCCGCCCACGGTGGCGTTGTGCCGCCGCCTGTTCGGCGATCAGGGCACCATCGTGTTCGGTTGGGTGTTCGCCGCGCACCAACTCGGCGCGGCCGCGGCAGCACTCGGCGCGGGGGTCGTGCGCGAAACGTTCGGCAGCTACACCTACGCGTGGTTCGCGGGCGCCGCGCTGTGCGCAGTCGCGGCGGTGCTGTCCATCGGGTTGGTGGGCCCTCGCGCCGACAGCGACGACGCGCCGGTGCCGCAACCCACGATGACGGCGTGAGCCCAGCACCTGCCCCGACATTGCTCGTCCGGTGGCGCGGGCCCGTTCACCGCGGGCTGCCCGGAACCTCACGAATCGGACGGTACGACCGACCGCAGAACCCGCCGAACGAGGCGGGCGGTGACCAGGAACAACGCGAACAGGGCAGCCCGCGTCGCCCACGATGACGGGGTGGTGCCGGCACCGCCCGTCACCGCGAGCGCGCAGATCGCGCTCGTCGCGGCATCGGCCAACCATTCGGCGAGGCCGGCGAACAGCAGGACTGCTTCGACGAAGCCGGCCAGGGCGTAGAGGGCGAACATCGGCGCCACGAAGACCAGGGCGGCAACCAACGGCAGGGTGATCCAGAAGCCGACCTGCCGGACCGGCACCGAGACGGGTCGGGCGGCGAGGACGACACGATAGGTCGCGAGCGCGCCGCCGAGGCCGAGGATCAGCAGGACGTCGCGCGGGCTCAGGTCTGCCTCCTGAATCCCGACCGTCAGCCCCACCCCCACCGCCAGGAGCACCAGCGGGAAGACCCGCAGGGCCGTCGCCAGCTCGGGCCGGCCGCCGGGCTCCCTGCCCGCCCGCAGCGGATCTGGCCGGTTCATCGCGCCGTCGCCGTGGCAGCCGGCCGCTCGGGCCGCTGCCGTGTCGGGTAGGTCCGACCGTTGAGCCAGCGTCCGATCGGGGTGGCCCGGACGAGCACCTGGTAGGTCAGGAGCGTGGCGGCCAGGGACCCGCCGAGGATCACCACGAACTTCAACGCCCACGGCCAGCCGAGGTCGGCGAGGGCCAGTTGCAGGGTGCAGACCCAGCCAAGATGGGTGAGGTACACCCAGTACGAGGCGTCCGCGAGGTAGCGAACGACAGGACGCTCGCGATGCACGTAGGTGACCGCGACACCAACCAGCCCGTACACCCACAACCAGGCCGCCAACGGGTAGGCCACCAGCGTCGCGATCAGGACGGCCGGCGAGTCGCCCGACGACGGTGCGGCAGGCGCGCTCACGATGAGGCAGCCGATGGTCAGCACGGCGGCCGCTGCGAGGCGGGCCGGCCAGTGCCGTCGGAGCCGGTTCAGGGCATGCGCGACACCGCCCCAGCACCAGCCGACCCAGAACGCGCCGCCGAACGCGATGCTGGCGGGCAGTTCGGGCCGCAGCGTGGCCGGGCCGACGATGCCGGACGGTTGCAGCCACAGCGCCACCGCGAACGGGACGGCCGCCCACAGTGGCCCGAGCGGGCCGGTGAACGCTCGCCCCAAACCGACCGAACAGCGCTCGCGGAGGGCCAGCGGGACGATCCGTGGAATCAGCCAGTGAGCGGCCAGCAGCACCAGGTAGAACTGGCTCAGCGACCACAGGAACCACAGGTGGGCGGGCGTGGCGATGGCCAGCGGGTCGTCGCTCGGCGGTGCCGCCGGCAATTGGGGATGGGTGATCGCGAAGGCGATGGCGACCACGATCACCGGCAGCACCGCCACCGGCCAGAACACCAGCAGGGGCAGCAGGATTCGCTTGCCGCGGTCGGCGGCGAAGCCGCGCGGGCCCTTGCGAGCCAGGGCCGCCCGAGCGAAGTAGCCGGCCAAGGCGAAGAAGAGTGGCACCCGGAACAGGTGGATCCAACCGACCAGCGCGTCGGCCACCGGCGTTCTGGAGACATCGGTCACCACCCACGGGATGGTGCTGAGGCTCATCAGCGAATGGAGCACAACGCCCAGCAGCAGCGCGAAGCCACGCAGGGCGTCCAGGCTGGGCAGCCGGTGAGGCGGCACGGAGGTGGTGGCAGCGGAGGGCGTAGGCATGGGTTCTTTCGTGGTGAGGTTCGGGTGGGCGTCGGCGGTGACCACTGGGAACCGCTGATCAATGGGCCAGCCCGTTGGTTGAGCCTGTCGAAACCACTGGTCGCACGAGGTCTCGCCAAGCTCGACCAGCGAGAGTCAGCGGTTCATTAGCGAGCCGGGACGCCGGCCAGGAACGCGTCCAGGGCGGGCACGGGATGGAGCCAGGTGCCTATGTTCGCCGCGACAACGATGCCGAGGGCCGCCGCCGCGAGCCCGAGCCCGACACCTTCGATCAACCGGTGGCGCCGCCACCCCAGCACTGCCAAACCGGCCAGCGCCAGTGCGGCGAGCGCGCCCAGCGCGGCCAGGGCCAGGTGGTAACGGGCGAAGTCGGTCACGATCGCCTCGGCCGCAGGCGCGGACGCTCCGTCGGCGAGGGCCTCGCGAAGGGCTCCGGCCACCTGTGACGCGGCCGGCGTGGCCTCGGGCAGAAAGCCGAGAACCGAGGTCAGCGGCGCGATCGCACCTTGCAGGTTGGCGATGCAGAGCACCAGGGCGACCCCGGCGCAAGCCAGGGCGGCCAGGCCGCCGACCCGGCGCCCGAACCGTCCGGGCACGTCACCGACCGCTGGCGGGGCCCACGATTGCACCAGCGCCCGAACGCTGGCCGCCAGCAGGCCGAGCGACAGCACGGACTTCACCAGATGGAACGCCTGCCAGAACCGGGTGGGGCCGGCGAGAGCGGAGCGGGCACTGCCGGCCGGCACCGCTCCGGACCGCCAGTCCAACGCGAGCGCGTCCGCCACCGCCCGGGCCAGCGAACCCGGCCCGGGCCAGTGGGCTACGGCCAGCCACGAGGCGAGCGGCCACGGGACGACCACAACCGCCACCAGCAGCGACGCGATCACGACGACCCGCGGCAGACCCCGGTCGACGGTGCTGCTCCGCCCGGTCACGATGGCTGCCGGCATCATCGGACGACCTCCGTCACGACACCGGCCCGAGGCGCGACCCGAGGCGCACCGGCGACCCGCCAGGCCGACCAGCCGATGCCGACCAGGGCGATCCCGGCGGGGATCGCGAACAGCCGGTCGAAGGAGGTGGGCAGCACGGCGAGAGCCACCGTGCTGGTCGTGGCCACCGCCAGCAGGGCGCTCGCCCATCGGGCCACCAGCCCGGCGCGGAACAGCGCAATGCCGAAGAGCAGACCCCCGGCCAGGTAGCCGACCCCCGACAGGCTGAGCAGCAGCTGCACGCCGCCGATGTCGGACGCCGGCCGACCGCCGAGGGCGGCGGTGAGGACGTCGCGGACGTAGTCGGGCGAGGTCGCCACGATGGCGGGCAGCACGAAGGCCGCGATCGCCTGCACGATGAGCATGGCCAGGTACCCGGTGCCGAAGATGACGGCAGCCACGACACCGAGGGCCCCGATCCGGCGGCCGTGCCAGGCGGTCAGGCCGAGCACGCCGACCACCGCCAAACCGGCCATCAGCATCTTGCCGCTTTCGCGGATCAGGAACTCGCGAGACCCGACAAACTCGAGGGTGAGCTCCGGGTGGTTGATCTGGACGGCGATGAAGAGGGCGCCGGCGCCGGCGAGGGTGCTGCCGGCGATCCGTCCAAGGCGCTTCATTGTGGGTTGCACGAGTGAGAACTCCTGGTCATGGCCCAGGACGGTTCCCGGGCACGCTGACGAGGCTAGGAAGGCGGGTGCCCCGCCCGAATCACACGATGATGTGACGGCCGGGGTGATCCGGACGGTTCACAGCAGGCCGCGCTCGCGGGCCAGGCTGACCGCGGCGCGGCGGGTGCGCACGTCCAGCTTGGTGAAGATGTGCTTGGTGTGGGTGCGCAGGGTGTTGATCGACACGAACAGCCGGGCGGCGATCTCGGGGCCGCTGAGATCGGTGGCCAGCAGCCGTAGCACTTCCGCCTCTCGTTCGCTGAGGGTCCCGCCCTTCTCCAGCGGAAGCGCCAGGCCCGCGGTGCGGGGCTGGTCGAACAGCAGGACTCGGGCCGCGTCGCCGTTCGGGCCGCCGGCAGCCGCCAGCCGTCCCAGCAGCTCGCGCAGCGGGGCTCCCTCGTCGAGGAACAGCCGGGCGTAGCCGGCCGCAACGCCGGGAGTCACCGCTGCCGCGAGGGTGTCGTCGGCCGGAGCGTCGGCCGCCGCCAAGGCCAGCGAGCGCACGGTCAGCGCTTCGACCCGGCTGCCCGACCGCCGGGCCCGCTCAGCCGCCGTGACGATCTGCTCGGTCAGGGTCAGCACGTGCTCGATCTCGCGATCGTTCGACCGGCCGGCTCGGCGCTCGGCGGCGACCAGCCGCGCATAGGTGAGGACCTCGTCCTCGCGGGCGAAGTCGGTCGGGTCGGCGTCGACAACGGCGTGGTCACGCGCCCATGCCCGAGCCTCGTCGAGCCGTCCGGACCGGATCAGCACCCGCGCTCTGGCCGCGTGCAGCGGGCGGATGTCGGGCAGGAAGCCTGGACGGTAGCGCCGCTCGGCTTCGGCCAGGTCGGCCAACGCCGCCTCGAACTGCCCGACCGCGACCTGCAGGCCGGCCCGCACCACGAACCAGCGAAACCTGTTCTCGGGCAGGCTCGCGCTCTCACCGAGCTCAGCCGCCTGGTCCAGCTGCTCCGCGGCGGCCTGCAGGCGGTCTGCCTCGCGGAGCACGTCCGCCAGCCCGACGTGCAGGTCGCCGAGCACCGCCGCGCCGCTGGACCGGACGCCGGCGGCACGCGCCAACGCGGCCCGGTACAGCCGCTCGGCTGCGGCCGGCTGGCCGTTGGCCACCGTCATCGCCCCGATCACGACGCTCGCCCCGCTCGCGTCGGTGTCGTTGCCGGCAGCCGCCAGGTGGTGCACCACCTCGCCGAACGTCTCGATGGCCGGCCCCAGCTGCCCCCTTGCCCAATGGGCCAGGCCAACGAAACCGGCCGCCGCCCCCCGGACGAAATGGTCCGCCGGCCCGGCCGCCGCCAACGCCGCCTCCGCGTGGCGCTCCGTGGCCACGACGTCACCGGACGCCTGGGCGAGTGAGGCGCGGAACAGTTCGATGTTGGCCGGCACCGTCCGGTGGGCATCGTCCCTGGTCGTCAGGACGCCGACCGGCAGGTCCGCGGCGGCACGGGCCGGGTCGATGCCGCCCCAGGCCGCCTCCGCGGCGTCCAGCCACTGCGCCGCCGCAGCCAGGTCACCCTGGGAGATCCTGGTCGCCGCCCTGGTGGTGGCGAGCAGCGGGCGCTGTCGCACCAGAACGTCCGGCAGCTCATCGAGCCAGCCGATCAACAGGCGATCACGTCGCTCCCGGCGAAACACCGGGGCGGCGCATTCCAGAAGGTCGGCGAACCAGTCCGGGTCGTCCGCCTGGGCCGCATGCCGCAATGCGTCGTCGAGCAGCCCCTGGGTCGCGTACCAGCCGCTCGCGCGCCGGTGCAGGCCGGCGACGGCGTCGGGTCGTTCAACGGCGAGACGCCCTCGCACGGCCTCGGCGAACAAGGCGTGGTAGCGGTACCAGCCGCGATCGTCGAGGGTGATCAGAAACACGTTGGCCCGCTCCAGACGGTCGAGTTGCCGCTGCCCGCCCGGCCCTTCGGTGACGGCATCGCACAACGGCCCCGACAGCCGGTCGAGCACCGAGGTGAGCAACAGGAACGTGCGGGTGTCGAGGGGCTGCGCGTCGAGCACTTCCTGCACCAGGTAGTCGAGCACGAATCGGTGCGTCCCGCTGAACGCCCGGATGAAGGCGTCGACGGCGTCCGGCCCCTCGGCGACGTGAGCCCGGGCCGACACCCCGGCGAGTTGGAGTCCGGCCGCCCACCCCTCGGTTCGGGACGCCAGCGCCTGGATCTGGGCTGCCTGGAGGTCGAGGCCCAAGGAGGTCCGGAAGAACGCCGCGGCCTCGGCGTCGTTGAATCTGAGGTCGGCATCGCCGACTTCGACCAGTTCGCCGCGCGCGCGGAGGCGAGCCAGCGGCAACGCGGGATCGGTGCGACTCGTGGCCGCGACCACCACGCGGGGCGGCAGGTTGTCGATCAGGAAGGCGAAGGCGTCGGTCGCGGCTTGCCCGGTGGACATCACGTGCAGGTCGTCGAGTGCGATGACGGTCAGCCCGGCGGCACCGTCGAGATCCTCGACGAGACCGACCATGACGTCCTCGGGCTCGGCCCGGCCATCGGCCAGCAGAGCGAGGGCGCGGGCGGCCAACGCACCGTCGACCGCCCCGACGGCGCCCACCAGGTCGGTCAGGAACTGCCCGGGGTCGACGTCCGACTCGTCCAGGCTGACCCAGGCGACCCGCGCAGCCGGTCGTCCGGAAAGGCCCGGTTCGGCGACCACCTGGGCCAACCACTGCTGCAGCAGGGTGGTCTTGCCCGAACCGGCCGCGGCGCAGAGCAGCACCAGACGCGGCAGCGGTTGGTTGATGAACGGGTTGGCCAGCCGCGGCCGGGCCACCAGCGTTCGCCGCGGGACAGGTACCCGCAACCTGGCGCCGACCGTCATGGCACCACCGTAGTGGCGCTCAGCCGTGGGCCCGGGGCGGCACGGCTCGGCCGCTGCCCAACCCGATCGGCAGGCTGGGTGCCCTTGGCTGCAACCGCGTCCACCACCGATCATGGACAGCCCGCGGCTTCGTCCGATTAATCGTTTCATTCGCTAAGTCGGACAAGTTCCCGGGCCTAGGATCGGCTGCATGTGCGTGACTGGTCGGCGATGACCCACCCCGACGACCTCGCCGCGTTGCGCCGGGCCAGAGACCGCATGGACCGCGAGTACGCCTCGGGGCTGCGGGTCAGCGACCTGGCCGCTGCGGCGCACATGTCGACGGGGCACTTTCAACGCAGTTTCAAGGCCGCCTACGGCGAGACCCCTCACAGCTACCTGATGACCCGCCGGGTCGAGCGGGCGATGATGCTGCTGCGTGGCCGCGCGATGAGCGTCACGGAGGTGTGCATGGCGGTCGGGGCGTCGTCGCTGGGTTCGTTCAGTTCGCGGTTCACCGAGCTGGTCGGCGAGACGCCGAGCGCCTATCGGGCCCGCGAGCACGGGCCGTTGGAGTCGCTGCCCGCCTGCGTGGCCCGCATCGTCGGCAGACCGGTCAGAATCGAAGAAGCGCCCCTGCGTCCGCGTGCGTAGCGTTGCGGAATGATCACCTTCTCGAACCTGATGATCCCGACCTCGGACCACGAAGCGGCCCTCGCTTTCTACCGCGACCTGCTGGGGCTCGAACTGGTCAACGACGTCAACACCGACGCAGGCCGCTGGATCAACCTGCGCTCGGCCGATCAGCCCGAGTTGGGCTACACGCTCGGTTCGGTCGCGGTCGGCCCCGGCATTTCGGACGCCGACAAGACCGCCCTGACCGAACTGCTGGCCAAGGGCCATCTCGGCTTCTACCTGTTCGCCACCGACGACCTCGACGCCCTGCACGCCCGCTTGGCCGAGGGTGGCGCCGAGATCGTGTCCGAGCCGGCCGACCAGCCCTGGGGCCCGCGCGACATGGCGGTGCGAGACCCGTCCGGCAACCTGCTGCGCATCAATCAGGCCTGATCGCGCCGGTCGTGCTCAGCGCTCGATGAACCGTTCTCGGACGGCCTGCAGTACCTCGTCGCCGAGCCCCAAGCCCTCGCTCAGATAGTGCTGCAGGGTGCTGTACGTCATCCCGGCGGACGCCGGGATCTCCCAGCGCAACCGAAGACACTCCCCTACCCCACGTCATCCCGGCGGACGCCGGGATCTCCCAGCGCAACCCACGAGCCGGGCGGTCATTCACCCACAACCTGCTGGAGGTTTGTGAGATCCCGTCGTTCGCCGGGATGACGGGTTGACCTGAGTTGCGCGAGATAGGAACCGTCCCCAACTCGCGCCAGACCCTTTTCAGGCGTCGATCAGGCCCAGCCGGACGAACGCCTTGGCCAGGCCGTCGTCGTCCACGTGATCGGTGACCAGATCGGCGGCGGCTTGGACGTCGGCGGGCGCGTTGCCCATGGCCACGGACGTGCCGCAGACGGCGAACATCTCCAGGTCGCTGCGGGCATCGCCCATGCCGATCAACCCAGCGGTCGGCACCCCGAGGTGAGCGGCGAGGCGTTCGATCGCCGCGCCCTTGTGAATGCCGAGCTGGCCGATCTCGCCGAACTCTGCGCCCTTGCCCGTCGCGCTCCACGAGTCGATGCCCGCCCGGCCGGCGAAGCGCTCGGCCAGGGCGTCCAGGTCGACGTCTGGACGCAGCGCGAAGCTGATCTTGTTGACGTCGAGCGGCACCGGCCACGGCTGGTAGATCATGGCGGGAAAGACCGAACGCACGAACTGCTCGCCCTCGGCCCCCGGCCGTCCGATCGCCGCCGCCGCCCGCTGCGGCAGGTCGGCGCTGCCGAACAGGCCCGAGTTGCATTCCAGGTAGTAGCCCAGCCCGTCACCACTCATCCAGTCGATCGCCTCGGCGACCACGGCCGCGTCCATCACCTGGTGAAAGATCACCTCGCCGGAGCTCTCGACATAGCTGCCATTACCCCCGATCAGGCCGTCGACGCCCAACTGCCACAGTTCGGGGTAGATCTCGGCGCGGCTGCGTCCGGTGCACAGGTACACCCGATGCCCGCCGGCCCGGGCAGTGCGCACCGCGGCGGCCGCGCTCGCGGGCAGGTCGGTGCGGTAGTCGACCAGCGTGCCGTCGATGTCGAGCAGCACCACCGACGTCACGGCAGATCGCTCCGGTCGAGCGGACGGGCCGCAGGCACCACCAGCAGGGCCAGCACCGACACCGCACCCACCAGCAGCAGCGCGCGCAGCACGCCGTAGTGGTCGCCCATGAACCCCAGCAGCGGCGGGCCGGCCAGAAACGCGGTGTAGCCGACGGTTGAGACCACCGACAGCCGGGCGGGCGCCCGCGCGAGGTCGTCCGCCGCGGCCGACATACCGACCGGAAAGCCGAGGCTGGCGCCGACGCCCCAGATGGCGCAGCCCACGAAGGCCAGCGCGGTGTTGCCGAACACCACCAGAGCGCAACCCACGATGGCGGCGATGAACAGCACACGCAGCACGGCCACCCGTCCGAAGCGGTCGAGCAGCCCGGTGCCCAGAATGCGGCCCGCGGTCATGAAGCTCAGGAACACCGCCAGGGCCACCACGCCCAGCGCCTTGTCGAGACCGTGGCCGTCGACGAACGCGACCGCCATCCAGTCGTTGGCCGTGCCCTCGGCGAAGGCGGCCGCCAGCACCACCAGGCCGATCAGCAGGGTGCGCGGTTCGAGCCAGGCCGACCGCTGCGGCTGACCGGACGCCACGCCGTCGCTCGTGCTTTCGTCGAACGCCGGCAGAAAGACGCCGGTACCCCACCAGACGGTGACCAGACCGAGTGCGGCGACGCTCAGCAGGTGCGGCACCAACGGCACCCGCAGCCAGACCAGCCCCGCACCCACCAGGGCGCCGATCACGGTGCCGCCGCTGAAGGCCGCATGAAACCACGGCATGATCGCGCGGCGCAGGCTCTGCTCGACGACGGTGCCTTCGAGGTTCATCGAGACGTCCCAGACTCCCATGCCCAGGCCGAACAGCAGCAGGCCGGGCATCACCCACCACATCGACCCCATGAACTGCGTGGTCAGGGCCGACACCGCCAGCCCCACCAGCGAGACGCTGCCACCCAACCGCACCGCGCCCGCCGCGCCGAACCGGTGCGCCAGCCGTCCGGCCAGGGGCAGACCGACCAACGACCCGGCCGAAATGGCGAGCAGCAGCAGGCCCAACAGGCCGGGGGTGAGCTGCAACTGCTCGCGCACGTCGGGCACCCGGGCCATCCACGACGCCATTCCGAAACCCGACACCGCGAACACCGCCAGGGTGGCGTTGCGGGCCGG
>ERZ724513.1750-NODE-1750-length-10955-cov-5.337982_pt1 | contig 10955 bp, 9 predicted proteins | sample MGYA00376046_ERZ724513 | MGnify/ENA primary metagenome ERZ724513 (study PRJEB28724, sample SAMN07190883) | activated sludge metagenome | isolation source: activated sludge of sewage treatment plant in Hong Hong | place: Hong Kong | collected 2016-03-17 ... | reverse complement strand
TGATCAACGGCATCACGCTCGGCGCGATCTATGGCCTGATCGCCATTGGCTACACCATGGTGTTCGGCATCATCGGCATGGTGAACTTCGCCCATGGCGACGTGTTCATGGTGTCGGCGTTCATCGCGCTGATCACCTTCCTGGTGCTCACGCTGTGGCTGGGCGTCGGCTCGGTGGCGCTCGCGCTGCTGGTCGTCCTCATCGCCGCGATGGTGCTGACCTCGCTCCTGAACTGGGCGATCGAGCGCTTCGCCTACCGGCCGTTGCGCGGCTCGTTCCGGCTCGCCCCGCTGATCTCGGCGATCGGCATGTCGATCTTCCTGATGAACTTCGTCCAGGTTGCGCAGGGCCCGCGCAACAAGTCGATCCCGCCGCTGATCCCCGGGGATTTCGTGCTGATGCATGAAAACGGCTACGCGGTGACGCTGTCGTACAAGCAGCTCATGGTGTGGGGAGTGACCGCCGTGCTGCTCGCCGCATTCTGGTGGGTCGTGAGCCGCACCGCGCTCGGCCGCGCCCAGCGCGCCTGCGAGCAGGACCAGAAGATGGCGGCGCTGCTCGGCGTCGACGTCGACCGCACCATTTCCATCACCTTCATCATCGGCGCCGCCCTCGCCGCCGTCGCCGGCACCATGTATCTCGTCTATTACGGCGTCATCAATTTTGCCGACGGCTTTACCCCGGGGGTAAAGGCGTTCACGGCGGCGGTGCTCGGCGGAATCGGCTCGCTTCCGGGCGCGGTCATCGGCGGGCTCCTGATCGGCCTCGTCGAGACCATGTGGTCGGCCTATTTCTCGATCGACTACAAGGACGTCGCCGCCTTCTCGCTGCTCGCGATAACATTGATCTTCCTGCCGCAAGGCATTCTCGGCCGTCCCGAGGTGGAAAAGGTCTAGGCGCGTGCCGATGCGAGCTTTCGGCGCCCGACCTGCCGGCACTGCCTCCCGCGTCGAAATCGTCGGCGCGGTCAAGGACGCCGCCGTCGCCGCGGTTCTTGCCTTCGGCCTGTTTCTGCCGCTGATCGGGCTGCGCACCACCCAGGACATTCGCAACGAACTGACGCTGGAGACGCGCTGGCCGCTGCTGTTCACGCTTGTCGGCATTGTGGCCGTGAGCAGTCTCGTCAATTCGCTCGTCATCGCTCCCTGGCGCGCGCGTCGCGAAACCAAGCCGCGCGTGGAACGCCCGGCCGCGGCGCGTTTCCGGGCGGCCTTCAACCGCTGGTTCGCGCCGTTCGCCGTCGGCTTCGTGCTCGTCTATCCCCTGCTGGCGCTCTGGCTCTCGGGCATGCAGGGCGCCGTGAAATGGGTCGATAATTTCGGCATCCAGATCTTGATCTACGTGATGCTGGGCTTCGGGCTCAACATCGTGGTCGGCCTCGCCGGGCTGCTCGACCTCGGCTACGTCGCCTTCTACGCCGTCGGCGCCTATTCCTACGCGCTGATCGCCAAGGAATTCGGCCTCTCCTTCTTCACGCTGCTGCCGCTCGCCGGCATGCTCGCGGCGCTGTGGGGGCTGATGCTGGGCTTTCCCGTGCTGCGGCTGCGCGGGGACTATCTCGCCATCGTCACGTTGGCTTTCGGCGAGATCATCCGCCTCGTTCTCATCAACTGGGTGCCGGTCACCAACGGCTATGCCGGCATCAGCGGCATCCCGCGGCCGACCTTTTTCGGCATTCCCTTCAACGCGAGCGACGAAGGCTTCGCCGCCGTGTTCGGCCTGCCGTTTTACCCGATCTACCGCGGAATTTTCCTCTACTACATCATTCTTGCGCTGGCGCTGCTCACCGCGTTCGTGACCACGCGGCTGCGCCGCCTGCCGATCGGGCGCGCCTGGGAGGCGCTGCGCGAGGACGAGATCGCCTGCCGGTCGCTCGGCATCAACACCACCAACACCAAGCTCACGGCGTTCGCGACCGGCGCCATGTTCGGCGGCTTTGCCGGGTCCTTCTTTGCCGCGCGGCAGGGCTTCATCTCGCCGGAGTCGTTCACCTTCCTCGAATCGGCGACGATCGTCGCCATCGTCGTGCTCGGCGGCATGGGCAGCCAGATCGGCGTCGCCATCGCCGCAGTGGCCATGATCGGCGGCACCGAGATTCTGCGCGAGCTCGATTTCCTCAAGGCGGTGTTCGGCAGCGAGTTCGATCCGACGCAGTACCGCATGCTGCTGTTCGGCCTCGCCATGGTGCTGATCATGATCTGGAAGCCGCGCGGGCTGATCGCGACGCGCGAGCCCTCCGTCGCCCTCGGCAAGCGCAAGGCGATCTCGGGCGCGTTGGTAAAGGAAGGGCGCGGATGACAGCAGCCGCGCCGACCCTGCTCGAAGTCGAGCACCTGACCATGCGCTTCGGCGGACTGGTCGCGGTCAACGACCTCTCCTTCAGCGCCAGACATTCGGAGATCACCGCGCTGATCGGCCCGAACGGCGCCGGAAAGACCACGGTGTTCAACTGCATCACCGGCTTCTACAAGCCGACCGAGGGGCGGATCGGGCTGGTCCATGGCGATCCGCGCCTGTGGAGCGAGATCGACGTCCTGACGCTGGGCGGCGAACGCAGGCTTTCGCGGCCCGACGGCACGCTGTTCCTGCTCGAGCGCATGCCGGAATTCCTTGTCGCGCATCGCGCCAAGGTCGCCCGCACGTTCCAGAACATCCGCCTGTTTTCCGGCATGACCGTGCTGGAAAACCTGCTCGTCGCTCAGCACAATTCGCTGATGCTCGCGTCCGGCTATACGATCCTTGGCGTCCTTGGGCTCGGCGGCTATCGGACCGCGGAACGCGCCGCCATCGAACGCGCGCGCGACTGGCTGGCGCGCATCGACCTTACCGAACGCGCCGACGATCCCGCCGGAGCGCTGCCTTACGGCGCCCAGCGCCGGCTGGAAATCGCCCGCGCGATGTGCACCGAACCGATGCTTCTGTGCCTCGACGAGCCCGCCGCAGGGCTGAACCCGCGGGAAACCGCCGCGCTCAACGAGCTCATTCTGTCGATTCGCGACGAGAACAAGACCTCGGTGCTGCTGATCGAACACGACATGTCGGTGGTCATGCAGATCTCCGACCACGTCGTCGTGCTCGACTACGGCGTCAAGATCGCCGACGGCTCGCCCGAAGCGGTTCGCAACGACTCGAAAGTCATCGCCGCCTATCTCGGCGTCGCCGACGAGGAAGTCGCCGCCGCCGAAGCGGAGGTGGGACTGTGAGCATCTGCGCGTCTTTCCGACATTCGAGGCAGGGCGCGCCATGACCGAGCCCCTGCTCGCCGTGCGCGGCGTGAAGACCTACTACGGCAGCATCTGCGCCCTGAAGGGCGTCGACGTCGACGTGCACGAGGGCGAGATCATCACGCTGATCGGCGCCAACGGCGCCGGCAAGTCCACGCTGATGATGACGATCTTCGCCAGCCCGCGGGCGCGCGAGGGGCGCATCTACTTCGCCGGACGCGACATCACCGATCTGCCGACGCACGAGATCGCCCGCAGCCGCATCGCGCAGTCGCCCGAAGGCCGGCGCATCTTCGCGCGCATGACCGTGCTGGAGAACCTGCAGATGGGCGCCGTCGCCGCCGGTCTCGACGCCGACGACAAGGCGCAGCTCGACCACGTGCTCGGCTTGTTTCCGCGGCTCGGCGAGCGCTTGTCGCAGCGCGGCGGGACGCTTTCGGGCGGCGAGCAGCAGATGCTCGCGATCGCCCGCGCGCTGATGAGCCGGCCGCGCCTGCTGCTGCTCGACGAGCCCTCGCTCGGTCTCGCGCCGCTGGTCGCGCAGCAGATATTCGACATCGTTCGCGAGCTCAACCAGCGCCATCATCTCACCGTGTTTCTGGTCGAGCAGAACGCCTACCATGCGCTCAAGCTCGCGCATCGCGGCTATGTCATGGTCAATGGCGCGATCACGATGAGCGGCGGCGGCCGCGAGTTGCTCGAACGGCCCGAAGTACGCGCCGCCTACCTGGAAGGCGGCCGGCATTGATGCGTGAATGAGTGGAAGACATGGACACGCTCGCCGGGGAAGACCCCCACGTCGTCCTGCTGATCTCGGTGCTTTTCGGCGGGGGCTGCGCCTGGCTCGCCGCGCGCGCCCTCGCGCTGACCTGGCGGCCGCGGTGGCAACTCGTGCTCTATATGTTCATCCTCGGCCTGGCGGTGCGCTTTCTCCACTATGCGCTGTTCGAGCGCACGCTGCTCGAACCGCTTTACTACGCCATCGATACCGGCATTCTCCTGGTGATCGGACTTGCCGGCTACCGCTTCACCCGCCGCCAGCAGATGGCGCGGCAATACGGATTCCTCGTGCGGCCGGAGCGGCGGCCGCAACCCTGACGCGCGGCAGAGCGCCGCGCTTCAGCCGGCGTGACTTTCCCGCGCAATTTCGTATCAATCACGGATCGGGGCGATCCAACGCGCGAGCCAATTCGGAAGGACGATTGACATGATCAACCGCAAGATTCTCGCTCTGGCGCTTGGCCTCGGCCTGGCGCTGGTCGGAAGCGCGCATGCCCAAGTCAAGGTCGGCGTCGCCGGCCCGCTGACCGGCGGCAGCGCCGCCTTCGGCGCCCAGCTCAAACAGGGGGTCGAGCAGGCGGTCGAGGACATCAACGCGGCGGGCGGAATCCTCGGTCAGAAGATCGAGCTTTCCGTGGGCGACGACCGCGGCGACCCGAAGGAGGGCGTGTCGGTCGCCAACAAGTTTGCCGCCGACGGCGTGAAATTCGTGGTCGGTCACTTCAACTCCGGCGTCACCATGCCCTCGTCCGAGGTCCTGCAGGACAACGGCATCCTCGAAATCACGCCGGCCGCGACCAACCCGAAAATCACCGAACGCAACATGTGGAACATCTTCCGCGTGTGCGGCCGCGACGACCAGCAGGGCGGGATGGCCGGCGCCATCATCGCCGACAAGTTCAAGGGCAAGCGCATCGCCATCGTCCACGACAAGACCACCTACGGCCAGGGCCTCGCCGATGAAACCCGCAAGGCGCTGCACGCCAAGGGGATCAAGGAGGTCTTGTACGAGGGCGTCAACAAGGACGACAAGGACTTCACCGCCCTCGTCTCCAAGATGAAGGCGGCCAACCCCGACCTCGTCTACTGGGGCGGGCTGCACGACACCGGCGGCATCATCCTGCGGCAGATGCGCGACCAGGGCCTGCGCGCGCCGATGATGGGCGGCGACGGAATCGCCGACGACGAATTCGCGGCGATCGCCGGCCCCGGGGCCGAAGGCACGCTGATGACCTTCTCGCCCGACCCGCGCACCAACCCGAAGAACAAGGAAATCGTCGAGCTGTTCCGCAAGAACCGCGGATTCGAGCCGCAGGCCTATACGCTCTACAGCTACGCGTCGATGCAGATCATCAAGCAGGCGGCCGAAGAAGCAAAATCGCTCGACCCCAAGAAGGTGGCCGAGGTGATCCGCTCCGGCCGGCCGTTCGACACCGTGCTCGGCACGCTCTCCTTCGACAAGAAGGGCGACGTCTCCGACAAGGGCTACCTGATCGACGGCAAGAAGAAGGACCGCTACGTGCTCTACACCTGGAAGAAGGGCCCGGACGGCAAGATCAGCTATTTCGAGGACGCGGAATAGGCGGCCGCCGAATCAAGCTAATTCTTGGCCAGACTGGCTTACCCTCGGTTTAGCGCCTTGGCTTTTCCCAAGGCCTGGACCGCCTTCGATTTCGGGCAATGATCGACGCGGCCGCCCAGCCCGTACAGAGGCCAAGCAGGCGCCTCCTTCCAGCCGGGGTTAAAACCCCGGCTCGCCCCTTGGCGGCGTGGCCTCTGCGCGCCCCTGCCGGTTGACCGAGCGGGCGGAATAGCCCTCACCCAACCTCTGCGGCGGAAAAGCAGCGCATCCCTGCGGCCGAGCATTATGCCAACGGCCCCGACGCGGCGGAATCGTCGCAAATGACTTGGTCCGTTGACTCGCGGCTTAGCGTGACGGCGGCTTGCACGGGGGGGTGGAAGAATTGGATAGCGTATGCGTGGCCTCAAGACGGATTCCGTCAGGAGGCCCCCCGCTACGACTTGCTTTTGCGGGAGTCATGCCCAAGACTGCACGCACAGCGCACAACATGTTGAGAGGAAGGAGAACCATTATGAATCCTCTCGTGGAATATGTAGAAGCTGTTGATGTGTGGGCGGCGACCATCGAAGACAAACCCGGCGACCTTTCACACGTGCTGGCCGAGCTGCGGGAAGCGGGCGCAGACCTGCAATTCATCATCGCTCGGCGCGCAGAACCCGGCAAGGGAGTAGTGTTCGTCACGCCACTCCGAGGTGACAGGGAAATCGCCGCAGCCGCGCAGGTGGGTTTTAACGTTGCGCATACCCTCCATTCCGTTCGAGTCATAGGCCGCGACCGGCCGGGTATAGCCGCGGAGTTGACTCAAAAGCTTGCCGACGGGGGAATTAACCTGCGCGGCTTCTCTGCCTCCGTGATTGGCACGCAATTTCTCGCCTATGCGGCGGTGGACTCGCGAGACGATGCGAACAAGGTGATAGAAATTCTTGCGAAGGCCTGACAAGCTCTGTCAAACGGTGTGATATCGCGCAAACAAACGCCATCCTTGTATCTCGGATAGTCAGGGATGCGGATGTCGATCTGGAATTTGAGCCAGCAGGTTCTGAAACCCTGAAAGGGTTTTCAGAACCGGCCCAGCGATTTGGGCAGAAGGCAGGGCGATGGGGCTGGCCCCCGACGTGACACGCAGCCGGGCGCGGCTCGTCAGCGCCTTGGTCTTGCTTTCCTTCGTCATCTGCCATTTCACGGCGCACGCCTTTCTTCTCGTCTCGATCGACGCCGGCAACGAGGCCCTGACGCTTCTGCTCGCGCCGTGGCTTACGCCCATCGGCACGACGATTCTCGCAACCGCCGCGGCCGTCCATTATGCGAATGCGCTGTGGTCCATCTACATCCGGCGCTGGCTACGGCTCTCGGCATGGGAGTGGTGGCAGCTTGGCTTGGGCCTCGCCGCCTCCCTCCTCATCACCAAGCACGTGGTCGCGACGCGATTCGCCTATGACCTGCTTGGGGTCGGCAGCGACTATAATTCCGTTCTGCTGGTGCAATGGGTGATCTCGCCCCGGCTCGGCGTCGTGCAGGCGGCAGCTCTACTGGCGGTATGGACGCACGCATGCATCGGAATCCACTTCTGGCTGCGGACCAAGCCGTGGTTCCCCGACTGGCGGCCGCTCTTCGTCATCGTCGGGATCCTTCTGCCGACGCTCGCGCTCGCAGGCTACGCGTCGGCCGGCAATCAGGTGCTGCGCGAGGCGCGACGAGACCCGGCATTTATCACTGCGACCCTCAAGGGTGCCAACCTCACCGACCAGGCGCGTGCGGAGATTAATCGCATGGCCGTTATCGGCTGGTCGGCCAACCTTGCCCTGGTCCTTTTGGTATTCGCCGCCCGCGGCGTGCGCCACTGGCGCACCCGGCGCAAACGACCGCCGGTGCTGACGCTTCCGAACGGGCGCACCGTCATGCTGCTGCCGGGCGCAACCGTGCTTGAGGCGGTGCGTGCGGCGGGCCTTCCCCATGCGTCCGTTTGCGGCGGGCGTGCCCGCTGCACCACTTGTCGCGTGCTGGTGACGCGCGGGCTCGAAGCGTTGCCCCGCCCGGAGCCGCTGGAGGCAAGGGCGCTCGACCGAATCGTTGCGACGCCCGGGATGCGGCTAGCCTGCCAAATCCGCCCGACGGCGGACATAGCCGTCACGCCACTGCTTGCGGCCGATGCGGGCGCTGCCGACGGCAGGGTGCATGGCGGGCTCGAGGGCCGCGAGCGGCAGGTCACCGTCGTCTTCGTCGACCTGCGCGGCTCGACCACAATGGCGGAAGGCCGCCTGCCCTATGACGTGCTGTTCATCCTCAACCAATTCGTCCAGGAAATGGCCAAAGCGCTGGCCGCGACCAACGGCCACTACTCGCAATTCACCGGCGACGGGTTGATGGCCTTGTACGGCCTCAACGCTCCCGATCCTGCGACGGGCGCCGCCGACGCCTTGCGCGGGGCGCGCGAGATGCTGACGCGTCTCGAGCAGCTTAACCGTCAATTGAAAACCGAACTGTCGCAGCCGCTCCGGATCGGCATCGGCATTCATTTCAGCGAGGCGATCGTCGGCGCGATGGGGCCGCCGCGCTCGCAGATCGTCACCGCCATCGGCGACACGGTGAACACCGCCGCCCGGCTCGAAAGCCTGACCAAGGAGTTCAACTGCGCGATCGTACTCTCGCGCCGCGCGGCGGAGGCCGCCGGCCTCGACCTCTCCGGCCATACGCTGCACCAATGCACGGTCAAGGGCCGCACCGGAACGGTCGAGTTCTACGCCCTCGAAACCGCGCCTGAGGCGGCGGCCTGACCGCGTAGGCGTGCAAACCAGCCCCTACCCGATATTTGCCAGCGAGGGGAACAACTCGAGCAGCCAGAAGCTCGCGGTCGTGATCCAGCCGGTGAGGAAGGCGATGCCGGTGAACACGAGCAGCACGCCCATCACTTTTTCCACCGTCCCGAGGTGGCGCTTGAAGCGCGTCATGAACGCCGCGAACGGCTCGATCGCGAAGGCAGCGATCAGGAACGGAATGCCGAGCCCCGCCGAATAGACCGCGAGCAGGCCCGCCCCTTTCAACACCGTCTCCTTGGCGGCTGCGACCGCCAGGATCGCCGCCAGCACCGGGCCGATGCACGGCGTCCAGCCGAAGGCGAAGGCGAGCCCCATCACATAGGCGCCCGACAGGCTGGCCGGGCGCGGCATCGGCACGCGGTGCTCGCGCAGCAGGATGGAGAACCGCGTGAGCCCGATGAAGTGCAGGCCCATCACGATGATCACGATCCCGGCGACGATCGACAGTTCCTGGGAATAGCTGCGGATCAACGAGCCGAACGCGCTCGCGCTCGCGCCCAGCGCGACGAACACCGTGGAAAAGCCGCACACGAAGAGGAAGGCGGCCAGCACGGTTTCGCGCTGCACCCGCGGCTCCGGCTCGGCGTCGGCGAAGCGCTCGAGCGAAGTTCCGGCGAGATAGACGAGATACGGCGGCACCAGCGGCAGCACGCAGGGCGACAGAAAACTGATCAGCCCGGCGAACAGCGCCCAATAGACGGTGACATCATTCATGCGGCTCACATGCGACCTCGTGGCGGCGAACGCAAGCGCCCCCCGCGCATACGAAGCCTGCGCCGTTGACCCCCGACGTGAAATCGTATCCGTTGCGCCAAGGTTCTTGGCGAAACCGCATGTTGCGAAATTTCCCGATGATCGGCGTGCCCCGCTCCGGATCGCCGATCGCGCCCTGGCGCGCGGCACGTGCGCTCTTTCGTTCGGCGAGGGCGATGACATGACCGAACTCCGCAATCTTCTCACCGACGTCGAGGGCGTGAGCGTCGGCCACGCCCAGGAGGCGCGGCTTGCGTCCGGGGTGACGTGCATCCTGTTCGACGCCCCGGCGGTCGCGTCCGTCGATGTGCGCGGCGGCGGCCCGGGCACGCGCGAAACCGACCTGCTCGAACCATCCCGCACGGTCCAGACGATCGACGCCATCGCGCTTTCGGGCGGGTCGGCGTTCGGCCTCGACGCCGCGAGCGGCGTGCAGGCCTATCTGCGCGAATGCGGCCGCGGCTTCGCGATCGGCCCGGCGCTGGTGCCGATCGTGCCGAGCGCCGTCCTGTTCGACCTCCTGAACGGCGGCGACAAGGGCTGGGGACGCTACCCGCCCTACCGGGATCTGGGCTATGCCGCGGCGGCTGCCGCAAGCGCTGCGGGCCGGGCGTGCGCGCTCGGCAGCGTCGGCGCCGGCACCGGCGCGACCACCGTCAATTTCAAGGGCGGCATCGGTTCGGCGTCAGCCGTCACCGAGGATCGGTTCGTCGTCGCGGCCCTCGCAGCCGTCAATGCGGCGGGCAGCGCCGTCGTCGGCGACGGCCCGTGGTTCTGGGCGGCGCCGTTCGAGCGCAGCGCGGAATTCGGCGGGCGCGGACTGCCCCCTGGCGTTCCGCCGGAGGCCCTGCTCCCCCGCATCAAGCAAGCGGTCGGTTCGAGCACCACGCTCGTCGTCGTCGTTACCGACGCCATGCTCACCAAGGCGCAGGCCCACCGCCTTGCGATGATGGCGCAGGACGGTTTCGCCCACGCCATATCCCCGGTGCATACGCCGCTCGACGGCGATCTGGTATTTGCTGCAGCAACCGGGCGTAAGCCTCTGAATGACCCCATCTTCGGATTGCTGCGGCTCGGCGCGGCGGCGGCCCAGGTCGTTGCGCGCGCCATTGCCCGGGGCGTCTACGCGGCGGAGGCCCTGTCGCTTCCCGGCACCCTGCCTGCATACCGCGACGTGCATCCGCACTAACCCTAGGGGGCGGCCAATTTTACACTTTGGGCGAGTCCCAACACCCGGATGCCATTGAGCCGCCCCAATTTCTGCGCTTGATCTACACGCAAAAGGCCATGGCGCGAGTCGGTCGAGCTGTGGGGCATCGAACCGAAAGACGGGTCGCTACGACTTTTTAGTCACAACGCAGAAGATTTGCCGCCTCAACGTAGAGGCGATATCGCGTTTTGACCGCAAATGTCGCAAATTAGGCGCAAGAGTAAATCGATTAGGCCAAGGGCAAGTGCCGAGCGAGCATGACCCTTGCGACCAAACCGTAGCGGGAATGGACAAAATCTAAGGAGTTAAGCGATGCGAGCAGGTGCGATTGCAGCCGGTTTGGTCGCCGTGGCCCTCGCGGGCTCATTGGGGCTGGTCTTCGCCCAGAAGGGCGACCTGACCGCCCTTCCCTGGGGCAAGCTGAAGGGCGACGCCGCGACTGCCGGCAGCAGCAGCGCGGCGACGGAGCCGGCCGCCGCTCAGCGTGGCGCGCGCGACGATGCGATGGTCGTCGCGCAGAATACCCCGCGTGCCGCGCCTCAGCAGACCGCAGCCGCGCAGCCCGCCGCGGCACCGAACTTGCCGGCGCC
>ERZ724513.1749-NODE-1749-length-10958-cov-7.743649_pt1 | contig 10958 bp, 9 predicted proteins | sample MGYA00376046_ERZ724513 | MGnify/ENA primary metagenome ERZ724513 (study PRJEB28724, sample SAMN07190883) | activated sludge metagenome | isolation source: activated sludge of sewage treatment plant in Hong Hong | place: Hong Kong | collected 2016-03-17 ... | reverse complement strand
CGGGGATCGTCACGCCGAACTTCTCCTCGCAGCCGACGATGATCTCGACCATCGCGAGCGAGTCGACGTCGAGGTCATCGACGAAGGACTTGTCCAGTTGGACGTCCTCGACCGGCGTACCGGCGACATCGTTGACGAGCTCAGCCAGCTGAGCGCGGATCTCTTCGGTGGTGGCCATAGGGGTTCTCCTTGTCGTAGAGGGCCTCTTTCCGGAGGATTCCGGAAGCATTGAGAAAACTTAGGGCAGGGTGACGACCTGGCCCGCATAGACCAGGCCGGCGCCGAAACCGATCAGCAGCGCGGTCTGGCCCGACTTCGCCTGGCCGGTGCTGAGCAACTGGTCCATCGCCATCGGTACCGAGGCGGCCGAGTTGTTGCCGAACTGCTTGATGGTGCGCGCCACCACCACGTTCTCGGGCAACTTGAGGTGACGCAGCATGGCGTCGGTGATGCGGTTGTTGGCCTGGTGTGGAATGAACACGTCAAGCTCTTCGGGGCTCAGCTGCGCAACCTCGAGCACCTTCTTGGTGGCGTCGGCGATGAAGCCGCTGGCCCACTTGAACACGGCCCGGCCGTCCATCGCGATGTAGGGCTGGGTGCCGCCCTGCATCGCCTCGCTCCACTCGGAGGTCTGGTTGATCGCGTCGGCCTGCGAGCCGTCTGAGCCCCACACCACCGGGCCGATGCCGTTGGTTGCGCTGGGGCCGACGACCGCCGCGCCCGCGCCGTCGGCGAACAAGAACGCGGTGCTGCGGTCGTGAATGTCGGTGAACCGGCTGAGTTCCTCGACGCCGATCACCACCGCGTACTTCGCGGCGCCCGAGCGCACCAGCGACTCGGCCTGGGCCAGTCCGTAGCAGAAGCCCGCGCAGGCGGCCGAGATGTCGAAGGCCGCGCCGTTGGTGCCCAGTTCGTAGGCGAGCTTGGCGGCGAGGCTGGGCGTCTGGTGAAAGTAGGTGACGGTCGACACGATCACGGCGCCGATGTCGGCCGGGTCGATGCCGGCCCGCTCGACCGCGGTTCGCGCGGCCGCCAACGCCATGGTCTCGACGGTTTCGCCCTCGCCCACCCAGCGACGCTCGGCGATGCCGGTGCGCTGCTGAATCCACTCATCAGAGCTGTCGATGAACGTGCACATCTCGGCGTTGTCGACCACCCGCGACGGCACGTACGAGGCGACCGACAGCAGGCGGGCGTACGGGGCGCCGACGCCGGCGGCGATCGGGGCGCTCATGCGTGGGCTCCCGCGTGCTCGGCCACGAAGGCCCGCGCGTCGTCGAGCTGATCAGGGGTGTTGAGGTTGAACAACGCGACTCCCTTGAGGTTGCGCTTGGCGATGCCGGTAAGGGTTCCGGCGGGGGGCAGTTCGAGAACGCCGGTGACACCCAGATCGCGCAGCGCGTCGAGGCACAGGTCCCAACGCACCGGATTGCCGACCTGGCTGACCAGCCGGCGCAGAAACTCGGTGCCGTTGTCGATGGCGCGGCCGTCGGCGTTGCTGAGCAGCACCGTGGACGGGTCGTGCGGGCTCAGCGTGGCGGCCAGCTGTTCGAGCGTGGCGACGGCGGGCTGCATGTGCACGGTGTGAAAGGCGCCGGCCACGCTCAGCTGTATCAGCCGCGCCCTGGCCGGCGGGTCGGCGGCCAGCACGCCCAACTCTTCGACGGTGCCGGCGGCCACGATCTGGCCGGGCCCGTTGTTGTTGGCGGCGGTGAGTCCAGCAGCCTCGATCGCGGCCAGCACCTCGTCGGCGTTGCCGCCCACGACGGCCATCATCGAGGTCGGCCGCACGTTCGAGGCAGCAGCCATACCGCGCCCGCGGGTGGCCACGAAAGCCATCGCCTCGGTGGGGGTCAGCACGCCGGTGATGGCGGCTGCGGTGATCTCACCGACGCTGTGGCCGGCCACCACATCGGGTGTTGGGCCACCGGCCAGCAGCCGCTCGGCCGCCACGACGCCGGCGGCCACCAGCAGCGGCTGCGCGATGTCGGTCTGCCGAATCGTGTCGGCATCGGCATCGGTGCCGAGTTGTGCGAGGTCGAGCCCGGCCACCTCAGACAGTGTCTGCAACTGGGCGCGAGCGGTGTCGTCGGTGAGCCAGGAAGCCAGGAAGCCCGGTGTCTGGGCGCCCTGACCTGGTGCGAGGATTGCTAGCACGGCACTACTCTTGCGCGAATCGCGTCCGGAAGGGCAGTCGGACATGACGAAAATGTGACAGAGGTTCTTGTCGGGTTTCTACAACGGCAGAGCGCGGCGCACCGCACGAAACGTGCTGCGCTTTGTGGTACTACGACGTCATCAGCCGTCCGAGGGTGACCGACAACCGTAAAACGTAGGCGCTGCGGGCGTCCGCCGGGTGATAGCCCGACACCTCGGCGATGCGGCGCAGCCGGTACCGCACGGTGTTCGGGTGCACGAACAGTGCGCGCGCAGTGGCCTCGACCGACCCACTGTTGTCGAGGTAGGCCACCAGCGTTTCGAGCAGGTCGGCGCCGGCGTCGCGCAGTTGGCCGTAGATCTCGCGGGCGAGCATGCGCCGGGCGTGGCCGTCGCCGGCCAGCGCGCGTTCGGGCAGCAGGTCGTCGGCCGCCACCGGCCTCGGTGCGCTCGGCCAGGCGTCGGCCGCACGAATGCCCGAGAGGGCGCCACGGGCCGACATGGCCGCCTCGACCAGGTCGCTCACCTCGGGGCCCACCACGATCTGGCCAGGGCCGAAGTGCTCGGCGACGTCGGTGATCACGGTCAAGGCGGTGCCTGCGGTTCCCGACGGACCGCCCAACACCAGCACCAGCCGATCGCCCTGGGTGGAGGCCAGCAGGTCGAACCCGCGCTCGCCGACCAGGCGCCTGATCGAGTCGATCGCCGAGTCCTTCGCCGGCGCGCCACCGATGGTCACGGTGATCGCGGCGGGGGAGCGCCACCCCAGCGTCGACGCCCGTGACAGCACGGTTTCGTCGGCCTCGCCGCGAATCACGGCGTCGACCACCAACGCTTCGAGCCTGGCGTCCCAGCCGCCCCGGGCCTCGGCCGCCCGGGCATACACCTCGGCGACCCCGAAGGCGATTTCACGCGAGTACTGCACGATGCCCATGAACACCAACGGACGGTCGCCGCGCCCGACCACGCTCTCGAGTTGACCCTCGACGGTGTCGATCGTGGTGCGAATCAGGTCGACGCTCTGGTGCAGGGTGATGCGCCGCATGAGAGCGCGCGGGGCGGCGTCGAACACCGCGGACGGGTTGGCGTCGCGGCCCTCGTCGGCGAACCACTGCACGAACCCGTCGATGCCGGCGCGGGCCACCAGCGTCACCCACGAGCGGTGCTCGGCGTCCAGTTCGCGAAACCAGGGGTGACGCTCTTCGATCTGCGCCAGCGCCTGGGTGGTCAGTTCGGCGGCTGCGCCGGTGAGTCGCTTGGCGATCGTGCTGCGTTGCCGCGCGGACGGCTGCCAGCCGCGTCCGATGCCCGGAATGGCCGCCACCGCTCTCCTTCAAAGGGGTTGAACTGGGTTCGTCGGTTGCACAGCCTAGTGGTGCGGCGCGCTCTCGGCGTGAGGTCAGCGCTGCTGGGGAATCAGCAGTACCGCGTGCGGCAGTGCCTCGCTGAGCGCAGTGTCGAGTGTGGCCAGCCGCCCCCCACGGCTCAGCGCCACACCGGCCAGGTAGGCGTCGGTGACCTGGCGGTGGCCGACGATGTGGCCGACATCGAGGTCTGCGTACGAAAGCGCGTCGGGCCAGAACTGCATGCGCGGGTCGCGGTATGCAGGGCTGCCAACAGCGCTCGGGCGGACGTCGCCGACACGCCCACCCGAACCAGAAACCGAATCAGTGCTCCTTCGACCACGGGACAGACCGCGGCCTGCTCGACGGTCACGAACCATCGACTGGCTCGCTCGTGGTGCTCGTGATCGGCCACCGTGAGGGCGATCACCACGTCGGCGTCGAGCAGCAGCGTCGTCACTCGTCGTCCAAGGCCGCGGCGACGTCGGCACTGGTTACCGGGGCGCCGATGCTGATCACCGGCAGGCCAGAACGCGAGTCGCGCGAGTAGACGACGTCGACGTTCAGCCGCGCGAGCCCTTGCAGAGTCAAATCGGCGATCACCGCCGACATCGACTGCCCGCGGGTGGCGGCCGGTTCGCGAACCCGAGCATGTGCGGCAGGCGGCAGATCGACAGTGGTTCTCACCTCGTGCAGACCAGCATCAGCAGTGATGCGGTTGTGATGCAGACATTCCCTTGGGCCGGCCTCGCGGTCGTCCGTGCAACAGTTACGCCGGGAGGTTGTGATGGATCCGGTGGTGGCGCTGCGCGAGATCGCGTACCTGATGGAGCGCGAGCGGGCCGACACCTACCGGGTGCGTGCCTTTCGCCGCGCCGCCGACACCCTCGACGCGATGAGCGTCGAGCAGCGGGCCGAGCACACCGCGGCCGGCACCTGGAAGCAGGTGCCGGGGTTGGGCAGCACGTCGGTGACGGTGATCGAGCAGGCACTGGCCGGACGCGTGCCCGACTATCTGGCTGGCAAGCGGGCGAAGGCAACCCCGCTGGTCAGCCCCGAACCGGCGCTGCTGAAGGCGTTGCGGGGCGACCTGCACACCCATTCGACCTGGTCGGACGGCGGCAGCTCCGTCGAAGAGATGATGCTCGCCGCGCGGGCGCTGGGCCACGAGTACACCGCCGTCACCGACCACTCGCCCAGGCTGACGGTCGCCCGCGGTCTGAGCTCCGAGCGGCTGGCCGACCAGCTCGACCTGATCGACGACCTCAACGAGGCGCTGGCGCCGTTTCGGGTGCTGAAGGGCATCGAGGTCGACATTCTCGACGACGGCACCCTCGACCAGTCGCCGTTCATGCTCAACCGGCTCGACATCGTGGTGGCCAGCGTGCACAGCAAGCTCGCCATGGATTCGGAGTCGATGACCCACCGCATGGTGGCCGCCATCGCCAACCCGCGCACCAACGTGCTCGGGCACTGCACCGGACGGCTGATTCAGGGCGAGCGCGGCACCCGCGGCCAGAGCTCGTTCGACGCCGAGGTGGTGTTCGAGGCGTGCCGTGCCTTTGACGTGGCGGTCGAGATCAACAGCCGTCCAGAACGACAGGACCCGCCGGACGACCTGCTGGCGCTGGCCAATGACACCGGCTGCCTGTTCAGCATCGACACCGACGCCCACGCACCCGGCCAGCTGGAGTTTCTGGCCTACGGCGCCGACCGGGCGTCACGGGCCGGAATCGACCCCGATCGGGTCATCACCACGTGGCCGGTCGACAGACTGCTCGCATGGGCGCGCCGCGCCTGACCACAGCCATCGACGCTAGTGAGCGAGCCCTTCTTTGGCCGCCAGCAGCGAAAACGTGAGCGGCCCGGTGTGCTGCGCGCACCAGATGGGGCAGGATGGACTCGACCCACCCGGCTTCGCCGTGCGTAAAACGCTGCAAGGCCGGGACGCGCATGAGAAAGGACTTCGCAGTGGCCATGACTGAGAACGTCGGCCCGATCCTGAACGGACTGCCCACCAGCCTTCCCGACATCGATTCGGACGAGACGGCCGAGTGGCTCGAGTCGCTGGACGGCATCATCGACGAGGGCGGTCGCAACCGGGCTCGCTACATCATGCTGAAGCTGCTGGAGCGGTCTCGGGAACGCCATCTTGGAGTGCCGTCGTTGACCGTCACCGACCACATCAACACGATTCCGCCCGAGAAGGAGCCGTGGTACCCCGGCGATGTCGATCTGGAGCGCAAGTTCCGTCGTTTGGTGCGCTGGAACGCCGCGATCATGGTGCACCGCGCGCAGCGTCCGGGCGTGGGTGTCGGCGGTCACATTTCGTCGTTCGCGTCGTCGGCCACCCTGTACGAAGTGGGCTTCAACCACTTCTTCCGTGGTAAGGACCACCCCGGCGGCGGTGACCAGATCTTCTACCAGGGCCACGCTTCGCCCGGCATGTACTCGCGCGCGTTTCTTGAGGGACGACTCGACGAGATCGACCTGGACGGCTTCCGCCAGGAGCATTCCCACGTGGTGGACGGGCGTATCCGGGCGTTGCCGTCGTACCCGCACCCGCGGCAGATGCCCTGGTTCTGGGAGTTCCCGACGGTATCGATGGGCATCGGCCCGATCAGCGCGATCTACCAGGCGCAGTTCAACAAGTACCTGCACAACCGCGGCCTGAAGGACACCTCGCAGCAGCACGTGTGGGCGTTTCTCGGCGACGGCGAGATGGACGAGGTCGAGTCGCGCGGCGCGCTGCAACTGGCGTCGTATGACGAGCTCGACAACCTGACCTTCGTGGTCAACTGCAACCTGCAGCGTCTCGATGGTCCGGTGCGCGGCAACGGCAAGATCATGCAAGAGCTCGAGGGCTTCTTCCGCGGCGCAGGCTGGAACGTGATCAAGGTCGTCTGGGGCAGCGGCTGGGATCCGCTGTTGGCCGCCGACCGAGACGGTGCCCTGGTGAACCTGATGAACGCCACCCCTGACGGTGACTACCAGACCTTCCGCGCCAACGACGGTGACTACGTCAAGGAGCATTTCTTCGGTCGCGACCCGCGGGTGGCGAGGATGGTGGACGACTGGACCGGCGACAAGGTGTGGAACCTGACCCGCGGTGGCCACGACTACCACAAGGTGTACGCGGCCTATAAGGCGGCCACGGAGTTCACCGGCGCCCCGACGGTGATTCTGGCGCACACCATCAAGGGCTACTTCCTGGGTTCGCATTTCGCGGGCCGCAATGCAACGCATCAGATGAAGAAGTTGGCGCTGGATGATCTGAAGCAGTTCCGTGACCGGCTCGACATGCCGATCACCGACGCGGTGCTGGAAGAGAACCCCTACCAGCCGCCCTACATCAACCCCGGCCCTGGTGACGACCGGATCCGGTACGCGTTGGAGCGTCGCAAGGCACTCGGGGGTTCGCTGCCCGAGCGGCGCAACGCCCCGGCGCCGATCAAGCTGCCCGGCGACGACGCGTACAAGTCGGTGAAGAAGGGGTCGGGGCAGCAGCAGATCGCCACCACCATGGCGTGGGTGCGGTTGTTGAAAGACCTGATGCGTGACAAGGAGTTCGCGCCACGTGTGGTGCCGATCATTCCCGACGAGGCGCGCACGTTCGGTATGGACTCGTTCTTCCCGACGATCAAGATCTACAGCCCGCACGGCCAGACCTACACCCCGGTCGACCACGAGCTGATGCTGGCCTACCGCGAGGCCAAGAACGGCCAGATTCTGCATCTGGGCATCAACGAGGCCGGCTCGGTGGCGTCCTTCGCCGCGGTGGGCTCCAGCTACGCCACGCACGGCATTCAGATGGTGCCGATCTACGTGTTCTACTCGATGTTCGGCTTTCAGCGCACCGCCGACAGCATCTGGGCGGCCACGGATCAGCTGTCGCGCGGGTTCTTGATCGGTGCGACGGCCGGTCGTACCACGCTGGCCGGCGAGGGCACCCAGCACATGGACGGCCACAGCCACATCATCGCCGCCACCAACCCGGCCATTCGTGCCTACGACCCGGCCTACGCCTACGAGATCGCGCACATCATGCAGCACGGCCTCGAAACCATGTACGGCGAGACGCCCGAAGACGTGATCTTCTACATCACCGTCTACAACGAGCCGATCGTCATGCCGGCCGAGCCCGACAACGTCGACGTCGAGGGCATCCAACGCGGCATCTATCTGCTCAAAGAGGGATCGTTCGAGGGCGTGGGCGACGACGCACCGCGGGCGCAACTGCTCGCCTCGGGCGTGGGTGTGCCATGGGCGTTGGAGGCGCAAGAGCTGTTGAAGAACGACTGGGGCGTCGTGGCCGACGTGTGGAGCGTCACGTCGTGGAACGAGTTGCGTCGCGATGCGCTGGACTGCGACGAGCACAACTTCCTGCACCCCGACGAAGAGCCCCTGGTGCCGTTCGTGGTGAAGCAATTGCAGGGCCGTCCCGGGCCGTTCATCGCCACCAGCGACCACATGCGGCTGCAGCAGGACCAGATCGCCCAATGGGTGCCGGGCGAGTACCACTCGCTGGGTGCCGACGGGTTCGGCTTCTCCGACACAAGGGCGGCGGCGCGCCGGTTCTTCCACATCGACGGCCCCTCCATGGTCGTCCGGGCCCTGCAGACGCTGGCCAAGAACGGCCAGGTCGACGCCTCCGTACCCAAGCAGGCGGCCGACAAGTACAAGCTGCTCGACGTCACCGCGGGGGCGTCCGGCAACGCGGGCGGCGACGCCTGATCAACGGCCACGCGAAGGCCGGCACCTCCTGATCGGGGGTGCCGGCCTTCTGCTCGCCGGTTCTGGCGCTTTTCGACCGGCGGGGTATCTGGCAGGCTGTGACTACGCGTAAAAGGTTCGATCGGACGGGAGCGAAAGCAGTTGCCCACCAGTGACGGCAGCACCAAGGGCGCAGGGGCGGTCGCCCTCGGGTTGGTCCCCGGCTTGGCCGTGCAAGAACTCGGGTGGGGCGACGACGTTGACGACGCCCTGCGCGAGCAGGTCATGGACGCCATCGACGCCGACCTGCTCTACGAAGCCACCGAGGCGGTCGACGTGGTGCTGCTGTGGTGGCGCGACAGCGACGGCGACGTGGCCGACGGCCTCGTGGACGCGCTCACCGACCTCTCACCCACCGGTTACATCTGGCTGCTCACCCCGAAGGTGGGCCGTACCGACTACGTCGACCCCACCGACCTGGCCGAAGGTGCTCTCACCGCAGGACTCTCGGTGGCCAACCCGGCATCGGTGTCGGCCAACTGGCAGGCCCAGAAGCTGGTTCGCCCCAGGGCCGGCCGGCGGTAACCCCAGCCATCACTCAGACGTGGCCCTTGATCTCGGCCAACGCGGGATCTCAACAGGGCTGGCAAGCGCACTGATTCGTCGTCGCGGCGCATGCAGGGATCTCAAGGTCAAGCCAGGGTTGGCAGCGCAGTGACCTCGTCATCCCGGCGAATGCCGGGATCTCAATCACCGTCGCAATACCTGGCACAATGGGGCGCCGAGTACGGGCGCATAGCTCAGTTGGTTAGAGCACCTGCCTTACAAGCAGGCGGTCGGGGGTTCGAGTCCCTCTGCGCCCACCAGAAGGTCGTTGTTCAAACCAACGACATCACCGGTTTGAGTTCCAGATTCCGCCGTCCGTCCCTGTTGGCGGACGGCGAGGGTCTGGACGTCGCGGTCGAGGAACACGTTGAACGGGACGCCGGGTTCGCCGTGGATGGCGTCGTCATCAGTGACGATGAGCTTGTCGAAGAAGGCTTGGTTGGCGATCCTGCGGAGCGAATCGTCGATGCTCATGTAGATGGCGTGCATGTCCCCGGCGAGGGCGAGGCAGTCGTCCAGGTGGGCTTTGGCTTGGTCGTACTCGATGTCGCCGGCGTTGATCTGCGCGTCGAGGAACGCGAGCCGCCGCGCGATGCGGTCCTGCTCGGTGCCGAGCAGGTCGAGGGGCACGGCTCCGGCGTAATGAGCCTGCATGAGCTTGGTGCGCTCGTCACGGAGCGCGTCGCGTTCTGCCTTGTACCCCTGGGCCTCGTGCTTGGCGACCTGGTGCAGTCGGTCGAACTCACTGGTGACCAGCTCGCGCAGCGCGGTGACGACGTGTTCGGGTATCTGGACGTGGCGGTAGTAGTCCTCGACGGCGGCTTCGATGTCGGGCACGAACATGGACTTGCGTTCGCAGTTGGTGCGGCGGGCGTGCCGGCCGGTGCACATGAAGTACGGGTAGATGACGCCGCGGCGGCTCTTGGCGTTGGTCAGCGTCAGCCGGGACCCGCACTGCCCGCAGTACAGGCTGCCTTTCAGGTAGTGGTCATGGGACTGGGTCTTCTCCCCGGAGGTCTGGTGCGCGGTGAGCACCGCCTGGACGCGGTACCAGACCTCGGGCGCGACCAGCGGTTCGTGCAGGCCGTCGTAGCTGGCACCGCGGAAGCGGACGCTGCCCTTGTAGTAGGGGTTGGTGAGCATCTTGTGGATCGTGGACAGCACCGGCGGCTTGGAGGGCCGCTTCGGGGTCGGCACGGTGGTCAGGCCCCGGTCGATGAGTTCCTCGCGCAGGCTGATCGTGGAGTAGTTCCCGGTGGCGTAGGCCTCGAAGGCCCACGTGATCAGTGGTGCCCGGTCGGGGTCGACTTCGACGGTGCGGACCTCGCGGCCGAGTTCGTCACGCTTGGTGACGTTGAGGTAGCCCATCGGGGCCTTGCCGTTGGTCCCGCCACCCTGGGCTTTCTGGTTCATGCCCTTGGAGACCTCGCCGGCGAGGTTCCGGGAGTAGAACTCCGCGATGGTGGACATGATGCCGTGCAGCAGCATCCCGGACGGGGTCTCGTCGATGTTCTCGGTCGCGGAGACGAGCATGACCCCGGCCTCTTTGAGGGCGAGGTGGATGGTCACGTCGTCGGCGCGGTTGCGGGCGAGCCGGTCGACCTTGTGAACAATGCAGTAGGCGACCTGGTGGGTCTTGACGTACTCGATCATCCGCATCAGCTCGGGCCGGTCGGCCTTGCGGGCGGACTCGCCGGCGTCGACGAACTCCTCGGTGATGATCGCGTTCAGCTCGCGGGCCTTGCGCAGGTTCGCCTCGCGCTGAGCGGGGATCGAGAAGCCCTCGTCCCGTCCGCCCTTGGAGGCCTGCTCTTTGGTTGACACGCGCAGGTAGGAGACGGCGAGTGTGGTGGTCTCGCCGATGCGATCGAGCGCGGTGGCGGCGGGTGGCTGCTGTGCAGTGGTCGTGGCGGTCATGGGTCGTGTTCCCTTCCCCGGTGGTCGGGGCCAGCACGAGCGGCGGCTACCGCTGGTGCGGTGCGACTCGTAATGGGGAAACACGACCCGGCAGCTCCGAAGGAGCCGGCCGGGTAAGCCACGAAGGCCAAACAGGACTGCGCACCACGACCAAGCCCGAAAGCTCAGCCGTTGGCTTCTTGCGCTTCTGATTCTACCTCGCCGTCCCGACATTGCTCTGAG
>ERZ724513.1748-NODE-1748-length-10959-cov-5.194241_pt1 | contig 10959 bp, 12 predicted proteins | sample MGYA00376046_ERZ724513 | MGnify/ENA primary metagenome ERZ724513 (study PRJEB28724, sample SAMN07190883) | activated sludge metagenome | isolation source: activated sludge of sewage treatment plant in Hong Hong | place: Hong Kong | collected 2016-03-17 ... | reverse complement strand
ATTGATGCTGTGAGTGAGAGTGCCGCCGCGATGAGCAGTCTTGTTATGTTCACTTTGATATCCTTTTGGTGAAGTTCAATAGCCGAAAAGTGCCATTTGAATTGTACGGCCGCTTTCAATCCGTTTGACCACTGTCCGTTTCTGGCTATTATGAACAGCTATCTATAACGGCCATTATGCACAGTGCCCAATTATGTGTATTTGGAATATTTCAACGACAACGAAGCCTTGCAGGAAGCGGCAGAGAGGCCTTCCATGCTGCGCATAATTTCCGAGCCTTCGGGAAATCGGGTCGCGGGTTCCTCGCGGTGCATTGGCAGGGCGTGAAGGCCGGTGTTAAAGGCCGTGCCAGCGTGCGAATTCTCGTCGCCCAAGCGCACTCGATGTTTTCGCCAGTCGTCGTCCGCCCCCCAGAACCATCTCAATGCGGCAACACGCCGAAGTCGATGCAAAGCTCAGGAAACATGGCACCGCGAGCCATTCGAAATTATGCTCAGAATGCTGCGGCCCCATACCACTCGAAGTCAGTATCGGTGGACCTTCCAGCCCCATCGACCAAGTTTACTGTTCATAACCGCGTACTGTGCATAATGGCCGATCTCAGCCAGCCTGTATGCCTTCGCGATTGTCGCGACAGCTGATAGCAAGATAGTCACCCCCAGAAGCATCCATACTGATCCCGATCGACCACAGCCAGGAATTCATCGATCGAGGACACGCTAGGCGTTGGCTCGTACCCCTGCCACTTCAGGCTGGCCCGCATCCAGAAAATCTTCCAGCAATCCTGAACCTTGACGTAAGTGGCCTTGGCGAAAGGGCGCCTATGGATGATCGAGGGATCATCCCACTGAGGGCGGATTTCGAGAAGCTCGACACTCTGTCCGGTGAGGGTGTAGCCGATGTCGAGTTCCTTGCGGATGTGAGGGGGGGACGCCGCTTGGCCAGGAACTTGTCCAGGGCGTTCTCGATCCGTTTTTTCTCAAGGTCGTTGAAGGGCATCGCTTTAACCAGCCACCTACTTGGCGATCCTGACCGGAAGCGCCACCGATGAAGGATAGCGCAAGGGTGTTCCATCGATCTTGACGATATTCACATCGACCACGCCCCCCGACTGGGCATGGGCCTCCTTGATCAGCGTCACATCCTGAACCACGAAATAGACCAGGCAACTGGCGATCACCGTCAGGACGGCCTTGGTGTAGAAATCAACTTTCATGGGGATTCTCCTTCGAAAAAGTGCGTTGCCGAGATCGCGATCACAGCAACAGATAGAGCATATAGAGATACACAGGCAGCAGGATGATCCCGCCCCAGCTGTCCTGATACTGAAACGCGACGAGCAGGGTGCCGGCTGACAACAGCACGAAAGCACTTGCGCCGATCAGCGTGTCCTTGCTGCCGGAAACCAGCTTGTGCCAGTAGCTCGGGAAGCGCTCTACCCCGAACTCGTTGGTCCGGTCAAAGGCACGCTTGCGCTTCCAGTAGGTCAGCCAGGCGCCGATGCCCAGAAGGAGGGCGCCGACATGAACGTATTCCATGGTTCGCTATTTCCAAAGTGGTGTTGAGTAGCCGGGGTAGTCAATGCTTGAGTATCCCCGCCATCAGATACCGAATATCTTCAAGAAGGTATCCACGATCCCCTGGAGACCTCGCCCAAAAATTCCAGAATGATCCTCACGATTCGAGGTTTCAGCCTGGACGCAGCAACCGTCGCCGCGCCAACTGTCGTTGAACAGTTCCCGCTCCCCGAAGTAGTAAGACCAGAAGGTTTCGTTGCGCGCCACCGAGTAGTCCAGATTGGCACTAAAACCAAGCGTGGCTGCCTGATTGACCGTCCGTCCGCTGTTTGCTGGTTCCACCCGCACGCCACGGCAGCCCATAACAATCAGTTTGGCCGGGCCATGGAAGACGATGTAGCGGAACTGCAGGGTGAGCCAAGCGGCAAGATTGCCGAATTGCCAGTGGCGGGTGACCTTCAACTGCTCGCCGCGAGTCTGAATGACGCCAACCAGACTACGCGGTTGCAGCACCAGTGCCGAACCCACCGGAACATCGAGCAGCGAGAATTCGGCGAGTGGATCAGTTGATGACGACACGGTAATGCGCTCTTCGCTGGCGGGGCGGATGCGGGTCAATCGATACATCCCGGCAATGACGCTGGTCAATGGCATCGACCAGTCGAGCAACCACCGGGTATCGCTTTTTGCATTGAGCGGCATCCCCTGCAGGTAGCTGGGCAGGATCAGCAACTCGGAATGCTCATCAATCGACACGGGCAGTGTCACCCTTGATGGCAGGGTCGGACCCGACTCGCCCCCAACAGCAGTGGTCGCCGTAGAAAACTTTCCCGATACGTCCGGTAGCAACCGAATTGGCCGGCAGCGCGCAGCAATCGGGGCGATCAGGTAGTAGGTGATGCCCTTGACCAACAACGGCGACAGCAGGGCGAGTACCAATATTGCGAGCGCTTTGGGGAATACGTCATGGACCGGACGCATGAACTTGTGGAGAGTGGACCCTTCGAGTTGCTTGTCGTTTTCCGATAAGTGGTCGGTGACCTGCTGGATGATGCGATTGGCTGATGCGTGATCGAGCACAAGCGGTCCCGGACGCGGTAGGTTGCGAAGGGCTTGCAGAGCGCGCAACTGTTCATTCAGATTGGCATCAATGTCGTTCTTCGCCGTTTGCAGCGAACGCTCTTCGGCCTCCAGGCGTTTCATCTCACGATAGGGCGGGGTAAGGGGCACCTGCCACAGCAGCCGCTGACGGTTAGACAGGTCCCATTGCGCTTTCTGGTTCTGGTAAATCTTGGTGGCGAGTTCTTGGCTATATGCCTGCTGCGACTTGATCTGCTGTTCAAGTGCAAGCGGACCAGCACCGAAGCTGTGAAGATTGCGCATATAAACGAGGCCTTGCTGCAGGAAAGCGATTTCCATATCCAGTAAGGCAATCTGCTGAAACGTGCTGCTGATCGGCACAAGGCGCTCGAATGGATGATTGTCCCATAGCTTCTGGCGGGTGGCCTGCTTGGTGTTGATCTCGGATTCCAGCGCCTTGATGCGATCTGCCAACAGGTTGAGCGGTGTCCCGGATTGCGGAATGCGTGCCGGCAACTCCTTGGCGACCTTGTCACGGGCTTTTCCCAGGTCGCTTACGAGCCTATGGAGGACAGATTGCTCCTGCTCCAAGGCTTCGAACTTCGCATACTCGGCGCTCAGGAAGTTGTAGCCCAGCAGAATTATGATGATTGCCAGAAGACTCAGCGCGGCGCTGGTTGAGAAGCTGGCGATACTTCGAAATGGACTGCGCATGGTCGTTGCCTTGTTGTTTTTACCCGATCCAACGCCAATACAAAACTGTAACGGCACCGGTATTCCGGATTGGTCGAATAGGTAGACATCATGAGTCAGATTGACAATGTTGGATTGACCCGCGACGCCATTCGCATGATTTTTTGTGTCACAGAAGGTCCGCCAGGTGATGCTGGGTGCCATCTGATGAGGCTTCGGCACCGTCGCGGGGGAGGGTGTCGGGGCGGCCGGCCCAAACCTTGGCCCGAGGCGCCACGCGGGGCCCGGGGGATGGGTGCGATATCCCCGCCCCGAAAAAACTCGGCAGCGGGCCCGGGCGGGTCCCCCTCGGGGCGTTGCGGCGCCGGGGAGGGCTGGGTTTCCCGCCCCCGGGGGAGTAGCCGCGGCCGGCCGTCCCTACGCCGCCTTCGACCCCGCGCCCTGGATGATGACGCTGGCCGTGTTGGCGGCATCCTGCAGCGTCTTCGACGACAGGTGGGCGTAGCGTTCCGTCACCTTGCTGTCGCTGTGGCCAAGAATCTGCTGCACTTCGTACAAGGTACGGCCGCTGTTTACCAGGAAGCTGGCGTAGGAATGGCGTAGATCATGCAGCCGTAAGTGAGGCAAGCCGGCCTTGTTACGCAGCCGGGTCCACACCTTCATAATCGTCGTGTAAGGCTTGCCAGTTTCCTTGTTGATAAAAACGTGGGCAAAACGACCTTCGGTGTCGAGTTTGCTAAGAACTTCGAGTGCTGAGTCATTCATTGGCGCCGATCTGGCACGCCTGGACTTGCTGCTTCTAGCCGGGATACGCCACACCCGATGGTCGCGATCGATTTGGTCCCAGGTAGCGCCAAGGGCCTCATTCAAGCGCGCCCCGGTAGACAGTAGGAAAAGGGCAATCTGGCAGACAGGCCGATTGGCATCGGTGCGCAGTACGGTTAGCAGGTCCTCCAACTGCTCGGTGTCCAGGTAGTTCTCGACCTTGTTATCTACGGCGAAGAGGGGAATCCGTGCCGCCGGGTTTTTTTCGGTCAGAAGACCCCAATCAATAGCCAGGTTGAAGGCATGTTTCAAGAAGCGCAAATGGGCGTCGGCCGTACCTGGAGCGAGGCCACTGGCCAGCACCTCGGTATGAAACAGCTGGATTTGCTGCCGACTAATCTGGTTGAGGCGCCGGTTTCCGAACTTTTCCCGGATACGCAGCCGATAGAGCTCTTCGTCCCGCCGCCAACTTCTTTTTCTCGGCTTCACGTAGGGCAAGTAGTGGAGGTCGAAGAATTCGTTGAGGGTGGGCACGGCCTTGGCGGCACGGGCATCGGCTTGCAGGTTGGCACCGAGGGCGATGTCATTGCGCAACTGCCGGGCGGCTTTGCGGGCTTCCGCCAGATCGATGTCGATGGTACGGCCGAGCTTGGTATGGCAGGTCTTGCTATTCGTGTCCTTCCAGCGCAGGTAATAGACACCCTGGCCGAGATTGCTATCGCGGACAGCGATATACAGGCCAGGTACTTCTGAGTCGCAATATTCGATCCGGGTCTTGCCGGGCGGGCAGGTAAGGGACGTCGCGATGAACGACGGCGTAAGTTTGACGATGGGCATGATGCCTCCTTGGAAATTGGTAGGGTTGCCCCGCGCATGGCAGGGCGAGTTGGTCGTTTAGTAGTAGCGCTTCTTTTCCACCATGCGGATCAGGGTGCCGAGGCGGGCAGGCTTGGGGTGGTCGAGCTTGAAGTAACGCCAATGCGACCAAACATCCTTGGTGCCCTTGTATTTTTCGTAGCCTTCGCTGCTCCAGCGGTCGGCCAACTGGAAGCCTTCTTCACTGTTGCCAGTTTCATTGAAGATGACCATCAGTACGGTGATCCAGGTGCCGTATTCCGAGTCAGGATCGATCTGATACACAAATTCCCTGAGCGTGCTGATGTCTGTATGTCGACGTTGCTTTTTCGATTGAAACTGTTTCATGGTTTTTTCCTTGGTGTTGCCGCTATCGGTTTTGCGATGCGCCCAGATATCGTGCAAATGACAGATCAGTTAATCCGCGATAGGCCGGAGCCATCCGGGTGAGGAGCGGGAAAATCGGGGTTTCTTCCTCCTCCCCCGTGGTCGACGGCGGACGCAGCTGGGAATGACAGGGTGCTACGCCCAGCGGGTGCCCCTCCGCCGAAAATCCACTTTCCCCGATCGGATCAGAGGGTAACGTCGGGCAAGGGCGTCAGCTTGGACGGCTTCTGACCGATGCCCATGAAGGTTTCGTGGCCGTCAAGTTCCACCAGTCGAATACCCATTCCGATGTTGTGTTCTAGCAGTTCCTTGACGCGTCCCTTGGAGAAAGGCTTGCGGCCATTGTTGGAACACCAGTTGGCGTAGTCGCGGTAGAAATCCGAACGACGGTAGCGATCATCCGGAGAAAGAACACACTCTTCGTGAATGAACTCTTCCAGCGTGTTGGTGCAACGACGCCATTTCGCCATCAGGCGATCATGTGCGTTGGACTGAGAAAGCTTGCCATCGCGTAACAGGCGAGCTGCCCCCACCAGTGCCCAGTAAGCTATGCCGGCAAGTTCGTTGTCGATGATGCGCTGCGCCAGATTCTCATCCAGTGGCAGACCTGAACGCAGGCGACTGTTCGGGAACTCGACGATCTTCCACCGCGCAAAAAAGGCCTCGCTCTGATCTTTGGTGGTGATCAGATGGTTGGACATGAACAGATGCGCGGCTTCGTTGGAGAAAGTGATCGGCCGATGCGTAGGATGGCGCCCAGTGACCAAGTCGCCGCCGATAACCGTCTTGAAGGCCGAGGCCGGAATCGGTTCGTTTTCCGGTAGTTCGCCGACGACATTCAGGCGTTTTCCGGCCAAGGTGGCGACGTGGTAATCCTGATGCCACTTGAACGGCGAGATGGCCGAAACGAACTCCTTGGGTACCAAACTGCGAATCTGCTTTTCAGTCGTTCCTTTACCGGCGCGACCGAACGGTTCGTAGAACAGGATCGCAATCTGGTACTTGAAGAGAATACCCAGCATGATCCCGCCGACAATTTCCTGTAACAGGGTCGTCTGCTGCACTTCCTCGCCGTCATGGACCGACTGGAACGTATCGTGAAGGAATTTATCGAACTCCGGCGTCGGCATCTCCTCCGGCGTAAAGTCCAACATGACGCGCTGGCGATGATCCGGGGTCAACGGCATCAGCGTGATCTCGTTGCCGACGATTTGATAGAACCCACCCGGGCAGGCAAGGCCGTTAGGGACGTCAACAAAGAACACATCGTCGGTGGCAAGTGAGATGGCATGGTCTGCAATCGCCCGATAATCCGAAGCGCGTGAGCAATGTTCCTTGGCATCGTGTCTTTCGGCGACCATGCGGATCAAGGCTTCGACCGGCTTGCGCTCCCAAAGCCCAGTGGCGAGATTGACGACATAGAGATCCCCCTGGTGCCCGACCGGCTGCCACGCCTCCGCGGTCAATTCGGCGAGTATGGATTTGGCGTAGCCATGGTGTGTTTCTACGGTATCAGTTGCGTCGATATGCGCCTTGACGCTGCGGTCTACAGACGCGAGTGATACGTCCTTGTTCGTTTGCTTCAAAGCATTACGCTTACGCTGATAATCTGCCGCATTGTTTTGTTTGATGGCAGCCAGGGCCTTGACCGCATCATCCTCAAGCACGGCGGCCGCATCCTCTTTGACTTTCGGGATTAGCTGCTTGACGACGGCTTGTGCGTGAAGAATTTTGACGTCCTCGGCCTCGAACTCGCTTAGCCAATGCGTTGTGCTAGTGCCAACGTCGTGAACAAATGGGATGCCATCCGCATTGATGCTGTATAAAGCGGCCCAGCTTTCGGAGGCGCGAAAGGGCGCCTGGCAACGAATCTTCCCGGGGTTACCGCGCTCGACAAGTTGGCGCACTGTCAAAACGCCATCCTTTTCGGTTTCGAGTTCGGTGTCCAGCGTCAGATCGTTGGTGGAAATTCGCACGCCAGAATGACCCGTGGTGACTTTCATCTCGGCGCCTGCCTTGCGGGTGATCTCGCGCACCTTCTCAGCATCCGGCAGGATCACTGCGGTAGTGTCGAGCGAGTCGTGTTCGCGTCGATGGATGGTTGGGGCCAGTGCTTCAACGGTTAGCCCGTCGCCGACGTCAGGCTTGCCGATGAAGACCAGTCGACCTGGCGTCCAGACGCTCGGATCGATAATTGTCGCAAGGCTTTGCCCGACGACCTTCCCTGGTTCATTACGACTGAACCTTTTCTTGGGCCAGGCCATTCCCGCTTGGGCAGCGAGGATAATGATGCCAGCGCGAATACGTTCCACATCGTCGGGATTGTCCAACATGAACCAGACATGGCCATTCCCGGCGCCGACCGTCTGCCCGTCGCGCATCACCCGTGATGATGTCGAACACGTATTGACCGTGGTGACCCGATCGATGTCGGGAAGTATTTTCGCCAGGGCGGACAGCCACTCCTCATCGGTCATATCGACAAATTCGCTGGGCGTCTGCTCATCTACGTCGCGATCACCCAGCTGCCAGCGGGAGGGACGAAGATTCTCCTTGAAGCGGCCGACTGCCTTTATCGTCTTGCCCCCATACTCGATAAAGTGAATACCCTTCTGCCGCTCACGGTCCGAACATGGAATGTCAAAGCGCTTTTCGATTTCGCGCTCGGAGAGGATTACGAATTTCTCACCAACAGGGATGCCATCGAACGAAGCATTGAGGATGGCTGCGTTTGGATCTTCGCTCACCTGAGTCAGCAGTTCGACGAAGGCTTTAGGCGTTGGAACAACGTACTGAACTGCGATGCCAAACGACAAATGGACGGTCGACTTCTTGCTTACCGTTCCGTCAGGGTTTAGATCGAAACGCTTGCCAAGGAAGTGATCCGGGTCGCGAGCGACGGTAATGATCGCCCGTGAATCGGTGCAATCTGCCTTTGTGCTTTCAGTGATTTCGGGATTGGTACTGCAAACTGCGAAGGATTGTTGGGTGACTGGCGGAGTCGAACCCGGGAGTGCCATATCTGACATGTGTCTGCCTCAAGCGAACGTTGGACGCCATCCGTGATTCGATGGGGGCGCTCTCGCTTGAGTTTTGCCTGCTACCGGCAGGACTTGTGAGCAAGTGATCCACTTGGCTACTTTTTTGCAGGTCGTTGCAACCTGCGCTCACTCGGTACATCTCGTCGATTTTGTTTGGAAACGCCCGTGTCATATTTACCAATCGACTTTTTAATTATAGCTTCCGACCGTACCATATGTCAACGTCCTTGAATATAAATTCGCAACTACTCTTCGTCGGCCAGCCCTACCCCCCCAAAAAAACCACTTTCTCCGATCCAGGGAAAATCGGATTTTTCGGAGGGGGCCACCAGCCCGTAGCCTGCACCCTGGGCCTCCCGAGCCTCAGTCCGTCGCCGCCAGAATCGCCCCGGCCTCGGCATGGTCCATCATGTACTCGCGCAGCAGGTGATATTGATCGGCGCAGGTCGCGGCAAACTGGCCGGAGCCGAATGACAGGTTGCTGTAGGCGAACAGGCAGGTGGTAATCCCGAAGGCGTCGGCAGACATGAAGCCCTCCCAGCCGTTCTCGCTGGTGACCTGGAATCTGTCGCTATCCGGCGCCATATAGAACCCACCGTTGTTCAGGGTGTGGAACAGCCAGTAGCCGCCACCATAGTCCTCGGACAGCCGACTGGCCATGGAGAACACGGACGGCTCCAGCTGCAGCGGGAAATAGACCCCGAACAGGTTGGCGGTGACATTGGTACGTTGCTCCTCGGCCACCAGCTGCCGGGTGATGATATGTGTATCGCTCATGGTGAGTTCCTTCAAATAGAGGCGAGCAGCACAAGGTGATCCCGATGCGCCGCTCTGGTTGTGATGTGAAACGGGCCGAGCTATGCAACTGCCTACCAGCCGGCCAACTCAGGCACCCGGAAGTGCAGGGCGTCGGTAATGGCGGTTTCGGGAATGTCCCAGCCAAGGACTTGCTCAATGAGGTCGATGACAGATTCGTGCATGGTGCTTTCTCCTGGAAATGAAAAAGCCGACCTCGATGCAATCCAGAAAATGGACGCACCAGGGCCGGCAAGCGGTGAAACAACAGGGATTTGGTTAGGGTGCTGCGAGAGGTGCTGCAGGGCGTCAGCTGGGCGGCTGAACAAGCGGGCTACTGCGTTGGCGGGGCGCGAGGATCATTTAAGATTTGGGCCCGTTCTTAGCTAAGCCTAAGAAAGCAAAGGGAAAACGCCCGGATCGGTATAGGGTCGGCATTGAAACGCCCCGGCTGAAAACTCCTTACGTTTCTTGCACTTACGGCCGTGGAGCGCCGGAAAGAAGATCCAGCACACAGCGCAAAGCCGGCTACTAGGCCATTTCCGCCGGTCCGGCTTGCGGGCCTACCGTATCGACCACTGATTGCTCCTTCTTGGGCCGACCACGCTTAGCCGGCTTGTTGTCCGGCACATCACCCAGCACAAAGAGCGGCTTCTCTGTCGGTTCCTGAGCAGCGGGTTCAGGAGTGGTCGCTGGCGTTGCCTCCGCTACCTTGCCCTTATTATTTTTCCCAGCCTTGGCCTTGGGTGCCTGATCCGTCGCCGTGCCCTTGCCATCAATCAGCTTCCCGATACTGGCCAGGAAAGCGGCATCGCTGCACCGGTCATAGCAACGCTTCTTTGCCTCCGACAACTGCACCAGGCCTTCCTGCTTCAGCACAGCAAACAGGAACGAGGGCGAATTGGTCGATTTGCCCCGGTACAGCGGAACCAAGGTAAAGGAGGTGATCGCCTTGCCCTGATCTTCCTTGGCCAGCAGTACCTGGACGTCGGCGTACTTGACCCATTCATTGTTGAAACAGCCTGGGTTCGAGTTGCCGACCAACTGCAGCATGATCTCCCCGGCCTCATTGACGCCAACACGGTAAGACAACGTCGATTTGCCGCTCAGGTTGGGGCAGCTACCGTTCTTCAGGACACGGACAGGGACTTCGATGGTTTTCTTGCTCATGGTGATGCTCCTTGATAGGTGAGAATGGGACGAACAGGCCCGGGATTGGGCCCTTTCAAATAAGATGGATCGAATTGCGCAGCTGATTTCCGGCTTTGCTAGCCCAGCGTGTTCAGCACCGCGATCCCGCCGTATTGCGTCAGCAGGACATCGGGGAGTTGGCGCACGGCGATTTCATGGCCACCCACATCGGCGACGTAACGTCGGGCATAGGTCAGGTCCGTGGTCAGCAGCCATTCGGCGCCGCCATCCAGTTCAATCTCCAGGACAGTGACGCTGGACAGTACGGACGGGTGACGGCAGAACACATCAAGCAGGGCCAGTGCTTCGGCATGATCGCGTGGCAAGCCCGCATCAAACTGAACAATGCCGGCGCGTTCCTCGAAGGCCTCGCGCTGGTCCGGATCGAGGCGATCGACCAGTTCGGCTACCAGCGGATCGGTGGGTGATACATAGCGTTGCATAGGGTCGCTCCTTGAATGCCAGAAAGGGAAACGCCACCAACACCGCCCCGGAAGGGCAAGCATTGATGGCATCGGGGGAGGGTGCTACTCGGGGTAAGTCGGCTTCGGTCTTCTGGTCAACCACAGGTCACGGTTGCGAATGATCGACACATAGCCAGCAGATCGGTCGGGATGCCTTCACAGGCCGGGACA
>ERZ724513.1747-NODE-1747-length-10962-cov-4.858898_pt1 | contig 10962 bp, 9 predicted proteins | sample MGYA00376046_ERZ724513 | MGnify/ENA primary metagenome ERZ724513 (study PRJEB28724, sample SAMN07190883) | activated sludge metagenome | isolation source: activated sludge of sewage treatment plant in Hong Hong | place: Hong Kong | collected 2016-03-17 ... | reverse complement strand
TTCCGGCAGGTAGTCGATGGTCACTGCCGACTTCTCCGGCGCGTTGCCGATCGACAACATGGTGCTGCGGAACTGGTCGATCCTCGGCTGCAGTGCCTTCAGCGCGGCCTCGTCGTGATTGTTCTTCAGCGCGTCCAGCAGCCCGTCGACGAACTGCTCGGCGGCGAGCTCGCGCAGGGTGACGATGGAGATGCGCTTGGCGCCCTTGGCGGCGAGCACGTCGGCGGCAGTCGCCCCCTTCTGCGGCAGGTAAAGGCCGATCGCATAGACCTTGAAGAAGGCCCGGCTGCGCAGCCCGGCGCCGTTGAGCACGGCGTCGCCGGCGCCGACCTTGGTCTTGTCGTCGAACTTGACGCCGGCCACTTCGACGGCAGCCAGGGCCGGCAGGGTCAGGGCGAACAGCAATGCGGCAAGCAGCTTTTTCATGATTCTTCTCCTCGTGTGCTGTAGTCGCCGCCATGATACCGCCGTCGCCGCTATGCTATGCCCATCGTTTGCCCTGATCCGGAGAGAACCATGTCGACACGCGTTTCCCTGCTTGGCCTCGCCTTCCTCGCCGGCACGGCCCTTGCCGCCGAGCCGGTGCGCGACGTCGCCTCCACCGCCGCCGAGCGTGAAGGCGTGGCGCTGACCGTCTATAACGACGACCTGGCCCTGGTCAAGGAACGCCGGCGGGCCGAACTCCCGGCGGGCCTGGTGCGGCTTTCCCTGCGCGAGGTGGCGGCACAGATGCGGCCGGAGACGGCGCTGCTGCGCGCCGCGAGCGGCCCGGCGCTGGCACTCGTCGAACAGAACTTCGATTTCGACCTGCTCACGCCGCAGAAGCTCCTGGAGAAATACGTGGGCCGCGAGGTGACAGTGATCCGGCCGCATCCGACGACGGATGCCGAGCGGCGCGAACAGGCAACGGTGCTGGCCGCCGGACAAGGCACGGTGCTGCGCTTCGCCGACCGCATCGAGACCGGCGTGCCCGGCCGGCTGGCCTTCGACGGCGTGCCGGCCAACCTGCGCGACCGGCCGACGCTGTCCGTGCTGCTCGACGCCGCCGGCGGACGCCAGTCGGTCGAGCTGTCCTATCTCACCGGCGGGCTGTCGTGGAAGGCCGACTACGTCGCCAGCCTTTCCGCCGACGGCCGCAGCCTCGACCTCAACGGCTGGGTCACCCTCACCAATCGCAGCGGCGCCGGCTTCGCCGACGCCACCCTGCAACTGGTCGCCGGCAGCGTCAATCGCGTACGGCCGAACGACGGCCGCCTGATGGCCATGGCGGCACCGGCGCCGGCGCGGGCCAAGGTCGCCGAGGCCACGCAGGAGGCGCTGATGGACTACCACCTCTACAGCTTCGAGCGACCGACGACGATCGCCGACAACCAGACCAAGCAGCTCGCGCTGCTATCGGCCGGCGCCGTGCCAACCCGGCGCGAATACCTGCTCGCCGGCAACGACTGGTATTACCGCGACCGCTATGGCCAGATCGGGCAGAAGCTCAAGCCTGCCGTGTTCCTCGAGTTCGACAACAAGGGGGGCCAGTTGGGCAAGCCGCTGCCGGCGGGGACGGTGCGCGTCTATGCGCGCGACTCGAAGGGAGCGGCGCAGTTCGTCGGCGAGGACCGCATCGAACACACGGCAAAGAACGAGACGCTGCGCCTGCGCCTGGGCGAGGCGTTCGACATCACCGCCGAGCGCAGGCAGACGAATTACCGCCGCATTGCCGATAACCAGAGCGAGTCGTCCTGGCGCATCGAACTGCGCAACGCCAAGGAGGAAGCCGCGACGGTCAAGGTGCAGGAACCGATGCCCGGCGACTGGGAGATGGTGCAGGAATCGCAGCGGCACACCAAGGAATCGGCACGCGTCGCCTCCTGGGCCGTGGCCATTCCCGCCGGTGGAACCACGGTGCTCGACTACACGGTGCGGGTACGCTGGTAGCGCATCCGCGACGCAGGCGCCGCCGGCGCTACGGCGCCATCGTCGGCAGGATCCAGCCGTCCTTGACCTCGATCGAGCCCGAACGCAACAGTTCGCCGAGCAGCCACGAGGCGAAGTCCTCGTCGGTGAAACCGAGCATGGTCCGGTTGACCTGGTCGAAGAAGGGCACGCTTTTCAGGTAGTCCGGCAGGTCGTCTTCGCGCAGGCGCTGCAGATCGAGCAGGTTGAAGGTGAAACAGGCGCGCACGGCATTGCGTCCGACGCGCTTCGAATCGGCCTCGAAGGATTGCAGGCGCCGCTCGGCGCGCACCAGCGCCTCTTCCACGTCGTCGAAGGCCGCCCCGTGCCCGGGAATGACGACGTCCACGGCAAGCCGGCCAATCATCTCCAGGGTCGTCCGCGTGGCCGGCATGGCGTCCTTGCGGCCGAGAATCTCGCCGAAGATGATGCCGAAGCCATCCTGCCACAGCGCGTCGCCGGAGATCAGCAGGCGCCTCTCGGCACAGTGATAGACGAGGGCCTCCATGTCGTGACCCGGCGCAGCGAGTGCGCGCCAGACAAGGCCGCCCATCTCGAACTCGGCGCCGGCCTCGATCACCTCGTCGTGCGCGAAGCGCTCGCCCTGCTGTTTCGCCGGGTCGAGCAGCAGGGCCTGCGTGTCCCACTCGGCAACCATGCGCTCGATGCCCGCCGGAATCGCGATGCGGCAGCCGAACGCCGCCTGCAGCGCCGCATTGCCGCCGATGTGGTCGGAATGGGAGTGGGTGTTGACCAGCCGCGCGAGCCGCGTGCCGGGACGGGCTTGCAGCGCCGCCGACACCAGCGCAACGGTCTGCGGCGCGTGACCGACGTAGCCGGCGTCGACCAGCGTGGCCCGCTCGCCCTCGAACAACAGCACGTTGTTCGACGACAGCCAGCCGCGCTCGATGACCTGGATGGATGCGGGAAGGTTCGCCACGTCAGTCGGCGCAATTGCCGGCCAGGCCGGCGTCGGGGTCGAGGCGCGCCCGCCGTTGCGCCACCGCGGCGAGGATCAGGCGCTTCTCGGCATCACCGGCATTGCCCCAGCACGCGATCTCGGCGATCGTACGCCAGCAGCCGGCGCAGAATTCCCCGTCCATCCGGCAGACGTCGATGCAGGGCGAGGCTACCGCCTCAGGCGTCGGCAGCGGCCTGGGCGGCACGGCGCGCGAGGACGGCGCGGGCAACGCGCGATGCGGGCTCGCGCTTGAGCTTCTTCGAGATCCAGGCGCCGGTGTCGATCAGCGCGTCGAGGTCGACGCCGCAATCGATGCCGAGCCCGCCCAGCAGCCAGGCCACGTCCTCCGTGGCGACGTTGCCCGAGGCGCCCGCCGCGTAGGGGCAGCCGCCCAGCCCCGCAACGGAGCTGTCGAAGATGCCAATGCCGGTCTGCAGCGCGGCGTAGATGTTGGCCGCCGCCATGCCGTAGGTATCGTGAAAATGGCCGGCGATCTTCTTAAGCGGCACGCGCCGGGCAACGGCCTCGATCATGTCCTTGGTGCGTTCCGGCGTGCCGACGCCGATGGTGTCGCCGAGGCTGACCTCGTAGCAGCCCATCTCGATCAGCGCAACCGCAACGTCGGCCACGGCCAGCGGCGTCACCTCGCCCTCGTAGGGGCAGCCCAGCACGCAGGAAACGTAGCCGCGCACCTTGACGTCGGCCTCCTTCGCCGCCTCGGCGACGGGACGGAAGCGCTCCAGCGACTCGGCGACCGAACAGTTGATGTTCCGCTGCGAGAAGCCCTCCGAAGCGGCGCCGAACACCGCCACTTCGCGGGCGCCGGCCGCCAGTGCCGCCTCGAAGCCCTTCATGTTCGGCACCAGCACCGGGTAGGCGACGTCGGGCAGGCGTTCGATGCCGGCCAGCACTTCGGCGGCATCGGCCATCTGCGGCACCCACTTGGGCGAAACGAAGGCGGTCGCCTCGATCGTCTTCATTCCGGCGCGGCCGAGGCGGTCGATCAGTTCGATCTTGACGGCGGCGGGAACGTGCTTCTTTTCGTTCTGCAGGCCGTCGCGGGGTCCGACCTCGACGAGGCGGACTTTGCTGGGGAGGGTCATGCGGCGTTCAATTCGATTTCTTTGCGGCCTCGAATTCTACTAGCTCGGCGCCGTCGCCGACCTGCTCGCCCGCATTGAAGCGGAAAGACTTGACCACACCGGCGGCAGGGGCAGTCAGCGTGTGCTCCATCTTCATGGCTTCGAGGATCAGCAGCGGTGCGCCTTTTTCCACCCGCGCGCCGACTTCGGCGAGCAGCGCAATGATCTTGCCGGGCATCGGCGCGGTCAGGCCCCCCTCGGCACCGCCGCCGCCGCCGGCATGGAAGAGCGGATCGATCGCGGCAAACACGTGGCAGACCCCGTCGATAAACACATGCCGCTTCTCGCCGGCGGCAACCACGGTGGCGTTGACCCGGCGGCCGCCGAGGTCGACCCGCAGGCCGGCAACATCCGTGAAGCGGCCGGAAGCGGCAACCCGCCGGCCATCCACCTCCAGCGCGTAGCCGCCGCCTTCGCTGGCGGCACCGACGGCCTTTTCCACCTCGCCCGCACGCAGGCGGATTTCGCGCCGGGCACGGCCACCTGCACGCCAGCCGTCCCGGACGTGCCACGGCGAATGCGGATCGTTGCCGGCACGCGCCTCCAGCGCCGCGTAGTCGGCGTCGCGCAGCAGTTCAGCCAGCGCGGCGACCAGCCAGGCCTCGGCCGGCGGCTCGGCGGCCGAGGGAAAGAGGAAGGCGCGCTCGCGCTCGATCAGCCCCGTGTCGAGGTCGGCTTCGGCAAACGCGGGACAGGCGGCAAGGCGCGAGAGGAAACCGATGTTGTTGGCAACGCCGACCACGCGGTAGTCGGCCAGTGCCTGCAGCAGGCGCGCCAGGGCGCGTTCGCGCGTTTCATCCCAGACGATCAGCTTGGCGATCATCGGATCGTAGTGCGGCGTGATCTCGTCGCCCTGCTCGACACCGGTGTCGACGCGCACGTTGAGCGATTCGGCCGGCGGCGCCAGGTGCACCAGTCGACCGGTGGAAGGCAGGAAGCCCTTGTCCGGATCCTCGGCGTAGATGCGCGCCTCCAGCGCATGGCCGCGAATGCGCAACTGCTCCTGCGCCAGCGGCAGCGGCTCCCCGGCGGCCACCTTGAGCTGCCATTCGACGAGGTCGAGGCCCGTGATCATCTCCGTCACCGGGTGCTCGACCTGCAGCCGCGTGTTCATTTCCATGAAGTAGAAGCTGCCGTCCTGGTTGGCGATGAACTCGACCGTGCCGGCACCGACATAGCCGACGGCGCGCGCCGCATCCACGGCCGCCTTGCCCATCGCCGCTCGGCGCTCGGCGGTCATGCCCGGCGCCGGTGCCTCTTCGAGCACCTTCTGGTGCCGGCGCTGCACCGAGCAGTCGCGCTCGAACAGGTAGACGCAATTGCCGTGGCTGTCGCCGAACACCTGGATCTCGACATGGCGCGGACGTTGCAGGTACTTCTCGATCAGAACGTGCTCGTCGCCGAAGGAGGACTTCGCTTCGCGCTGGCAGGAGGCCAGCGCCTCGGCGAACTCCTCGCCCTTCAGCACCGCGCGCATGCCCTTGCCGCCGCCGCCGGCGCTGGCTTTGATCAGCACCGGGTAGCCGATGGCATCCGCCTGCTTCCTGAGGAAAGCCGGCTCCTGCTCGTCGCCGTGGTAGCCGGGCGTCAGCGGCACGCCGGCCTTTTCCATCAGCTTCTTGCTTTCCGACTTGAGGCCCATGGCACGAATCGCGCTGACCGGCGGGCCGACGAAGGCAATGCCGTTCGCCGCGCAGGCCTCGGCAAAAGCTTCGTTCTCCGAAAGAAAGCCGTAGCCCGGATGGATCGCCTGTGCGCCGGTCGCCCGCGCCGCCTCGATGATGCGTTCGCCGAGCAGGTAGGACTGACGCGCCGGCGCCGGCCCGATGCACACCGCTTCGTCGGCCAGACGCACGTGGCGGGCGCCGGCATCGGCCTCGGAATACACGGCGACGGTGCGGATACCCATCCGGCGCGCCGTCTTGATCACGCGGCAGGCGATTTCTCCCCGGTTGGCGATCAGTATCTTGTTAAACATGTCAGCTCCCCATCACCCAGCCCGGCTTGCGCTTTTCGAGAAAGGCCGTCATTCCCTCGCGGCCCTCCTCGCTGGCACGCAGGCGCGTGATGCGCTGCGCGGTATCCTCGATCACCTCTGGCGACAGCGGCTTCCACGCCACGGCCGCGATCAGCGCCTTGCACTCGGCCAGGGCGCGCGGGCCGTTCTTGAGCAGGGCGTCGACGACCTCGCCGACGGCCTCGTCGAGTGCCGCATCGTCGGCCACCATCTCGTGCAGCAGCCCTATGCGATAGGCCTCGGCGGCCGAAAAGCGCTCGGCGGTCAGCATGTAGCGGCGCGCGTAGCGCTCGCCGATCGCCGCGATCACGTGCGGGCTGATCACGGCGGGGACCAGCCCCAGCTTGACTTCGGTCAGCGAGAACTGGGCGTCGAAGGTGGCGATGGCGATGTCGCAACAGGCAACGAGGCCGACACCGCCGCCGTAGGCAGGGCCCTGTACGCGCGCGATGGTCGGCTTCGGGCATTGCGCAAGCCGGCGCAGCATCTCGGCGAGGCCGCGCGCATCGCGCAGGTTCTCTTCGCTGCTGTAGCCGGCGGCACTCTTCATCCAGTTGAGGTCGGCACCCGCACAGAAGCTCTTGCCCGTGCTGGAAATCACCAGCACGCGCACGGCGGGCTCCGCCGCCATGATGTCGATGGCCTCTGCCAGTTCGGCGATCAGGGCGTCGTCGAACGCATTGTGCCGTTCGGGCCGGTTCAGGGTGACGATGCCAACGCCGGCATCGATTTCGGTGATGATGGACTGGTACATGGAATTCTCCGGGAGAAGTCGGCGCTTACATGCGGAACACGCCGAACTTGGTCGGCGGGATGGGAGCATTGAGCGAGGCGGAGATGCCCAGGCCGAGGGTACGCCGCGTCTGCACCGGATCGACGATGCCATCGTCCCACAGGCGCGCCGTCGCGTAGTACGGATGGCCCTGAGTTTCGTACTGCTCCCGGATCGGCGCCTTGAAGGCCTCTTCGTCCTCCTTGGGCCACTGCTTGCCGGCCGCCTCCATGGCGTCACGTTTGATCGTGGATAGCACCGAGGCCGCCTGTTCGCCGCCCATGACCGACACCCGGGCATTGGGCCAGATCCAGAGCAGGCGCGGGCTGTAGGCGCGGCCGCACATGCCGTAGTTGCCGGCGCCGAAACTTCCGCCGATGATCATGGTGAACTTCGGCACCTGCGCCGTGGCCACCGCGGTCACCATCTTCGCGCCGTCCTTGGCGATGCCGCCGTTTTCGTACTTGCGGCCGACCATGAAGCCGGTGATGTTCTGCAGGAACAGCAGCGGGATGCCACGCTGCGCGCACAACTCGATGAAGTGGGCACCCTTCTGCGCCGACTCGGAGAAGAGAATGCCGTTGTTGGCGACGATACCCACCGGATAGCCGTGGATGCGGGCGAAACCCGTCACCAGCGTCGTGCCGTAGCGCGACTTGAACTCGTCGAGGCGGGAGCCGTCGACCACGCGCGCGATCACTTCGCGCACGTCGTAGGGCTTGCGCGGGTCGGCCGGGATGATGCCCATCAGTTCGGCCGGGTCGTAGGCCGGGGCCTCGGGTTCGGCGAGGTCCAGCGACAGCGGCTTTTTCCAGTTGAGGTTGCCGACCAGGCGGCGCGCAATGGACAGCGCATGCAGGTCGTTCTCGGCCAGGTGATCGCACACGCCGGAGATGCGCGTGTGCACGTCGCCGCCGCCGAGGTCCTCGGCGCTCACCTCTTCACCGGTGGCCGCCTTCACCAGCGGTGGCCCGCCGAGGAAGATGGTGCCCTGATTCTTCACGATCACCGACTCGTCGGACATTGCCGGCACATAGGCCCCTCCCGCGGTGCAGGAGCCCATGACCACCGCAATCTGCGGAATGCCGGCGGCCGACATGTTGGCCTGGTTGTAGAAGATGCGGCCGAAGTGGTCGCGGTCGGGAAAGACCTCGTCCTGGGTCGGCAGGTTGGCGCCGCCGGAATCGACCAGATAGATGCAGGGCAGCCGGTTTTGCGCGGCGATCTCCTGCGCACGCAGGAGGTTGGCGCCGCCGGAATCGACCAGATAGATGCAGGGCAGCCGGTTGTGCGCGGCGATCTCCTGCGCACGCAGGTGCTTTTTCACCGTGATGGGGAAATACGAGCCGCCCTTCACCGTGGCGTCGTTGGCGACGATCATGCACTCGACGCCGCGCACGCGGCCGATGCCGGTGACCACGCCGCCCGAGGCCACCTCGTTGTTGAACATGTTCCAGCCGGCCATGGCCGAGAGCTCGAGGAAGGGGGCGCCCGGATCGACCAGGTTGTCGATGCGTTCGCGCGGCAGCAGCTTGCCCCGTGCGACGTGCTTCTTGCGATGCTCCTCGGGACCGCCCCGCGCAACCACTGCGGTCTTCTCACGCAGGTCGTCGACGAGGGCCTGCATCGCCGCGACATTGGCCTTGTATTCGTCGCTGCGGGTATTCAGCGATGACTTGATGATCGACATCAGAATCCTCCGGTTTCCAGCCACTTCTCGATTTGCGGCAGCCGATCAGCGCCCCAGAAGGGCTCGCCATCGACGGTAATGTAGGGCACCCCGAAGACGCCCAGCGCGATGGCGGCATCGGTTTCCTGCTTGAGGCGGTCCTTGATTTCCTGCGTGCCGATTGCCGTCGCGTAGGCATCGCGATCGACGCCGAGCGCTGCGGCGATATCGAGCACGACCGGTGTTTCGCTGATGTCGCGGCCATCGACCCAATAGGCGCGGAACACGGCGTGGGCGAACTCCCTAGCCCTAGCGCAGTCCTGCCCGTGCAGCCAGTAGTAGCCGCGCGCCGCCGCCAGCGTCGGCACCGGGAACTTGGCCGGCTGCGCGTAGGGCACGCCAAGGAAGCGCGCCGAGCGATCGAAGTCGCGCCGGCTGTAGTCGCCCTTGAGCGGCACGTCGATGATGGGGCGCGAGCCGATCGATTTGAAGACCGGCCCCATCATGATCGGACGCCAGCGCACCTTGCGGCCGTACTTCGCCGCCAGCGCATCGATGCGCTCGCTGGCTAGGTAGGAATACGGCGACGAAAAGTCGAAGCGGAAGTCGATGGGATCGCTCATGTCGTACTCCTTCGGCGTTCAGGCGGCCAGCGAGCGGCCGATCACGAGGCGCTGGATGTCGGAGGCACCCTCGTAGATCTGGCAGACGCGCACGTCGCGGTAGATGCGTTCGACCGGGAAGTCATTGACGTAGCCGTAGCCGCCGTGGATCTGGATGGCGTCCGAGCAGATGCGCTCGGCCATCTCGGAAGCAAACAGCTTCGCCATCGAAGCCTCCTTGAGGCAGGGCTTGCCGGCATCGCGCAGGCTCGCGGCGTGATGCACCAGTTGCCGCGCCGCCTCGATCTGCGTCGCCATGTCGGCGAGGCGGAAGTTGAGTGCCTGGTGCTCGAAGATCGGCTTGCCGAAGCTCTCGCGTTCATGGGAGTAAGCCAGCGCCGCTTCGAAGGCCGCGCGTGCCATGCCGACCGCCTGGGCAGCGATGCCGATGCGGCCGCCCTCGAGGTTGGCGAGCGCGATACGGTAGCCTTGGCCCTCGCCGCCCAGCAGGTTCCCGGCCGGGATGCGGCAGTTATCGAACAGGATTTGCGCCGTGTCGGACGCATGCTGGCCGAGCTTTTCCTCGACGCGGGCAACGACGTAGCCGGGGGTGTCGGTGGGCACGATGAAGGCCGAGATGCCCTTCTTGCCTGCACCCGGGTCGGTGACGGCGAAGACCACCGCCACATTGGCATGCTTGCCCGTGGTGATGAACTGCTTGACGCCATTGAGCACCCAGGAGTCGCCGTCACGGACCGCCTTGGTCCTGATCGCGGCGGCGTCGGAACCGACATGCGGCTCGGTCAGGCAGAAGCAGCCCAGCCACTCGCCGCTGGCCAGCTTCCTCAGATATTTCTCCTTCTGGGCGTCGGTGCCGAACGCATTGATCGGGCCGCACACCACCGAGTTCTGCACGCTGATGATGGTCGACGTCGCGCCGTCCCCGGCGGCGATCTCCTCGAGCGCCAGTGCCAGCGAGACGTAGTCGAGCCCGGCACCGTTCCATTGCTCGGGCACCACCATGCCGCAGCAGCCGAGTTCGCCCAGGGCGCGCAGTTCCTCGCGCGGGAAGTGCGCCGTCTTGTCCCACTCCGCTGCCTTAGGCGCGAGTTGCTCGCGCGCGAAGTCGCGCAGCATGTCGCGAATCTGTTCCTGCTCGGGAGTAAGGACCATTCAGTACCCCTTGTAGGTCTTCGAGCCGGGAATCGGCTCTCCCGAGTCGCGCAGGCGCACGGCCTCGTGGAAGCCCTTTTCCTCAGCGAAATGCTTGAACCACTGGCCCTCGGGCGAGTGGCGGGTGATGCCGTCGAACAGCGTGGCGATCATCTGGGTGTTGGCCAGGCCCATGTTGTCGTAGGCCTGGTTGATCATCAGCTTCTGCATCATCAGCTGGTTCTTCGGCACGCCGGCCATGCGCGAGGCAAGCCGGTCAACGGCGGCGTCGAGTTCGGCTTCGGGCACGGCATCGATGACCAGCCCCCAGTCCTTCGCCGTCCTGCCGTCGATGGTGTCGCCGGTCAGCAGCATGCGCTTGGCCTTCTCGGCGCCCAGGCGATAGACCCACATCGCGGTGGTCGGACAGCCCCAGACGCGCGCCGGCATGTAACCGATCTTCGCATCCTCGGCCATGACGACCAGGTCACAGCACAGCGCGATGTCGCTGCCGCCGGCGACGGCGAAACCCTGCACCCGGGCGATGGTCGGCTTGTAGCTGCGCCAGAGGCTGAAGAAGTCGTCGGTGAAGCCCTTCATGGTCCGGTAGTCGATCATCGGGTCCCAGGGCATGGATTGCGTGCAGGGGGTATCGACGTCGGCTTCGGCGAAGTCCTTGAGGTCGTAGCCCGCGCAAAAG
>ERZ724513.1744-NODE-1744-length-10971-cov-3.424973_pt1 | contig 10971 bp, 9 predicted proteins | sample MGYA00376046_ERZ724513 | MGnify/ENA primary metagenome ERZ724513 (study PRJEB28724, sample SAMN07190883) | activated sludge metagenome | isolation source: activated sludge of sewage treatment plant in Hong Hong | place: Hong Kong | collected 2016-03-17 ... | reverse complement strand
GGTACCGAGCAGATCAACATGCTGATGCACAACACCTTCTACGTTCCGGGCCACTTCCACGCGACGGTCGTCGGCGGCACCACGCTGGCTTTCATGGCGGTCACCTATCTTCTGGTGCCGACGCTGTTCAAGCGCGAGATGATTGCTCCCAAGCTGTGCCAGCTTCAGCCCTACCTGTTCGGTATCAGCATGGCCGTCCTCGCGCTGGTCATGATGGGCGCCGGCACGCTGGGCGTCTCCCGCCGCCACTGGGACATGGCCTTCTCGGGCGCTCCGTTCCAGTATGAGTGGCCGGGCTCGGCGTACCTGATGATGGGTCTCACCGGCATCTTCGGCGTTCTGGCCATCCTCGGTGGCGCGCTGTGGATCCTGCTCGTGGTCGGTTCCCTGCTCTGGGGCAAGAAGCTCGACGGCGGTCCGACCTCGGACAAGCCGACGCCGATTCCCGACCAGTCCGTCGCCGCCGCTGCGTCCCATGCCGGCAGCGAAGAGCACATCACGGTACCGGGTACGGTTGCCCTGGCCCTGACGCTGCTGGTCTGCTTCGTCCTCTACTACTTCGTGAACTGGAAGTACCTGTCCGAAGTCTGGGGTCTGAGCTGATCGACGTCTAGCAAGACAGGCGAGCCCGCGCTCCGGCGCGGGCCCTGCCTGAATGGGGCTTGGGACCAGGCTCCATTCACGCAGGGAGGCACGGCAAGTCAGCTTGCCGGCCTTTTGCGGTTCCTCCCGGCCCGAAACTGCCGCGCACCAAGAGCGTGTTTTCCATGCCGGCCCGGTTGACTCCAGCCCCCGTCGCTGCAATCATCGGCCCCCGCCTCCAGCCGGGTCTCATCGCCATGCGCCTTTCCCGTCGCCTCGCCCTCGCCGCGGCATTATTGTCGTATGCCCTCTCTGCGGGCGCCGACCCGGCCCCCGCAGCCGCCGCCACCGCATCGGTGCCGCAGGGCAATCGCACCGGGCTGACGCTTACAACGCTCGACGAGCAGGCGGCATTGCGCCTGTCGCAGGCAGCGATCGGCCGCCGGATCGGCGACCACGTATTACTCGACCGCCAGGGCCGCCCGACGCGTCTCGCCGATTACCGCGGCAAGCCCTTGCTGGTCAATTTCATCTATACCTCGTGCTACCAGGTGTGCCCGACGGCGACCAAGAACATGTTGAAGGCCATGCAAAACGCCGTCGCGGTACTTGGTCAGGACCGCTTCAACATCGTCAGCATCGGTTTCAACCAGCCCTTCGACTCTCCCCAGGCTCTGGCGATCTTCGCCACCCAGCAGGGCGTTCGCCTGCCCAACTGGGAGTTCCTCAGCCCCGCGGCGCCCATCGTGGACGAGTTGACGCGCGATTTCGGCTTCAGCTACGTCGCGACGACGGCCGGTTTCGACCACCTCAACCAGATTTCGCTGGTGGATGCCGAAGGACGCATCGTGCGCCAGATCTACGGCGAAACCTTCAACGCCGCCGATATCGCGGAGCCACTCAAGGCACTGGTCACTGGCGCGCCGATTCCGCCTCAGGCGAATACCCTGGCCGAACTGGCGGATCGCGTGCGCATCATCTGCTCGGTCTACGACCCGGTCACTGGCAGGTACCGCACCAACTACGCCGTGTATTTCGAGATCGCCGGCTTCATTACCTTCGTCGGCTTCCTCGGCTACATTGCCTGGAGTTTCCTCATCCGGCCGCGCCGCGAGCAGGCACGTGCCGCCCGGGCGAACTTGAATCCGGTTGATTCCCATCAAGTCGGAAAACCCCCTGGTTGAATATCATCGATTCCTAATAGTCGGCCGCCGAGCCGGCAACTACTGGAATCACCCGACTTGAGCGTCCACACCGCCCTGCGCGGCATCGTCCAAAGCGCCTTCGAAAGCGTCGAGATTCTTTTCGACCGCGTCTTTGACGGGGCCGACAACCCCTTGCGCCACCTCGGCGCGCTGGGCTTGTATTTCCTCTGGATTCTCGTCGCCTCGGGGCTCTATCTTTACACCGTGCTCGATACCGGGGTCGACGCCGTCTATTCATCCATCGGCTGGCTTACGCGCGAGCAGTGGTACCTCGGTGGCGTCCTGCGCAGCCTGCACCGCTATGCCTCCGATGCCTTCGTGCTGGTGATGGCACTGCACCTGGTGCGCGAGTGGGCCTACGGTCGCTACCACGGCTTTCGGCTCTACTCGTGGGTGACCGGCGTGCCGCTGATATGGCTGGTGTACATCTCCGGCATTGGTGGCTACTGGATCGTCTGGGACCGCGTGGCCCAGTTCTCGGCCGTCGCCACCACCGAGCTGCTCGACTGGCTGCCGCTGTTCGCCGAGCCCTCGGCGCGCAACTTTCTCACGCCCGGCGCCATCAACGACCGCTTCTTCACGATGCTGGTCTTCATCCACATCGGCGTACCCCTGATGCTGCTGCTCGGTCTCTGGGCCCATGTCAATCGCATCAGCCGCGTCGACTATCTGCCTTCGCGCCGGGTGATGCTGGCAACCATGGCCGCCTTCCTTCTGCTCGCGGCACTGAAGCCGGCGCTAAGCGACCTTCCTGCCGACCTCTCGCTTGCCTTGCCTGAAGTGCGCCTCGACTGGTTCATCCTGTTCATCCACCCGCTGACCCTGCTGACTTCCCCCGGCATGACCTGGGCCTTGCTGTTCGGCGCCACCCTCCTCCTCTTCGCTCTGCCCTTCCTGCCCCATCCCAAGGGCGCCCCCGCGGCCGTCGTCGACGCGCCGAACTGCAACGGCTGCAGCCGCTGCCATGTCGATTGCCCCTACGAAGCGATCGTGATGGCGCCGCATCCGGAGAAGCCGGCACACAAGATCGCCATCGTCGATGCCGACCTCTGCGCCGCCTGCGGCATCTGTGCCGGCTCCTGTCCGTCGTCCACGCCCTTCCGCAGCCAGGAGCGCCTTGTCACCGGCATCGACATGCCGCAGCAGCCGGTCGACGCGCTGCGCCAGCAGCTCGAGACCAAGCTGTCCCGCCTGGAGGGCCGCACCCGGCTCGTCGTCTTCGGCTGCGATCACGGCGCCGACGTGCGCGGACTGGAGGCTGGCGATACGGCGACGATCAGCCTGATTTGCGCCGGCATGCTGCCGCCCTCGTTCGTCGAATACGCGCTGCGCAGCGGGGCCGACGGCATCGTCGTCAGCGGCTGCCGCGACGGCGGCTGCGAGTTCCGCCTCGGCATGCAATGGACCATGGAACGCCTCGCCCATCGCCGCGAGCCCTACCTGCGCGACTCCGTGCCGCGCGAGCGCATCTGCGTCGTGCATGCCGCGCGACGCGAGGAGGCAGCCCTGGCTGCGTCCATCAATGAATTCAGAAAGCAGCTCGAGGCAAGTCCGGCCAATGCGGACCGGCTGCCCGCCTACACCCGGAGAAAGGCACATCATGGCTAAACCCGTCGCCATCGTCGGTCAGGTCGTCCTTTACGGCGCCTTCGCGGCCTTCATAGGTTATTTCTCGACCAACCCGGTGTACAAACAGATACCGGACGACGTTGCGGTCCTCAAGTTGTCGATGAGCCACCTCGGCGGACGCGAGTGCCGCAAGCGAACAGCCGAGGAACTCGCCAAGCTGCCGCCCAATATGCGCGCGCCGCTCGACTGCCCGCGCGGCCGGTCCGACATCAAGCTGCTGGTCGAACTTGACGACAAGCCGCTGTTCGATGTGGTCATGCATCCGACGGGCCTGTCCAAGGATGGCATCTCGACCGTGTATAAGCGTCACGAACTGAAGGCCGGAACCTACAAGCTTGCCGTCAGGATGAACGATAACCTGGCCAACACGGGTTGGAGTTACGTGAAGGAGGAGCAGGTGACACTTAAACCGGCGCAGATTCTCGTCATCGACTTCAACCCGGACAAAGGCGGCCTGTTCTTCCAGCAGGCGAAGAACTGAGGGCCACGACCATGCTGAAATTCATCCAGGCCATCGTCCGCTGGTTCTTCATGCGCTTCGAGAACGCCTTCAACCTCGCTTTTGGCGAACGACTGAATCCCTTCTACCATCTGGGTACCATCAGCTTCTGGCAGTTCTGGCTGCTGGTCGGCACCGGCCTCTACCTCTACGTCTTCGCCGAAACCGGTGTGCACGACGCCTACCAGTCCGTCGAGCGCATCACGCACAACCAGTGGTGGGCCGGCGGCATCATGCGCAGCGTCCATCGCTATGCCACCGACGGCATGATCCTCACCATGCTGCTGCACATGCTGCGCCACTTCGCCTACGACCGCTATCGCGGCTTCCGCTGGTTCTCCTGGGCAATCGGCGTTGCACTGATCTGGCTGGTATATATCTCGGGCCTCAACGGCTTCATGCTGGTCTGGGACAAGCTTGCGCAGTTCGTCGTGGTCTCCGCCGCCGAGTGGTTCGACGTGCTGCCGATGTTCAACGGCACCCTGATCCGCAACTTCATCTACCAGGAGAACGTCACCAGTCGGCTGTTCACGCTGCTCGCCTTCATCCATATCGGCGCCCCGCTGATCGCCGGAATCCTCGCCTGGGTGCACGTGCAGCGCGTGCCGCGCGCCCACATCAACCCGCCGCGCGAGATTGCCATCGCCTTCACGCTGATGTTCGTCGTGCTGGCGCTGGCCAAGCCGGTGCTGAGCCAGGGCGGAGAAGCCGACATGCTCGCCGTGCCGACCGGCATCAGCATCGACTGGTTCCAGATGCCTGTGCTGGCGCTGGTCTACGTGATGGACCCGATGAAGCTGTGGATCGGGATCATCGTCTTCACGCTGCTGCTGTTCCTTACCCCCTGGCTGCCGCCCAAGCGGACGGGCGATGCGCCGGCGGAGGCCGTCATCACCTTTCATCCCGACCACAAGACGGTCGCCATCCGCTTCGACGAGACGCTGCTCGATGCCGGCCTGCGTCACGACATCAACCTGCCTTATGAATGCCGCAACGGCGGCTGCGGCCACTGCAAGTGCACGGTCCTGAGCGGTGACGTCGACCCCGGCCTATACCAGCCGAGCGCGCTGTCCGCAGCGGAGGTCGCTGCGGGCAAGGTTCTGCTCTGCTGCGCCACCGCCCGCGGCGATGTCGAAATCGAGTACGCGGCACCCGTGGTCCCCAGTGCAATTCGCGAGTACACGGCGCATGTGGTGAACATGGAGAAGCTGACCCACGACGTCATGCAGGTCATGCTCAAGCTGCCCCACACCCAGCAGATCTCCTTCAGGGCCGGGCAGTACATCAACATCATTCTCGAGGACGGCCAGCGCCGCGCATTCTCGTTCGCCAATCCGCCGCACCAGCCCGACCTGATCGAACTGCAGATCCGGCTGATGCCGGGCGGCCGCTTCACGACCCATGTCTTCGAGCACATGAAGGAAGACGACGTCGTGAAGTTCGAGGGCCCGATGGGCGACTTCACGCTGCGCGAATCGGAGCGGCCGATCGTCTTCGTCGCAGGCGCCACAGGCTTTGCGCCGGTCAAGAGCATGGTCGAAGACGCCTTCCATCGCGGCCTCAAGCGGCCCATCCATCTTTACTGGGGCGTACGTCGGCTGAACGACCTGTACCTGCCGGACCTGCCGGAGCGCTGGGCGCGCGACCATGAGAACTTCCACTTCATCCCGGTGCTTTCCGAACCGGCCCCCGAGGACAAGTGGACCGGACGCACGGGACTTGTGCACGAAGCGATCCTTGCCGACTTCCCGGACCTCGCCGGCAAGGAGATCTACGCCTGCGGCTCCGTAAAGATGGTGGAAGCGATATTCCCAAGCCTCAAGGCGCAGGGCGCCGAGGAAGGCATGTGCTTCTCGGATGCCTTCACGGTATCGGCACGCTCGATGGCGCTCCAGCCCAAGGGTTAGCGCCGGCTCAAACCCGGCGCTGCAGCATCACCTTGAGCAGGACGAGGACGAACATGATGCCGCCGATCACGGCGATCAGGCCGCCGAGGCCCATCATGCCCATGCCGATCTTCTGCGGCAGCGTGGTCAGCGCCTGGTCGGCGCCGGCCACCTTGCGCTGCACGCCGTAGCCGCCCGACCACGCCAGGCCGAGGATGTGGATCAACTGTCCGCCGCCGTAGACATACGCCTGCCAGCGCGCCATGCGGCCTTCGGGCGTACCGAAGCCGAGCTGCGGCAGCAGCACGTAGGCGAGCCCCATGAAGGCGAGCGTGACGCCGACCGTGGAGCCGTGGTAGTGGGCAGGGATCACGACGTTCACGCCCTGGATCATGTAGGCGAGCACCCCGCCCACCGCGAACAGCGCGAACGAGGCGACGAAGGCCGATTTCGCCGCGCCGGGGGGCACGTCCCGCATGGACAGCAGCGCAAACAGCCCGACGAGGATCAGCGGCGCCATGTAGGGATGGCCCCATATCATCAGCTTGGCAAAAAGCTCCATGTGCGGCAACTCGCCAGCGGGAATCGTGAAGTAGATGGCGGGCACGACGAGCAGCGGCAGCGCGGCGATCCAGAACATGGCCGACAACGCGCGCGGCGAAGCCGGCGCAGCCCGCCCGAGGCCGGCGGCAATCGACAGCCAGGCCACCACCATGAGCAGCGAGTGCTGGAATTGCAGCGTATGGCCGCCGCCCCAGAACAGCACCTCGAAATAGATCTTCTCCTCGACGCGTGGTACGACCAGCCAGGACCAGAGGAATGCGGCGAGCGCAAGGAACGCGGCCACCGCCCCGAGGAAGGCGCCCAGTTGCAGCGGGGCGCCGAAGAACGGTCGCGGCCACGTGGTGAGCAGCGCGCGCAGGACGGCCAGCGCGAAGCCGGCGCCGCAGATCCAAAGCGAGGCATAGAACAGCGGCTGCTGCAGTACCGGAATGTAATTGTTGAGCACGGGGTCGGCACCGGGCAGGAAGGGCGAGACGGTCATCACCGCGGTGCCGAGCGCCGCCAGCGCGAAGCCCGTCCAGCCCAGCCAGGCGAAGCCGCCGCGGCCGAACGCGCTCCAGATCACCGCCGCGAAGGCCATGAACCAGATCGCCACGGAAAGGTCGACATGGACCACCAGCGCTGCGCGGAAGAAGTCCTTGAGCGGGAAGACATCCTGAATCCCCGGCGTGCGGGACAATACCAGCAGGATCGCCAGCAGCCCGGAACCGATCAGCGCCATCAAACCCAGCCACAACCAGGCCCGGGCCAGCTTGCGCGGCGCCTCGCCGGCATCCGCCAGTATATGCATTTGAACTACTCCCCTGCGTCGAAACCGGAATTGTACGGCAAGGCCGGGTGCTACACTTCGCACAATCCCCTGTACTTCCGCCCTGGACGATGAGACTGCTTCCTGCTCTGCTGCTCTGCCTTGCCACCCTGCTCGGAGCCTGTTCCGAGCCGCCGCGCTTTGCCTCGACCGACCTGTCGACCGTCGACTGGGGCAAGGACTTCGCGCTGACGGACCACACGGGCAAGCCGCGCCGCCTGGCGGATTTCCGCGGCAAGGCGGTCGTGCTCTTCTTCGGCTATACGCAGTGCCCCGACGTCTGCCCGACCACGCTTTCCACCATGCGCGAGGCAATGACGCTGCTCGGCGAAGATGCCACCCGCGTCCAGGTGCTGTTCGCCACCGTGGATCCGGCACGCGATACGCCGGCGCTTCTGGCCCAGTACGTGCCCGCGTTCCACCCCTCGTTCATCGGCCTCTATGGCGACGATGCGACGATTGCCGCCGTCGCGCGCGACTTCAAGGTCTTCTATGCCAAGCGCGAGGGCTCGAAACCGGACAGCTACAGCATCGACCATTCGACGGGCAGCTACGCCTTCGACCCTCAGGGTCGCCTGCGCCTGCTGATCCGTCACGGCGAAACGCCTGCCAACGTTGCCGCCGACCTGCGGCAGCTATTGGCCGGAAAATAACCCCCGGGGAAACACCATGAAACGAGCCATCCTTCTTTTCGCCTTTGCCACCCTGCCTGCCGTGGCGGCCGACGCCCCCACTCCGGCAGCGGGCAAACCGGCCATCAATATCGACCTCGCAACGCCGCCCATTGTGGTCACGCGCCATGCGATGGCCCAGCGCACGTCGCGCCTGCAGCGCTTCTACGAGGCCGGCGAAATCGGGCTCGGCGCCGACGGGCTGATCTACCTGCGTGAAGGCAGCCAGATGAAGCTGGTCAAGCGGCAGATCGCCGAGAAGCTCATCGACAACGAGAACTATGAGCGCAAGGCGTTGGTCTTCGCCATCGCCGACGGCCACGGCCGGCGCGACGCCCAGCCCGAGGTATGGGAACTGATGCGCCAGCGCTGGCTGCAGCAGTGGAAGTCCGGCTGGTGGCTGCGCGACACGCAGGGCAACTGGAGCCAGAAACCCTGAGTTTCCGGCGGCAGGACGTCGTTAGCCGCGTTCCTTCTCGCGTCGCGCGGCCTCGTCGTAACTCGAGGGCGTGACACCGGCCGAGGCGAGCCCCTCGCGCAGGTGCTTCACTTCACCGCGGCCGAATTCGTGGCCGTGATGCGGATGGTGCACGAAGAATTCGCGCCGGTTCAGAGTGATGCGAAAACGCGCTCCATGGGCCGGCTCGATGGTGGCGCCCAGGTGATTCAGCAGCGACTCGACCTCGCGCCAGTGGATGTTGCCGCTTACCGGATCGTGGAATATCGCGAGCAGGGTACTGCGCTGTTTGTGGCTCATGGAGGGTTGCCGGTAACGCCGGTCAGTGGCTGGTGCCTTCGGAACGCATGATCTTGTTGAAGAGATTGTACTTGCCGACCGGCTTGTCCATCGGGATGCGCTTCACTTCCTTGAAGGTTGCTGCGTCGTACACGATCAATGCGCCACCATCGGCCTTGCGCTCCCAGAGGCTGGCCAGCAGATAACGGCCGTCGCGTGTGAACTCCACGTGGGCCAGGATCTTGCCCGGCTCGGCGCGGACCTCGGCGACCTTTTCCAGCGTTCGCTTGTCGATCACCTGCAGCGTGTCGCGGCCCTTGCCCATCATCGAGTCGGTCCACGCGTAGGGCGTTGCCTCGTGGCTGCGCATGAAGAAGCCCGGCCCCAGGGTAGGGATCGTCTTCAGCGTGGTCCAATCCTTCATGTCGATCACCGTGACCAGACCCTCCTTGAGGTTCGGTGTCGCCATCACGGTGCGCTCCGCGCCCCCCTGCGGCGGCTTCCAGCTCCAGGTAATGCCCGACCCAAGATGCGGCATCCCCGGCAGGCTGAGGTCGGCGATCTTCCGGCGCACGTCGAGGTTGACCACCTGGCCCTGGCCGGCAGTGCGCGACGCGCCCATCAGCTCGGCATAGCTCTGGGTGAAGAAGAAGTCATCCAGGGGTTCGGAAAGCACCGTGCGGCGGGGATTGAGGAAGCCGGGAATGAAGGCCCCCTCCTTGTACTGAAAATCGTGGATCACGCCCCCCGGGATGTCCTCGGCGCGCGGGTTGTAGCTGATTTCCCAGACCTCGGACACGTCCTTCAGCGCAGCGACGAAACTCTGCCGCGGTGCGGCGTCATAGACCGCGGAGACGCGCGAGCTTTCCTTGCGATTGCGATCGAGCACCGCATGTACCTTGAGCGGCTTGAGATCGGCGTCGAGCAGCACCAGCGTATGCGGCAGGTAATTGGCCACGGCGAGGTACTTGCCGTCGCCGGATACGGCCACGTTGCGCGTGTTGAGTCCGGCGCGGATTTCGGCGACGAGCGCAAGGTTCCAGATGTCGAACTTGCTGATCCAGCCGTCGCGCGAGGCAAAGTAGACATAGCGCCCGTCGGGCGTGAATTTCGGCCCGCCGTGCAGCGCAAAGCGGCTGGGAAAGCGGTGGATGGGCTCGAGCCGATCGCCGTCGAGGATCGTCACGTGGTGGTCGCCTGTTTCGACCACGATGAACAGGTTCATCATGTCCACGCCCTTGAAGGCGTCGGCCGGCCGGTCGGGCAGGCTCCCCGGAGCGTGGTAGACGACGCGGGAGGCGGCGATGTCCGCCTCCGAGAACGCCGGCGCCGGCGACACCGGCGTATAGACGTAATCGGCCAGAGCGGCAATCTCTTCCTTGGCGAGGCGATCGGCAAAGCCCGCCATCTGGGTCGCAGCGCGCCCCTCGGTGATGGTCTTGACCGCCTCGGCCTTGCGCAGGCGCACCAGGCTTTCCGGCAACAGGGCCGGTCCGGTCAGGCCGAGCCGGCCCGGCCCGTGGCAGACCGCACAGTGCTGCTGGTAGAGTGCTGGCGCATCGGGCGCCGCCCACACGACCGCGGCCGGCAACAGGCATCCGATGGCGACGGCGGCGACGACGGACCGATGCAGTGCTTTCACGAAATTCATCGCTGCGCTAGCCTTCCTGGGCAATCTTCTCGAGCGCGGCGATGTCGCCGCGGAAGTAACTGTTGGCGCGCCCGCCGTACACCTTCTGCAGGATGCCCAGGCGCGTGAATTCGGAGGTCACGCGGCTTACCGTCTCGAAGGTGACGCCGAGAATCGCCGCCATGTCCTCGCCGGAGAAACGGATGATGTGGTCGCCGCCGCCCGAGCGCAGCTTGAGCAGCAGCCGTGCCATACGCGTGCGCGCCGGCGTGTTGCCGCCGACGATCTGCGCAAGCCAGTTCTGCGCCTCGGCCAGCGCGGTCTGCGAACTTTCGATCAGGCGCATCTGCAGGTCGCCGTGTTCGGCGATGAACTTGCGGAAGTAGCTCATCGGTATGCGGCAGGCGCGCACCTTGTCGACGGCGACCGCGGAATAGTCGTAGCTCTCGCGGAATACCGATTCGAGGCCGGCGACGTCACCCAGCTTGAGCACGCGCACGATGCGCGTCAGGCCGCTCGGTTCCAGATGCACCATCTTCACGGCGCCGGCGCGGATGCAATACACCGCATCCGCCGGTGTGCCCACCGAAAAAAGCGCGGCGCCGGGCTCAAAATCGAAATCATCGATGCCGGCATGGAAGTCGATCAGCTCGTCCAGCGTTACGTCGCCGCAGACCATGTCGCGGCGCAGAGCGCAGGCATTGCAGTTGCTGCGTCCCTGGCAACGGGTCTGGGGTGTGGAGCGGGCCATGCGCTGCAAG
>ERZ724513.1743-NODE-1743-length-10974-cov-5.351589_pt1 | contig 10974 bp, 6 predicted proteins | sample MGYA00376046_ERZ724513 | MGnify/ENA primary metagenome ERZ724513 (study PRJEB28724, sample SAMN07190883) | activated sludge metagenome | isolation source: activated sludge of sewage treatment plant in Hong Hong | place: Hong Kong | collected 2016-03-17 ... | reverse complement strand
TCAACGGGGGCGTGCGCAAGCGCGAGGTGTTCGGCTGGGCGATGTACGACTTCGCCAACTCCGGCTACACGACCGTCGTGCTCACGGCGGTGTTCAACGCCTACTTCGTCGGGGTCGTCGCCGGCGACGCTGCATGGGCCACCTTCGCCTGGACCAGCGCGCTGGCGGCGTCGAGCGCGATCGTGATGCTGACGATGCCGTCGCTGGGCGCCTATGCCGACCTGCGTGCCGGGAAGAAGCGCCTGCTCGCGCTGAGCACCGCCGGCTGCGTGCTGGCCACCGCGCTGCTCGCGCGCACCGGCCCAGGCGATCTGTGGCTCGCGGTGGCCGCGGTGGTGCTATCGAACGTCTTCTACACGTACGGCGAATCGCTGATCGCCGCCTTCCTGCCCGAGCTGGCGCGGCGCGACGCGCTCGGCCGCGTGTCGGGCTGGGGCTGGAGCTTCGGCTATTTCGGCGGCATGCTGACGCTGGGGCTGTCGCTCGCCTACGTGCTGCAGGCGCAGGCGCAGGGGCAGCCGGCCACGCACTTCGTTCCGGTGACGATGCTGATCACGGCGGCGGTGTACGGCCTCGCGTCGCTTGCCACCTTCGGGCTGTTGCGCGAGCGTGCGCGGCCGCAGCCCGATGCGCTGCGCGGCGGCGGCGTGCGCGCATCGCTGCAGCGGCTGGCGCAGACTTGGCGCCACGCCCGCGACTATCGCGACTTCGTCTGGCTGATGGCCTGCTCGGTCGCCTACCAGGCCGGCATCGCCGTGGTGATCGCGCTCGCGGCGGTCTATGCCGAGCAGGTGCTGGGCTTCCGGCAGACGCAGACGATGCTCCTAATCTTCATCGTGAACATCGCATCGGCCGTGGGCGCATTCGTGTTCGGTTACTGGCAGGACCGCGTCGGCCACAAGCGCGCGCTGGGCTTCACGCTGGCGGGCTGGATCGCGATGACGCTGATGGCCGCCGCGGCAACCGAGGCGATGCTGTTCTGGCTGGCCGCCCTGCTGGCCGGGTTGTGCATGGGCTCGAGCCAGTCGGCCGGCCGCGCAATGGCCGGTGCCTTCGCGCCCGAAGCGCGACTGGCGGAGTTCTTCGGGCTGTGGACCTTCGCGGTGCGGCTGGCGGCGATCGTCGGGCCGATGACCTACGGGTTGGTGACGCTCGCGACCGGCGGCAACCACCGCGCCGCGATCCTGTCCACCGGCCTGTTCTTCGTCGCCGGACTGGCGTTGCTGGCTCCGGTGGACGTGGGGCGCGGCGTCGCCGCAGCGCGAGCGGCCGGCACCGGTTGAGCCGTGCCGGTGCGGGCCTGGCCTGCGTCCGCCAACTCTCGCTCGCGGATCGGCGTGTGCCTAGAATGCGCCGCTTGGGCTTCGATCGGTTTCGACACAGGAGGCTTGCCGATGAAAGTGCTGGTGCCCGTGAAGCGGGTGGTCGACTACAACGTCAAGGTGCGCGTCAAGAGCGACGGCACCGGCGTGGACATCGCCAACGTCAAGATGAGCATGAACCCCTTCGACGAGATCGCGGTCGAAGAGGCGGTGCGGCTGAAGGAGAAGGGCGCGGCCACCGAGGTGATCGCCGTGTCCTGCGGCGTCACCCAGTGCCAGGAGACGCTGCGCACCGCGATGGCGATCGGCGCCGACCGCGCGATCCTGGTCGAGAGCACCGACGAGCTGCAGCCGCTGGCGGTGGCCAAGCTGCTGGCGGCGCTGGTGAAGAAGGAATCGCCCGGCCTGGTGATCCTGGGCAAGCAGGCGATCGACGACGACTGCAACCAGACCGGCCAGATGCTGGCCGCGCTGCTGGACCGGCCGCAGGCCACCTTCGCCAGCAAGGTCGAGGTCGAAGGCGACGCGGCCCGGGTCACGCGCGAGATCGACGGCGGCCTCGAGACGATCAGCATCAAGCTGCCGGCGGTGGTCACCACCGACCTGCGGCTGAACGAGCCGCGCTACGTCACGCTGCCCAACATCATGAAGGCCAAGAAGAAGCCGCTCGAGGTCGTCAAGCCGGCCGACCTGGGCGTGGACGTGGCGCCCAGGCTGAAGACGCTGAAGGTCGCCGAGCCGCCCAAGCGCGGCGCCGGCATCAAGGTGCCCGACGTCGCCACGCTGGTGGACAAGCTCAAGAACGAAGCCAAGGTGATCTGACATGAGCGTACTCGTCATTGCCGAACACGACCACGGCACCCTGAAGGGCGCCACGCTGAACACCGTCACCGCGGCTGCGGCCTGCGGCGGCGACGTGCACGTGCTGATCGCCGGCCACAACGCCGCCGGTGCGGCACAGGCGGCCGCGCAGATCCAGGGCGTGGCCAAGGTGCTGCACGCCGACGGCGCGAGCCTGGCCGAGCAGCTGGCCGAGAACGTCGCCGCGCAGGTGCTGGCGATCGCCGCAAACTACAGCCACATCCTGTTTCCCGCCACCGCACACGGCAAGAACGTGGCGCCGCGGGTGGCGGCCAAGCTCGACGTGGCGCAGCTCAGCGACATCACCAAGGTCGTGTCCGCCGACACCTTCGAGCGCCCGATCTACGCCGGCAACGCGATCGCCACGGTGCAGAGCGCCGACGCCGTCAAGGTGGTCACCGTGCGCACCACCGGCTTCGATGCGGCGGCGGCCGGCGGCGGCGCGGCCGCGGTCGAATCGGTCGCCGCGGCGGCCGACAGCGGCTTGTCGTCCTACGTGGGCAGCGAGATCGCCAAGAACGACCGGCCCGAGCTGACCGCGGCCAAGATCATCGTCAGCGGCGGCCGCGCGATGGGCAGCCCGGAGAAGTTCAACGAAGTGCTGACCCCGCTGGCCGACAAGCTCGGCGCGGCGCTGGGCGCCAGCCGCGCGGCGGTCGATGCCGGCTATGCACCCAACGACTGGCAGGTCGGCCAGACCGGCAAGATCGTCGCGCCGCAGCTGTACATCGCCTGCGGCATCAGCGGCGCGATCCAGCACCTGGCCGGCATGAAGGACAGCAAGGTGATCGTCGCGATCAACAAGGATCCGGAAGCGCCGATCTTCTCGGTGGCCGACTACGGCCTCGAGGCCGATCTGTTCGCGGCGGTGCCCGAGCTGGTCAAGGCCCTGTAGCCGCAACGCCGCCCACGCCCACACCGGGCCCCGCGAGGGGCCCGCATGCCATCGGAGACCGCCATGAGCTACCGCGCCCCGCTGAAGGACATGCTGTTCACGATCAAGGAGCTGGCCGGCATCGACGCCGTCGCTGCGCTGCCCGGTTTCGAGGAAGCCGGCTTCGACACGGCGCAGGCGGTGCTCGAGGAATGCGCGAAGTTCAACGAAGGCGTGGTCGCGCCGCTGAACTGGGACGGCGACCAGAACCCGTCCTCGTGGAAGGACGGCGCGGTCACGACCACGCCGGGCTTCAAGGAGGCCTTCCGCCAGTTCGGCGAGGGCGGCTGGCAGGGCTTGCAGCACCCGGTTTCCTTCGGCGGGCAGGGCCTGCCCAAGACGATCGGCGCCGGCTGCACCGAGATCCTGAACAGCGCCAACCTGAGCTTTGCGCTGTGTCCGCTGCTGACCGACGGCGCGATCGAGGCGCTGCTGACCGCCGGCTCCGACGAGCAGAAGGCGCGCTTCATCCCGCCGATGATCGAAGGCCGCTGGACCGGCACGATGAACCTGACCGAGCCGCAGGCCGGCAGCGATCTGGCGGCGGTGCGCAGCCGCGCCGAGCCGCAGCCCGACGGCACCTACAAGATCTTCGGCACCAAGATCTTCATCACCTACGGCGAGCACGACATGGCCGAGAACATCGTGCACCTGGTACTGGCGCGCGTGGCCGGCGCGCCCGAAGGCGTCAAGGGCATCAGCCTGTTCGTGGTGCCGAAGTTCATGGTCAACGCCGACGGATCCCTGGGCGCGCGCAACGACGCGTATTGCGTCAGCATCGAGCACAAGCTGGGCATCAAGGCGAGCCCGACCGCGGTCCTGCAGTTCGGCGACCACGGCGGTGCCGTGGGCTATCTGGTCGGCCAGGAAAACCAGGGCCTGGCCTACATGTTCGTGATGATGAACGCCGCGCGCTATGCGGTGGGCATGCAGGGCATTGCGGTGGCCGAGCGCGCCTATCAGAAGGCGGTGGCCTATGCGCGCGAGCGCGTGCAGAGCCGGCCGGTCGACGGCTCGACCCCGGGCGCGGCGACGATCGTCCACCACCCGGACGTCAGGCGCATGCTGATGACGATGCGCGCCCTCACCGAGGGCTGCAGGGCGATGGCGATGGTGGCCGCCGCAGCCTACGACGCCGCGCATGCGCATCCCGATGCGCAGGCGCGCAAGCAGAACCAGGCCTTCTACGAATTCATGGTGCCGCTGGTCAAGGGCTACAGCACCGAGATGAGCCTGGAGGTCACCAGCCTGGGCGTGCAGGTGCACGGCGGCATGGGCTTCATCGAGGAGACCGGCGCGGCGCAGTACTACCGCGATTCGCGCATCCTGACGATCTACGAAGGCACGACCGCGATCCAGGCCAACGACCTGGTGGGCCGCAAGACGGCGCGCGACGGCGGCAGCACCGCCAAGGCGATCGCCGCGCGCATCGAGGCCACCGAGGCCGAACTGGCCGGGCGCGGCAGCGGCGCGGCGAAGGCGATGCACCGCAGCCTGCGCACGGCGCGGCAGGCTTTCGTCGAGGTGGTCGATTTCATCGCCGCCGGCTCCAAGGGCGACCCGAATGCCGCCTACGCCGGCAGCGTGCCTTACCTGATGCTCGCCGGCAACCTGGTCGCCGGCTGGCAGATGGCGCGCGCGCTGCTGATCGCCGAAGACCGGATGGCTGCCGGCGAGGATGCCGCCTTCATGCAGGCCAAGGTGACGACCGCGCGCTTCTACGCCGACCACGTGCTCAGCCGGGTGCCGGGGCTGCGCCAGGCCATCGTCGACGGTGCGCCCGGCGTCACCGAGATGGCGGCCGACGCGTTCTGATCGCCTGCCCGGCCGGGCCCGCCGCAGGGCCCGCGCTACGCCGAGGCTGCCCGCGCTTGTCCCGCGCTTGTCCCGCGCTTGTCGTGAGCTTGTCCCGCGCGTGACAGCGCCGGGCGCATGCGCTTCGCACACTCGTTCGATTCCACCCCTTGCCGGAGACACCTGTGCCGCTGCCCCCCGTCCTCGAAAGCGCGCCGTTGCCGATCATCGGCTCGCCGCTGTTCATCATCAGCAACCCCAAGCTCGTGATCGAGCAGTGCAAGGCCGGTGTGATCGGCGCGATGCCGGCGCTCAACGCACGCCCGGCCTCGCAGCTGGACGAATGGCTGGCCGAGATCACCGAGACGCTGGCGGCCTACGACCGCGCCAACCCCGGCAAGCCGGCCGCGCCCTTCGCGATCAACCAGATCGTGCACAAGAGCAACGACCGCCTCGACCACGACATGCAGATGTGCGCCAAGTACAAGGTGCCGATCGTCATCAGCTCGCTCGGCGCGCGCGTCGAGGTCAACCAGGCGGTGCACGGCTGGGGCGGCGTGGTGCTGCACGACATCATCAACAACACGCATGCGCACAAGGCGATCGACAAGGGCGCCGACGGGCTGATCCCGGTGGCGGCCGGCGCCGGCGGCCATGCCGGGGTCAAGAGCCCGTTCGCGCTGGTGGCCGAGATCCGCGAGTGGTTCGACGGGCCGATCGCGCTGTCCGGCGCGATCGGCACCGGAGCCGGCGTGCTCGCGGCGCTGGCCTGCGGTGCCGACTTCGCCTACATCGGCTCGGCCTTCATCGCCACCGAGGAGGCGCGCGCCTCCGACGCCTACAAGCAGTGCATCGTCGATTCCACCAGCGACGACATCGTCTACTCGAACCTGTTCACCGGCGTGCACGGCAACTACCTGGCGCCGTCGATCCGCAATGCCGGTCTGGACCCCGACAACCTCGGGCACAGCGACCCGAGCAAGATGAGCTTCGGCAGCGACTACGGCGCGAAGAAGGCGTGGAAGGACATCTGGGGCTGCGGCCAGGGCATCGGCGCGGTCAAGAAGGTCGTACCGGTGGCCGAACTGGTGGCACGGCTGAAGCGCGAATACGAACAGGCGCGCCGGCGCATCTGCACCGCCTGAGCGTTGCCCCGCGGGCCGGCGGCTGCCCGCCCGAGCGTGCCGCCGGCCTTCGACCGTGCCGGCGGCAGGCTGCGGCCGAAGTGCCGCATCGCGACCGAGGCCCTCGGGCGGCTACATCCCGCCCGGGTTCACGCTGGTGAAGCGCGCCTCCGGCCGGTCGTCGGCGCGGTGCAGCGTGGTCACGCCCTTCTTCATCGCCCAGGGCCGCAGCTGGTGGTGCAGCGGGATGCTGTGCACCTCGTCGCGCGTCAGGATCAGCGCCTCGCGGATCTGCGCGTTGCGCTTGGCGACGTCGGTCTCGGTCTTCATCGCGTCGACCAGCGCATCGATCTTCGGGTTGCTGATGCGGCCGTAGTTGAAGTTGCCGTCGGCGCCGGTGGTGCGCGTGCGGATCAGCGACTGCAGCGAATACTGCGCGTCGAAGGTGGCCACGCCCCAGCCCAGCAGGTAGGCCGAGGTGTCGAAGTTCTGCACCTTCTGGATGAAGGTGGCCATCGACTCGGCCACCAGCTTGGTCTTGACGCCGATGCGCGCCCACATCGCGACCACGTTCTGGCAGATCTCCTCGTCGTTGACGTAGCGGTTGTTCGGGCAGTTCAGCTGCAGCTCGAAGCCGCTCGGGTAGCCGGCGTCGGCGAGCAGCTTCTTCGCGCGCTCGGGGTCGGCCTTGACGGGCACGTCGATGTCGGGCGTATGGCCGTTGACGCCCGGCGCGACGATGATCGCCGCCGGCAGCGACAGCCCGCGCATCGTGTTGCGCTTGATCGCCTCGCGGTCGATCGCGATCGACAGCGCCTCGCGCACGCGCTTGTCCTTGAACGGGTTCTTGCCCTTGACGTCGCTGAACTTCAGTTCCGGGCTGTATTCGTCGAGCGCGATGAAGATCGTGCGCACCTCGTGGCCGTCGAGGACCTTCAGCTTCGGGTCCTGGCGCAGCCGCGCCACGTCCTGCACCGGCAGGTCGGTCAGCATGTCGACGTCGCCCGACAGCAGGGCCGCCACGCGCGTCGGGTCGCTCTTGATCGGCGTGTAGATCACCTCGGTCACGTTGCCGGAATGCTTGCCCCACCAGTCCTTGTTGATCACCATCGTGATGCGCTGGTCGGGCGTCCAGCCGGTGATCTTGTAGGGGCCGGTGCCGTTGACGTTGCGCGACGCGTAGTTCTCCTCCTTGGCCTTGTAGTCCTGCGTGTTGGTCGTCTTGTTCTTCTCCGCCCAGGACTTGCTCATGATGCGGAAGTCGGTGAGGCTGCGCAGCAGGATCGGCTGCGGCGCGCTCAGGATGAAGTCGACGGTGTGGTCGTCGATCTTCTTGATTTCGGCGATGCCGGTCACGTAGATCTGCATCGTGCCCTGCGGCTGCTTGATGCGGCCGAAGGAGAAGATCACGTCGTCGGCCGTGAAGGGGCTGCCGTCGAAGAACTTGACGCCCTTGCGCAATTCGAAGCGCACCTGCGTCGGGCTGATCATCGTCCACTTGGTCGCCAGCGCGGGCTCGACCTCGAATTTTTCGTTGTAGCGCGTCAGGCCCTCGTACGAGTGCATCAGGATCGCCAGCGTCGTCGCGTGGTTCTGCGAATAGGGATCGAGCGTCAGGATGTCGTTCTGCGCCGCCCAGCGCAGCGTGGTCGCCTGCGCGTTCGGCGCGGTCAGCGCGGCGGACATCGCCGCGGCCGCCAGCAGGGCCTTCAGGTTCATCGCAAGCTCCGGTGGTAGACGAAAGGCCGCAATCGTAGGGCAGCGATCACGGCGGCTGCCGCGGATGCGGGTTTGTCCGGGGCCGGGGGCCGAGGCCGGCGCGGCCGGTGCCGGGCCGATGTCAGGATTCGGAAGGGCAGGCGCGTTCCAATGGCGGCCGATGTCCGAGGCGGGCCGGGTGGTACAGTGGGATCGGCGATTTCGCCCGTTTCGCTGGGCGCCGCCGCAATCTGCGCCGCCGGTGGAGCCGGCCGCCGCAGAAGGTTGTCCAACCCATCGTTGCCTGCGGAAACCGCGGGTGAAAGGTGAGCGCCAGATGATGCAGCAGTACCGCGCCAACTCGTACCTGTTCGGCGGCAACGCGCCCTATGTCGAAGAGCTGTACGAGGCCTACCTCGACAACCCCGGCAGCGTGCCGGACACTTGGCGCGACTACTTCGACCGGCTGCAGAACGTCGCCGCCGCCGACGGCACTGATGCGCGCGACGTGCCGCACGCGCCGATCGTCGAGAGCTTCGCGCAGCGCGCCAAGGCCAATGCCTTCGCGCTCAAGGCGAGCGAAGCCGACCTGGCGGTCGCGCGCAAGCAGGTACACGTCCAGAGCCTGATCGCCGCCTACCGCTCGCTCGGCAGCCGCTGGGCCGATCTCGACCCGCTCAAGCGCGCCGAGCGGCCCAAGATCCCCGAGCTCGAGCCGGCGTTCTACGACCTGACCGAGGCCGACCTCGACATCACCTTCTCGGCGGCGAACACGTACTTCGGCCGCTCCGAGAACCTGACGCTGCGCGACATCCTGCAGGCGCTGCGCGAAACCTATTGCGGCACGATCGGCGCCGAGTTCATGCACGCCACCGATCCGGCCGAGAAGCGCTGGTGGCAGGAGCGGCTCGAATCGATCCGCAGCAAGCCCAGCTTCACCTCGGAACAGAAGATCCACATCCTCGATCGCCTGACCGCCGCCGAAGGCCTGGAGCGCTACCTGCACACCAAGTACGTCGGCCAGAAGCGCTTCAGCCTCGAAGGCGGCGAGAGCTTCATCGCCAGCATGGACGAAGTGGTGCAGCGCGCCGGCGAGCGTGGCGTGCAGGAGATCGTGATCGGCATGGCGCACCGCGGCCGGCTGAACGTGCTCGTCAACACCCTGCGCAAGATGCCCAAGGACCTGTTCGCCGAGTTCGACCACACCGCGCCGGAGGATCTGCCGGCCGGCGACGTCAAGTACCACCAGGGTTTTTCCAGCGACGTCAGCACGCCCGGCGGCCCGGTGCACCTGAGCCTGGCCTTCAACCCCAGCCACCTCGAGATCGTCAACCCGGTGGTCGAAGGCTCGGTCAAGGCGCGCCACGACCGGCGCGGCGACACCGAAGGCGACAGCGTGCTGCCGGTGCTGGTGCACGGCGACGCCGCCTTCGCCGGCCAGGGCGTGGTGATGGAGACGCTGGCGCTGGCGCAGACGCGCGGCTACTACACCGGCGGCACGCTGCACCTGGTCATCAACAACCAGATCGGCTTCACCACCAGCGACCCGCGCGACACGCGCTCGACGCTGTACTGCACCGACGTGGTCAAGATGATCGAAGCACCGGTGCTGCACGTCAACGGCGACGACCCCGAAGCCGTGGTGCTGTGCACCCAGCTGGCGCTGGACTACCGCCAGCAGTTCAACAAGGACGTGGTCGTCGACATCGTGTGCTTCCGCAAGCTCGGCCACAACGAGCAGGACACCCCGAGCCTGACCCAGCCGCTGATGTACAAGAAGATCGCGGCGCACCCGGGCACGCGCAAGCTGTACGGCGAGCGGCTGGTGGCGCAAGGGCTGCTGCCGGCCGACGGCCCCGACAAGATGGTCAAGGAGCTGCGCGCCGCGCTCGACGAAGGCCGCCACACCGCCGACCCGGTGCTGACCAACTTCAAGAGCAAGTACGCCGTCGATTGGGCGCCGTTCCTGAACCGCAAGTGGACCGACGCGGCCGACACCGCGCTGCCGCTGGCCGAGATCAAGCGCCTGGCCGAGCGCATCACCACGCTGCCCAAGGAATTCAAGGCGCACATGCTGGTCGAGAAGGTGCTGGCCGACCGCGCGGCGATGGGCCGCGGCGAGATCAACGTCGACTGGGGCATGGGCGAGCACCTGGCCTTCGCGTCGCTGGTGGCCAGCGGCTACGGGGTGCGGCTGTCGGGCGAGGACTGCGGCCGCGGCACCTTCGTGCACCGCCACGCGGTGCTGCACGACCAGAACCGCGAGAAGTGGGACACCGGCACCTACATCCCGCTGCAGAACGTGGCCGACAGCCAGGCGCCTTTCGTCGTGATCGACTCGATCCTGTCGGAAGAGGCGGTGCTCGGCTTCGAGTACGGCTACGCGTCGGCCGACCCGAACACGCTGGTCATCTGGGAGGCGCAGTTCGGCGACTTCGCCAACGGCGCGCAGGTGGTGATCGACCAGTTCATCGCGTCGGGCGAGGTCAAGTGGGGCCGGGTCAACGGCCTGACGCTGATGCTGCCGCACGGCTACGAGGGCCAGGGCCCCGAGCACAGCTCGGCGCGCATCGAGCGCTTCATGCAGCTGGCGGCCGACAACAACATGCAGATCTGCCAGCCCACCAGCGCCAGCCAGATCTTCCACCTGCTGCGCCGCCAGATGGTGCGCCAGTTCCGCAAGCCGCTGGTGATCTTCACGCCCAAGAGCCTGCTGCGCGCGAAGGACGCGACCTCGCCGCTGGCCGAGTTCACGAAGGGCGAGTTCCGCACCGTGATCGGGCCGAGCCGCACCGAAGTCGATGCCGACAAGGTCAAGCGGGTGATCGCCTGCTCGGGCAAGGTCGCCTACGACCTGATCCGCCGGCGCGACGAGAAGAAGGCCTGGGACGTGGCGATCCTGCGCGTCGAGCAGTTGTACCCGTTCCCGCACAAGGCCTTCGCCGCCGAACTGAAGCGCTTCCCGAACGCGACCGAGGTCGTGTGGTGCCAGGACGAACCGCAGAACCAGGGCCCCTGGTTCTTCGTGCAGCACTACGTGCACGAGAACATGCAGGACGGCCAGAAGCTCGGCTACGCCGGGCGCAGCGCGTCGGCATCGCCGGCGGTCGGCTACGCACACCTGCACCAGGAGCAGCAGAAGGCCCTGCTCGACCAGGCCTTCGGCAAGCTCAAGGGCTTCGTGTTCACGAAATGACGAACGACGGATGACGGCCCGCGGATGGGGCCGGCCCGGCGGGCC
>ERZ724513.1741-NODE-1741-length-10979-cov-7.390882_pt1 | contig 10979 bp, 8 predicted proteins | sample MGYA00376046_ERZ724513 | MGnify/ENA primary metagenome ERZ724513 (study PRJEB28724, sample SAMN07190883) | activated sludge metagenome | isolation source: activated sludge of sewage treatment plant in Hong Hong | place: Hong Kong | collected 2016-03-17 ... | reverse complement strand
GTAACAGGTTCTTTGGCTGTCATCCTCCTTTTTGTGTCAGGTAGCTAGACCACTGGCCACTCCCACCTGCTACTCCCTCATCCCCTCCGGCACGGCCGCCAGCGCTTCGTCCGGCAGCACGTAGCTCGTCCGCAGCCGCTCATCGCCCCAGTCGAGCATGTCGGCGAAGCGCCAGGGCAAGACCTCGACGGCGAAGATCTCCTGCACGCCCTCCTCAAAGCGCAGGAAGCCTACCGTCCGGCCATCGCGCACGTCCACGACCCAGACGCCGCAGGTGCGCTCTTCCAGCCGCTCCACCAGCGGGATGCCGCTGAAGGTGGCGCTCTCGCGCACCTGGCTCAGGCCGATGAAGGCCAGCGGGCCATAGAAGCTCAGCCCGCGCGTGAAGCCGGGCAGCGTGGCCACCGTCTGCCACGCGCCGCCGCGGACGTTGGCCAACGCCAAACTGCCCTGCCCCGATTCCAGCAGCCACAGCCGCCGGTCGTACCAGCGCGGCGAATGGGGCATCGACAGCCCGCGCAGCAGGACGCGGTTGGTGGGCACTTCCATCAGCAGCCCGCCGTTGGCTTTGTTGGCCCGCCAGCCGCCGGGCGTGTCCGTCTCGCCCAGCAGAGTGACGAACTGCGGCCGGCCGTCGAGCATGGCCAGGCCGTTGAGGTGGCAGCGGTCTTCGGGGGCCAGGGCGCTCAGGTGCGGCGGACGCCAACGGGGGTGGAAGCTGTGGTCGGCATCGAGCGTACACAGGCAGCCGAAGCGCGTGTTGACCAGCCAGAGCTGCCCGTCGCCCGCCCAGGCCATCTCGTGGATGTCGATGTCGCCGGTCACATGGACGCGGCGCGGCAGGTAGGCGGCGTCGTGCTTGCCGGCCGGCTCCATCTTGCGGGCCACGGCGGGCATGTTGCGGTAGTTCCAGACGGTGTTCTGGCCGCCGATGGCCAGCCGGGCGGCGTCGGCGGCGATGCCCATCGGCTTGCCAAAGGCGCGGAAGTGGGTGTTGACCGTGCCCGTGCTCTCGTCCCAGCGCACGAGGATCACCTTGCCGGCCTGATAGGTGCTGACGGCCAGGCTGATGCCCGCGGCGCGCAGGACTTCGCCAAAGGTGCTGGTGTAAACGCTGCGCAGGGGATCGGGCCGGGGCGCGTCGTCGGCCGCGGGCGGCGCGGGGGCGGTTGGGTCGAGAATCGGGGTGTCGTCGCTCATGACGACAGTATAGCCGCCCGCCGCTGCTGGGACTAGGGGACGGCCGCCGGCGACTGATCGCGGTGACAGGTCATGACCACCCGCGTGCCCTGGCCGGGCGATGACAGCACGTCCAGCGTGGCCCCGACGGCTTCGGCCCGTTCGCGCGCGCCCAGCAGGCCAAAATGGCCCGCCATGACAAGCTCGCCGGTTCGGTCGGCAGCGAAGCCGATGCCGTCGTCGGCAACGGTCAATGTCGCCCGGTCGGCGGCGAAGTCGAGCGTCATGGCGGCATGGCCGGCGCGGGCGTGGCGGCCGACGTTGCGCAGCGCCTCCTGGGCCACGCGATAGGCCGCCAACTCCACCGCCGGCGGCCACCGGCACGGCGTCCCCCCGGCGGCGAACGTCACCGGAAGGCCCAGCGCCGTCGTCATGTCGCGGGCCAGCAGTTCCAGCGCCGGCACGAGGCCCAGGTCATCGAGGTAGCTCGGCCGCAGGTCGCGCGTCAGGCGGCGCAGATCGGCGATGGTGTCCGTCGTCAGCCGCGCCATCTCGCCCAATTGCGCCGTCAGGGCCACGTCCGCGGCCGTTTCCGCCAGTTGGATGCGCTGGTTGAGGACGATGAGCGACTGGATGGTGTCGTCGTGCAGCTCGCGGGCCAGGCGGCGGCGCTCCTCCTCCTGCCCTTGCGTCAGCGCGCCGAGGTAATCGCGCAAACCCTGTTGCGCCCCCCGCAGCCGCCGGGCCATCAGCACCAGCTCGCCCTGCAAGCCACGGATCTCGCCGATGCCGCCCACGGGCCGGGTCACGGCCTCGAAGTCGCCCCGGCCGAGGGCCGTCGTGCGCGCGGCCAGGTCGCGCAGTGGACGCACCACCTGACGCGCGCCAAACCACAGCGTCGCCAGAGCCATGGCCAGCACCGGCAGCAGCAGGAACGGGGCCAACTCCGTCCACCGCAGCATCGGGTCGGTCACCTCGCGCCACGGCTCCTCGACCACCAGCGCCCAGCCCACGGGATTCACCGGCGTGTGACTGATGACGTGCTCATCGTTGCCCACGTCGAGGAAGGTCGTGCCGATCTCGCCGCGCAGCGCCTCAGCCACGCCGGGATGAGCACTCACCGGCCCGCTGTGGCTGCTCTCGCCGATCTGGAAAAGCGTCGTGCCGTCCGGGGCGATCAGGTAGGCGACGGTATGGTCGCCGGGCAGGATGATGCGGCCGAGCGCATCGCGGGCAATCGCCGCCGGGTCGAAGACGCCCACGGCCGCGCCGCTGCTGGCTGTCCGGGCGACGATGGGCATCAGCGGCCCACCGCCGCGCGGGTCGGCCATCAGCGGCCGGAATTGCGCCCCGCCGGCCGCGTCTGCTGGCGGAAAATCGGTTGCGCGTAAGTTCGCCGCCGCCCACCAGGCGGCGTCGCTGACCGCCGCCGGCGCGCCGTCCGGCCCGAAGACGGCCAGGGCCACAAAGTCGCCGGCGAACGAAGCGCTGTCGGCCAGAGCGACGGCCGGCGGGGCATGCTCGGCATGGCGGGCCAGACTGACCACCGTCGCCGCGCGCCGTTGCAACTGCTCCTCCATCGACAGCGCCGCGGCGCGGGTGGCCCGCTCGTCGCGCTCGCCGACCATCTGGCGCATCGCCCGCTGGTGCAGGGCCAGCCCGCCCGCGGCGACGGCGATCAGCGCCAGCGTCAGCGGCAGGACGACGAAGAGCAGCAGTTGGACGGGCAGGTTGCGGATGCGGCTCATGCGTCCGGCGCGGCCAGCAGCCCCAGGGCCATGGCGCGCGTAACCGCTTCGGTGCGCGTCGCCGCCTGGAGCTTGCCGTAGATGTGGGCCAGGTGGCCCTGGACGGTGCGGTCGCTGATGAAAAGCTGGGCGCTGATGGCCTTATTGGTGTAGCCGCGGGCGGCCAGAGCCAGCACCTCCAGCTCGCGCTCCGAGAGCGGCTCGTAGGCCGCCTCGCGGGCCACGGCGCGGGCGCGGATGGCCGGGTCGAGTACCTGCTGGCCCTCGAAGACGTCGCGCACGGCCTGAACCATCTCGTCCGGCGCGGCCGTCTTGAGCACATAGCCGTTGGCCCCGGCGGCCAGCCCGGCGGAGACATAGGGGTCGTCGTCGTAGGCGGTCAGGATGAGCACACCGATCGTGGGGTGGTTGGCGCGACACCAGTGGGCGACCTCGATGCCGGTCGCGCGGGGCATCTGGATGTCGAGCACGGCGACATCCGGCCGGTGCTCAGCGATGAGGCGGCGGGCGGCGGCGCCATCATCGGCCTCGGCCACCACGCGCAGGTCGGCCGCCCGCTCCAGGAATTGGCGGATGCCGGCGCGAACAACGCTGTGGTCGTCGGCCAGAAGGATGCGAATGGTCGCCGTCATGGGGCCATACCTTAGCGACAAAGCCGGCGGCGTGCAAGCGCCGGCAATACGCCAGGAGGAAGCGCCCGGCGTCGTCGTCAACATGCCCCTCGTCACCTGGCCGGGCAGCAGTCGCTAAGAAATAGGCCAATCGGCGCTGCCGGCCGCGCCCGCCGGCAGCTATGCTAGGGTCAACTTCGCAAATTAGGAGACACACGCAATGGCACAGGCAACTGCTCGTCGCAAGCACACCGAGAAATCCACGGGATCGGAGACGCTGCTGGCCCTGGGGGCAGTGGGCCTGCTCCTGCTACTCATCGGCGTGGGGCTGGCCTATACCCGGCGCGATCGGGCCAACGTCGCCGCCGGCCAGTTCCCCGGCGAGGTCATCGCCACGGAGCGCCCCCTGGTGGCCGTCCATGACATGGGCGCGGGCGCGCCCATCCCCTTCCTGCCCAAGGACGGGCCGCAGCCGGCCGTCGATGTGCCGGCAACCTTCTACGACTTCGGCCGCGTCGGGGCCAGGGACGTCGTGACGCGCACCTTCCTGGTGCGCAACACCGGCGACGCGCCCCTGACCATCAGCCGCGCCTACACGACGTGCGGTTGCACCACGGCCAACATCAGCGCCTCGGTCATTCCCCCCGGCCAGGCAGCCACGGTCGAGCTCATCTTCGACGCCGGCTTCCACGATGCCGCTGGACAGACCGTTCGCCGCGGCGTCATCCTGGAGAACAACGACCCGGAGCAGCCGCAGGCCGAGATCTGGGTGCAGGCCGACGTGGCCACCAACTAGGACAGCCGCCATGAACGCCAGCCGGAAGATCACCATGCACCGCCTGCCCACTCTAGTTGCCGCCGTCGTCCTGCTCAACGCGCTGCTGGCCGCCTGCGCCATCCCGCCGGAGGAACTGGCCACAGCGCCACACACCATGTCTGGCGCAATGACGAGCACGGCCACGCCCGTGTCCGATCCCAACCACGACCATCCCCTGGCCGCGCTGGACGGCATGCCCGCTGAGGTGCAGGCCGCCGACGCCCGCACCCAGGACGCCTACCGCTTCGCCGCCGCCAACCGCGCCGCGGCCGAGTCCGTACCCTGCTACTGCGGCTGCGTCGGGCTGGGGCACGTGACTTCCTATGACTGCTACGTGGCCGGCGAGACCGCCGCTGGCGCGCTGTCGTTCGACCTCCACGCCGCCAATTGCACCGTCTGCGTCGATATCACCCACGACCAGATGCGGCTGATGGACGCCGGCCTGCCCCCGGAGACGATCCGCGGTTACATCGATAGTCACTACGCGAAGTTCGGGCCGCCGACGCCCATGCGGGATGATTCGGCCGGAGGGCGTTAACCGGCGTGGCCAAGAACGCGATTATGCGATTCGGGAGAATCGCGCCACTTTAGGTAGGAAACTTACGATGCGCATGATTGTTGCTTTGCTCTTGCTCCTCCTGCTGGCCGCCTGTGGCGGCGGCGCGACCGAACCGGCCGCCCCCGCCGCCACGGCCGCGCCCGTTCTCGCTCTGGAGACAACCACCCTGCCTCTCGGCGACGTGCCCAACGGCGACATCGTCACACGTGACGTCGTCGTGCGCAACACCGGCGGCGCGCCGCTGGTCGTCGAATCGGTCATCGCCTCCTGCGGCTGCACCACAGCCACGCTCGACCCCATGACCATCCCCCCCAACGCCACGGCCACCCTCCACATTACCTTCGACTCCGGCGCCCACGGCCCGGACTTGCGCGGCGAATTGCTGCGACAGGTGACTTTGCTCAGCAACGACCCCGCTCAACCAGAAGCCACCGTCGAATTGACGGCCAATATCACCGATCCCACCTCGTAAGAGCCAGTGGACAGTGGCCGGTGATCGGCTGGCCGCCGACCACTGCTATAATACATCCATGAAACGTCTCGCCGTTCTATTCAGCTTCCTGCTCCTCGGCGTGGGGCTGGCGCTGGCGGCCGGGCCGGCCGCGCCCGTCGCCGCCCAACCCGCGCCGCCGTCCGTCCAGCGCGGCTACTCCTACGCCGCCTACTGGAACGGCCTCTACAGCGAACCCAACGCCGACGCCGCCCTGGCCGACCTGCGCGCGATGGGCGTCGAATGGGTCAGCATCGTCGTCACCCAGTACCAGGATACCATCAACAGTACCGCTATCGGCCCGACCGACGGCACGCCCACCGACGCCGACGTGCGCCACGCCATCCGCGCCGCCCACGCCCTGGGCCTGTCGGTCATGCTGAAGCCCCACGTTGACCTGTGGAACGACCCCAACCACTGGCGCGGCGAAATCGGCCCCAACTTCAGCAACGCCCAGTGGAATACCTGGTTCGCCTCCTATCAGGCCATGATCAGCCACTACGCCGGCCTGGCCGCGGCCGAGGGCGTGGAGCAGTTCGCCGTGGGCACGGAACTGAACACCACCGTCGGCCGCGAAGCCAACTGGCGCGCCGTCATCGCCGCCGTCCGCGCCGCGTTTCCCGGCACGCTGACCTACGCCGGCGACTGGACCAACGCCCCCGACGTGCCCTGGTGGGACGCGCTCGACCTCATCGGCGTCGATGCCTACTACCCGCTGGCCGCCGCGGGCAACAACACGCCCACCAAGGCCCAACTCGTCGCCGCCTGGCAGCCGCTGCTGGCCGACCTGGCCGCGCTGAGCACGGCGAACGGCGGCAAGCGCATCCTCTTCACCGAGGTCGGCTACCGCAGCCAGAACGGCGCGGCCCAACACCCCTGGGAATGGCAGAGCGGCGGCGCGGTCGATCTGGCCGAGCAAGCGTTGCTAGTCGAAGTCGCGTTCGAGCAGGTCTTCGACGAGCCGTGGTTCGCCGGGGCCTACTGGTGGGCCTGGGACCCGGAGCCGTACCAGGGCGGCGTTTGCGACAACGGCTACACCGTCCACGACAAGCCGGCCGAGGACATCGTGCGGCAGTGGTACGGCGCGTCGCCGCGCGACACGACGCCCCCGCCGCCGCCGGACGACAGCGTGACCCGGCTCATCTACGGCGACGCCCTGGCCGCCGGCTGGGAAAACTGGTCGTGGGGAACGACGGTCAACTTCAATCAGACCGCTCAGGTCGCCGCCGGCGCCAAAGCCATCCTGGCCGACGCGAATAGCTGGAGCGCCCTGTCGCTCTACCACGCGCCCATCGACACGACGGCCTACGACTACCTGTCCTTCTACGTGCGCCAGGCGGCGGCGACGACGGCGCTGCACGTCACCGTCAACGACGGCGACGATAACGCCCTGCTGGACGTGCCCGCGGCCGATTGCCGCTACACCGGCGGCGCGCCCCTGCCGGCCAACACCTGGCAGCGCGTGCTCGTGCCGCTCAGCGACCTCGGCGCGGCCGGCGCGGACATCAGCCGCGTGACGTTCCTCAACACCGGCGACGGCGCGCTGCGCTTCTGGCTCGACGACATCCGCCTGGTGGCCGCGGCCGGCGACACCTATCTGCCCATCGTCCTGACGCCGACCGACGACGCCTACGTGCAGTCGTCGGCCCCCAAGGGCAAGTACGGCAACAAGCCCACGCTGCGCGTCCGCGACGCCGCCGCCGACATGGTCAGCTACCTCAAGTTCGACGTGGCCGGGCTGGCCGGGCCGCCGGCGCGGGCCACGCTGCGGCTCTACGCCAGCGACGGTGGGCCGTCCGGCGGCGCGCTCTTCGTCGTCAGCAACAACAACAAGGGCAGCAGCACCCCCTGGCGCGAGGCCGGCCTGACCTGGCGCAACGCCCCACCCATCAGCGGCGCGCCGCTGGCCACGACCGACGCGGCCGTCGCCGGGCAGTGGCTGACGGTAGACGTGACCGCGGCCATCGCCGGCAACGGCCCGATCAGCTTCGCCCTGCGCGGCGCGAACGCCGACCTGGTCGTCTATAGCAGCAGCGAGGGCGCGCGGCCGCCGGAGTTGGTGATCGATAGGGAGTAGGGGATAGGGGATAGGGATTAGGGGCTAGGGAAGAGCGCTCTTCCCTAGCCCCTATCCCCTGGCCCCCGGAACTATGAACACTGATGTCATCACCCATCCCTCTGAAGTGACCGCCGCGTGGCTGACGGCGGCGCTGACGGCCGCCGGGGCGCTGGACGCCGGTTCGGTCGCCGCGTTCGAGGTGGCCACCGGTCGCGGCAACTGGTCGTCCAACGCCATTCTCCACCTACGCTACAGCCCGACCGCGCGCGGCGAGCGGCCGGCGCGCCTTTTCCTGAAGATGGTCAACACTGACGCGAACGGCGAATCGTTCGGCGCGTCGGAAGTGACCTACTACACGCGCGATTACGTCGGCGTGGCCGGGTCGCCGCTGGTGCGCTGCTACGATGCCGCCTACTCGGCCGAGCGGCAGCGCTACCACCTGCTGCTCGAAGATCTGACACCAACGCACGTCGTCGCCTCATCCCGACCGCCGACGCTGGCCCACGGACTGGCCCTGGCCGAAGGGCTGGCGGCGCTGCACGCCCACTGGTGGGGCGCGGCCCGGCTGGCCGAGGCGGGCGCGCCCATCCACGACGCGGACTTCATCCGTCGCTTCGCGGTCATCGCCGAGCCGGGCGCGGGCCACATCCTGGCCGAATTCGGCGACGAACTGGGGCGGCGCTGGGCCGGCCTCATCCGCGAGTTGTACGCTAAGCACCCCGCGGCGCTGATCGCCCGCGCCGCGGACGCCAACGGCTTCACGCTCATCCACGGCGACGCCGGCGCGTACAACGTCCTCATCCCGCGCGAAGGCGAACGGCCGCTCTACGTCATCGACCGCCAACCGTTCGATTGGAGTCTGACCACCTGGCTGGGCGTCTATGACCTGGTCTATGCGATGGTCATCGGCTGGGAGACGGCCGCGCGGCGGGCCTGGGAGTGGCCGGTGCTGCGGCGCTACCACGACGAGCTGCGGCGGCGCAGCGTGACGGACTACCCTTGGGAGCGGCTGGTGGAAGACTACCGGCTGACGGCGGCGATGGGCGTCTACATCGTCACCGAGTACTGCCGTGGCGGCGTCACGCCCCAGTGGCGCATCTTCGGCCCACCCGAACTGCGCCGCGCACTGACGGCGTGTGATGACCTGGAGTGCGCCGCGCTCTGGTAAAGGACGACAGACGACGGACGACAGACGACACCCGCTCGCAGAGTCCGCAGCCTCAGATGCGGGCGGACAAGGACGAGGGCCGGCCGCGAACGAGGGGCGAGACAATGCGGCATCCACACCGTTCTGCAAGACAAGCCACTTCGGCCGCATTGTCCCGCCCCTACGCCTTATTATTTTTTGTAAAACTTCATTAGCGTGTTTGGCCACCAGCCGACGGGTTTCAACCGTCGGCCGTCGGTGGCCATTCCTGCCCGCCCGCATCTGAGGATGCGGACTCTGCGGGGGCCGTCGTCGGTCGGCCGTCGTCCATCCGTCGCCCTCCCGTAGCCCACGCGCCAGGCAGCCGCGCCCGCTGGTGCTATACTACCCATAGACCCCCACGCCCATCTATCGATCACCCGTCCGGGGCGCGGCGGTCGTTGGAGGAGCCATGAAACGCGTGGCTGTGGTGTTGCTCGTCCTCGCCCTTGTCCTTGCCGGCGCGCTCTATTTGCTGCTCGCCCGTCCGTGGGCCAGCGACCGCCTCGCCGGGGCGACGCCCCTGCCGCCGACGCTGGCGGCCACGGCCGAACTGCCGCCCTCGCTGCCACCCTCGCCTTCGCCCACGCCCGCCCCGGCTGTCACCCGCGTCCGCGTCACGCCCACGCCCGACCCGGCCACCGTGCTGCCGGCGTCGCTGACGGCCGCGCTCGACCCAGCCATTGACCCCGACCGCTTCGACGGCCGCGCGCCCATCGTCGTCACCTTCGACCGGCCGGTCAACATGGCCGTCGCCTCCCGGCCGCTGGTGATCGTCCCCGCCGTCGCCGGCCGCTACAGCTGGAACCGCGAGGCCACGGTGGTCAGGTTCACGCCCAACGCCCGCCTGACCAGCGGCAAAACCTACAACCTGACCCTCTCCGAGCGCCTCATCGGCCGCGACGGGGCCACCTTCGACCCGCGGCCGGCGTGGACGCTGCACGTGGCCACCGCGCCCAGGGTCGCCGGCCGCGCGCCCTGGACGACCAAGGGCATCAACCGCCAACCGGAGTTCCGCCTGACCTTCAGCCGGCCGATGGACGCCGCCAGCGTCGAGGCTGCCCTGACGGTCAAGCCGGACGTGGCCCTCGATCTGCGTTGGGACGGCGACGACCTGCTGCTGCGCCCGGTCGCGCCGCTCGACCCCGGCGTGCAGGTCAACTTCACCGTCGGCGTCGCGGCCACCGACGCCACCGGCATCACCCTGGAGAGCGCCTACCGCTTCCTCTACACGCCCACAGCGCTCATCACGGCCATCACCGGCCCCTCGCATGACGCGCCCGATGCCCCGCTGCGCCTGACCTTCGGCTACCCCTTGGCTCCAGAAGCGCGCAATCTGCTCGTCGTCGATCCGCCCCTGGCCGGCGAGTGGGTCTGGCAGGGCGACACCGTTCTGTCGCTGGCCGACCCGGCGCTGCTGGGCGGCGAGACCTACACCTTCGGCTTCAGCGCCAACCCGACGACGGCCGCCGGCGAAACCCTGCCCGCGCCCGACGAACCGTTCACCTTCACCGCGCCGTCGCCCGTGGTCAGCTTCTCGCCCAGCGGCCAGTCCGTCCACGTCTCCGAGCCGCTGAAAGTGACCTTCGACCGGCCGATGGATCAGGAAGCCACCGCCGCCGCCCTGCTCATCGGCCCGAAGACAGAGGGCACGACCGCCTGGGACGGCAACACGCTGACCTTCACGCCCACGGACGGCTGGGATACGTCGAGCGACTACACCGTCACCCTGACCATCGACGCCGCCGACGCCGCCGGCCGGCCCGTCCTGGCGCGGGGGCTTGTCAAGACCTTCCGCACCGGCTCCGCCAGCACCGTGGCCGGCTTCGGCATCGGCCCGCAGACGCAAGTGGTTGACGCCGACGGCCGCCGCGCCGTCCAGTTCACCAAGTCCATCAACGCCGCCCTGACCGTGGACTTCGACCTGCTGCCCATCGACGAGACCGGCCTCGTCAACCGGCTCAGCCTGAACGTCGTCAGCGATTGGAATGAGCAGCCCGACGCCATCGACGTCAGCGGCCTGTCGCCGGCCTTCGCCTGGCAGACGGAAGCGCCGGCGGCCGATCCCGACCACTACGGCCAGGCCCTGGAGACGTTGCTGCCGGCCGAGGCTCCACCCGGCCTCTACGTCCTGCGCCTGGCCAGCCGGCCCGACGACCGGCATCTGCTGGTGGCTCTGTCGCGGCTGACGCTGGCGGCCAAGTTGTCGCCGGGGCAGCTTGTCGTCTGGGTCAGCGACACGCCGACCTTCGGCCGCGAGGCCCAGCCCGACGGCGCGGCCGAGGGCGCGCCCACGCCCGGCGTGGCCGTGCGCGTCTATGCCGCCAACG
>ERZ724513.1740-NODE-1740-length-10981-cov-8.479681_pt1 | contig 10981 bp, 10 predicted proteins | sample MGYA00376046_ERZ724513 | MGnify/ENA primary metagenome ERZ724513 (study PRJEB28724, sample SAMN07190883) | activated sludge metagenome | isolation source: activated sludge of sewage treatment plant in Hong Hong | place: Hong Kong | collected 2016-03-17 ... | reverse complement strand
CGGCCGTGGGTGCAGCAGGTGCTGCCGGACTCACCGGCCGAAGGCGAGCTGCAGCACGGCGACGTCGTCATGGCCGTGAACGGCCAGACCGTCACCGAACCCAAGGAGATCGCGCGGATCGTGAAGAAGGCCGGCCCCGGCGCCCAGGTCACACTCGACCTGCGCCGCGATGGCCAGGACAAGTCGGTGACAGTGACCACTGCTGCCAACCCGGTGGATGCCTCACAGGGTTACCTCGGGCTGAGCCTCGGGGTGCTGGCCGATTCACCGGTGAAGGTGGACTTCCACTTCGACGACGTCGGCGGCCCGAGCGCGGGGCTGGTGTTCTCGCTGGGCATCGTCGACAAGCTCACGCCCGGCAACCTGCTCGACGGCCGGCTGGTGGCCGGAACCGGGACGATGGACTACGACGGGACTGTCGGGCCGATCGGCGGTATCGCGCAGAAGATGGCCGCGGCCCGGGCCAACGGTGCAGTGCTGTTCCTGGCCCCGGAGTCCAATTGCGGCGAGATTGCAGGCGCCACTCCGGACGGGCTCACTGTCGCCGCCGTAAGCAGCCTTGGGGAAGCCGTCGACGTGCTGGAGGGGCGGATCGAGCCGCCTGCCTGTCCGGTGGCGTGACGCCCGCGTTCAAAACCTGGCGGGGCTGAGTCGTTGCGGCCACGTTATGACCGCGCCGCGCCGGGTGGCAGCACAAGGCAACGGCGAGTCGCGTCGAAACCTGGCCGCCTACCGGCGCTCCGGCCAGGTTTCGAACGCCGGGACGCCTATTGCAGTGTGTCCCACAGGGCCCGTTCCAGCCGCGGCACTACGCCGGACGACACCGCCACCGAGTCATCGGTGTCGTGCGCTCGGTAGCGCAGCGCGGTGGCCACAGTCTGATCACGCAGAGCGCCCACCGTGACCCGCACATCGGCTTCGTTCTCCAGTACGCGCTGGACGCTCACAGCCGCCCCGACCACCTCGTCGGGCCACTCGATCGCGGCCAGGTCGGCCAGCAGGTCCGCGCCATTGCTCTGCCAGGGCTGCTCGACCACCGACATCGGCCCGTCCTCGGTGACCAGCGCGAACAGCCGCGGCGGTTGCTCCCAGCCGTCAACGGCCACATGCCGGTCGAGGTCGCGGACGATGGTTTCGAGGTCCGGCGTCGGGTGCATGCCTTCATAGTCTCGTAGGGTTGGGTGCGTGACGTTCGACACCGCCACGAAGCAGGCGCCGAACCGGGGGCCCCGCGGCCGGGTACTTGCCATGACCATCGCAGTGCTGGCTGCTCTGCTGGTGGTGTTCCTGATTTTCACGTCGATCTACACGGACCTGCTGTGGTTCCGTTCGGTGAAGTTCGCGGAAGTGTTCACGACGATCGTGAGCACCCGCACATTGCTGTTCGTCGTGTTCGGGCTGGTGATGGCACTGATCGTGGGTCTGGGCATGTTCATCGCCTACCGCACGCGGCCGGACTACGACCCGCGACTGTCCGCGGCGATGGAGGGATACCGGCAAAGCATCGAGCCGATCAAGAAGTGGCTGGTCATCGGCATCGCGGGTTTCCTGGGCACGCTGGCGGGATTGTCGGCCACCTCCGAGTGGAGTCGCTGGATGCTGTTCCGCAACGGCGGCAGTTTTGGCACCACGGACCCGCAGTTCGGAATGGACGTCGGCTTCTTCGTCTTCAAGCTCCCGTTCCTGCGCTACCTCACCGGCTTCGGCTTCATGGCGCTGTTCCTCACGCTGTTACTGGTCATCGCGGTGCATTACCTCTACGGTGGCGTGCGGTTGCAGAACGGTTTGCAGGCCAGCGAGGCCGCGCAGGTGCAGATCTCGTTGATCCTGGGTCTGATCTGCCTGCTGAAAGCCGTTGCCTACTGGCTGGACCGGTTCGCGTTGTCGCTGAAGAGCGAGGACTTCGTCGAGGGGTTCACGGGTCTGAAGTACCGCGATGTGGAAGCCGTGCTGCCGGCCAAGACGATCCTCACGTTCATCGCGCTGGTCTGCGCGCTGCTGTTCTTCCTCAACATCTTCCGGCGCACGTGGACCCTCCCATTGGTCGGGCTCGGCCTGTTGGCCGTGTCGGCGCTGGTGATCGGTGGCATCTACCCGGCGATCGTCCAGCAATTCCAGGTCCGGCCGAACGAACCGGGCAAGGAAGCCGCCTACATCAGCCGCAACATCGACGCGACGCGCAAGGCTTACAACCTGTCCAACGTGCAGAGCTCGGAGTACTCGGCGGTCGGGCAGCCCGACGCGGAATCACTGCAGGCCGACAAGGGGACGCTGGACAACATCCGCCTACTGGACCCCGCGATCGTGAGCCCGACGTTCCGCCAGTTGCAGCAGATCCGCACGTTCTACTCGTTCCCGGACACCCTCGACGTCGACCGCTACCAGTTGCCCAGCGGCCGCTCTGGGGCCATAGTCAGCACCCGCGAGGTGGACCTTTCCGCAGTGCCGCCGGCGCAGCGCAACTGGGCCAACGACACGCTGGTCTACACCCACGGCTACGGCTTGGTCGCGGCCTACGACAACCAGGCCAACTCAGAGGGCGAGCCGGAGTTCTTCGCCGAGGACATCCCGCCGACCGGAGAACTGAAGATCGAACAGCCCCGGGTGTACTTCGGCGAGAAGTCGCCCACCTATTCGATCGTGGGTGCTGTAGGCGGGCCGCGGGAACTGGACTTCCCGGACGACACCAGCCCGAGCGGGCAGCGCAACAACACCTACGACGGCACCGGCGGGGTGGACGTGGGTTCGCCGCTGAACCGGCTGATGTACGCCGCAAAGTTCAGCGAGCCGAACATCCTGTTGTCCAGCCTGATCGGCCCGGAGTCCAAGATCCTCTACGACCGCGACCCGCTGACGCGCGTCAAGAGCGTCGCGCCGTGGATGCGGGTGGATTCCGACCCCTACCCAGCGGTGGTGAACGGCCGGATCGTGTGGTTGGTGGACGGGTACACCAGCACCGACTCCTACCCCAACTCGGCGCGGCTGCGCTGGTCGGATGCCACCAGTGACTCCCTGACCCAACGCCGCAATGTCAGCGTGGACCAGGACTACGTGAACTACGTACGCAACAGCGTCAAGGCGGTCGTCGACGCCTACGACGGCACGGTGACGCTGTACGCGTGGGACGCCAGCGACCCGATCCTGCAGGCGTGGGAAAAGGCGTTCCCGGACACGGTACGCCCGGCCGCCGAGATGCCCGCGGAACTGCAGGCCCACGTGCGCTACCCGGAGGACATCTTCAAGGCCCAGCGTCTGGTGTACAGCCGCTACCACGTCACCGACCCCGGCTCGTTCTATTCCGGGCAGGACTTCTGGTACGTCCCGACCGACCCGACCCAGCAGGCCGCCGGCAAGCCGCAGCCGCCCTACTACCTGACGCTGCGGATGCCCGACCAGGTCAGTCCTGAGTTCGCCTTGACCACCACGTTCTCGCCGGTGCGCAGACAGACGCTGGCCGCGTTCATGAGTGCCAGCTCGGAACCTGGTCCGGGGTACGGGATCCTGCGCGTACTGCAATTGCCACGCAATAGCGTGATTCCCGGACCGCTGCAGGTGCAGAACACGTTCGAGTCCGATCCCGACGTCGCTCAACAGTTGTCGCTATTGCGTCGCGGTGGTTCCGAGGTCGAACTCGGCAACTTGCTGTCCCTGCCGGTCGCCGGCGGTTTCCTGTACGTCGAGCCGGTGTACGTGCGGGCCTCGACCGAGGGCTATCCGCTGCTTCGCCGGGTGCTGGTCTCGTTCGGCACGCAGGTCGCGTTCGAGGCGAACCTGTCCGATGCGCTGGCCAAGGTGCTGGGTGCCTCGGTTTCGGGGTCGGACGGCAAGGACGGTGGGAAGAAGGACACGACCAAGACCACGCCCGAGCAACGCCTCACCAAGGCCCTGGCTGATGCAGACGCCGCGCTGAAGGCCGCCGACGAGGCGCTGCGCAGCGGTGATTTCGAGGCCTACGGCAAGGCGCAGACCGAACTCAAGGACGCCATCGACCGGGCGATCGCGGCCCAACGGCAATTGGCGGCCTCGGGTAGCGATTCTCAGGTGGAGCCGCTCCCCGAACCCACGCCATCGTTGGAGGCAAGTCCGACTCCGGAGTCCTCTGCCGCACCCTCGCAGACAGCGGCTCCGGCGTCTCTGCAGAACTAGGCGGGTCTGCAGTCGATTGCGACTTTCCGCCGGATAACTCTGCTGGCGCTGACGAGGAAATAGTTTCACTCTCAACTATGTTGCAGAGGGCACAAGGAGGTCCCCATGCCCGCAATCACTGTTGACGACATCACTGTCCTGCCCCGGGTCGACGCCGTCGCCGCAACGCCGCGACAGGTCACGTCCCTGACCACCGCCCCGCGTGGTTTCGAGGGGGAAGGGTTCCCCGTGCACCGGGCGTTTGCCGGCGTTCCGCTGGAACTGCTCGACCCGTTCATCCACATGGACCAGATGGGCGAGGTGGACTACGGCGCGGGTGAGCCCAAGGGCACCCCGTGGCACCCGCACCGTGGTTTCGAGACCGTGACGTACATCATCGACGGCACATTCGAGCACGCGGACTCCCACGGCGGCGGCGGGCTGATCACCAACGGCGACACCCAGTGGATGACCGCTGGCTCCGGCCTACTGCACATCGAGCGGCCACCGGAGGACCTCGTCGCGTCCGGCGGGCTGTTCCACGGCATTCAGCTGTGGGTCAACCTCCCCAAGGCACTCAAGATGGCCCCACCGAGGTACCAGGACCTGCGCGCCAGCCAGGTTGGGCTGGCTACAACGCCCGACGCCGGTGCCCTGATCCGGGTGATCGCCGGCGAGGTCGGCGGCATTGCGGGACCGGGCATCACCACGACCCCGATCTCCATGGCGCACGTCTCGGTGAGCAAGGGCGCGCAGGTGCGCCTGCCCTGGCGGCCGGACTTCAACGCCCTGCTCTACGTGCTCGCCGGTCGCGGCGATGTCAACGGGACGGCCGTCCACAGCGGTCAGCTGGCTGTGTTCGGTCCTGGTGACGAACTGCGCTTCGGCGCCGACGAGCGCCAGGACTCCCGCACCCACGAGCTGGAGGTGCTGCTACTCGGCGGTGCACCCATCCGGGAGTCGATCGCGTGGATGGGCCCGTTCGTCATGAACACCAAGGCCGAGGTGATCCAGGCCTTCGGGGACTACCAGGCCGGCCGGCTCGGGACGATCCCGGCGCACGAGGGTCTGGGCGGCTCGACCTGACGTTCTGGCCCGGATGTTCACTTTGCCTGCGGACGCTTCGTGGGCGAAGTGAACAAACGGGCTAGAACGGGTTTCAGCGAACCGCGCGCTCGATCTTCTCGGCCTCCTGACGGGCCCACTGGGCCAGCCGCAGCGTGACGTTCTCGACCTGCGCGGGCAGCAGCCGCTGCATCCACCAGGTGAACCGGGCCCGGCGCGGCGCGACGATCAGTGACTTGTTCGCCGCGACCCCGCGCACGAAGTCCTCGGCCAGTTTCTCGACCGGGTAGATCTCGCCGCCCGAGGCCTTGGTGAGCAGGTCGCGAGCCGAAACCCCCTCGTGCGGCGCGAGGCCCTCCGGTCCGGTGCTGTCCAGGATCGGGGTCTCGGTCGGGCCGGGGCACAAGGCGCTGACCCGGACGCCGTGATGAGCAGCCTCGGCCCGCAGGCTGAGGCTCAATCCCACAACTGCGTGCTTGGTCATCGCGTAGGGCGCGAGCATCGGGCTGGGCACAAGCCCGGCCAGCGAGGCGGTGTTCACGATGTGGCCGTCGCCCTGCCGGATCATGTGCGGATACGCCGCCCGGATGCCGTGGACGACGCCCATGATGTTGATGTCGACGATGCGCTGCCAGTGCTCCTCGGACAGGTCCTCGATCGCACCTCCGACGCCAATACCGGCATTGTTGAAGATCAGGTCGATGCGGTCGTGATCGGCCACGACCCGGTTGACCAACGCGCTGAACGCGGCCATGTCGCGCACGTCCAACGCCGCGGACTCTGCCTTGCCGCCCGAGGCCACGATGCGGGCCGCGACGTCGTCGGCCGCTTCGCTGTTGATGTCCGCCAGGATCACGGTGTCCCCGTTGCGGGCCAGCAGGGTGCCGACAGCGGCGCCGATTCCGGAGCCGCCACCGGTGATGAGTGCTATCGCCATGGACCTAATCTAGGCGAGCATGGAGTCCTTCGACGTCAACCGCAGGAACTGGGACGAACGGGCGGGGATCCACGTCGCCAGCCCCGACTACGCAGTGGAGCAGTTCCGGCGCGACCCCGCGTACCTGTCCGGGGTGGTGCGCTTCGATCTGCCCCGGCTCGGAGACATTGCCGGGCTGCGCATGGTGCACCTGCAGTGTCATATCGGCACGGACACGCTGTCGTTGGCCCGGCTCGGTGCGCAGGTTACGGGCTTGGATTTCTCGCCGGAATCGCTGAAGCAGGCCCGAGCGCTGGCCGGCGATGCGGTGACATTCGTGGAAGCTGACGTCTACAGTGCCCCGGACGTGCTCGGCCGGGAGCGGTTCGATCTGGTCTACACCGGCATCGGGGCCTTGTGCTGGCTGCCGGACATCCGCAGGTGGGCGCAGGTGGTGCGTGATCTGCTGGTACCGGGCGGACGACTGTTCATCCGGGAAGGGCATCCGGTGCTGTGGGCGCTGGACCTCGACGACCCACGGCACCTGCGCATCGAATACCCGTACTTCGAGACCGCCGAACCGGTCGTCGACAGTGTCGAGCAGACCTACGTGGCAACTGATCGCAGTGTGCAGAACGCCACCACGCACTCGTGGAACCACGGTCTGGGAGAGATCGTGTCGGCACTGCTGGACGCCGGGTTCACGCTGACCCGACTGGACGAACACCGGACAGTACCGTGGAACGCGCTAGGCGGGCAGATGATCGCCGACGAGCGCGGTGAGTATGCGCTGATCGAGCGGCCCGAACGGCTCCCGGTGACCTACACGCTGGAAGCCGTCAGGACAGTAGATCCTGGCGGTGGTCGGGAGGCACCAGGTCCTGCCAGCGCGGGTTCTTGATCATGTATCCGCGAACGAAGGGGCAGGTCGGGATGACGGATTCCTCACCAGACGCCAGTTGTCCCAGCGCAGCCTCGGTGAATTGTGCGGCCAGACCCTGACCGCTGTACTTCTCCTCCACCTCGATGCTCTCCAATACGGTGGCATCGCCTTCGAACGAGTACTCGAGCACGCCGATGGCCGCGCCGTCGCGCAGCAGTTCGAAGCGATTCGCCGCAGTGTTCCGGGTGACATCTAGGGAAACCATGCCCTGGGTGTACCCGGATCAGCGGTCGCTAGCCGGAACTCCGCGGGTGCGCATCGGCTCGACCGAAGGTTCCTGCTCGATGGGGGCGTGGGTGCGGTGTGCCCAGGCCCCGTACGCGGCAGCCAGGGGACCAGCCGAGAATCCATGAGCCACGACGCTGAACAACACCGTGAACGCGATCACGCCGGCCAGGTCGGGCATCACCGACGAATCCGTCCCCAACTCCTGCGCCGACAGCAGCCCGAAGACGATCGTGGCCAGACCGCGCGGGCCGAACCAGCCGAGGAACATCACGGTCGGCCATTTGAACCCGGTGCCGAGCAGAGCCAGGAACACGGGGACGATTCGCAACACCGTCAGCGTCAACAGTGCCAGCACGGGCCATTTCCACGAGAAGTCGTACTCGAAGACCAGCAGCAGGATCCCGCCGGCGAAGAACCACACGACGAAACCCAGCAGATCGGCGCTGACCTCGACGAGTTCGGCGGTCTCCGGTTCGTCTGCCAGAGTGGTGCACGCCCCACCGAAGATCAGCCCGCCCACGAACGCCGCGATGAAAGCATTCGCGCCGACCACCTCTGCCATCCCGAACAGTAAGAGCGGAAGCGTGAGCGTGGCGATCGCCCGACCCCGGTGCCCGGAAAGGTGATGCAGTCGGGATCGGTCCAGCGTCCAGGCTGCGGCCAGGCCGCCACCGATCGCGACCACCAGCGCCAACAGGATCGGGACCACCCCGACCTTGAGAACGCCTGGGGTGCTGTCCCCGGCTTCGGTGGCCAGGGCGCCCAAGGCCAGCAGCACGATGGGGGTCGCCAGACCGTCGTTCAGTCCGCTCTCGACGTTCAAGCCTCGCCGCACCCGGACCGGAACCACCGGGTTGAGCACAGTGGGTGCGCCGAGTCCGGCGTCCGTCGGAGTGATCGAGGCTGTCAGCAGCCAGGCGCCGGCCACCCCGATCCCGGGCAGCAGGCCGCGCGTGACCGCGAACGTCGCGAGCAGGGCCAGCGGGAACCCGAGCAGCAGCAGCCGCACGGGAATTCCCGGATCCTGGCGCAACTGGGACAACTTCACCGTCGAGGCGTCGTGGAACAGGATCGTCACCAGCGTCAGTTCGGCGATGATGTGCACGATCTCGGCGTCGAGTTCGATCCCGGTCACCGCAAAGACCAGCAGCCCGGCCAGCAGGCTGAGCGTGGGCGCGGTGACGTTGGCCAGAGTGAGCCGGCGGGCGAGCAGGGCGTAGCCGAACACAAGCCCGGCCATCACGGCGATAGCGGCACCGCCCACGTGGGTGACTGTAGTCCCAGCGCGTGGCCTACATCGTGCTGATCGATCATGTGCCGCCGGCAGTCCCGCCTCAGGGCCCCCTCGATCCGCAGATGTGAGACAACGACGCAGGTGCGAGCAACCGCTCTGGGGTTGCAGACTCACGTGGGTAACCACATCTTGCACACCCAGCCGCTACGGTTGTGGCGTGCTGAGAAGGGTCGTGGTGGGGCTGGTCGCCGCTGTGTTGCTGGCGGGCTGCGGCACGGCAACGTTCAGCAATGCGGTGGCCGTGCTGGTTCCGCAGGACCAGCAGGTCAGCGTCTTCGATCCGGTCATGGGAAACAGCGCGGAATGGGCGCAGAAGACCATGGGGCAGGCCGCCCCCGGATCGCCCTACACCACGAACGTCCCCGCCACAGACACCAAATTCATCGGTGACGACAGCCCCCCAAGCTCCCTGAGTCTGGGGATCTACCTGCCGGACCGCACGGATGCCGGCTACTACGCGCTGTCCATGCCCACCGCCACACAGGGCACCAGTCAGATGTCGCTGCCGTTCGTGGCCTGGTACTCCGAGCAGCCCGTGGATCCGCAACCCGCCCTTCCCGCCACTGTGGAGATGAAGCCCGGGCCCAACGGTTGGCTGGTCAACATCACGGTCACCTCATGAGGCTCAGCGGGCGGATCGTCTTCGCGATCCGAGCAGCGGCCGAACTCGTGGGGCAGGAGGGGTATATCCCTCTGGACAGCATCGCCGAACGCCAGAACCTGCCGGGCGACTACGTGCGCGCGGCGATGTCCGACCTGCGCCGGGCCGGCATCGTGAGCACCCGTCGGGGCCGGGTCGGGGGCTACCGGCTGGCTCGGCCGGCATCCCAGATCACGCTGGCCGACATCATCCGGGCTGTGGACGGGCCGCTGACCGTGGTGATGGGGGAGCGGCCGGACTCCTTGGAGTACGAAGGCGCCGCGGCCGGTCTGGAGGACGTCTGGCTCGCGGTCCGCAGGGCCGAGCGGCAGATCCTGGAGTCGGTCACTCTCGAACACCTAAGTACCGGCAAATTGCCACCCCAGGTCCGCGGTTAGACGCGCCGTGGGGCACGTCACGTTCCCTTATCCGCTTATAAGGGGGTAATGTGAACTGAGTAAGTTCACATTGAGTTCGGAGTGCCTCATGCCCATGATCATCATCTTCGCCTTGGTCGGAGGTGCCGCGCAGTTCGTCGACGGCTCCCTGGGCATGGGCTTCGGCGTGACCTCGGCGACCCTGCTCACGCTGCTCGGCTATTCCGCCGTGGCCGCGTCCGCCGGTACCCATGCAGCCAAGATGGGCACGACGCTGGTCTCCGGCCTGGCGCACTGGCGGGAGGGCAACGTGGAGTGGCGGCCACTGATCGCGCTGGCGGCTCCGGGGACAGTGGGCGCTTTCACCGGGGCGGTCATCCTCACCAACGTGAGTATGGACGGGGCCCGGATCTGGATGGCCGGCATCCTGCTCGTGCTGGGCATCTCGATCATTCTGCGGTTCGCGTTCGGCAAGACGCTCATCCCGCAGATGAAGGTCCGCACGCGTAACCTCTGGCCGATCGGGCTGTTCGGGGGGTTCGTGGACGCCACCGGCGGTGGTGGCTGGGGTCCGGTGGCCACGCCGTCGATGATGACAGTGACGATGCATGAGCCGAAGAAGGTCGTGGGCACGGTCAATGCTGCCGAGTTCGCCGTAGCTGTCGCCGCTTCGATGGGCTTCATCGTGGGGGCCAAGGAGTCGCAGGTGCCGTGGTCGGCCGTGATCGGATTGATCATCGGGGGCCTGATCGTCGCCCCGTTCGCGGCTCGCTTCGCCGGCCGCACGCCCGTCCATTCCCTGGGAACGCTGGTCGGTGGCATGGTGATCATCAGTAACTTCGCCGTCATCTTCAAACTGATGGGCGTCCCTGGGGCCGTGGGCGGAGTGATCTGCGCCATCGTCGCCGTTGTGGCAATGGCGCTGGCCTGGCGGGTGCACCGGATGGACGTCAAGCCCGGCGAAGCGCCCAAGGTGAAGGCTTCAGTCGCCGCGTAGGGCCGCTTCCAGAGGCGCTATCTCGATCTTGACCATCTCGAGCATGCGGGCGGTGACATCCGCGCCGTGCTCGGGATCACGCAGCCATTCCTCCAGCCGGTCCGGAATGATCTGCCAGGTCAGCCCGAACCGGTCAGTCACCCAGCCGCACTGCGTGGGCGTGCCGTCATGGGCGAGTTCGTCCCAGAGGCGGTCGATCTCCGCCTGTGACGAGCACGTCACCATCAGAGAGAACGCCTCGGTGAGGTCGCGGTACGGCCCGGCGTTGAACAGGTGCAGGGTCTGTCCCAGAATCCGGATCGTCGCCGACTGCATGGTGGGTCCATAGTCCTCCGACAGGATGTCGCCGTCGAACAGGCGCGTGTAGAACGCCGCTACATCGTCGATCGGGTGCTG
>ERZ724513.1739-NODE-1739-length-10982-cov-8.397547_pt1 | contig 10982 bp, 9 predicted proteins | sample MGYA00376046_ERZ724513 | MGnify/ENA primary metagenome ERZ724513 (study PRJEB28724, sample SAMN07190883) | activated sludge metagenome | isolation source: activated sludge of sewage treatment plant in Hong Hong | place: Hong Kong | collected 2016-03-17 ... | reverse complement strand
TAATCTCGGCGTGTCGTGACGACAACGCGACAAACCTCGCCGCACGCGACCACCTAGCCTGGACCCATGAGCACCGAACTTCCCCAGGCGGGGTGGTACCCGAATCCTGACGGCACCGGCGGCCTGCGCTGGTGGAGCGGAGTCGGCTGGACCGAGTACACGCGCGAGGGTGTCGCGCCGCAGCCGCCCGCGCAGGAACCCGAGCAGACCCAGGTGCTGGGGCCGGGGTGGGGTGAAAGCCCAGCCGCCCCAACGGCGGCCTGGGGTCAACCGGCAGCGCCGACTGCCCCTCTCGGCGGTTATGCCCCGTACTACCCGCCCGCCGAGCAGCCACTAGCCCCGAGCGGGATGCGCAAGCTCAACGGCATGTTCGGCGACATCGGCCGCATCGCCCGTCGGGCGTGGTTACCGATTCTCGGGATCTCACTGGTCATCTGGGCACTGGTTTCGGCCGTGGTCCTAGGCATTTCGCGGGCCTTCGTGAACTGGGGCGCGCTCGAGCGGGCGTTGAACCTCACGTCAAGTTCCACCAGTCCGGAGACCGGCGCCCCAGTCATCGACAGTGAGATCTCCGCGGCCTTCCGCGACGCGTTCGAGGCCCTGTCGCCGGCTGGCTGGGTAGTCGTCGCAGGTCTGCTGACATTGCTGTTCCTGGTGGCAACGGCCGTTCAGATGGCGGCGGTCAGCCGGCTCGGCATGGATGCCGCCGCGCAGCAACCCGTGTCCTGGGGCGCGGGCTGGAAGTCCGGCTTGAGCGCCGGGATGCGGCTATTCGGGTACTTCCTGCTGATCAGTGTCGTCACCATGGTGGCCTGGTCAGTGGTGATCGGAGCGACAGTCGCTCTGTGGACGGTGTCACCCGGCGGAGCGGTGTTCCTGGGCTTCTTCGCCGTACTCGCACTCGTGATCCTGTCGATCTGGATCGGGATCCGGCTCGTTGTCGTCACCTGCCAAGCTGTCATTGGCCCGCGGGCACTGCGCTGGTCCTGGACACACACTCGCGGCAAGTTCTGGCCCGTACTCGGGCGGTACCTGCTGTGGTCCTTGGCTGCAGGCGTCATCGTGAACGTCATCGTCACTGTGATCACCATTCCGCTCAGCCTCATCGTGGTCGGAACGGCAGGCACCACGTCCAACGATCTCGGCACCAGCCTGCTGCTCTCCTTGCTCACGATGCCCGTGTCCGGCGCATTGACCGCGGTCACGCTGATCGGCATCGTGCCGATCTGGCGGGACCTGACCGACCACCCGGCCTACCGTTCGATCGACGAGGCGGGGCTGCCGATTCAGAACCGCTCCTAGCGGTGCGAGCGCTCGGCCCTTTTAACGATCAGTAACAATTCGATTACTTAGCGTGATTGGATCATGCGCTGAGTGCTACATCGGAAATATGCGTCGAGCCATCGTTTTGATTGCTTCTGCTTGCCTGTTGGTCGCGCCAGGACCTGCCTTCGCCATGGGTGACAATCTTCCCCCCGGCGCCAACCCAGCGGTGTGGCAGCGCTACGTCACTAGCTACCAGGCAATGCCCGACTGGGCGCCGCAGGGCAGCATCGTCGCGGACACCGGCTTCCGGCCTCACCCCAACGGCTTCGGCTTCTTCAACACTGGGGTCCCGGACGCCGTGAACAACGCGGTGTTTGGCACGCCGCTGTCCGGGCCGAAGAACCTCGACGCCGAGGCGATGCGTGACCTCATGGGCAAACGGGTCTGCCTCGAGCGCCGGGCCGAGGGCCCCTGCACGCTGACCTCGGCCGCGCGGCAGTACATGCAGAGCACGAACGCGGACATGGCGGGCGGACACTGCTTCGGATTCGCCACGACGGCAGCCGCGCTGTTCGATCGCACCCTGCGGCCCGAACAGTTCCAGTCTGGGATCACCCGCACGTACGACCTCTCACTGCAGGAGCCGATCTCCCGGGAGATCGCACGCAATATGGCTGCGCAGTACTCCATGGACATCGCCGAGAACTACCGGCTCAAGCCGACTCAGTTGGTGAAGGTCCTCAAGCGCGAACTCCGTCCCGGAGCCGCGCCCTACACCCTGTTCCTGCTGTGGGACGGCGGCGGTCACGCCGTTACGCCGTACGCGCTCTACGACCGCGGCGACGGCCAGTACGACGTGGGGATCTACGACAACAATTACCCAGACGCCGAGCGCGCCATCCACATCGACACCAAGAAGGACAAGTACCAGTATCTGGTCGGAACCAACCCCAACGCTGCCCCGACGATCGCCAACAAGGTCATCGGCCTGGTGCCGGTTTCGGAGATCGCCAAACGGCAAGCCTGCCCGTTCTGCCCCGGCACGAACACCACGACCGTCACCTTGACCCCGGTCAAGACCAAGGTGCCGATCACGACCCGCATCACCGACTTGAACGGCAAGCGGATCAAGGGCGCGAAGGTGCGCCGGCCGGTCGACCCGTGGCAGCCCGGTCAGCTGTGGCAGTTCCCCACCTACGAGATCCCGGCCAAGCAGGACTTCGTCGTGACGATCGATGCCCGCAAGAGCCGTAAGGATCTCCGACTCGGCGTGCTCGCGGCCACCGGCGATTTCACGATCGGAGCCAGCGGTGCCACAGTACCGGCCCGGGGCGTCGCCGCCGCTGGTCTCGACCCTGCGAAGGGCGTTGTGGTCTACACGATCGCCAAGGGCAACCGCAGCTCGGCTGACCTCGGCCGGCTGGCGTTCGTACAGAACTTCCCGTCCAGCAGCGTGCAGGTCGCCGCGACGCCGAAGACAGGCGGTTTCCTGATCGGCCGGATGCGCCAGCAGCAGTCCCGCGTGGAGGTGTTCACCCCCGGCAAGCGATCGGCGAAGTCCGCGGTCGCCGCACAGTTGGAGTTCGAGAAAGGCGGCCAGGCAGTACAGGTGGAGGCGATCGCCAAAGCCCGGATCCCAGGCGACGGCAAGCTGGTGATCGACTACGCGAAGTGGCAACCGAAGTCCCAGCAGGGGCTGCGGGCCTACGTCACGACCGCAGGTCAGCGAAAACCGGTCACGGTCCGGATCAGCGCCACCTAGGCTACGTCGAGACCGCCGGCAGTTTGAGCCCCACGATCTCGTCGCGGGCGACCTCCCGGACCGCGAGCAAGCCGGCGACCGCATCCACGTCGGCACCGCCGCCCAGCACCGCGGACAGCACCGGCGGCAGGTCAGCGCGGTAGTCATGACCGATCGAGCGGAACACGCCTGACTGCTGCTGGGCGGCGAACGTCATGTCGAACAGCACCTGCCACCACGTGAGCAGCGGCAGCCACGCCATGTCCGCCGGGACGTTGCGCCCGCGGGTTCCCCGCAGCCACCACGGCTTTCGCACTGCCAGCGGCCGATCCCATTTCGTCACCGGATCCGCGTCGTGGTCGATGAACCACAGTTGGGCCTTCTCCTGCCCGGTCAGTTGCTGCCAGCGATCGAGATGGACCACGCCGGAGAAGCGCAGGAACCGCTCGCGCAACGACGGGCCGCCGGGGGTTCCCACCGAAACCACGGCATCCACCCCCGAGACCCGGCCTTCGTCGTCCACGCGGCTCGGCGCGATCTGCAACGCCTCCTGGGCAACCCGGGCGCCGAGGCTTTCGCCGTACATCACCACGCGGCCATGTGTCCGGCCGGCCACGGCGTCGAGCAGCATGCGCGCCGTCTGGGCCCCGAGCCGGACCCGGCCCAAGGACAGCATCGACGGCAGCACGCCGTACTGGATGACGACGCTGGCGACATCCCCGCGCGTGAAGCATTCGATCGCCTCGGCCGCCACGTAGTCGGCATAGCCCGATCCGGCAGGGCACATGATCAGCAGGTTGGAACGCTCGAACCCGCCGAGCCGCTCGAGTTCGGACACCGCGATGGCGACGCGTTCCTCGACCGTGGCAGCCGTGTGCAGCCCCACGTAGACACGAATCGGTTCGATGGCTGCAGGGTCGACGGTCCGGATCTCCTCAGCCGGCGTCCGCAAGGACACGAAGCGGCGGCCGTCGCGGGCCAGCGTCGCGTAGTCCACGCCGGACGCCGGCCCGCCTGAGACGAACTCGCTGTGCGGAGGTTCTCGCAAGGCCGGGTCCGCGCGGACGCCGATCGCCCGCAACTTCCTGAGCCCGAGGTGAGCGGCAGTTGCCGTTGCAGCGGCGGCTCCCAGACCCCACCACCCTCGCCGTGCCAGTGCCACACCTACCCGGGGCAGCGCCAGACCGGCCACCGTTCCGGCTGCCACGGCCAGCGGCGTGTTCTGCGGCCGGGGATCCCAGGCCGGGTACGCCTCCCGCTGCGCCTTCACATGCACGCTGGAGCGCCACAGGCCGACCCCCGCCCCGGCTACCAGCAGCCAGCGCGGCGTGCGAAGCGTGACCGGCTTGGCCACGACAGCGGCCGTCAGCGCACACCCGCCTGTGACCAGTGCCTGATGCACCGTCGTACGCGGGACGAGCGTCGGTCGCAACGACTCGACGACGGCCGAACCGACGATGAGCGGGATCACCGCAACATTGTGCCGAAACGCGGGGAAGTCAGGGATCCGGGGCCATGTGCGAGTTGAATGACCGACCGCCGCGCAGGCGTCACGATTGCACCCGGATCTGGCCATGTCGTCCGCGCCGGTGGCATATCGTCGCCCCATGACCGCCCGTCCGGCCTACGACCGCCTGCTGAACCTTGCGCTCACCCTTTCCGGCGCTGGACGGGTGGGCGTGAACACACCGGACCTGCTCCAGCGGGTGGGATACGCCGACGACGAGGCCGGCAAACGCGCGTTGATGCGGGATCTCGACGATCTGCGCGCGGTGGGCCTGCGGATCGACAATGCGGCCGGAGACGGTGAGTATGCCCGTTACGTGCTGCAGCCCGGGGACGTGCGACTGCAGGTGGAGTTCACGGCGGCCCAGCGCACTGCGTTGTCCGCCGCGCTGGCAACGGCCCAGGGCCGGGTCACCAACGATGCCCGGCCGCTGCCGGTAGACGTCGACCGGGTCCGGGAGGCCGTGCGAGCGCGCTGCCTGATGCGCTTTGTGTACAACGGCACGCCCCGGGAGGTCGACCCGTACAGCTACCAGTGGATCCCCGGCGACGTGCTGCTGGTGGGTCGGGACCGGGCCGCTGACCGGGTCAAGTCCTTTTCCGTGCGCCGGCTTCTGGATCTGCAGATCGAAGGCCCCGGAACGGCCGACATCCCCGCTGATGTCCCCCGGCCGAGCCTGGATCCGGTGACCTGGCTGGTCGACGAGCCGGTGACCGCCGAACTTCACTGTCCAGGCTTCACCGACGACGTCGTCGCGCTGGTGGGTGGTGAGATCTCCGGCGACACGGCAATCGTCCCGGTCACCAACCGGCGCATCTTCTTCACCCGTCTGATCGAGCTCGGCTCCCGGGCCCGACTGGCCGGTCCGCAGATCCTGCGCGACGAGTTGCGTAGCTTGCTGCAGGCGGCGCTGTGAAGCGCACGAAAGCCGCTGCCGCGTTTGCCCGGCTGTCCAGCGTGCTCACCATGCTGCACGCCCACCCGCGCGGACTGCGGCTGGACTATCTCGCCGAGCAAGTCGGAGTGCCCGAGACCCTTCTGCGCGAGGAACTGCTGGCCTACTACGCCGCCGACACGTTGTCGGTGCGGCCGGACACCATCGTCTTCGTCTCCTCGGATGGCCAGGAGGACGACCCGCATTCCGCGGAAGTCGTGCGCGTGGTCAGCGATCGGCCAACGGCTGAACTGGGCGTGGAGATGATGAGCCCGGAGGACTGGGTGCGCACCTATGAGGCGGCGGCGTGGGTGCACGAGTCGCAGCCGGACAACGCCGATCTGGCCGCAGCCGTCGAGATCATCCGTGACCGCATCGTCAGCGGCAGCCCTGCTCGACCGGACAGCGACGTGGGAACGGTGGTCGCGAAGGCAGTGCAGGACCGGACCTATCTGGATCTGGAGTACTCACGGGCCTGGAAGCCGGGTGTGGTCAGCCGCCACGTTGCGCCGTTGCGCCTGGTCCAGACCTCGCACGGATGGGAGCTCGACGCGCTGCTGGACGGCGACTTGCGCACGTTCCTCATCGACCGCATTCGCAGCGCCCGGCCGACCACGCAGACGTTCACGCCGCCACCGGATGCCGATGCGAGGCTGGCCGCGCACCGCACCGAGACTGCGGTCCGGCTGTCGATCCCGCAAGGCTGGCTGTGGCTGGTGGACCGCTACGCGCAAAACAGCATCGTCGAGGCGCAGGACGAGGACGACGTCACGGTCGTTGCGCAGTTCCTGCCGCCGGTGCCCGAGCGCGTCGGGCTGATCCTGGTGAGCGCGCCGGGCTCGTTCGTCGTGGAGCCGAACGACCTCAACGACGCGGGTCCGGCCATGGCCCAAGTGCTGCTGGAGCATCACGGTTTGTGAAGAAGCACTGATTGCTCCAGCCAGGACATGAGTAAGCGGCGGTTCCGAAAGCAAACCCCACCCTTGCGAATCGGGCGAAGTGGGCGAGACTGGACACATGCGAATCGCGAATGACGTCACCGGCTTGATCGGCAACACTCCCCTTGTGCGGCTCAACCGCATCACCGACGGGGCACAAGCCACCGTCGCCGCCAAGCTGGAGTTCTACAACCCGGCCAACTCGGTGAAGGACCGGATCGGCGTGGCGATGATCGACGCCGCGCAGGAGGCCGGGCAGATCGGACCGGACACGGTGATCGTGGAGCCGACCAGCGGCAATACCGGCATCGCCCTGGCGATGGTCTGCGCGGCGCGCGGCATCAAGTGCGTCCTGACCATGCCCGAGACCATGAGCAACGAGCGCCGCATGCTGCTGCGGGCATTCGGCGCGGAACTCATCCTGACCCCCGGCCCCGAGGGCATGGGCGGCGCGATCGCCCGCGCGGAGCAGCTGGCCAAGGAGAACGAGAACTACCTGATGCCCCAACAGTTCGCCAACCCCGCGAACCCCGAGATCCACCGCAAGACCACCGCCGAGGAGATCTGGAACGACACTGACGGCCGGGTCGACATCCTGGTGTCCGGCGTCGGGACCGGGGGCACGATCACCGGGGTCGGGCAGGTTCTCAAAGAACGCAAGCCGAACGTTCAGATCATCGCGGTCGAACCCTCGGCGTCACCGGTGCTGTCCGGCGGTCAGAAGGGGCCGCACCCGCTGCAGGGCATCGGCGCCGGCTTTGTGCCGGATGTGCTCGACACCGAGGTCTATGACGAGGTGGTGCAGGTCGACAACGACGTCGCCATGGAGACCGCCCGCCGGGCTGCCCGTGAGGAGGGGCTGCTGGTCGGGATCTCCTCGGGAGCGGCCTTGTGGGCGGCGATCGACGTGGCCAAGCGCCCGGAGAACGCCGGCAAGCTCATCGTGGTGATCATCCCGAGTTTCGGCGAGCGCTACCTGAGCACGGCGCTGTTCGCGGACCTGGCTGGCTGACGCTGCCGAAGGGTTATGTGAGTGACAGGCCAGTAACTGGTCGCTGAGTCACATAACCCCCACCGCTTACGCCAGTACCGGCTCCTCGGCGTCGGCCTTGCGTTCGAGTTTGCGCAAAGAGCGCGCGCGCGACCAGAAAACGAGCCCGGCTGCCGCGGCCGATGTGGTGCACAGCGCGAACCCCAACGACGGTCCGGCCGCATCGATGCCGACGCCGCCTAGCCACGAGCCGCCGGACATGCCAAGCGAAACCGCAGCCGTGACCGATGACAGGCTCTCCGCCAGTCGCGACTCCGGGACCAGCCGCTCGACGAGAGCGAAGGCGCCGATCATCACCACCGAGACGCTCAAGCCCGCCAATGCGGCCACCACAGCAAAGCCGGATGCCGTCGCCACGATCATGAGCGGCGCCAGCATGACGGTCAATGTCACGACCGCCACCCGCAACTGCCGGATCAGTGACCACTCTCGTCTGCGAGTGGCCAGCGCCAGCCCACTCACGAGGCTGCCCACGGAGAAGGCCGCCAGCAGCGCTCCCGTCCACGCCGGATCGGTTGCCTCCCCGAACGCCACGGTGGCGACCTGGAACGCCCCGAACACGCCGCCGATGAACGCCATCATGAACACCATCACCGGCATCCCGGTCTGCCGGATCGGATGGCCCTGCTCGCGTGTGCGGGGCGCCACCGGCGTGGGGGCAGTACGCCGCTGTGATGCGAGCCAAAGCCCACCGAGCAACAGCAATCCCACCGCGGTGAGCACTGCTGCTGCCGGGGAGATCGCGACCGCCAACGCCGACGCCAGAACGGGTCCGACGATCAACGCAATCTCGTCGGCGGAACTCTCGAGGGCGAACGCGCTGCTGCGGCGGGCCGGATCGTCGATCATCTCGGTCCACCGTGCCCGGACCATGGAACCCATCATTGGCAGGCAGGCTCCCACCAGCGCGGCCAGCACGATCCACATCGGCCGTGGCCAGTTGTCCACGGCAACCACCAGCAGCACCAGGCACGCAGCATGCGCCACCACGAGCAGGGGCAGCGCGCGGGTCTGGCCGTAGCGGTCGGCCAGCCTGGAGCCGAACGGCGCGAAGAAGGCCATCGCCAGCGTGAGGGCGCCGGTCACCGCCCCGGCCATGGCGTATGAACCGCTGCGTTCCACTACGAGCAGCGTCACGCCAAGCGTCACCATCGACATCGGGATGCGGCCGATCAATGCGGCCACCGTCATCTGCCAGGCGCCGGGCGCGCGCAACAGACCGGCGAATGTCCTCACCCCAACTTGTACCCGGAAGTCCACGATCCAACTGGGACGCACAACGTCAACAGCGACAGGTCCGACCTGGCGCAATTGACGCAAAGGGGCGCAGATCCGGCCCGGAGTTCTAGATCCCCCCGCCGTCGGTGAACGTCTCTACCTGCGTGCGAGCCTGCGTGACGAAACTCCCGGGCGGCAGGTCGTGGGTGACCCAGACCCCACCGCCGATCACCGAACCCCGGCCGACCGTGATCCGGCCCAGAACCGTGGCCCCGGAGTAGATGGTCACGTCGTCCTCGACGATCGGGTGGCGCGGCATGCCCTTGGGCACGTCGTCGAGTTTCTTGGCGCCGAGGGTGACGTGCTGGTAGAGCCGCACGTTGTTGCCGATGATCGCTGTCTCCCCGATCACCACCCCGCTGCCGTGGTCAATGAAGAACCCGCCCCCGATCGCCGCCGCAGGGTGGATGTCGACCCCGGTTTCGGCCCGGCCGAGTTCGCTGATCACGCGGGCGATGAACGGCACCCCGAGGTCGTGGAGGGTGTGTGCGAGCCGGTGGTGCATCATCGCGTGAATGCCCGGGTAGCAGACCATGATCTCGGCGATGCTGCGCGCGGCGGGATCGCCCCGATACGCCATCTCGATGTCGGAGTCGAGCAGATCCCGCAGATCCGGCAGGCATTGCGCGAAGCGGTCGACGATGTCATCGGTGTCAACGCCATCGCGCCCGTGGAAGGCGAGCTCGGTGGCAACCTCCCCGCGCAGGTTGCCCAACGCCGACTCCAGTTGCCGCCGCACGTAGCCGTTGATGTCCGAGCCGGCCGTGCCCAATCGCTGAGGAAAGAGCGCCTTGATCAGCCGGTCGGTGACCTCGGCGAGCACCGCGCGGCTCGGAATCTCGTCGGCGTCGTCCTGCCGAAGTTCGGCCAGTCGGGCCAGCACCTTGTCGTCGGGTTTCACAGGTCGAACTTCTCCAGCACTTCTTGCACGTCCTCGTCGAAGTCCTCGATCTCCTGGATCCGGCGCAGTTCCAGGACGTCACCGGACATCGCCGGGCACCGACGCGCCCATTCCACCGCTGCTTCGTGCGACTCGACATTGAGCACCCAGTAACCACCCACGGCTCCCACGCTCGGCGAGGTGGTTTCCTGCGGGCCGTCCGGACCGAACTCCAGGCGCATGCCGGAAGTCGGCGGGTGCAGGCCGTTGAGCGACTCCAGGATCCCGGCTTCTGCCAGCGCGGCGTTGTAGTCCATCATCGCCTCGACCTCTTCGGCCGAAGGCATCGGATCGGCGTCGGAACCGTAGACGGCCGGAATCATGAACATGATGTAGCGCATGCTCGAGAGTATCCCGGCGCGTCGCCGGTACACCCTCCTGCGGTCGGGCACGATAGGGCCGTGCTGCACCTGCGCATCTACGCGCCCGCCGAACTGGCCGACCGGGCTGCCGGCGTCCTTGCGGACTCGCCGGCGGTGTCGAGTCTGGCGGTGATGCGACAGGCTGGGCTGCGCCCGCCGGGAGACCTGATCATGGCCGACGTCCCCCGCGAGGCCGCCAACAAGATCCTCGACGAACTGCGAGCCCTCGGCATTCAGGACGAGGGCGCCATTCAGATCGACCAGGTCCCGACGTGGATCTCCCGCGCCGGCCTGCGCGCTGAGAAGGATGTTCCGGGAGCGGGCTCGGACACCGTCGTGTGGGCCGAGGTGACGCAGAAGGCGTACGAGGACACCGAACTCACGTGGTCCTACATGTCGTTCATGCTGCTGGCAACCCTCATCGCCAGCATCGGCATCGTGCTCGACTCCCAGATCCTGATCATCGGGGCCATGGTCCTGGGTCCGGAGTTCGGGGCAGTCGCCGCCATGGGACTGGCGTTCGTGCGCAAACGCCCGCAGCTGCTGCACCGGGCAGTACGCACACTCGCTGTCGGCTTCGGCAGTGCGATCCTACTGACCGCCGGGCTGGCGGCCATCGCCCGTGGGTTCGGCTGGATCCACCTGGCCCAGGTCGTGGGCCCACGACCGCTGACCCAGTTCGTGTACTCCCCGGACAAGTGGTCGCTCATCGTCGCCCTCATCGCCGGAGCTGCCGGGGTGCTGGCGCTGACCTCGGCACGTGCCGGTGGCCTCACGGGGGTGTTCATCTCGGTCACCACCATCCCCGCCGCAGGAAACGTCGCCCTCGGGCTGGCATTCGGGGCGTGGCACGAGGTGCTCGGCAGCAGCTTGCAGCTGGCCGTCAATATCACCGGCATGGCCCTGGCCGGGTGGGCCACGCTGGCCTTGCAGCGGTCGGTGCTCAGCCGAACACAGCCCTACTC
>ERZ724513.1738-NODE-1738-length-10984-cov-4.639491_pt1 | contig 10984 bp, 8 predicted proteins | sample MGYA00376046_ERZ724513 | MGnify/ENA primary metagenome ERZ724513 (study PRJEB28724, sample SAMN07190883) | activated sludge metagenome | isolation source: activated sludge of sewage treatment plant in Hong Hong | place: Hong Kong | collected 2016-03-17 ... | reverse complement strand
TGAAGATCAAGGTCGAGACCGGCGCTGCCCAAGAGGCGGTTGGCAAGCTCGCGGACACCATGACCGGTCTCGCCAAGGCGAACGACGACGGCGGCGACGCAATGAAGCGGGCGACGCGCGAGGTCGCCGAGGCCACCGCGAAGATGAACGCCGCACGAGAGGCGGCTCAGAAGGAACAGCGCGCCCTCAACGAGGCGACCGCCGCGGCAGCGGCACACGGCAAGGAGTCGGCTGAGGCGGCCGCAGCGCTCGGGCGCCTCAAGGCAGCGCAGGAAGCCAGCGCGAAGGCAGCGAAAGAAGCTGACGACGCCCTCGCCAAGGCGGCGACCAGCGTCAACGAACTCGCCGGGAGCGCGGATAAGAAAGCGCTCCCGGCCGTCAAGCGCCTGGCGAACGAGATTCAAAAGGTCAACAAGGAGGCCGACCGTAACAGCAGCGAACTGCGCACGCTCGAGCACCGCATCACGTCGTTGGGCGGGGCAGCCAAGGGCAGCGGCGCCATGCTCGCGTCGTTCTTCGGCAACCTTGGTGCGAACGCCGTGTCGTCGCTGGCGGGGCGTATAGGCGAGCTGGGCATGCACGCCCTGAGCACCGCGGCAAGTTTCGAGTCGATGAAGACGAGCCTTGCGTCGACGCTCGGCTCAACGGAGGAGGCGAACAAGAAGTTCGCAGAGCTCCAGCAGTTCGCGGCCGCGACGCCGTTCTCTCTCGAGGAGGCGACGCAGGGCTTCCTCAAGCTCAAGAATCTGGGTCTGGACGCGAGCACCCGCGCCATGACGGCCTACGGTGACATGGCCGGCGCAACGGGCAAGACCATGATGGACGTGGTCGAGGCTGTCGCCGACGCCGCGCAGGGCGAGGGAGAGCGCCTCAAGGAGTTCGGCATCCGCATGTCGAAGGATGGCGACAAGATTCGCCTGACCTTCCGCGGCATGACTCAGGAGATGAAGTTCGACTCGAAGGAGATCGAGCAGTACCTCATCCGCCTGGGCGAAACGAACTTCGCAGGTGGGATGCTCGCGCAGTCGAAGACGCTCGGCGGCCTGTGGTCGTCCATGAAGGACGGCTTCGATCAGTTCATCGTCTCGATCATGGACTCGGGCATCACCGACGCCCTGAAGTCGCTGATGGGCACCTTCTCCGGCATGGGCGAGACGGGGAAGTTCCTGTCGGACCTGCTCGGTCTCACCCTCGGCGCGGCGTTCACTGGGTTGGCGGGCACCGTCAAGGTGGCGGCCGGCGCACTCGAGCTGTTCTTCACGGCGGCGAACGCAATCCTCTCGCCGGTCTACATGGCGAAGGACGCGATCGAGTCGCTTGCACGCGACAGCATGACCTCGATCGTCGCCGAGACTGAGAAGCTGATCGAGAAGCAGAAGGAACTCGACGCCGCGTATTGGGAGAGTGCGAAGGGAACAGGGACGCTCGCCTCCGACATGAAGGGGTTGATCGACCTGTCGGGGCAGTACGCCTTGAGCATCGCCGCCGAGGGCCTTGCTCACCTCGAAGCGGCCAACGCCGCCGATCGCCGTATGAAGTCGGAGGCCGATCTGTGGAAGAAGCTCGAGGAGCGCAATGCCAAGGCTGAGCAGAAGGCGGTCGAGGACGCGTTCTTTGCGGCGAACGAGATGGGCCCGCAGCTCCCGCCCGGCTTCAAGAAGGACAAGAAGAAGGGCAAGAAGTAGGCGCACCTCTAGGGAGAAGGCATGGAGGCCGCCAAGCGCTACGAGATGGAGACGCGGCGCGAGCGCGAGCAAGCGTTCGCCGCCAACGTCGCTCTCTACGAAAAGGAGAGCGACCTCCAAGACGGCAAGATTCGCGGCATCGAGCGCGAGATCGAGGCCATCAACGCGCGCGGCGTGGCGGAGGCCGAACAGGTCGACGCGATCTTCTTCACGCTCTCCGTCGAGTCTGAGGCGGCCGCGCAGCGCGAGGCCCTTATCGACCAGCGCATCGCGGCAGAGGAGCGCCTCGCCCGCTGGCAGGTCAAGAACGCGAAGACCGCCAACCAGCGGGAGAAGGCGCAGACCCGGCTCGAAGCGGCCGAGCACACCAAGCGCCTGCGCAACCTGGAGAAGATCGCGCGCGTTGAGGAGAAGGAATACCAGCGCAAGGAGAAGGCCGTCAGCTCTCTCGTCGGGGCTGTGACGACGCTCGGCGAGGGCATGGTCGGCGCGTTCGAGCGGATGGCTGCCGGTGAGAAGGGCGCCATGGCGAGCATGCTCAAGGAGCTACTCGCCGGTGTTGCCAAGAAGCACGCGATTCTCGCACTCGGTGAGGCGGCCTCGGCGATTGGTGCGTTTGCGAGCTACCGCTATGTGGCAGCGGCGCAGCACGGCACTGCGGCCGCGATGCACACCGCCGTGGCGCTCACGGCTGGGGCCGGCGCGATGACAGCCGGGGCGATTGCTGACGCTCGCCAACACGGTGGCGGTGGCGGTGGCCGGAATAGCTCCGGTGCTGGCTTCAACACGACGGGTGCTGGGCGCCCCGGTGGTGGCAGTGCAGGCGGCGGGTCCAGCCGCGAGCTCGAACCCATGGAAACGCCGGTCAGCTACGAGGACTCGAGGCGGCGCGACACCGGCACGAGGTCTAGCTCGGGTGGCGGTGGTGTTGTGATCAACATCCATGGGAGCGTCCTCGGCGATGGTGGCCCAAAGAAGCTGGCGCAAGAGGTGGACCGCATCATGTACACCCATCGGGGCGCCGGCAAGCGGGCATAGGTGCTAGACTGGTAGGGCACGATGGCGGTTGAAACGGCATGGCTGATTGGCTCGTATGCGGGCCTTCCCGAGCAGGACCTGTCGGTGAGCGCGTCGCCGCAGACCGTCCCCGCCGGCAACTACTATCTCTACGACGCGACCTCTTCGCTGTCCCTGTTGGCGGCGGTCGTCGCTGCGATGACGGCGGCGGGGGTGGCCGGCGCGGCGGCCGTGCTGTGCAAGAACCGCAAGGTCAAGCTGAGCGCGGGCGCCACGTTCTCTATCACGTGGACGGACCCGCTCCTTCGCAACTTGCTCGGCTTCGACGCGAACCTGTCGGGGGCCGCGAGCTACGTGGCACCGAACGTGTCGCCGCTGCTGTGGTCTCCTGGTCGCACCGAGAACCCTCAGCTCGCGCGCCTCGGTGTGCGTGGCCACAAGGTGCACAGCGTCTACCAGGCCGTCTCCCCGTACAGTGGCAAGACCGAGGCGACCTCGCACGGTTACCGCGAGTACAACCGCTTCGTCTTTCCGTACGTCGACGTGGACCGCATCCGCACTGAGGCCGGAGCGGGCGGCGAGTGGGATACGTGGTTCGACAACGTCGCCGTGCCGGCGGCCCTGTGGAAGATGTATCGCGAGGTCAGCGAGGACAGCGGCTCGACCGCGGCGGCGGACTTGTCGCAGCCCCTTGGCCCCTACGTGTACAGCGCCGAGCGCCGGGGTGTATCGTGGCAATACGACAGATCGAAGGGCAAGGACTACACCGACGAGTTCGGTGACATCGACATCCCCTGCCATGTGCCGCCGGAGTACACATGACGCTGACCGTTGCTCAGCTCGCCGCTCGTGCGCACCGTGATGTCGGGTACGTCCTCTTCCTTGAGGGGTGCCCGTTCGCGTTCACCGACCGTGCAGAACTCGCGGGCGAGGGCGAGTTCTCGTGGCTGGGCGAGAGCGTTCGTTCGATCTACCTCGACTTGCAGGTACCCGAGACGCTGGTGTCCTCGAGCTCGCCCGAGACTGGCATGCTCGAAGATGTCGACGGTGCAACGTTCGTCGTGCAGGACTTCTCGCGGCGCCTCATCGCGTTCGTCGCTGATCAGGACAGCACGTCCGACACCATCGGGCAGCGGCTCTCGCCGACCGACGACCCGGCGCCCGCGACGCTGCTGTCCGCGGACGGGCAGACCTCGATCGACATCCGCGATCGGTACGTGGGCGTTGAAGCGATCGGCACGGCAGGCCAGCGCCGACAGTGGCAGGTCCACCCCGGCGACCCGTTGCCGGGGTACGACCACGCCAGCGTGACCAGCGACGTGCAGGACATCGCGCCGGTCGTCGTCCGCGACGCGGCCACTCACCTCGTCGGCCGGCGCGCGGCTCTCTATCGCATCTTCCGCGACACCACTGCGCCGTTCTCGACATGGCCCTCGTGGTCCGACCACGATGCGTCCGGCTACTCCCGTTTGTGGGAGGGAACGGTCACCGAGGTCAAGGCCCAAGGGCTGACGTGGTCGATCGTGTGCGACGGCCCGAGCGCGCTGCTCCGCAAGACGCTCGGCGGCAACCGGCCCGCGGAGTGGAAGCCGTGTCGTTCGCGCGTGGTGCTCAGTCAGACGCCAGGCGCGCGCGAGGACCTGTTCGCGCTGGGCTTCTACTACGAAAAATCGGAGACCCCGTTCGGCATTCTCAAGGGTGGGGCCAGCGCCTTCGACCTCGTCGATGACACCCTCCCCGCGACCGGCTCGCTGGAGCAGCGGTTGACCGCGATCAAGGGGCGCATCAACGTCGTGTCAGCGATAACGGACGACGTTGATTGGAGCACCCACTACAGCGGCGTCGCGGCGTTCGAGCTGGGCTACGCCGGCTGCAAGATCGCCGACAGTGGCTACAAGGGGGCGTGGGTTCTGTGCATGCACGAGCGAGTGTGGGCGCAGTTCGGGTATGACTGGCGCGCGCAGTCGACCCCCAGCTTCTTCTCGACCAGCGACTACGAAGTCCTCTTCATGCCGGCCGACAAGGACGGCGGCACGGTCACGATCAACGGGGTCAAGTACGATACCCCCGGGCCCGGCTACGTCACCGCTATCTTTCACACGGTGCCGCTGGGTAGCCCGTTTCCGCCGGACTTCGACAACGGCGGCAAGCTGCGCAAGTTCCTGCCGATCTCCCCGTCTGCAGCCGAAGCGCTGCGCCCCGAGGGTGACCAGGAGATCGTGGTCGGCAGCGGCCCGACCGTCCCCTACCTCGAGGGACAGCTTGCGCGACCAGCGGACGAGCACGCGATGACGTTCAACGGTGGCGACTGCGACACGACCGGGTTCGTCGCGCTGCGCGGACCGTACCGTGAGAGCGGCGACGAGGAGCCGCGCACGCAGGTGCAGATCGCCAAGGTCTCGTGGCACAACGACTCGTCGCTCGGCGGCGTGATGATCGGCCAGGATGACCTCAGCGAGCGCGCGTTCTTCGTTGCGCGCTACATCGACCCGCGCTGGTTTGGCATCAACCGCAAGCTGCTGGACCGGACGTGGGCGACGAACGCGCTCGAGTGGGTGCCCGTCAACGTCGTCGGGTACAACCTCGATGCGGGCGACCGCGCCGACCTCGTCATGCTCCGGACCATGCTCTCCACTGGCACCGCGAGCTGGAGCGACGTGGGGCCTGGCGCAGTCCGCACTCTCGGCGACAACGCGCACCCCGACGCCACCATCGACGAGGGCAGCGACGTGGAGATCGCCGACCTGGGGCTTGGCATCTACCACGGCCTCATCGACTGGCAGAGCTTCATCGACACGGCGAACGAGCTACCCGAGGGCGGCGTGAACTCGCCGCTCAACCGCGTCAAGATTGCGCACATCGGGCCGTTCGACTCGCAGGAGTTGATCTCCCGCATCATCGAACCGCGCGGCTGGGCTCTCGGCTGGTCGGGCGGCAGGTTCCGCCTCTTCAACCGGCCCGGCCTGCTCTCCTTCGAGGACGCAGAGGTCACGATCTCCAGCGACGACTACGCGTCGCAGGACATCCCGTACATGGAAGAGGTCGCCTTCGGTGAACTGACGCCGAAGGACCTCTATCGGCTGCGCTACGGTGGCTCGCTGGTCGACGACGCGGGCCCCGACAACGAGCCCGAGCTGACGGTGCGTGCGCAGGACCCGGGGCGGCCGGCGCGAGCTGGCAACGCGGACCTCGAGCTCGACGCGCAGGGCCTCATCAACACGGGGCTGTGGACGCCAGGCGAGCCGGGCGCACCGTCGCCTTGGTACAGCGCAGCCATATCGCTGTGGGGCCGCATCATGTCGGTCTTCTTCGCAGCTCCCCACGTCAAGGTGTCCGGGCTGCCCATCCTGTACTCGAAGGCCAAGGACATCGGGGTCGGCACGGTCGTCCGCTTCACGTCGAGCCCGTTCGCGCCAAGCCGCGAGGGTAGCTATGGGCTCGCCGCCAAGATGGCGCGCGTCTACAAGGTAGAGCACAACCTACTCAACCTGACGAGCAAGCTGGACCTGCTGGTGCAGCCGGGCGACCCGCTCGCGTTCCGTCGTTGGGCACCGATCGCCGTGGTGCTCGATGACGTGGCGACCGTGGAAGCCCGCTATGACGTGGCGACGCGCACCCTCTCCTGCTACGACGACTTCTTCGGGCGCGAGTACAGCACCGATGTGGCCTACTTCGCTGAGCCTGCGTGGCTCGGAGTCGGCGGTGATGCCAAGGTGCACGGTTACCAGTGGAACGGGCGTGCGTGGGCGCAGACGTTCTCGTTCGATGTCGAGAGCGTCGACACTGCCGCTCACACTATCACTTGGAAAGTCGGCACCTTCTCGGGCACCTTCCACGAGGTGCAGTACACGGTTCTCGTGCTTGCTCCGTGGGATGATCAGGATGTGAACTCTTGGCCGCGCTCGCTGTTCTCGGTGCACACTGACTCCACGTTCATGTTCGGCGCCGGTCCGACGAAGGGGTTCAAGCTTCTGTGACAGCGCTCAACCGAAACAGCAAGGCCGATACTGCCCTCTTCCTCAACCCGCAGGGGGCGGGCATTGCGTCGCTCGTGGTCGACATTGGGCAGGCCCGCACGAACCTGACGAACAACACGACCTATGCCAGCGAGGCGAACTCGTCGCGCACCGCTCTCACGGAGCCCCGCGAAATCGCCATTGTCTTCGACATTCTGAGCGACTCCGAAGGCACGCTCATCGAGCACAGCAACGCAGGAAGCTACAGCTATCGCGTCACCGTAGCTCTCGACGGGGTTATCTCCGTCGCCGAGGGCGGCACGGTGCGGGCGTCGGTCACGCTCTCCGAGATGGAGAAGGACACGACGTACAAGGTCTTGGTGTCGTGGTGCCAGCGCGTGTCCGGGACTAGTGTTCTGTCGGAGTTGGCGGTCTACGACTACGACCGAGACGAGTGGCAGGTCGTGCAGGCCACGCACACCGCTGGCACCGCCCCGTCTGCAACAAACACTCTGACGGTTGGCGCCGGCTACGGTGGCGGCAGTGCGTACACCGGCGGGCCCTCATCGATCTACAGCGTTCGGGTGGGACGCCGCTTCCATAGCACCACCGAGGCCGCCGAGGACTGGGTCGCGGAGTCGACGCCACCGACACTCACGGCTCGCCAGCGGACGCCGCTTCCCACGGCCACCTCGGCAGACTTGCCGATCGTGGGAGAGGGCGCACTCGCCGGCCCAGTGTACGTGTGGGCGGCGGCCGTCACACGGCAAGCGGACCAACGCTTGATCACTCGCCTCGTCGACTGCTCGCCGCGGTACCCGTACGTCGAATCCAACGACTACGGCCCCGCGCGATACTTCCGCACAGCGTGGGACGATGACCGCTACCACGTGAGCACCCGCTACCTGTGGCAGGCGTACGTGTCACCGAAGACGAACAAGGCTCGGTGCCGTGTCTTCGTGCGTGTGTACGAATCGGATGCGCTGCCGGACATCTGCACCGTCTACCTGCGCATGTACAGCGTGGCGAACCTGTCGACGGTGGGAAAGGGGCCAGGTGCGTTCAAGCTGTACAAGACCGCGACCGCCACGATCTCCACGCCGAACGGCTCACTGGGTGAGTGGGTGGACCTCGGTATGCTGCAGATTGCGCGCAACGCTGACGGGCTCACGGACTTCGCGCTCGGCTTCTCGTTCGGCCTCGACTCCGGAGCGGCCGAGGAGGGCGTGACCCGCCTTGTCGTGCGGCATGTGCAAATCGACCCCTGCTATGTCGAGTACGAGGGCAACGGGTATGATGCTGACGTGGGGCTGGGGTACTAATGCCGAACTACAAGCTCAGGGACCTACGCGGTACGGAGACGACTAACCCGTCGTTGCAAGCACTGGCGGGCGGCGCGCCAGCCAAGCGTGACCGCGTCCTTTCGGTGTTCGGCCAAGTCGATCGGCTCCTCGGCAACGGGCGTCGAGTGCTCGGCCGCGTGGGGCTACACGGCTCGGAGCGCTTCCAGGTCCGGTCGATCACGCCTGAGTCGACAGGGCAGGTGTACCCGACGATCTCGGCCAGCCGGAAGGCGGCACGCTTCCCGCCGGTGAAGCTGACGCCTGGCCACATGCTTCGCTTCTCTGCACTGGTGAACCCGTGCGGACTGACGAACAAGATGAACAACAAGCTGGGTTGGACAGAGGACAGCACGTTCGGGCAGATCAACGTGCGCGTCGTCTTCTCAGGTGGCGTCACCGACACGGTCGTCTTCTCGACGGGTGCACTGCCGAACAGCGGCAACCTGTACAGCGGCGAGGGGTCGGCGGACGGATGGGCGTGGGCGAACCTGCACCGGGTCTCGATCCCCCTCATCTACCCCGACAACGTAATCGACGTGCTCGAGGATCAGTACAACTACAGCGACGGCGTTACTGCCGAGGTGACGATCGAGTACCAAGGCGGCGTGCGCTGCGTCGATGCTGTCGTGCAAGAGGTGCCACACAAGTACGTCCGTGACGTGGGAACCGACACGGACTACGCTTGCGCGCTCGCGGTCGACGGCGCGGGCAAGACGGTCGGCAACTACCCCGTCGAGTATCCGATCGAAGAGAAGGGGGCGACCGACCCGACCTACGGGTCCTTGCTCCTCGCCGACGTGGCGCACCGCCAGCAGCACGACACGGGCCCCATCCTCATGCAGTGGACTGCGTGGGATGAGGAGACGCAGGACGTGAGCGCCACTGAGGCGAGGGCTGTCAGCGTCACGTCGACCGCGTGGGTGTCAGTCACCAAATCGACGCTGACCGACTGGTCCGCTGATTATCCCGGCTGGTCGCTGTCGAACGGCGGCAACGCCCAGAGCTTCAAGTCGAGCAATGCACTCCGCGAGATGCGCGGCGCGAACGCGTGCGTTCCGGTGCGAGTGTGGGTGTACGGTGCCTCAATGGGGACCGGCACTGCACACGTTCGGTTCCAATCGGAGCGCTACAGCATCGCGGATGTTACCATGTCCACTACCGAAGGCTGGCACTCAGCAATCGGTCACCTGCGCTGCGGCATCGGCGTTGAGGATGACAGCGTCCTCATGGTCCTGGGCCGGGTCTCAGCGATTGGCACCACGCTCCTCGTCCGTGCGTTGTGCGTTGAGTATCTGACGGACGTGTAGGAGAGAATCTATGTCGACCAACTACGACGACGACAAGGTCTTCAACGGCAGCGCGACCTTCAAGGGCGGCATCACCATCGACCCGTCCTCGGTGGCGAACGCCAACACGTTCGTGCCGATCAAGCGCTACGTCTCGCAGCTCATCACCCAGGCGGGCCTCTCGTCGGGTGCGACGTGCACCGTGGCCCTGACTGGCGAGCCGACCGCGATGATCCCCCAGGCGTGCTACGTCGTGACCGACGAGGCGACCACGAGCGGCAACGGAGCGACGACCGGACTCACCTGCGAGGTCGGCATCGCTGGTGACCCGGACTTCCTCATGGTGTCGACCAGCGTCTTCGGCGCGGCGGGGCGCAAGGAGGCGTACGCGGGCGTGGGCATCGGCAGCTATCGGGCCGCCGACGCGATCGTGGCGAAGTTCACTGCGGTCGGCGCCGGCTCGGAGGACTGCGACGACATCTCGAACCTCAACCTGCGGGTCGTCATCCTGTACTACCCGGTGTCGGCGGAGGCGTGAGCATGCGGCTCGCCCTTCTCTTGCCCCTCATCCTCGGCGCCTGTGTCGCTGAGGTCGACTACCGCGAGGCCCCGCTCTGCGAGGCCAAGGCCCTATGCCCCGACCTCGAGGACTGGTGCACCTCGATCGCCGACGACGCAGGCGCGCCGTGTCACGAGCTCGCCGCGCTCTGCGACCAGGGCGACGCCGCCGAGGTCTGCGCGTGGGCCATGAAGGCATGCGCGTGGTCGGGTGATTGCTCGCTGGTCGACCCCGTCTGCAAGCCCTGCGTGTGAACGCGCGAGAGGCCCGGTAGGACCTGCCTACCGGGCCTCTCGTCGGCTGCCGCCCAGCTCAGGTCACTCGCACACGTCGACGAACTGGCCGTCGTACCCGAAGCACACGCCCGGCTGAGAGCCGCCGCTCGTGAAGCACAGGGCGGTCCCGGCTGGGCAGTCCTCGAGGCTCTTGCACCCGATGCCGCAGTAGCCCGCGACGCAGTCGAGGCCGTTGTCGCACGCGTCGATGCACGGGTCGCTCGCGCACTGGGGCAGACCACCGCACAGGCCGGTCGGCAGGCCGTCCGCGTCGGCGCAGAAGCCGCTCTTGTTGCACTTGCCGACCGCGCACCCCTTGCCGCATGGCACGACGCAGACACCGGCGATGTTGTTCGGGTCCTCGAAGTCGATCGGGTCACAACGCAGGCCCTCGGCGCAGTCGTTGCCGCTGAGGTTGCAGGCAGCCCCGATCTCCGGGCACGTCCACCCGCCACCTGTCGAGCTCGAACCGCTCGACTCGTCGGTGTCGGCGCCGCTCTCGGTGGCGCACGTGCTGGTGTTGGGGCTGGGCTGGTCGCACGCGGCGACGAGGAAGATGGAGAGGGCGGCGAGGACGTTGCGTATGGTCTTCATGGTTGCACCTGTGTTCATCGGTGGGGAGACTTGAGGCTGGGATGGCGGCAGTTCGCCCGCGATGACGATGCCGGCTCGTGCCGCCGCCATCGGGTGCGCGAACGACATCGATGCGTACTCCTCGGTGGCGGGCACGACGTATCGACGTGTCACCGGGTCGAAGGTGGCGACGATCACGCGGCCACCTCCCGCATCGCCGGGGCGGGGATGTGCTCGGGCGTCGCGCCGCACAGCACCAGCAGTGCCCGCGTCCACTGGGGGATGCCGCA
>ERZ724513.1733-NODE-1733-length-10998-cov-6.606141_pt1 | contig 10998 bp, 9 predicted proteins | sample MGYA00376046_ERZ724513 | MGnify/ENA primary metagenome ERZ724513 (study PRJEB28724, sample SAMN07190883) | activated sludge metagenome | isolation source: activated sludge of sewage treatment plant in Hong Hong | place: Hong Kong | collected 2016-03-17 ... | reverse complement strand
CGTCGCGTGCCGGTGCTGCTGAGCGTCGGGTACGCCGCGTGCCACTGGTGCCACGAGGTTCCCCGGTTGGCGGCTGTCGACGGAAATCTGCGAAACCGCAGGTCAGCGGCCTAGCGGCGGTTCGCGCCGAGTCGGTGAGTGTCGCCGATGGACACCGTTTCCGGGGCTTCGTGCATCACTCTCGTGCATCACTCGGGCTCGTTTGCTGGGCCCGCTCGAGGGCGGTTTTCGCGGCCGCCCAGTCGACTCGCTCCTGCTCGAGGCGAACCCGTCGGCCCAGTCGGTCGGTGACGAGATCTGTGTAGAGGTCGAGTTCGGCCCTTGTCAGGCGTGTCAGCGATGACGTCGCCGGACGGTCCTCGCTGACCCAACGCTCGCGGTGCGCAAGCAGAGTCTCTCGGTCCATCAAGATCGAGCGGGCAGCGGGGAGCCAGGCGCGTAGACGGTCGAGGATCGCGAAGCCGTGGGTGTCGATGTCGCCCCAGTAGATGACCGGGATGTCGGCGAGCCAGGGGAGGCGGCCCACGCGGTCCACCTCGAAGCCCTTGCCCCAAATCACGATTCCGTCGTCGGGAACGTCGACACTCAGATAGGTGACCTCATTCTCGATGACGATTGCCGAGCGAGGTGCGATCGCCAGCTCCCGCAGCTCTGTCGCTCGGAGAGCCAGCTCGGAGATGGGTGTTGGCAACCCGAGTGACGACGAGACACGGATTCGCACCATCTCTGGCTTGGCGCGAAGGCCTAGGTCGGTGAGGAACCCTGCGACCGTTGAGGACACCCCGAGCATCGCGGCGAGCACGGGCCGATGCTTCTCGGCGAACTTGGTGTCAACGCCTGGAGCGCTGATCTCGCGGAGGTACTTCCCCGAGCCGCGGTGGGCGTCGAGCCACTCGAAGGCAGAGAGAAGTCGGGGCATCGCTTCGCCGAACTCGAGGGCGCGATGGGGATGGGCGAGCACCCATGTGCGCACCGCCGGCGTCGTGGCGGCGAGCTCCAACAGCTCGCCGAACCGGTCCACCTCTCGCCTGATGCCCAGGAGCGACCAAGCCTGGTCGATGGTCGAGACAACCACTCGCGACGGCAGTGCGTTGCGGCCGAAGTGGCGGCCACCGACCTGACCGAGCACGACGTCGTATCGGCGCCCGTTGTCGCTTCCCGAGCTGAGGGCCGAGATCCACTCCCGGACAGCAACGAGGTCGTCGCCGATCTCCGATGCCCTGGGGCCTCGCACGGGAATCTCGATCGCAGAGAACGCTGCTGCTCCGGCATAGGCGCGCAGGAGCGAGCCGTCGTCCCAGCGACGCCGGACTTTCTCCTCGATGTCGCGCCGAGTAGTCCACCTTTGTGTCACGATGCCCGCCCGTCACGGCGAGCGCGGTACTCCTCGATCGTCATGGTCTGGAGTCGAGAGAAGGTGCCGCCCGGATTGTCGACGAACCCGATGGCCTTCACATAGGGCTCGATCACGTGGACCTTCTGGAGTGGTGTCACGATGAGCAGCTGCAAGCCGAGCTTGGCGAAGAGCTCGAGGGCGTATCGGGTGGACACATCGGAGCCGCGGCCGAACGCCTCGTCGATCACGGCGAAACGGAAGTCACGGGACTTCTCGGCGCCCCACTCCAGTCCGAACTGATAGGCGAGCGAAGCGGCCAGGATCGTGTAGGCCAGCTTCTCCTTCTGGCCGCCGGACTTGCCGTCCGAGTCTGAGTAGTGCTCCCACTCCTCGTCGGTCTCGAGGATCCGCTCGGAGGCGGAGAACACGAACCAGTTGCGCACGTCGGTGACCCGACGTGTCCACGCCTTGTCGGAGTCCGCATAGCCCTCGCGGCCGCGGAAGCGCTCGATGATGCGCTTGACGTCGAGGAACCGCTGCTCGGAGTAGTGGTCGTCGTCGCCTGACAACGCGTCGTCGGTGGCGCTACGAAGGTCGGACCGGAAGCTCGACACGTCCTGGTTGACTGTCGGTTGCTTCTCCAGGCGGATGTAATGGCCGGGGTTGTAAGGGATCGCGCCAAGTGCTTCGTTGATCTTCGAGACGCGCTCGTCGATCTCCTCGGCCTGACGACGCAGCCAGGAATTGAATTGCGCCAGCTCGCGGATCGTCTCGGTGTTGAGCTGTCGCTTGAACTCCGCCTCGAATCGGGGCAGGTCATCGTCGCGGACCGAAGCGTGCAGGGCCACGTAGTCGGCGCGTGCTTCGGCGGTAGCGTCCATTTCGCTGCGCAACTCTGGCCAGCGCCGCAGCACCTCCGCCATGTACTGCCCGAGGCTCTGGCTATACCCGCCGAGTTCCCGGCCGATCTGCTCGATCCTCCTGGTGAGCTGCTCAGTGAGTCTCTTGTCGACGTCAGGCCACTCGCCAGAGTGTGCTGGGCGTTTCTTTCCGAGCCGTGCGTCGAGAGCCTCGTACGCCGCTCGAGCGGCTGACAGGTCGTTCGGGGATTGTTCGGCGACCAGAGAGTCGTCGCGAGCCTTCTCGGCCTCGGCCGCCTTGACGGAGGCCTCCAGCTTGGCGAGTCGACCGATCAGCTCATTCGTGCGCGCCGTCAAATCGCCTTGTTGCTTCTCCACGCGCCCGAGCGCGAGCTTGATCTCCGCAAGTCGAGACGAGCCAGCCTCGAGCCGTGCCTTCTCTTCCTCGTGCCGGGCAGCGCGTTCTCGTGCCTCCACGACGTCCAGCTCACTCCAGGACGGGAATCCGGCAATCGAGGTGAACGCATCGAGGCGTTGCTGGGCGGCCACCCGCTCGGCCTCAACCTCGCGCCACGACTTCTCCGCTGCTTGCTTGGTCTCCTCCAACTGCGCGAGCTCCTCGTGCAGGGCGGCGATCTTGCGCTCGTTGGCCCACCCGAGCACCCAGGTGCGCGGATCATCGACACGAGTGCGGTCGTCCTTCTCGTGCCGTTCACCCGAGCGGACCTGCCCCTCGCGGGTGACGGCGCGTCGTTCCTGTCCGAACTGAGCGAGCGTGTCCACGCATCGGTAGTCAGCGCGTTTGATTAACTCGTCGGCAAGGTAATCGGCGAAAGCTCCGGCCTTGGTTTCCAGGCAGTCAGCGAGGGTCAGGTGGTCGTGCGCCGTCGGCCTGAGAGGGACACGGCGATCCGGAACGCGTTCGTAGACCAGCTTCGTGCCGATCTGGCGACCGTCCCGGCCGCGGTAGCTGAGTCGTCGCCCGTTGACCCACCTCGCAACCTCGTCGTAGTGGACCTGGGAAACCAGCAAGGAGAGCGCGAATCCGCGAAGCACCCGCTCGGCGGCGCCGCGCCACTCGCTTTGGTGTTCGACGACGTCGAGCAGCTCGCCGGCGTATGGAAGCTCCTCTGGGGTCAGCCCAAGGTCCTTGCAGAGCTGCTCCCTCAGGTCGGTGTGGGAAGCAGGCAGGTTGCTGGTCCGCTTGGTCAAGCTGTCGAGCTCGTCGGTGAGGACCCCGGCTTCGCGATCGATTCGCGAGATCTCGCCCAGCAAGCGGGCAGCGTCATGGCCGATCTGGCTCCGCCGCGATTCGAGCTCGGCACGCCTGTCCGCGATGGTGGCGGTAAGAGAGCTGAAGTCGCTTGGGTTCTCGACCGCTGCGTAACCAGCCTGCTTGACAGCGGCGTCGAACAGCGTGCGGCGTCTGGCACGTTCTTCGGCCTGTTCATGAGCCGCGCGGGAAAGGCGCTCAAGCTCGCCGATCCGGTCTCCGCCGGCTCGCGCGCGTTCGGCGATCAACTCGTCTCGCTCGGATTCGAGGCGTCTCGCCGACACCTCGCGGTCGGACTTCTCGGTGAAGAGCCGCTCAGCCTCACTCTTCTGGGCAGCAATCTCCTCGCCGAGCATCTGGGAGCGTGCCTCGGCGACGAAGAGTCGAACAGCGTCACGCTGCCGTTCATGATCCGCGCGCTCGGTCAGCGCTGCGTCGTACTTCTCGGCAGTCGCGACGATGGGGGCGAGGGCTTCCAGCTGCTCGCGCGCGCGCTTGACTGCGTCATGAGCCTTCGTCAGATCCTCAAAGTGGGCGATGATGTCGCGCACCCGACCGCTGGCGTCTGATGGCTCAAGCATGTGATCGCGCACGAACTCGTTGAGATTGCCGACCGACTTCATCGACACCGTCTGGTGGAAGAGGTCGAGCGCCTGCTCAGAACGGATGCCGAGAAGGCGGCGCAGCGAGGTGCCGTACTTGGGGAAATCGTCGAAGATCTCAGCGCCGCTGGCCCGGAGGCGCTTGCGAAGGTCGCGCAGATCGGAGCCGAAGTCAGCGAAATCTGTCGCGATAGCCAGGGCCTTACTGGCCGTGACGAAGAACCGGTACGGCTGGCCTGTCTGTTCGCGCTGTTGGAAGACCTGGGCCAGGGTGACGCTTTCGCCGTAGCCGTCGTTGACGAAGACGCCGAGGATCACCGAGTAGGTCTTGGCGCTAGTGCGGAGGCCGATCGCCCGTGAGTGACCAGATGCCTCGACGCGCTCGGACTTGTAGTGCCCTTCGACATACGAGCGCAGTGTCCGCTCCTTGGCCTCTGCGCCTGCGGCCTTGTTGTAGGCGATCCGGTTCGCGGGCATCAGCAAGGTCGTGATGGCGTCGACGATCGTGGATTTGCCGGAGCCGATATCTCCGGTGAGCAGCGATGTCTCAGCGCCAGGAGTCAGCCGCCACACCTGCTTGTCGAAGGTGCCCCAGTTGAAGACCTCGACGTGATCGAGGCGGTATCCGGCGCGACCGCTGCTGCTGATTTCGACTGCGGAGAACAGTCCCTCATTCATCGGGGGCCCCCTTCCCGGCGTACTGCTTCAACTTGCCGGCGAAGTCCGAGAGGGTCTGGGCATCCACGTAGGCCTTGAGGATGCGGCGCACTTCCCAATGGTCGGGCTGTCCGCGCAACGGCCGCAGGAAGCCGAGCTCGACAGCCTTCGCGATCGTGCGCTCCGCGTGATCGGTGACGCGCGCCTCGTTGGAAGAGTCGGCTTGGAAGACGCGCAGCATCTCCAGGATCTGGTCTCGCGTGAGGACCAGTCGGCCTTCACTTCCTGCGGTTTCGAATTCGAGCAGACGTTTGCGCAGGAGCACCAACAGTAGGGAGACGTTGTACGTCAGCGTCCGGCGCCTGACCAGTCGTGGCAGCGCCTCTTCGTCCTCCCCGTCGGGACGTGATCGCAGGTAGGCGTAGCCCTCGGAGTCGTCGACCACGATCTCGACGCCGATGGTCGCGAAGTGATCGCGGACACCGGCGCCGGAGCGTTCCAGCGTCAGCCAGGTGTCCTCGTCGAGCTCGCGGTAGACGACGCCTTGCATCAGACGGATGATCGCGGACCCGATCGCATGCGCGTCGCTCATGTCCGCTTCACCGTCACCTTCGCAAGCCTGATACGTCGGGCGTGGTCGGGATCCTCGGGGTCGTTGATCTCGAGCAAGGTCTCGTCGCTGTCGTCCATCTCGACCTCGATGTCGTCGTCGGCGAGCGCGAGATATCCGACCAGCTCGGCCGCGCCCTGTTCAATCGGGTACATCGCGATGATGTCGCTCAGGAGAGCAGAACTGTGTTCGGGCAGGAGGGCGCGGATGTTGCCAGCCAGTCGTGCCGAGTCGATGAAGGTCTGGCTGAACAGCACATCCGCCTCCAGATCCGCGTCCTCCGCCGGCGGGATCAGGCTCTCGACCTCGGCGGCAGGTGGCGGCGAGTACAGCGGTCGTTCAAAGGGCAGCGAGATGTCGATGCCGGGATCGTCGACCTCCAAACCGACGTCGGGTGGATCGCCACGCAACTCGAGTGCTGTGGCCTCGACGGCGCGGACGAGGTCGAGAACCCTCCGATTCTCGAGCCAGACCTGATCGTCCAGAAAGCGACGCAGCTGTTCCGAGATCTGCCGTACGGTCCCTTGTGCTCGCTCGGCGGCCTCGGCCCAATCGTGGTGGATCGACCGCACTCGGTGATCGGGTTCCACGGCCGCCAAGTTGCTGACCTTCGACAAGAGGTCGGAGAGCTCATCTTGGCGGGACTCGGAGAGGAGGAAGTCGTAGAAGGACTGGAAGGTCCGTCCCTGGTCAGATCCGGCGATGTCGGAACGTGAACCGATCAGGTCAGCGAGCAGCTCGCCCTTGCTGCCGTCCCATGCGGCGATCCGCTCTCGCGCGGCCCTGTCCAGGCCGCGGAAGTTCTCCTCCACCTCGCGGAAGTCGCTCAACAGGTCCCGCGCTGTCGCAGAGAACTGCTGATAGCGATCCCTCACACCCGTCTCGTCCATGACTGCGACGTTGCCGGCTTCGACGGCCGCGATTTGCGCGTCGATCTCGTCCCGCTGTCGCCGAAGCTCTGCCAATCGCAGATCGGGGTCGGACTCGGAGCCATGGACGATCTGCCGCAGGAGCTCCACGACGGTGTGCAGACGTGACTCGGTGCCGACGAAGCTCCGCGCCTTCAGCGACTCGACCCAGGCGTACGCCCGCTCGAACGCTGGCGTCGCCTCGTAGTGGACCTCGTCGTCACCGGCCGGATAGAACCGACGAAGGAAACCGGCTTCGGTGGCCGACCAGTCCTCCAGATAGGCGTGTGGATCTTTCGGAAAGCGGGTTTCGCCTCCGTCGCCGCCAGCCTCGCGATTGAGCGCGTAGAGCTGATCGTCCAGGGCCGCGGCGACGACGCTCGCCGAGGAAGCGCCGCGGTTGTTCTCAACGAAGAAGTCACCGAGGAACGAGAGGATCAGGCTCGCGTTGGTGGCGCGCAGCAGGCGCCAGGCAGGGTGCCTCGTCCGCAGAGCGTCGATCGCCTCGTAGTCCACCCCCGAAGCCTACGGATCAGGTACGACACGATTCAGCAGCTTGACTGATCAAGTCAGCGCCGACAGCAGGTCCTGGGCCAGGAAGCTGACGGCGGCCGAGACGGTGTCCGGCTGGCCGACACCTTCCTCGGCTCGTCCCGCCATTGTCGATCCGAGCGCAACTGGTCCGGCGGCAAAGAGTTGCTGGACGAACTCGAGTGCCCGGGCCGTAGCCCGCTGCGAAAGTTCCTCCGCGAGGAGTTGCCGAATGGTCTCGGCGAGCTCGGAGGTCTCGGTCGCGACGAGCAGGCGGTAGATGTCGTGTGCGTCCTTGTCGTTGAGGCGGTCGGGTGTGTCGACGCGCTCGGCGACCTTGTGGAGCTTTGCCACCAAGAGCGCGGCGGGTCCGGCGACATTGATGTCGGCGCTGCGGCCGTCGCCGTCTAGGGATTCGACCCTCATGGGGGACTGGTCGATGATTGCCGCTTCGAGTCCGGCGGCTCGCCGAGCTGAGTGCTTGTCATGTGGCGGGATCCGAACGCCACGGCGACTCCCTGAGCCGGCAAGATGCTCGGGAACCATGAGGTCGACGGGGATCCCGTTGGGCGACATCCAGGCGCCGGGCTGCTTGCTTACCGGGTTGAGGATGAAGCCGGCGCGTGTCATCGCTGCCTCAAGGAGTGGGTCCTCGCCGAGTGCTCGGGCATCGATCGCCAGATCGGAGTCCTTGGTCGCCTCGGCAAGGGCGAAGGTCGCATGGCCGGTGTGCAGGTAGATCGCCTGGGCGCCGATGAGGATCACCGAATCCTTGTGCGCTTCGAGAGCTGCGACCGCGTCCAGCAAAGCGGCACGCGCCTCAACGATCAAGTTGTCGGCGCCAGGCATCCGGGTTCTCCTTCATCCAGTCCAGCAGGAATTCGCCTTCGGCGGGGTTGCGGCCTGGACCTCCAAGGAGGTCGGCAACCGCTTGGCTGGGGGCGACGATGGTGACGTCTCGCCAGATCGAGGTGCGCTCGAAGACCACGGGGGAGCGCGGAGCGGCGAGGATGACGTTGGCGCCGGACTCCACGGGACGCAGTCCGAGGTCTGACGCGAGCATCGCAGGGTCCTCGGCGTAGATGAGCCCCAAGCGAGCTTCGGCGTACGGGGCGTAGGGCTGGGTGGCCAAGGAGCCGCTCACTGCGTAGCGATGTGACTGCGTCTGCTTGCTGAGCTTGTCGACGACACTGTCGATGCCACGCGGTTCAAGGAAACCACGCGTCGTGCTGGTGTCGAGATATCGAGCGTCCTGGCTCCATCGCCGAAGCAGTTCGGGCCAGTCGACATCCGTGATCGGCCCACGTTCGCTGCGAGTGAGCAGCCCTTCGCCGACGAGGTAGTCGCTGAGGCGGTAGGCGGCGCCTAGCGATGCGCCGGCCAAGTCGGCGAGTTCAGAGACGGAGTACGGCGGGACGAAGTCAGCCAGTGCACGAACGAGCCGGGCGGCAGGGAGGCCCTTCAGGCTGGTCGTCGGGCGTCCGGGACCCCGCCACGGATCGGCGCTCGCGCCTCGATCGGACAGTAGGACCAGCGGGTCTTCCGACATCAGGTACAGGTTTCCGGTGGCGTCGGCGTAGGCGATGCTCCGTTCTTTCAACACCCGCTGCTGCTGGGTGCTGAGGTAGCGAGCAACCAACATCGGCAGCATCCGAGCCGAGCTTACGGACTTGGCCTCCTGCCGGGCGAGGAGTTGATTGATGGCGGGGATCAGGTTGCTCGAAGCCAGGGCACGTTTGGCCTCGACGGCGTACGTCGCCACGGTCTTGCCTTCTCGCATGAGAGTGAGCCGACCGTCCGGGCGCCGTGAAGCGTTGGTGGAGCCGTCCTGTCCGCCGACCTCTGTCTTCGCCTGGACCGTCCAGCCCGGTGGGAGTGCGGCTTGGATCCTCGCAGCCGCCGTCAACAGGACGTCTGCCTCGCTCTTGGGCTCATTGCCATACCCTTCGGAGGGCAAGGTGAGCGTGCGCTGAACTCCGGCCATTTCTCGATAATAGCCGAGTTCCACACATCGCGGAAGATCGCTATTTTCGAGAAACCCCACCGGATGCATCATGCCGTGCGCCGTCGTTGCTTCGGCTGGGGGAGCAGGTCGGTGACATTCACCTCCTCGCGCCCGGGCGCAACGAGCGCCTCAGGCGTCGCCTCGGTCAGTGCCATCCGCTTCTCCTCCCAGGCGAGCAGCTGGTCGAGCCTCCACCGATCGGGGTGGGTCATCACCGGCTGCGGCACCAGCTCGCGGTCCTTGAGGTTCTGGTAGCCCTTCGTCTTGCCCCAGCCGTAGCGAGCCATCACCTCGTGGGCGTCGAGGAAGACGTGCCGCGGGTCGGCGTCGTCCCCGGCATCCGGCGGCCAGCGCATGGTCACACCGCCTTCGGCTTGCCGAGGACGGGCCGGGAGGCGAGCCGCTGAGTGCGGATGAAGGTGCGCAGGTCGCCGACGGTCGTGTAGAGGCGCCGGCCGATCTTGAAGAACTCCGGGCCGGTTCCTTCCTGGCGCCACCAGCGCACGGTGTTGACCGGTGTCCGCAGGATCTCGGCGACGTCATCGAGCGTGAGGAGCTCGTCGTCGTGGCGCGCGTGGAAGGGAACGTCGTGGGCGTTGCTGTTCATGGTTCCTCCTGTCAAGCGTTGGCCCGCGAGGATCGTGGGCGACAGGTAGGTGTGAGGGTCGTGCCGCACAGAGCGCCAAATACGTTCGATCGGATATCGTCGAGAGATGAATCGGGCGTACCTGCTCGAAGTCGCACGACGTGCCAGCGGCCTGACGCAGGCCGAGCTCGCCGCCAGATCCGGTACGTCGCAGGCGACGATGTCGGCGTACGAACGCGGTCTGAAGTCGCCGACGCTCAAGGTCGCTGCGCGAATCCTCGAAGCCGCGGGCTACGACCTCAACCTGCGCCGGCTCATCGACTGGGTCGAGCACGAAGCGCCCGGAGTAGGGCACTTCTGGGTGCCGAGCACCCTCTGGAACGTCGAGACGCCCGACTGTTTCGCGATCCTGGCGTTCCCCGACCTCGTCGGTGACGGGCCGATGCGCGAATGGGACATGCACGACCGCGCACAGCGCAAGGGCGTCTACGAGCAGTTGCTCCAAGGTGGCTCGCCCGAGGAGATGATCCGCTGGATCGACGGCCCCCTCCTGGTTGACGTGTGGGAGGAGCTCGACCTCCCGGACGCGGTCCGCGAGGCGTGGAAGTGGCCGATTGTGATCGCGCGGGGACCAACCCACCCGGATACCGTGCGGGTCCTGGGCCGGGGGGACGAGTCGTTCACGGCTGAAGCGTGGGTCCGCGGACACGAAGCAGTGCCAAGGAGGGCGCCGGCTCCGAAGGAGCCGCGGGTGCGGTTCATCCGTACGCGCTTCGACCCGCGGCCGCCAGAGCCGACGGCTGACGGCGACGGGATCAAGCCGGCAGCGACCGTCGCCAAGATCGCCGAACGGCTCGCCACTCAGTTGGCGACGTCGCGGCACCCCTCCGCACCGGCAACGTGGAATGCTGGAGTCGCGTTCGCGCGGAGGTGGGCGGACTTGGGCAACGGCCACACCGTTGTGCTTGCACCGAGCGGACCCGGGTGCGTCGTCGGCGTCACGGTCGAGCCCTATGACGACCGGCTCGACGTCGGCCACCAGCTGATCACGCTCTGGCGATCGGGCTGAACCTGGCCCGGTGCCGTGACCGCGCTTCAGAATCCAATGCCGGGGCCCGACGACGGCGCGGGGCGTCGGTGGTCGGACTCGGGCGGAAGGCTCGGAATCTGCCGACGCTTGCGGGCCTTCGGTCCGTACCGCTCGATCGCCTCGGCCGCCGCCCCCCGCGCATGCGCCGGCCCGAGGTCGGCACGGTCCCGGCCGAACACGTCGCACCACTGCTGGCGCGCACCCTCGACGGATTCGGCGACGAGGTGCGCGATGTTTCGCTCCCGTCCCCGTGTCATCCCGACGTACGCCGACGCGGCTCCGCTGTGCTCGCCGACCAGCACGTGGCTCTCGGTGACAGTGGCGCCCTGCGCGCCGTAGGCGGTCGTGGCGTAGGCGAGCTCGATATCGCGGCGCACGTAGTCGGGCGGCAACACCCGAGTCCCCGCCTCGCCCCTGACGGTGAGCGCGCCGCGATCGCACGAGACGACGGTCCACAACTCGCGGTTCGCGACGTCGGCATCGCGGTCGTTGCGCCGGGTCGCGATGGTGTCGCCGACGCCGAGCCGTTCACCTGCCGCG
>ERZ724513.1731-NODE-1731-length-11008-cov-8.599288_pt1 | contig 11008 bp, 9 predicted proteins | sample MGYA00376046_ERZ724513 | MGnify/ENA primary metagenome ERZ724513 (study PRJEB28724, sample SAMN07190883) | activated sludge metagenome | isolation source: activated sludge of sewage treatment plant in Hong Hong | place: Hong Kong | collected 2016-03-17 ... | reverse complement strand
GGTCGCCCGTCAACTCGGGCGCGAACCGCGCGGGGTACTCGGGATCGCCTACCGGTGTCCCAACGGCGAGCCGGGCGTCGTCAAGACGGCCCCACGGCTGCCGGACGGGACGCCGTTCCCGACGCTGTACTACCTGACGCATCCGGCGTTGACGGCCGCGGCCAGCCGGCTCGAATCCTCGGGCCTGATGCGCGAGATGACCGAGCGCCTGGCGGGCGACCCGGAACTGGCGGCGGCCTACCGGCGCGCGCACGACGACTACCTGGCCGAGCGGGACGCGATCGAGCCACTCGGGACGACGTTCTCCGGCGGCGGGATGCCGGACCGGGTCAAGTGCCTGCACGTGGTGATGGCGCAGTCGCTGGCAAAAGGGCCGGGCGTCAACCCGTTCGGCGACGAGGCGCTGGCCATCCTGGCCGCCGAACCGGGCATGGCCGGCATCCTGGACGCCGGGGTGTGGACAGGAAGTAGAGAATGACCGGGAGGGTTGCCGCGATCGACTGCGGGACGAACTCCATCCGCCTGCTCATCGCGGACGTCGACGGGAGCGGCGTACACGACGTACACCGCGAGATGCGGGTCGTGCGGCTCGGTCAGGGCGTCGACGCCACCGGCCGGCTGGCTCCGGAGGCGATCGCGCGGACCCGCGACGCGTTGAGTGACTACGCGGATCTGTTGCGGCAGTGCGGGGTTGGCCGGGTGCGGATGGTGGCGACGTCGGCGACCCGCGATGCCGCCAACCGCGACGAGTTCTTCGACATGACCGCGCAGGTGCTGGGCGCGGTGGTGCCGGGTGCGGTGGCGGAGGTGATCAGCGGGACGGAGGAGGCCGAGCTGTCGTTCCTGGGTGCGGTCGCCGAGTTGGGTTCGGCCGCAGCGCCTTTCGTCGTCGTCGACCTGGGTGGCGGCTCCACCGAGGTGGTGGTCGGTGACCGCCACGCCGAGGCGGCCTACTCCGCGGACGTCGGCTGCGTCCGGATCACCGAGCGGTGCCTGCATTCGGACCCGCCGACCGCCGACGAGGTGGCGGCCGCGCGTGCCGTGGTGCGCGAGCGACTCGACGCGGCGCTGCGGGCCGTGCCGGTCGAACGAGCGAAGACCTGGGTCGGGGTGGCGGGCACGTTCACCACGATCGCGGCGCTGGCGCAACGGATGACCACCTATGACTCCGACGCGATCCACCTGTCCACCGTCGGCTTCGACGAACTGCTGCCGGTGTGCGACGAACTGATCGCGATGACCCGAAAACAGCGCGCCGCGCTGGGGCCGATGCACGAGGGCCGCGTCGACGTGATCGGCGGGGGAGCCGTCGTAGTTCGCGAACTGGCACACGAATTGGCTTCCCGTGCTGGCATTTCCGCGCTGACGGTCAGCGAGCACGACATCCTGGACGGGGTCGTCCGCGCCCTGGCCGGCTGAGGATGCGACGCGCCGCGGGCCTGCTGGCGGCACTGGCCCTGCTGGTTGCCGGCGCGGGCTACCCTGTCTACGTTCGCCCTCAGGTGGACACGGTGCGGCACGCCGACGCCATCCTGGTGCTGGGCGGCGACGCGGCCGGACCGCGATACCGCTACGGGCTGGACCTGGCCCGGCAGGGCTGGGCGCCGACCTTGGTGCTGTCGAACCCGTACGGCGGTTCGCAGCCGTTCGTCGATGCCCTGTGCCGCACGCCGCAACCGCGGTTGCGCGTCGAGTGCTTCGTGCCCGACCCGCACACCACGCTGGGCGAGGGCCGCGCGCTGCGCCGCCTGGCGGGCGAAAGGCATTGGCGGACAGTCATTGTCGTGACATCGGTCCCGCACGTGTCCCGGGCTCGTTACATCATCGGCAAGTGCTTCGACGGCGAGCTCGTGATGGCCGCGACCCCGGTGCACCTGGGGCCGGTGGGCTGGACGGCCATCTACCTCTACCAGACCGCCGGCTACCTGAAATTCCTGCTGCAGGGTGACTGCTGAGTCAGTCGATCTCGGTGGGCAACGGCTCGCCCGCCGCGCCCGTCGGGACCCGCGCCCCGGCCAGTGTCAGCGCCAGCACGATCATCGCCACGCCGAACCCGAAATGCAGCCAGCCGTCGGCGATCTGGTGGTGCTGCGCGAGGAACAACTCGTAGCTCCACAGGGCGAGAAACAGCGCTCCTGCCGCCAGCAGGTACGCGCGTGACCGTGCGTAGCTGCGCGCCACGAGCAGCCCGCACAGGCCGACCAGGATGTGGAACATGTTGAGAAGCACCGAGACACGAAACACGCCGAACAACGCCGCGCCGGATCGTGAGGCGGTCCACTGCATCGCCGAGACGTCGGTGGTCAGGCCCGGCACGAAACCCAGCACCCCGATGCCGAGCAGCAACGAACCGACCAGGATGGCGGCAGCCTGCACGGCAAGGAAGGTGAAGTTCGGGCGCTTCACCCGCCGCGGATGCCCGGTCGTCATGACCCCTCCTCACACTGCCGGTCTCGACGGTGGCAGGGTGGCGGAATACCCCGCTTCGGCCGCTCCCTAACCGGGTGTCACACCTGGAAGCGGTAACCCATCCCGGCCTCGGTGAGCAGGTGCACGGGGTGCGCCGGGTCGGCCTCCAGTTTGCGGCGCAGCTGCGCCAGGTACACCCGCAGGTAGTGGGTCTCCTTGGCGTAGGCCGGACCCCACACCTCGCGCAGGAGTTCTTCGCGGCCCACCAGCTTGCCGCGGTTGCGCACCAGCATCTCGAGCATGCCCCACTCGGTGGGGGTCAGATGAACCTCCGCGCCGTTGCGCGTGACCTTCTTGGCCCCGAGATCGACGGTGAAGGAGGCCGTTTCGACGACGGGCTCGTCGGTGTCGGATGCCGCCGTGCCCCGGCGGACCGCGGCCCGCAACCGGGCGAGAAACTCGTCCATGCCGAACGGTTTGGTGACGTAGTCGTCGGCGCCGGCGTCGAGGGCCTCCACCTTGTCCGAGGAGTCCGTTCGCGCCGAGAGGACGATCACGGGAGCGGTCAGCCAGCCGCGCAGACCGGCCAGCACCTCGATGCCGGACATATCGGGCAGTCCGAGGTCGAGGATCACCACGTCGGGCTTGTGCTCGGCGGCGGCGTGCAGCGCTGCCGCGCCGGTGGCCGCGGTGGTCACGTCGTAGCCGCGCACCGACAGGTTGATCCGCAGGGCGCGCAGGATCTGCGGCTCGTCGTCGATCACCAGGACCCGGGTCTTGACGGTCACCCGCGGCCCCGTCCCGCCGGTGCGGCGAGGTCGACCACCATGGTCAGTCCGCCGCCCGGCGTGTCGGTGGCGCCGATCGTCCCGCCCATCGCCTCGACGAAGCCGCGGGCGACGGACAGGCCGAGTCCTATCCCGGTGTTGGTGTTCTGGTCACCGAGGCGCTGGAATGGTTCGAAGAGCTGTTCCTCGCTGCCGCGCGGGATACCGGGTCCCTTGTCGGCGACGGTGATCAGCACCCGTTCGCCGACGGTGCCGGCGTTGACGCGGATCGGGCTTGCGGGCGCGTAGCGAAGCGCGTTGTCGAGCAGATTGGCCAGAACCCGTTCTAGCAGGCCGGAATCGGCCATTGCCACCGCATTGTCGACGTCGACCGTGATGCGGTCCAAGCCGCCACGGCCGAAACCCGTTGTGCCGCGGCTGATGCTCAGCAGCGCCCGCTGCACGACCTCTTCGAGATAGACCGGCTTCAGCTGGGGGCGAACCACGCCGGCGGCCAGGCGTGAGGAGTCGAGCAGGTTGTCCACGAGCGCGGTCAGCTGGTCGACCGACTCCTCGACGGTCGCCAGCAACTCCGCGGTGTCTTCGGAAGAGAAGCCGACATCGTCGGAACGCAGGCTCGATACGGCAGCCTTCGCGGCGGCCAGCGGGGTGCGCAGGTCGTGGCTGACCGCCGAGAGCAGCGAGCGGCGAAGCTCGTCGGCCTTCTCGATCGCGGCCGCCTTGTTGGCTTCCTCGGTGAGTTCGCGCTGACGGATCAACCCGGCCGCCTGTTTGGCGACAGCGGTCAGCACCCGCCGGTCACGGGCGGGCAAGCCGCGCCCGGCCATCAGCATCCAGAACTCGTCGTCACCGACCTCGACCACGGTGTCCGCGGAATCGACCGTCGTACAAGGCTCTTCGCCGACGCACGCGACGACCCGTTCGTCATCGCCGCGTACCCGCAGGATGCTCACCGCACGCTGGGAGTAGGTTTCCCGGACCCGCTCCAGCAAGGTGGTCAGATCCGCCCCGCGCAGGACGGAGCCGGCGAACAGGGCCAGCAGTTCGGCCTCCTGGGAGGCCAGCCGGGCCTCGCGGGCGCGTTTGGCGGCGTTGTCGACCAGGGCCGCCACCGCGAGTGCGACGGCGAGCAACACCACGATGGTGATCGCACTGTCCGGTTCGGCCATCGTGAACGTGTGCCGTGGTTCGACGAGGAAGTAGTTGAGGAGTAGCCCGGACAGCACCGCGGACACGGCGGCGGGGGTGACACCGCCGAGCAGCGCGACGATCAACACTCCGATGAAGAACAACGCACTCTCGCCGCCGATCCCGAGGAACCGGTCCAGCAGCAGCACGATCACCGCGCAGATCGCCGACGGGACGACGGCCGCCGCCAGCCAGGACAGCAGATGCCGTTGGCGCGGTGTGGCTTTGGAGAACCGCCAACCGGTCCTGGCCTCCTCGTGGGTGACCATGTGCACATCGATCTTGCCGGAGTGCTGGACCACCGCGGCGCCGATGCCTTCGTCGAAAATCCGGGCCCACCGGGACCGCCGCGAGGTCCCCACGACCAGCTGCGTCGCGTTCATCTGCCGGGCGAAATCGAGCAGTGCCGTCGGCACGTCGTCGCCGACGACGGTGTGCAGAGTCGCGCCGAGGCTGCCGGCGAGTTCGCGTATCTTGCCCATCTGTGGGGCGGAGATGCCGGACAGCCCGTCGCCGCGGACCACATGCACGATCATCAACTCGGCGCTCGACTTCGACGCGATGCGTGAGGCCCGGCGAACCAGCGTCTCCGATTCGGGCCCTCCGGTGACGGAGACGACGACGCGCTCGCGCGCCTCCCAGGTGTCGGTGATCTTGTTGTCGGCGCGATATTTCGCCAGCGCCGCGTCGACCTGATCGGCCAGCCACAGCAGGGCCAACTCCCTCAGGGCCGTCAGATTGCCGCGGCGGAAATAGTTGGACAGCGCCGCATCGATCTTCTCCGGTGCGTACACGTTGCCGTGGGAGAGCCTGCGCCGCAACGCCTCCGGGGTGATGTCGACCAGTTCGATCTGTGCTGCCGAACGCACCACTTCGTCCGGCACCGTCTCCTGCTGTTCGATGCCGGTGATCTGCGCGACGACGTCATTGAGACTCTCGAGATGCTGAACGTTGACGGTCGAGATCACCGTGATGCCCGCGTCGAGCAACTCCTCGACGTCCTGCCAGCGCTTGGGGTTCTTGCTGCCCGGCGTGTTGGTGTGGGCGAGTTCGTCGACCAGAACGACCTGCGGGTTACGGGCGAGCACGGCGGGCACGTCGAGTTCGGGGAACCGGGTCCCGCGATACGAGATGTGGCGCGGGGGCACGACTTCGATGCCCTCCAGAAGCTGGGCGGTCTTCGCCCGGCCGTGTGCCTCGACCACCGCCGCCACCAGATCGGTACCGCGTTCCAGGCGGCGGTGCGCCTCCCCGAGCATGGCGAACGTCTTGCCGACACCCGGAGCCGCTCCCAGGTAGATCCTCAGCTCGCCGCGTCGGGGCTTACCGCCGTGCTGCACGGGCGAAACCGCGGAGTCGCTTTCCGACGACGTGTCCGGCGGCGGTTCGCCGCCACTGGTCACGCGCGGCGGTTGCACGGTATCCACCCGACTATCATCCACCGCCATCGACCGCTCCGATGCCCCGCCGGTCAGCTTCGCACGGGATACTTGCGATCCAGTTCGGCGTTGAGTTCGAGCACGTTGACCCGCGGTTCGCCGAGGAAGCCCAGGGTGCGGCCCGCGGTGTTGTGGGCCACGACCCGGCGGACGTCGTCGGCGCCGATGCCGCGCGCCCCGGCGACCCGCGCGACCTGCAGGTCGGCGTAGGCCGGCGAGATGTGCGGATCCAGTCCGCTGCCGCTGGCGGTCACCGCGTCGGCGGGCACCGCCGGGTGATCGGGTCCGGCGCCGCGCACGGGCAGGATCTGGCCGATCGCATAATCCTCGTCGGCTTTCGCGCACTCGACGTGCACGCCCTCATAGCTGTCCAGGAACGGCCGCTTGGTGCTGGTGCAGGGTTCGTTCACGCTGACGACCCGGGTCGGGTGCACGACGTTCCCCCGCGAGTCCCGCGGGCCGATGACCGAGAGCACCGCGCCCACACCGTCACCGGTGCAGAAGGGCCGCGCCCCGCTGACGCCCTCGAGGTCGCCGACGGCCTTGCTCCGCGAGCACACCAGGGTGAGCAGGCTGGCCTTGCCGGCCGTGTCGACGACGCTCTCCGGCCCGAGGTTGGACGCGCCGGTGGCTAGCGGGTCGTAGCCGTTTCCGGCGGCTGACGGGCGGCTCTGGAAGTACTGCGGCAGCGCGTTGCCTTTGTCGTCGGTGAACGACTGGCCGATCAGCCTGCTGCCGAACGGTTTTCCGCCGACCTCGAGGAGGGACCCGTTCGCGTTGTCGTGCAGCCCGGGAACCTGTGCGATCAGCCAGACGAGTGCCGGGTAGCCGAGACCGAGGATCACGGTGAGCACCAGCAGCGCGCGCAGGGCGGCCAGGTGCTGGCGGATGAGGTTGGAGATATTCATGTTCTAAGACATTCCTGGAAGGAGGTGAACGACGAGGTCGATGAGTTTGATGCCGATGAAGGGCGCGATGATTCCCCCGAGGCCGTAGACATAGAGGTTGCGGGACAACAGCTTCGACGCGCTGGCCGGGGTGTAGCGCACGCCCCGCAGCGACAGCGGGATCAGCGCGACGATGATGACAGCGTTGAAGATCACCGCCGACAGGATCGCCGACTGCGGGCTGTGCAGCCGCATGATGTTCAGCAGGTCCAGGCCGGGGAACAGCGCGACGAACATGGCCGGGATGATCGCGAAGTACTTCGCGATGTCGTTGGCGATCGAAAACGTCGTCAGCGCACCGCGGGTGATCAACAGCTGTTTGCCGATCTCGACGATCTCGATCAGCTTCGTCGGGTCCGAGTCGAGGTCCACCATGTTGCCGGCCTCTTTGGCCGCCGACGTGCCGGTGTTCATCGCCACGCCGACGTCGGCCTGGGCCAGCGCCGGTGCGTCGTTGGTGCCGTCGCCGGTCATCGCGACCAGCTTGCCGCCCTCCTGCTCGTGCTTGATCAGTGCCAGCTTGTCCTCGGGTGTGGCTTCAGCGAGGAAGTCGTCGACACCGGCCTCGTCGGCAATCGCCCTGGCGGTCAAGGGATTATCGCCGGTGATCATCACTGTGCGGATGCCCATCTTGCGCATCTCGTCGAACCGCTCCCGCATCCCCTGCTTGACGACGTCCTTGAGATGGATGACGCCCAGCAGCTCCGCGCGTCCGGCCAGGGTCTGGGCGACGACAAGCGGCGTGCCGCCGCCGGCCGAGATCCCGTCGACCAGTTGACCGAGTTCCGACGGCACCTGTCCGCCCTGTTCGCGCACCCACTCCGCGACGCTGCTGGCCGCACCCTTGCGCAACTGATGGCCGTCCGCCAGGTCGACACCGGACATCCGGGTGGTGGCGGAGAACTCGACCCAGTGGGCATTGGTGAGTTCACCGGCGGTGCGGGCCCGCAGACCGTGGTTCTCCTTGGCGAACACCACGATTGAGCGGCCCTCCGGGGTCTCGTCGGACAGGCTGGACAACTGCGCGGCGTCGGCCAGTTGCTCGGCGCTCACCCCGGGCAGCGGAACGAACGCGGACGCCTGCCGGTTGCCCAGCGTGATGGTGCCGGTCTTGTCCAGCAGCAGGGTGTTGACGTCACCGGCGGCCTCGACGGCCCGGCCCGACATCGCCAGCACGTTGCGCTGCACCAGTCGGTCCATCCCGGCGATGCCGATGGCGCTCAGCAGCGCCCCGATGGTGGTCGGGATCAGGCAGACCAACAGTGCCACCATGACGATTCCGCTCACCCCGTCGCCGGTCAGCGCAAGCGAATCGGGCACACCGGGATTGTTGGCCTTGGAGTAGATCGCCAACGGCTGCAGCGTCGCGACGGCGAACACGAAGATGATCGTCAGCGCGGCCAGCAGGATGTTGAGCGCGATCTCGTTGGGTGTCTTCTGCCGGTTTGCGCCTTCGACGAGCGCGATCATCCGGTCGATGAAACTCTCGCCGGGCTTTTGGGTGATCTGCACGACGATGCGGTCCGACAGCACCGTGGTTCCACCGGTGACCGCCGAGCGATCGCCACCCGACTCCCGGATCACCGGTGCCGACTCACCCGTTATCGCCGATTCGTCAACGGAGGCAATGCCTTCCACCACCTCGCCGTCACCGGGGATGACCTGGCCGGCTTCGACGACGACGATGTCGCCCTGGTTCAGCAGGGGAGCGGCGACCGGCTCCTCGGCGCCGGGTTCGCCCGGCCGCCAGCCGATCAGGCGGCGCGCCATTGTGTCGGCCTTGGTCTTGCGCAAGGTTTCGGCCTGTGCCTTGCCGCGGCCTTCGGCTACCGCTTCGGCGAGGTTGGCGAACACCACTGTCAGCCACAGCCACACCACGATCAGCCACCCGAACCAGTTCGGGTCGAGGATCGCCAGAATGGTGCTCCACACCGCACCAAGTTCGACGATGAACATGACCGGATTGCGCCACAGGGTGCGTGGATCGAGCTTGCGCAGCGCGTCGGGCAGCGACTTCCACAGCATGCGCGGATCGAGCAGCCCGCCTTGGATGCGTTTCTTGGGGTCGGCGGTCGAAACAACCTGTGTGACCGTCATTTTCAGTGGATTCCTTCGGCAAGGGGGCCCAGCGCGAGCACGGGGAGAAAGGTGAGGGCGACCAGGATCAGCGTGACGCCGGCGACCATCCCGACGAACTGGGGTCGGTGCGTCGGCAGCGTGCCGATCGATTCCGGTGTATGTCCTTGGCTGGCAAGGGATCCGGCCAGCGCCAGGACCAGAACCACGGGCAGGAACCGGCCGAACACCATCGCCAGGCCCAGTGCGGTGTTGTACCACGTGGTGTTGACCGAGAGCCCGGCGAACGCCGAGCCGTTGTTGTTGGCCGCCGAGGTGAATGCGTAGAGCACTTCGGACAACCCGTGCGGACCGGTGTTGAGCATGCCGGCACGTTGGCCGGGCATCGCCATCGCGAGGGCGGTGCCGGTCAGGACGATGAGGGGCGTCACCAGGAAATAGCTTGCGGCGAGCTTGATCTCGCGCGGATTGATCTTCTTGCCGAGGTACTCGGGTGTGCGGCCGACCATCAGGCCGGCGACGAAGACGGTGATCACCGCGAGGATCAGCATGCCGTACAGACCCGAGCCCGTCCCACCGGGTGCGACCTCACCGAGCTGCATGTTGAACATCGTCATCATGCCGCCGAGACTGGTGTAAGAGTCGTGGAACGAGTTGACCGCGCCGGTGGATGTCAGAGTGGTGGCGTCGGCGAAAACCGCGGAATCCGCGATGCCGAAGCGCTGTTCCACACCTTCCATCGCCGAGCCGATCGCCGTCGGGACGGTGCCGTGGTGCTGCAGCTGGAACCGCAGCATCAGCGCGACACTGATGCCTGCCAGGACCGCCATCACGGCCGCGATCGCGTAACCCTGCTTCTTGGACTCGACCATCCGGCCGAAGGTCCGCGGCAGCGAGAAGCTGATCACCAGGAGCAGGAAGATCTCGATCCAGTTGGTCCACGTCGTCGGGTTCTCGAACGGGTGCGCCGAGTTGGCGTTGTAGAAGCCGCCGCCGTTGGTGCCCAGTTCCTTGATGGCCTCCTGGCTGGCGACCGGGCCGCCGGTGATGGTCTGCTGCGCGCCGGCCAGGGTGTCGACCACTTGGTCGTGCAGGTGGAAGTTCTGGATCGCCCCGCCGGCCACCAGGATGACCGCGCCGATGAGCGAAATCGGCAGCAGGATGCGGATGGTGCCGCGCACCAGGTCCACCCAGAAGTTGCCGAGGTCGTTCGCGTGCCGGCGCGCGAACCCGCGGACCAGGGCGATGGCCACTGCCATACCCACTGCGGCGGAGACGAAGTTCTGCACCGTCAGGCCGGCCATCTGAACCAGGTGACCCTGCGTCGACTCACCCGAATAGGCCTGCCAGTTGGTGTTGGTGACGAAACTGACCGCGGTATTCCACGCCAGTGCCGGCGTCATCGGGGTGGCCGGGTCGTTGAGGTGCAACGGCAGCTTGCCCTGAACCAACTGGAAGAAGAACAGGAACAGGATGCTCACGGCCGAGAACGCGAGCACGCTGCGCGCGTACGCGCCCCAGGACTGCTCGGCCTCGGGGTCGGCGCCGATGAGCCGGTAGATGATCCGCTCGGCCCGGGAGTTCTTGGTGCCGGTGTACACGCGGTACATGTAGTCGCCCAGCGGCACATGCACGGCCACCAGGGCGACGATCAGCGACGCCAGGAAGAGCATCCCGGCGGTGGTGGCGCTCATCTAGAACCTTTCCGGAAACAGCAGGGCAGCAACGAGAAACAGCGCGACGGCGACGGCCAGCACCAGCCCGACGGCATTGGTGGGGCTCATCGCTCGATGATCCGCTGCAGGTATCCCAGAAGCGCGAAGACCGCGAGGGTGAAGAAGACGAACGCGAGAACAGCCATGTGCTCGACGCTATGACCGGTTCGACGGCCCGGGGCTTCCCTTGACGGTTTCTTTACGACGGCCGCCGGGTCCTTTACGCCTTTCCGACGGTGCGCGTACCTCGGGGCGTCTTCGCGGTGCGCCGGCCGAAAAAAGCAGTCCCGCCGGGCCGAAGCCGGGCGGGACTGTAGTGAACGTGGGGTTGTCAGAGGGGAGTGCCGACCGGCGCATCGTCTGGCGCCGGCGCGGGAGCGGGCACCTCGATGTTGTCGGCCTGCAGGATCACCCGCATGTTCAGCGTCGCGTACGCGTCGCGCTTC
>ERZ724513.1730-NODE-1730-length-11010-cov-5.198357_pt1 | contig 11010 bp, 7 predicted proteins | sample MGYA00376046_ERZ724513 | MGnify/ENA primary metagenome ERZ724513 (study PRJEB28724, sample SAMN07190883) | activated sludge metagenome | isolation source: activated sludge of sewage treatment plant in Hong Hong | place: Hong Kong | collected 2016-03-17 ... | reverse complement strand
GACCGGCGGAACCGTTCGCACGGCGAAGCTCGTCGCCACCGGGCAGCCGGGCTCACTGCAATTGCGGCTCGTCGACCCGCTCACGAAGGGCGAGCGGGCCGGCCTCGGCGCCTGCACGGGTGATTCTGGCGCCCCGGTGTTCGTCGACGACGGCGGTACGCCCGCCGTCATTGGCGTGGTCAGCTGGTCCACCGGGCCGAAGCTCTCGGCCGGCTGTGGCGGGCTAACCGGCGTTACGCCGCTTATGCGTTACCGTGGGTGGGTTCTGGACGCGGCGCGCCGCATGGGGTCGCCAGTCGGACCGTGAGGCGGCCTCCTGGTGCTCACGCCGCCCCAATGGACAGGGCGCGGCGCGGATGAAAAAGGTTCGCGGGAAAGCCAGTCGGCACGGCTGCAAGAAAATTGATCTAAGGCATGGCGAACCAAGGAGCGAACCTATCAGAATTCGTATTCTTGCGCTTGAATATCCGTGTTTCCATCGCTTCGACGGGTGTGAAAGTATCGTGACGTATTCGGCGATTCCCGGTCAGTATGTGGCCATTGGGCAAGGATGTCGTGAGTTGGTGTCCCTCCATGACGCTCTTGGAGGCTCCGGTCGTTTGATTTTTTGGCACTTGCGGAATCAGGAGCGCGCGCGATGAGCACCGTAGCGGCTGACCGTCCAACTGCAGCGAATGCAGCGGCCGGAGAATCGGGCGCCGATCTGGAAAAGATTCCCGTCGCTCAGGTCTTCTCCCAACTCCAGGTCGACCCCCGCCAAGGGCTTACGAACGCCGAGGCGGAAAAGCGTCTCGACCACTACGGACCGAATGCGATCGTCGAAAAGGAACGGAGCCTTTTTTCCAAAATTCTCGGCTATTTCGTCGGACCGATCGCCTTCATGATCGAGGCCGCGGCGATCGTCTCGGCGATCCTCGGCCATTGGGAAGACTTCATCATCATCGCGGCGCTTCTGATCTTCAACTGCATCCTCGATCTATGGCAGGACTTGAAGGCGGCGAATGCGTTGGCCGCCCTGAAAAAAGGCCTGGCGCCGGAAGCCACGGCGCTGCGCGACGGCAAATGGGGCGTGGTCGATGCCGCAACGCTCGTGCCCGGCGACATCGTGAAAATCCGCCTCGGCGTCATCGTTCCCGCCGATCTGCGCATGGTGTCCGGCGACTTTGCCTCGATCGACCAGGCGGCGTTGACCGGCGAGTCGCTTCCCGTCGCCAAGAAGGTCGGCGACGAGGCCTTTTCCGGAAGCGTCGTCAAGCAGGGCGAGATGGAAGGGGTCGTCATCGCGACCGGCTCGAATACGTTCTTCGGCCGCACGGCAAAGCTCGTGGCGGGCGCCGGCGCGGTCAGCCATGCGCAGAAGGCGATGTTTCAAATCGGGAATTTTCTCATCATCGTCGCCGTGGTGCTGGCGGCGATCATGGTGACGTTCCGCGTCTATCAGGACATCGTCATCGCCGATACGTGGGGCCTGAGCGACGCGCTCAATATCCTGCAGTTCGTCCTGGTTTTGCTGGTCGCCTCGATTCCGGTGGCGATGCCGGCGGTGTTCTCCATCACGATGGCGCTCGGCGCGCTCGCCCTGTCGAAGCGCAAGGCGATCGTCTCGCGGTTGGAGGCGATCGAGGAGATGGCGGGCGTCGACATCCTGTGCACCGACAAGACCGGCACGCTGACAAAGAACCAGCTCAAGCTCGGCGACCCGATTCTGATTGCCGCCAAAGATCCGCAGGACGTGATTCTCGCCGGCGCGCTCGCCTCCAAGATCGAAGACCGCGATGCGATCGACACCGCGGTGATCGAGGCGCTGAAGGATCAGGCCGTCCTTACCGCTTACAAGCAGATCAAGTATGTCCCCTTCGACCCGGTGACCAAGCGCACGGCCGCGACCGTGACCGGCGCGCAAGGCAAGCCTTTCGTCGTGACCAAGGGGGCGCCGGCGGCGATTGTCGATTTCATCAAGCCGGCAAAGGACGTCGCCGACAGCGTGAAGAAGACCGTCGACGATCTCGCCGCGCGAGGCTATCGGGCGCTTGCGGTCGCCCGTTCCGAGGACAACGGCGCGACCTGGGCGTTGCTCGGCATTCTGCCGATGTTCGACCCCCCGCGCGACGATTCCAAGGAGACGATCGATCTCGTCACCGCCAAGGGCGTGCGGGTGAAGATGATCACCGGCGATGACACGGCGATCGCCCGCGAAACGGCGCGCCAGCTCGGCATGGGAACGCATATCGTCGCGGCGGCCGACGCCTTCCCGCAGGGCATGGATCCGAACAATGTGCCGCCGCAGATCGCCGATGCGATCGAACGGGCGGATGGCTTCGCCCGGGTGTTCCCCGAACACAAATATGCGATCGTGAAGGCGTTGCAGTCGCGCGGCCATCTGGTCGCCATGACCGGGGACGGCGTCAACGACGCCCCGGCGTTGAAGCAGGCCGACTGCGGCACCGCGGTGTCCGGTGCGACCGACGCCGCGCGCGGAGCCGCGGCGCTGATCCTCACCGCGCCGGGGCTGTCGGTCATCAACAACGCCATCGACGAAGCGCGGCGGATCTTCGGCCGCATCACCAGCTATACGATTTATCGCGTCGCGCTGACGATGAACATCATGTTCCTCGTTGTGCTGTCGAGCATCGTCCTCGGCTTTCAGCCGCTCACGGCCGTGATGATCGTGGTCATGTCGCTGCTGGACGACATCCCGATCATGACGATCGCCTATGACAATACGCCGGTCAGCCCGCAGCCGATCCGCTGGAAGATGCCGCGAATGCTGAGCATATCCGCGGTGCTCGGCTTCTTCGCGGTCGTCCAGTCGTTCGCACTGCTTTTGATCGGCATCAAGGCGCTGACGGACCCATCCTTGCGAATGTTCGATCTTGCCGACCGCGGCCAATTGCAAACCCTCATGTTCCTGCAACTCGTTGCGGGCGGCCATTTGTTGCTGTTCGTCACCCGAACCGAGAAATGGTTTTTCTTGCCGCCTTTCCCGGCCGCGCCGTTGTTCTTCGCCATCGTCGCGACGCAGATTCTCGCCGTGCTCATGTGCGCGTTCGGCTGGCTCGTCCCGCCGATCTCGTGGGACGCCATTGCCGGTGTCTGGGCCTACAACCTGATCTGGATGTTCGTCCTCAGCGGCGTTCGTCTGGTGACGGAGCAACTCATCGAGAACCGCACCGCGAAGCGGCGGCGCAGCGCCGAGATCGTCACCAGAACGCTGCATCCGCACGGTACGGTCGGCGCGGCCCGCACAAGCACCCGAACGTGACGCATGCGGTACGGCTTTTCGACGGCGCGAAAGCAGGGAGTCGCGCATGGAGGCACATGGGGGTCGAGGAGAGCGAATTCCGTTCCGGCGGAATGTGAATCCGCTCCGTTTATCCTTCGGTCGTCGCCCGGTATGCGGCAGACCGGTTTCCACTTCGCTGGAAGACGCTTTTGAGGCACTGCCGTGACGCCGGTTATCGAAAACAAGACCCTCGACGAGATTCGCATAGGCGACTCCGTCTCCATCGACCGCTCGCTGAATCGCGCCGATCTGCGGCTGTGGGCGGCGCTTACCGGCAATCCCAATCTCGATGACCACTTTGTCGAAGCGCGCGGCGTCTCGACCTGGGCGACGTCGCTATTTGTCACGCTCATCGGGGCCAACCTTCCCGGCATCGGCTCGACGATCGAGGCGGCGACGACCCGGTACCATCGGCCGGTCGCGATCGGCGAACCGGTGACCGCCAGGATCACCGTCAAGGAAATCCGCCGAGACAAGGGCTCGCTCGTTCTCGACTGCCATTGCCTCGATTCCGCCGGCGCGCTCATTGCCGACGCCCTCATCGAAGTCGCAGCGCCGAAAGCGAAGCTCCGCAAGGAATATGCGGGCCATCGTCTCGAGGAACTGGTCGACCGTTGCCGGGGCCTGCCGCCGATGCCGACCGCAGTTGTGCATCCGTGCTCCGCCGATGCGCTGATGGGCGCCGTCGAGGCGGTGAATCACAAGCTGATCGCCCCGATCCTGGTTGGGCCGGAGGACAAAATCCGCAAGGTCGCCGCCGCGCAGAACGTGGATCTCGCCGATTACCGGATCGTCGCCACCGCCGACGCCGAAGAGTCCGCGACAAAGGCGGCGCTCATGGCGGCCAGGGGCGAAGCGAGCGCGCTCATGAAAGGCAGCCTCCACACCGACCAGTTCATGCATGCGATCGTCGCCAAGGAAAACCACCTGCGCACCAACCGCCTGCTCAGCCACTGCATGCTGGTCTCGCTGCCGACCTATGCGCGTCGCGTCATCATCAGCGATGCAGCCATCAATATCGCTCCCGACATCGATCAGAAGAAGGACATCATCCAGAACGCGATCATTCTCGCCCGCGCCATCGGAATCGAACTGCCGAAGGTGGCGGTGCTCTCGGCCGTCGAGGTGGTGCGGACGAAGATGCCGTCCTCTACGGACGCCGCGGTGCTGGCGAAGATGGCCGACCGCAATCAGATCGCCGGCGGCATCGTCGATGGGCCGCTCGATCTCGATATCGCCGTGGACGCCGAGTCGGCGCGGATCAAGGGCGTCAAGTCGCCGGTCGCGGGCCAGGCCGACATTCTGATCCCGCCGAATATCGACGCCGGCAACATGATGTACAAAGAGCTGTCGTTCATGAGCGACGCGCAGGGCGCCGGCATCGTCATGGGGGCGAAGGTGCCCCTGATCCTGACCAGCCGTTCGGATGGCGCCGACACGCGAATGTTTTCGACCGCGCTTGCCGTGCTGTTTGCCGACGCGACGGCGAAAGACCCGGCGCTGCTCCATCCCGCGGTGAGTGAGTGATGAGCAAGAGCAAGGGCATACTCGTTATCAATGGCGGTTCGACCAGCGTCAAGTTCGCCGGTTACCGCCACGAAGGCGGCGAGGATTTGAGCGTCGTCTGCCGCGGCCAGGTCGAAGGGATCGGCAGCCATCCGCATTTCGTCGCCAAGGGCGCGGACGGCAAGCCGGTTGACGCGCACGACTGGGGTGCCGAGCATCCGCTCAATCAAGAAAGTGCCTTGAAATATATTTTCGGGTGGCTCGATGCGCACATGCGCGACGTCGTGTTTGCCGCTGCCGGTCATCGTGTCGTCCTCGGCGGCGTCAAATACGAAAAGCCGGTGCTGGTCACCGATCAGGTGCTCGCGGACCTCGATGAGCTATGCACCTACGAGCCTTCGCACCAGCCGTATGAAATCGCCGCAATTCGCGCCGTGATCAAGGCGACCCCGTCGATGCCGCAGGTGGCGTGTTTCGACACGTCGTTCCACCGCACCATGCCGCGATTGGCGCAGATGTATGCGTTGCCGCGCCAGTACCGTGAAGGCAACCTGCGGCACTGGGGCTATCACGGAATTTCCTACGACTACATCAGCCGGCAAGTGCCGCAATACGCACCGGACGCCCGGCGCGTCATCGTCGCCCATCTCGGCGGCGGTTGCAGCATCTGCGCCATGGCCGACGGCAAGAGCATGGATACCTCGTTGGGGTTCAGCGCCGTCGACGGCCTGCCGATGTCGACCCGCGCCGGTGAAATCGACGCGGGCGTCCTGCTTCATCTGCTGATCGCCGACCGGATGGAGCCGGTAGCGCTCGAGAAGCTTCTCTACAAACAATCGGGGCTGCTCGGCATCTCCGGCATCAGCGGCGACATGCGCGAGCTCGAGGACAGCGAGGCGCCGGAAGCGGCCGAGGCAATCGAATACTTCGTCTATCACATCGTCAAATTCATCGGCGCCTACACGGCGGTGCTCGGCGGCCTCGATGCGCTCGTGTTCACGGCCGGCATCGGCGAGCATTCGCCGCTGGTCCGCGGCAAAGTCTGCGAGAAGCTTGGCTGGCTTGGCGTCGCCATCGACGCACAGGCGAACGCCGCCAACGGTCCATGCATCAGCGCGGCGGACAGCCGGGTCGCGGTTCTTGCCATCCCGACCAACGAGGAACTGATGATTGCGCGGCATACGCTTGCGCTTGCCGCGGCGTGACCGACCCGCTTACGGCGCAGGCGAGCCGGATGCGTCGGCTTTGCCCGAGCCAGGACACTGAGGGAGGACGGGAGATGCTCGATACCAAGCAATCACCCAAATACGAGCACAGCGTGCCGTGCTTTTGGCCATTGGCGCTGATCGCGGAAATGGGCAAAGAGGGATTGGCGGTCTACAAGCGCAATCTCGACTTTGTCAGCGAGGTCATGAACGAGGAGGTGGTTCTCGCGCCGGCCTGGGCGTCAAAAAACGACATTCTGTACGAAGGCGATGTCATGCGCCTGCGCGACTTCTCGGACCCGAAGGTGCGCGCCGATAAGACTGTCGTCCCGACCTTGGTCGACGCACCCTATGCCGGGCACACCTCGACCATCGCCGACTACGCCAAGGGGCAGAGTCTGGTCGAGACTCTGATGGCGGGCGGATTGCGCCGCGTCCTGGTCACGGACTGGAAGTCGGCAACCATCGAAAACGCGAATTTCGACATCGACAGCTACCTCGCCCGCATCAACGCCTATGTCGACGATCTGGGCGGCAAGGTGAATTTGGTCGGCCTCTGCCAGGGCGGCTGGATGGCCGGCATGTTCGCTGCGCGTTATCCCGAGAAGGCCGCGTGCTTCGTCGCCGCCGGTTCGCCGCTCGATGCCGACGCCGGTCACGGCTTCATCAAGAACATCGCCAAACAAGAACCGATGAGCTTCTTCGAAAGCCTGGTCGAAATGGGCGGCGGCCTGATGCGCGGCAAGTTCATGCTTGCCGGGTGGAAGGCGATGCATCCGGAAGTGCACTATCTCAAGAACTACGTCGACCTGTATGAAAACGTGGAAGACCCGGCGTTCTTGAAAAAGCGCGACGAGTTCGCGCGCTGGTACGAACACCCGCTCGACCTGCCGGGCCGCTGGTACTTGCAGGCCATCCGGCACATCTTCAAGAACAACGAGTTCTGCAAGGGCGACTTCATGGCGCTCGGCCGCAAGATCGGGCTGCACGACATCACGTGTCCGGCTTACCTTTTGGCCGGCGAGGGCGACGACATCACCCCGTACCAGCAGGTGTTCGAAGCCGACAAACGGCTGGGCACGCCGAAGGACAAGATCGTCAAGAAGCTGGTTCCGGGCGGCCATATCGGATTGTTCATGGGCACGAAGACCCTGAAGGAGGCATGGCCCGAGGTCGCCAAGTGGATCAAGGAGGTCTCGCCGGGCTCGTAAGCCCCGACCTGCCTTTGGCGGGATCACGACCCGGAGGCTTGCCCGCCGGCTGCGCTCACGCGACGGGCGTTGATCTCGCCGTGCGGCGGCTTGCTTATTTCCGCGCCCACCAAAGACGCCGCCACCGGCGCCGGTCGGGGTCGACTGCGCCTCGATCCCACGCGGCCGGAGGACGGGGCAGGGCAGGGGGACGAAAGGCTGCCGATTGGACCCTCTGTGGAGATATTTGGTGCCAAGTTCGTGCCGGATAGAAATATTCTCTTATTATCGGCCATAGTCTTCCAAATATAAGAAATATATTCTATTTCAGGATCGAAACGATCCATCCCATTGCATTCCCATGGCTCACTCTACGCACGCTGATCGCCGGCCCGTCAGCCGCCCGCTCGACCCGTCCGCTCTCGATCCGGCGGCACGGCTCGCGGCGGACTTTGGTTCGCTCGACTTGTTCGAACGGCTCGCGGCCGTCCGCGAAGATGTCGACGGGGCCGTTGTCTTCACCACCAGCTTCGGGCTCGAAGATCAGGCGATCACGCACGCCATCTTCGCCCAGGACCTCGCAATCGAGATCGTGACGCTCGACACCGGGCGGCTGTTTCCGGAAACCCATCAGGTTTGGGCGGAGACCGAGCAGCGTTATGGCCGTCCGGTCCGCGCCGTCGTTCCCGACCACAGCGCCGTCGAGGCCTTGGTGGGAGAATACGGCATCAACGGTTTCCGCGCGTCAGTCGCAGCGCGGCACGCCTGTTGCGGCGTCCGCAAGGTCGAGCCCCTGGGCCGCGCACTCGAGGGCGCCGCGGCGTGGATCACCGGCCTGCGCGCCGAGCAATCCACGGACCGCGCGGCGGTCCCCTATGCCGCCGTCGACCCGCAGCGCGGTTTGCTCAAGGTCAATCCGTTGCTGGATTGGGAGCGCAGCCGCGTTCTCGATTTCGTGCGCGCGCACTCCGTTCCCTACAATTTGCTGCACGATCGCGGCTTCCTGTCGATCGGCTGCGCACCCTGCACCCGCGCGGTCGCGCCGGGCGAGCCGGAGCGCGCTGGCCGCTGGTGGTGGGAACAGCAAGAGAAAAAAGAGTGCGGCCTGCACAACCGACCGGCGCTGCGCGCCGCCTCGCCGGCAACGGCGCTTCTCGCGCCGCAAAAGGATTAGTGGAGTGCACCGCATGAGATCGACCGCAGGTTTTGCGGAGCAGGGGTGGATGGCCGACGCGTCCGGCGCTGGCGGGCTCACGCATCTGCAGCAGCTCGAGGCCGAAAGCATCTACATTCTGCGCGAGGCCGTCGCCGAAACTGAAAATCCGGTCTTGCTCTATTCCATCGGCAAGGATTCCTCGGTCCTGCTGCATCTGGCGATGAAGGCGTTCTATCCCGGCAAGCCGCCGTTTCCGCTGCTTCACGTCGATACGACCTGGAAATTCCGCGAGATGATCGCGTTCCGCGATCAACGCGCGCGCGAGCTCGGTCTCGACCTCATCGTCCACGTCAATCCCGATGGATTGGCGCGCGGCATCAACCCCATTACCCACGGTTCGGAACTGCACACCGACGTGATGAAGACGCAGGCGCTGCGCCAGGCGCTCGATGCGCACGGCTTCGATGCGGCGATTGGCGGCGCACGCCGCGACGAGGAGAAATCGCGCGCCAAGGAACGCGTATTCTCGCTGCGCAATGCGCAGCACCGCTGGGATCCGAAGCGGCAGCGCCCCGAGCCGTGGCGGCTGTACAGCGGGCGCAAGCAAAAGGGCGAGAGCGTGCGCGTGTTCCCGCTCTCCAATTGGACCGAGCTCGACGTCTGGCTCTACATCCATCAAGAGCGGATTCCGGTCGTCCCGCTTTACTTCGCGGCGCCGCGCCCGGTCGTCACGCGCGATGGCGCGCTCATCATGGTGGACGACGAGCGGCTTCCGCTGGCGCCAGGCGAGCAGCCCGAGATCAGAAACGTCCGTTTTCGCACGCTCGGCTGCTATCCGCTGACGGGCGCTGTCGAGAGCACTGCCGCCACCGTCCCGGACATTGTTCGGGAAACGATTGAAACACGGTTTTCGGAGCGCCAGGGGCGCGTCATCGACCGCGACGGGGCCGCTTCCATGGAGCGCAAGAAGCAAGAGGGGTACTTCTGATGACGGCGCGTCCCGATCCGAGCGAATTCGCCCTCGATACGCTGCTGCGCCAGCAGGAGCACAAGAGCCTGTTGCGCTTCATCGTCTGCGGCTCGGTCGATCATGGCAAGTCCACCCTGATCGGCCGGCTGCTCTACGAGGCGAAGCTGCTCTTCGACGATCAGCTGGATACGCTCGCAGCCGAGTCGCGCAAATACGGAACCACCCAGGGCAAGGAGTTCGACTTCTCGCTTCTGCTCGACGGGCTGGCGGCGGAGCGCGAGCAGAAAATCACCATCGACGTCGCCTATCGCTTCTTCTCGACCGAGCGGCGGAAATTCATCGTGGCGGATGCGCCCGGCCACGAGCAGTACACGCGCAACATGGCGACCGGCGCCTCGACGGCCGATCTCGCCCTGATCCTGATTAACGCGCAGGCCGGCATTACGCGCCAGACCCGACGGCACAGCCTGATCGTGACTTCGCTCGGGGTGCGGCAGCTGGTCGTGGCGGTCAACAAGATGGACCTCGTCGGCTGGTCGGAGCCGGCCTTCCGCGCGATCGAGGCGGAGTTTCGCTCGCTGGCCGCGGAGCTTGGCGTCAGCGAAGTCGTCTGCATCCCGATTGCCGCGCGCAGCGGCGACAACGTCGTTGGCCGTTCCGCCAACATGGACTGGTATCGCGGGCCGCCGCTGCTCGCTTATCTGGAAGAGGTGGATGTCGCCGCGGCGGCAGGACGGCGGCCGTTCCGCATGCCGGTCCAGATCGTCAACCGGCCGACGCCGGATTTTCGCGGCTGCAGCGGACTCATCGCCGGCGGCGAAGTCTATGTCGGCATGCCCGTGCAGATCTGGCCGTCGGGGCAGACCACGACCATCGACCGGATTGTGACCTTCGATGGCGACATCGACCGGGCGGCGGCCGGCCAGTCCGTGACCGTCACGCTGGCCGACGACGTCGACGCCTCGCGCGGCGATGTGATCGCGGAAATCGAGAAGCCGCCCGCGGTCACCGAGCGGCTGGCGGCGCGCATCGTCTGGATGGGCAAGGAAGCACTGGCGCCCGGCCGCCAATACCTCGTCAAGCTCGCAACGACCATGGGAAGGGCGACGGTCGAGCCGGAACTGCGGGTTCTCGATCTCGATACGCGCAATTCGGTCGCGGCCGAGCGATTGTACATCAACGATATCGGCTATTGCACGCTTGCACTCGACCGGCCCTTCGCTTTCGATCGCTACGACGACAACAAGGAGACCGGCGGCTTCATCCTGATCGATCCCGAGAGCTACGATATCGTCGGGATGGGACTGGTCGAGCGAACCTCCGAGGAGCCGCGGCTTGGCTGGTTGCGCAAGCGGCTGAGCGCCCTTGCGCCGGCGACCAAGACCACGGGGCCGTCCGCGGGAGCGAGCGAGTCGCACCTTCGTTCGATCGTGAAGGCGATCAGCTGGCGCGGCACCGGCAGCGTCGACACCTTCCTTGTCACGTTCATCATCACCAGCAGTTTCAAGTTCGCGGGCTCGGTCGCAGTAACCGAGATCCTGACCAAGATCGTGCTGTACTATTTTCACGAACGACTTTGGTCGATGGTCCCGTGGGGAAGGGCCGCCACCCGCTAAAGCATTTTCAGGCGAAGCGGACTCCGGTTCGCCGTCAGAAAGTGCGACAACACAAAGAGAAATAGAGCGAAGCCTGATACGATC
>ERZ724513.1729-NODE-1729-length-11022-cov-7.171241_pt1 | contig 11022 bp, 7 predicted proteins | sample MGYA00376046_ERZ724513 | MGnify/ENA primary metagenome ERZ724513 (study PRJEB28724, sample SAMN07190883) | activated sludge metagenome | isolation source: activated sludge of sewage treatment plant in Hong Hong | place: Hong Kong | collected 2016-03-17 ... | reverse complement strand
GTGCTGCGCGACATCGTCGTGCATGTCGATGACTTCCCGTTCGACTTCAACGTGGTCACGGCCAACAAGCCGACGCTGGAGCGCAAGGCGGCCTGATGAAGACGATCTATGTGGTGGATGGCGCGCGGACGCCATTCCTCAAGGCGCGCAGCGGCCCCGGACCGTTCGCCGCATCCGATCTGGCGACCCAGGCCGGGCGCAGCCTGTTGCTGCGCCAGCCCTTCGCTCCGGAAGACCTCGACGAGGTCATCCTCGGTTGCGCGGCGCCATCGCCCGACGAAACCAACATCGGGCGCATGGTTGCGCTGCGTCTCGGTTGCGGCAACAAGGTGCCTGGATGGACGGTGATGCGCAACTGCGCCAGCGGCATGCAGGCGCTCGATTCGGCGATTGCCAACATCCAGTGCGGACGCTCCCACCTGGTGCTGGCCGGAGGCGTCGATGCGCTTTCGCACGCGCCGCTGCTGTATTCCGAGGCGATGGTGCGCTGGTTCGCCGGCATGATGGCGATGAAATCGGCTGGCCAGAAGGCAGGACACTTCACCAGGCTGCGCCCGGGGGCGCTGTTGAGTCCCGTCATCGGACTGATGAAGGGACTGACCGATCCGGTCGTCGGGCTGCTGATGGGCCAGACGGCGGAAAACCTGGCATGGAAGTTCGGCATCGATCGCCAGCGCATGGACGAGTTCGCCGTGCGCAGCCACCTGCGCGCCGTGGCCGGCCGCAGCGCCGGACACTTCGGCGAGATCGTCCCGGTGATCGACGACAAGGGCAATATCTACGCGGAGGACGACGGCGTGCGTCCGGATGCCAGCCTGGCCGGCATGGCCAAGCTGAAGCCATTCTTCGACAAGAAGTACGGCAACATCACCGCCGCCAACAGCTCGCAGATCACCGATGGCGCGGCGATGCTGATCCTGGCTTCGGAAGATGCGGTCCGGAAATGGAAGCTGAAGCCGCTCGGGCGCATCGTCGACAGCGCATGGGCCGGCCTCGATCCGGCGCAGATGGGCCTCGGTCCGGTGCATGCCGCGACGCCGATCCTGCAACGCCACGGCCTCGGTCTCAACGATCTCGATGCCTGGGAAATCAACGAGGCCTTCGCCGCGCAGGTCCTGGGCTGCCTCGCGGCCTGGAAGTCGGACGACTACTGCCGCGGGCAGCTCGGCCTGGCGGGCGCCCTCGGCGCGCTCGATGAAGACAAACTGAACGTCGATGGCGGCGCCGTGGCGATCGGCCACCCGGTCGGCGCCTCGGGCGCCCGCATCGTTCTCCATCTGCTGCATGTCCTGCGCGAGAAGCAGGCGAAGCGTGGCATCGCATCCATCTGCATCGGCGGCGGCCTCGGCGGGGCGATGCTGGTCGAAGCCGGAGCATGATCAATGTCTGATCTCAACTTGCAACACTGGCATCTTGACGTCGACGCCGAAGGCATCACCTGGGCCACCCTTGACAAGGCCGGTGAATCGGCCAATTCGCTGTCGCGGGCGGTCATGGACGAACTCGGCGTGGTGCTCGACGAACTCGACCGCCAGCCGCCGAAGGCGCTGATCTTCCGTTCCGGAAAGGGCGCGGGTTTTATCGCCGGCGCCGACATCCAGGAATTCACCCAGCTCGACAGCGCCGAAAAGGGGCGCGAACTGGTCGAGCGCGGCTGGAACCTGTTCAATCGCCTGGCTGCCGTGCGCTACCCGACGCTGGCGCTGGTTCGCGGTCACTGCCTCGGTGGCGGCCTTGAACTGGCGCTGGCGTGCCGTTATCTGCTGGCGGTCGACGAGCCGGGGACGAAGATGGGTCTGCCGGAAGTCATGCTCGGCATCGTGCCCGGATGGGGCGGCATGCTCCGCTTGCCCGAGCGGGTCGGCCCGGCGGCCGCGATGGACATGATGCTGACCGGCAAGACGATCGACGCCAAACGGGCGAAACGCATGGGACTGGCCGACGACGCGGTGCCGCCGCGCGTCATGGAGCGCGCCGCGCGAATGATGGTGCTGTCGAACGCGCCGCGTCATCAACTGCCCGCGATGCAGAGGCTGCTCAACGGCCCGCTCAAGAGCGTCGTTGCCAACGGCGCCCGCAAGCAGGTCGCCAAGCGCGCGCGGCAGCAGCATTACCCGGCGCCTTACGCCATCATCGACCTCTGGGCGAAGTACAACGGCAACGCGCTGGCCGACCCGGCGCTGGTCGACCGCATCATCGGTTCGCCGACGGCGCGTAACCTGGTGCGCGTGTTCTTCCTGCAGGAGCGCCTCAAGAGCTTCGGCAAGGACTCGGCTTTCAAGGCGAAACGCGTCCATGTCGTCGGCGCCGGCGTCATGGGTGGCGACATTGCCGCCTGGTGCGCGCTGCGCGGCATGACGGTGACGCTGCAGGACCAGAATCTGGACCGGATTGCTCCGGCGCTCAAGCGTGCCCGCGAGAATTTCGCGCGGCGCATCAAGGACAAGCTGCAACTGCGGGCGATCATGGATCGCCTGATTCCCGATCCCGACGGCGCCGGCGCGGCCCATGCCGATGTCGTTATCGAGGCCATTTTCGAGAACGTCGACGCCAAGCACGCCCTGCTCGGGAAACTCGATGCGGTGATCCGCCCGGATGCCGTGCTCGCCACCAACACCTCGAGTCTCAAGCTCGAGGACCTGCGCACGGTGCTGCAGCGGCCGGAGCGCCTGGTCGGCATCCACTTCTTCAATCCGGTGGCGATGATGCCGCTGGTCGAGGTGGTGGCCGCCGACGGCGCCGACGCCGCCATGGTGCAGGCCGCCTGCGCCTTCGTCCGGCAGATCGACAAGCTGCCGCTGCCGGTGAAAAGCGAACCGGGCTTCCTGGTCAATGCCGTCCTCGCCCCCTACATGCTGGAGGCGATGCGCGCGGTCGACGAGGGAATTGGCCCGGAAACCGTCGACGAGGCGATGCTGGCCTTCGGCATGCCGATGGGTCCGGTCGAACTGGCCGACACCGTCGGTCTCGACATCGCCGTCGCCGCCGGCAAACAACTGGCGGGCGGGGCGGAAGCGCCGCGCTGCCTGCTGGCCCGCGTCGACCAGGGGCAACTCGGCAAGAAGACCGGCCAGGGCTTCTATGCCTGGACCGCCGGCAAGGCGCAGAAGGGCGCGGCCGGAATGCCGCCGCCGCAGCTTGCCGTCCGCCTGGTCAAGCCGCTGATCGACCGTGTCGAGCACCTGGTCGCCAGCGGCGTCGTCGCCGATGCCGACCTCGCCGATGCCGGCGTGATCTTCGGGACCGGCTTTGCCCCCTTTACCGGCGGGCCGCTCAATTATCGCAAGACGCAAGCGCAGTAGTCTGTTGCCGGCGGGCAACACTTTGCGCCATCGAATCGCGGCGTAGGCGGTTCATGTTGGTTCGGGATCGACGTTTGATGTCTAATTGGCCTGTTGCGTAAGCGCAAATAAAATCAACTTTTTCGAGTGGAGAGATCAATGCCCAAGAACTTCGCCCCGCGCCTGATTCCGGCGCTCCTCGCCGTCGCTTTTTCGGGCGCAGCCAGCGCTTCCGGCTTTCAACTGATGCAGGAACAGGGCGCCACAGGCATCGGCAACGCCGGTGCCGGTTCCGCCGCAGCGGCCGAGAACGCCAGCACCATCTACTATAACCCGGCCGGCATGACCCAGTTGCAGGCGCGAGAGTTCTCGCTGGGCGGGACGTTGGTGAAGACCAATTTCGAATTCTCCAACAGCGGCTCCGTGGTTCCTGGAGTTCTGGGCGCCGCCGGTGACGGCGGCAATGCGGGCGGCTGGGCCTTGGTTCCCAACGCCTATCTGTCCTGGCAGGTGGCGCCGGACTGGTATGTCGGTCTCGGCATTGGCGCACCGTTCGGCTTGAAGACCGAATACGACAAGCCGTGGAAGGGTTCCGCGCAGTCGGACAGCTTCGACATCAAGACAATCAACATCAACCCGACCGTCGCCTGGCGGGCCAACGAGTGGCTTTCGCTGGGTGCCGGCGTTAGCTGGCAAAAGGTTGATGCGGAATACAAGCGTGCAGCAGCCGCGCTCCCGAGCAGCGCCGGCAATCCCGCGCTTGGCATTCCAGCAGTGAGCAGCGCAGGCTATGCCGGCTCGACCGTCACCCTGAAACTGGATGATGACGCATGGGGCTGGAATGTCGGAGCCTTGTTCACCATTGCGCCGGCAACCAAGATCGGCGTTTCGTATCGTTCGACCATCAAATACAAGACGAGCGGTGATATCACGATCTATGGCGACGGCACGCCTGCTGCCAACGCCACGGCCGCGGGCTTGACTGCTTCGGGACGCGCGTCAAATGCCGCGGCCAGCATCAAGATGCCCGATACCTTCATCCTGAGCGCGACGCACAAGTTGAACGAGCAGTGGGAACTGCTGGCGGACATCTCCTGGACAGGCTGGAGTTCCATTCCCAAGGTCGACATCATCCGTACGTCGGGGCCTCTGACCGGCAGCACTGCCCAGACGCTCGATACGGCTTTCGACGATGCCTGGCGCTTCGCCATCGGCGCCAACTACAAGATCGACGACGCCTGGAAGCTCAGGATGGGTCTGGCCTACGATCAGACGCCGGTGCCGAGTGCCCAACATCGTCTAACCTCGTTGCCGGATAACAACCGGACCTGGTTTGCCGTTGGTGGGCAGTGGAAGCCCAACAAGACCAGCGCGCTCGACCTTGGTCTGGCCTACCTCTACCTCAAGGATCCCGAGATCGACAACAATCAGTTGGCTGCTGGCCGCGGCTATATCAAGGGTAACTACAACGACAGCACCTGGCTTTTCGGCGCCCAGTACTCGATGGGGTTCTGATCGATCGCCCGTCCTTCAATCGTTTCGTTCAAGCCCCGGCCAGTCCGGGGCTTTTTTTCGAGTGTTTTCACTAGCAAATGCCTTGACCCTGGCTGCCGCTGCATTATAATTCAAACGTTCGTTTAACGCGGACAAGCAGGGCTTGAACGGAACAAGAAACACCTTAAGGAGAACCGCTTGAACAAGCTGATCGTGAAGAAAGCCGCCGTCCTCGGCGCCGGCGTGATGGGGGCGCAGATCGCCGCGCATCTCGCCAATGCCAACGTGCCGGTCGTGCTGTTCGACCTTCCGGCCAAGGAAGGCGACAAGAACGGCATCGTGCACCGGGCCCTCGAAGGCCTGAAGAGACTGGAGCCGGGACCGCTGGCCAACAAAGGCAGGTTGAAGCATATCGACGCCGCCAACTACGAGGAGCACCTGCCGCTGCTCGCCGAATGCGACCTCGTGATCGAGGCCATCGCCGAGCGCATGGACTGGAAGAACGACCTCTACGCCAGGATCGCGCCACACCTCGGCGCCAACACGGTCATCGCCTCGAACACCTCCGGCCTGTCGATCAATTCGCTGGCCGACGGTCTGCCCGAGGCGGTGCGCCCGCGCTTCTGCGGCATCCACTTCTTCAATCCGCCGCGCTACATGCACCTGGTCGAGATCATCGCCACGCGCGGCTCCGACGCCGCGACCCTCGACGCGCTGGAAACTTGGCTGACGTCGCGTCTCGGCAAGGGCGTGATCCGCGCCCTCGATACCCCGAACTTCGTCGCCAACCGCATCGGCGTCTTTTCGATCCTCGCGGTCATGCACCACACCGCTGCCTTCGGCCTCGGCTTCGACGAAGTCGACGCGCTGACCGGCCCGCGCATCGGGCGCCCGAAGAGCGCCACCTACCGCACCGCCGACGTCGTCGGCCTCGACACGCTGGCGCACGTCGTCAAGACGATGCAGGACACGCTGCCCGGCGATCCCTGGCATGCCCATTTCAAGACTCCCGACTGGCTGTCGGCGCTGATCGCCAAGGGCGCGCTCGGCCAGAAGACCCGCTGCGGCATCTTCCGCAAGCAGGGCCGCGACATCCAGGTGCTCGATGTCGGCATGCAGGATTACCGCAACTCGGCCGGCGCCATCGCCGATGAAGTCGGCGAAATCCTCAAGATCAGGAATCCCGCCGAAAAGTTCGCCGCGCTGCGCGCCTCGGCGCATCCGCAGGGCCAGTTCCTGTGGGCCATCTTCCGCGACATCTTCCACTACGCCGCGGTCCATCTCGAAAACGTGGCCGACAATGCCCGTGATCTCGACCTCGCCATGCGCTGGGGCTTCGGCTGGGCGCAAGGCCCGTTCGAGACCTGGCAGGCCGCCGGCTGGGCTGATACCGCCCAGGCAATCGCCGCCGACATCGCCGCCGGCAAGGCGATGAGCGCTGCCCCGCTGCCCGGCTGGGCGCTGGAAGCCGGTCGGGCCGGCGTGCATACGCCGCAGGGTTCGTATTCCGCGAGCCGCAATGCCTACGTCGCGCGTTCGGCGCTGCCGGTCTACCAGCGCCAGATCTTCCCCGAACGCGTGCTCGGCGAAGGCGCCGCGAACCCGGAAAAGTCCGGCGAGACGCTGTACGAGAACGATGGCGTCCGGCTGTGGAGGCTTGCTGCGGTCGACGCGGGAATCGGCATCATTTCCTTCAAGTCCAAGATGCACAGCGTCGGCAACGAGGTCATGGACGGCCTGATCGCCGCCGTGCGCCAGGCCGAGCAGACGCTCGATGGCGTGGTGATCTGGCACGAGGAGCCGTTTGCTGTCGGCGCCAACCTGCAACAGGTCGGCGAGGCCTGCGCGGGTGGCCACTTCGATCTGCTCGAGCGGACCGTCGAAAAGTTCCAGCGCGCCTCGCAGATCCTCAAGTACGCGCAGGTGCCGACGGTGGCCGCGGTGCAGGGTATGGCCTTGGGCGGCGGTTGCGAATTCGTCATGCACTCCGCCAAGCGCGTGCTGGCTCTGGAAAGTTATGTCGGGTTGGTCGAGGCCGGTGTTGGCCTGATCCCGGCCGGCGGCGGCTGCAAGGAATTCGCCGTGCGTGCCGCGGACTGGGCCGCCCAGTCCGCGACGCCGGGCGAACTCTTCGATTTCCTGCAGCCGGTGTTCCAGAACATCGCCATGGCCAAGGTAGCCAAGAGCGCGCTCGAGGCGATCGACATGGGCTTCGCCCGGTCTTCCGATACGATCCTCTTCAATGCCCATGAACTGCTGTTCGTGGCGATCCGCGAAGCGCGGGCGATGGCCGACGCCGGCTATGCCCCGCCGCTGATGCCGCGCGCCATTCCGGTGGCCGGCCGCAACGGCATCGCGACGCTGGAGATGATGCTGGTCAACATGAAGGAAGGCGGCATGATCTCCGCTCACGATTACCGGGTGGCCAAGGCTGCCGCGACCGCCCTGTGCGGTGGCGACATCGAAACCGGCGCACTGGTCGATGAGGAATGGCTGATCACTGTCGAGCGCCAGCTCTTCGTCGAACTCCTCAAGACCCCGGAAACCCAGGCGCGCATCAAGCACATGCTGGAAACCGGCAAGCCGCTCCGCAACTGATTCAGGCCAAGGAACCAATCATGACCAAACAAATTCAGGACGCCTACATCGTAGCCGCCACCCGTCTGCCCGTGGCCAAGCGCAACGGCATGTTCAGGTACGTGCGGCCGGACGACATGTTGGCCGCCGTCATCAAGTCGGTCGTCGCCCAGGTGCCGGGAATCGATCCGGCGCGCATCGGCGACGTCATCGTCGGTTGCGCCATGCCGGAAGCCGAGCAGGGCATGAACGTCGCCCGCATCGGCCTGTTGCTGGCCGGTCTGCCGATCACGGTGCCCGGCATCACGATCAACCGCTTCTGCTCCTCCGGGGTGCAGGCGGTCGCCGATGCCGCCAACCAGATCCGCCTCGGCCTGGCCGACGTGATGATCGCCGCCGGCACCGAGTCGATGACCGTGATGCCGCAGATGATGGGCAACAAGATGTCGATGAACCCGGCCATTTTCGCCAAGGAGGAAAACATCGCCATTGCCTATGGCATGGGTTTGACCGCCGAAAGGGTGGCCAACCAGTGGAAGATCGGCCGCGAGGCCCAGGACGCCTTTGCCCTGGCCTCGAACCAGAAGGCCTGCGCGGCGATCGCCGCCGGTCACTTCAAGGCCGAGACGACGCCTTACCCCGTCCGCGAGAACCTGCCCGACCTCAAGAGCGGCCAGGTCAGGGTGCGCGAGCGCATCGTCGAGCACGACGAAGGCCCGCGCGCCGACGCCTCGCTGGAAAAGCTGGGCAAGCTGCGCCCCGTCTTCCATGCGCGCGGCTCGGTGACTGCCGGCAACTCGTCGCAGATGTCCGACGGCGCCGCCGCCGTGATGCTGGTCTCGGAAAAGGTGCTCAAGGAACACAACCTGACCCCGCTCGCCCGCTTCGCCGGCTACGCGGTGGGAGGCGTGGCGCCGGAGATCATGGGCATCGGCCCGATCGCGGCGATTCCCAAGGTGCTGGAGCAGGTCGGCATCAGGCAGGACGATCTCGACTGGATCGAGCTCAACGAAGCCTTCGCCGCGCAATCGCTGGCGGTGATCAACGAGCTGGGCATCAATCCCGAGAAGGTCAACCCGCTGGGTGGCGCCATCGCCCTCGGCCACCCGCTGGGCGCCACCGGCGCCATCCGCATCGCCACGGTCGCGCATGGTCTCAAGCGCACCGGCGGCAAGTACGGGATGGTGACGATGTGCATCGGCACCGGCATGGGCGCGGCGGGGATCATCGAGGCGCTCTGAGCAGTGAGGTCCGCCGGGCTTGCGCCAATGCCGCCAGGCGGGCGGACGCAAATGACGGGGATGGGGGACAACCTCCATCCCGTTTTTCGTGGCGCCAGCCTCCGGAACAGGATCGGTGCCTGGCAGGTCCAGTTGAAAGCCTGCCGCGGGTCGGAGCATACTGTGCCTGAGCGGAGCGGCCATGTCGCCGACAGGAACCGGTTCCGCAGCGAATCGATGACAGGAGAGACAAAGTGATTTCACGTTCCATGCAAGCCGCGGCACTGGTCGCGACGCTGCTTGCCGTTCCCGCCGCTCGAGCGGTGGAAGTCGCCGGCGTCAAGGTGGACGACCAGGTCAAGGTCGGCGCCAATGAACTGGTGCTCAACGGCGCCGGGGTGCGCACCAAGGTTTTCGTCAAGGTCTATGTCGGCGCGCTCTACGTGTCCCAGAAGGCGAATACCCCGGCGGCATTGCTCGAAGCCACGTCACCACGGCGCATGACCATGCGCATGCTGCGCGACGTCGACGCCGATACCTTGTACGGGGCCTTGCGCGATGGTCTCAAGGATAACAACAGCGAAGCCGAACTGACCGCTCTGAAGGCGTCGACCGAGCAGTTCGCCGAGATCATGAAGAAGGTCGGCAGCGCCAAGGTTGGCGACACGGTGGCTGTCGATTTCACCGCCGACGGAGTCAGTGTAAGCTTCAACGGCGAGCCGCGCGGCAAGGTGGCGGGCGCTGCGTTTGCAAAGGCGCTGCTCAAGGTCTGGCTGGGGGACAACCCGGTGGACAACTCGCTGAAGAAGGCGTTGCTCGGCGGCTGAACGGAAAATCAAAGGAGGAACAAAATATGGAAAAGATCTGGATCAAGACGTACCCGCCCGGCATTCCCGCCGAAATCAGCATCGATCATGTGGCGTCGCTGGTGACCCTGTTCGAGGAGGCCTGCGCCAAGTATGCCGATCAGGTGGCCTACATCAGCATGGATCGCGAGATGACCTACGGCGAACTCGACCGCCTGTCGCGCGATTTTGCGGGGTGGCTGCAGTCGCTCGGTTTCGTCAAGGGCGATCGCGTGGCGCTGATGATGCCCAACCTGCTGCAATATCCGGTGGCGCTGTTCGGCACCCTGCGCGCCGGTTGTGTCGTCGTCAATGTCAATCCGCTGTACACGCCGCGCGAACTCGAGCATCAGTTGAGGGATTCCGGCGCCAAGGCGATCGTCATTGTCGAGAACTTCGCCCATACGCTGGAGCAGGTCATCGCCAAGACCGGGGTCAAGCACGTCATCGTCACGCCGATGGGTGACCTGCTCGGCATGATCAAGGGCGCCCTGGTCAATTTCGTCGTCCGCCACGTCAAGAAGATGGTGCCGGCCTGGTCGCTGCCGGGATCGATCAACATCAACGCGGCGCTCGCCGCCGGGCGTCGCCACGGGACGGAGCCGGTCAAGCTGAGTCACGGCGATCTCGCCTTCCTGCAATACACCGGCGGCACCACAGGAGTTTCCAAGGGAGCGATGCTGACCCATGGCAACATCGCCGCCAACGTCATCCAGGCCCATGCCTGGATCAAGCCGGTGGTCGAGGACGGCAAGGAATTCATCGTCACCCCGTTGCCCCTCTACCATATCTTCGCGCTGACGGCGAACTGCCTGACCTTCCTGATGATCGGCGCGCGCAACCTGCTGATCGCCAATCCGCGCGACATGGCCGGGTTCGTCAAGGAATGGGCGAAGTATCCGATCTCGGTGGCGACCGGGGTCAATACCCTGTTCAACGGCCTGCTCAACCATCCGGATTTCGCCGCCCTCGACTTTTCGACCATGAAGCTCTCGCTGGGCGGCGGCACCGCGGTTCAGGCGCCGGTCGCCGAGCGCTGGCAGAAGGTCACCAAGTCGCCGCTGCTGCAGGCCTATGGCCTGACCGAAACGTCTCCGGCGGCGACGATCAACCCGCTCGACCTCAAGGAGTTCAACGGCTCGATCGGTCTGCCGATTTCCTCGACCGAGTTGTCGATCCGCGATGATGCCGGCAAGGAACTGGCTGTCGGCGAGATCGGCGAAATCTGCATCCGCGGCCCGCAGGTCATGAAGGGTTACTGGCAGCGTCCCGAGGAAACCGCCAACGTCATGCATGCGGATGGCTTCCTGCGCACCGGCGACATGGGCTACGTCGATCCGCTGGGCTTCTTCTTCATCGTCGACCGCAAGAAGGACATGATTCTGGTCTCGGGCTTCAATGTCTATCCGAACGAGATCGAGGAAGTGGTCGCCATGCACGAAGGTGTCGGCGATGTGGCGGCGATCGGCGTGCCCGACGACAACTCCGGTGAAGCGGTCAAGATCTTCGTCGTGCGCAAGGATCCGAACCTGAGCGCCGACGAGGTCATTGCCCACTGCCGCAAGCACCTGACCGGCTACAAGGTGCCGAAGCAGGTCGAGTTCC
>ERZ724513.1726-NODE-1726-length-11030-cov-4.981230_pt1 | contig 11030 bp, 6 predicted proteins | sample MGYA00376046_ERZ724513 | MGnify/ENA primary metagenome ERZ724513 (study PRJEB28724, sample SAMN07190883) | activated sludge metagenome | isolation source: activated sludge of sewage treatment plant in Hong Hong | place: Hong Kong | collected 2016-03-17 ... | reverse complement strand
GCGAGTTCGTCGTACGACGTGCGGCTCCAGCCGTGGTGATGGATGGCCGGCCCGACTACGACCGATGCATCGGTGACCCTGCCGGTCACCACGATGTCGGCACCGGAGTCGAGGGCTCGGGCGATCCCGAAGCCACCCAGATAGGCATTGGCGGTTAGGGCCTTGGGGAAGCCGAGCTCAGCTGCCTTGGCCAAGACGTCATCGCCATCGACATAGGCAATCTTGGGGGCCAGCCCAAGCTCGTCGGCGACGGCTTGGAGACGCTCGGCGAGGCCGGCCGGGTTGAGGCCGCCAGCATTGCTGACGATCTTGACGCCCTTGTCGAGGGCGGTGCCCATCGAGCCTTCCATCTGCCTCAAGAAGGTCTTGGCATAGCCGAGCGCGGGGTCTTTCATCCGATCTTTGCCCAGGATCAGCATGGTCAACTCGGCGAGATAGTCACCGGTCAGATAGTCGAGCCTGCCGCCCTCGAGCATTTCAGCCATGGCACTGATCCGGTCGCCATAAAAGCCACTGCAGTTGCCAATGATCACGGGCGGCTTGGCCTCCGATGTCGTCTGCTCACTCATCAACGGCCCCTTCCTGTTGTCTATTTGCTCCCGGTTGACGACCCGCGCCGGGCGGGCCAGCGAATGCTTGGGCGATCTCCAGCCACTTCTCGGCGTCGGCACCGATCGCGACCAGATCCGTGTCGGCGCGGTGGACTCTTTGGGTCACCAGCATCGCGAAGTCTTGTGCCGGCCCACTCACCCGCTGCGCCGCGTTTGTTGGACCCCATGTCCAGCTCTGACCGCTGGGCGAGGTGAGTACGACGTGGAAGTCTTCGTCAGGCGTCGCGAGCTCGCGGGAGACGAATGAATAGTCGCGGGTGCGCACCCCGAGATGGCACACATGCTTGATCCGATCAGTGGGCTCAAGCACAACCCCTAGAGCATCGGCAATATCGAGGCCATGTGCCCAGGTCTCCATGAAGCGAGCAGTGGCCATCGAGGTGGGGCTCATCGGTGGCCCAAACCAGGGCAGTTTTTCGCCCTCGGGCACCTCCCGGAGTACTTGCGCCAAGATCGGCCGGGCCGCCCGCCATCTCTCTAGCAAGAGCACCGAGTCGAGGGCAGCGACTTTGAATGCCATCGCATCAACGAAACCTTCGGGGTCGGCGATGGCCTCAAGCACCACGGCATCCCAGGCGGCCTTGTCAACGGCCGCTTTGACTGCGACCTCATCGGTCCAGGTGAGATGGGCAATCGTGGTCGCGATATCCCAGCCGACCGCTGGGGTCGCACGCCGCCAATCGGCTGCTCCCAGATCGATCAATAGCCCTTCAAGCTGATCGCCCTCTGCTTCCAGGTCGGCCAGGACCCCTTCAAGGATTGCGTTCACTTCTTCTCCTCCACTCGCCCAAGCTGGGCATCCAAGGTGGCGGCCCAAGCATCAAGCACCTTCTTGCGTCGGGCGCCGTCATCGGTCAACTGGTTGGCCAGCCCCAGGCCTCGGATGAGGTCAAGAGTGGCCTGCACCAGCTCACGTGAGCCATTGCTCAAATCGTCAATGCCCAAGGCCTTGATCGCGATCCGGTGTGCCCCACGGCCGATCTGCGCTTCGAGCTCGGCCACCGGGCCGAGTAACTCCGGGTCGGTTCGTGCCGCCACCCAGAGCTCAAGGGCAGCGGTGAACACATCTCCGGTGTAGTGCTCGGCAAACATCTCCAAGAGAGCTCGAGTACGCCGCTTGCCGCGTGGCAAGTTGGCCGCCGCCTGCTCCAGCTCGGCCGCACGACGCTCGGACAGGTGGACCACACTCGCCAAGACGAGCGCATTCTTGGTCGGGAAGTGATGTAGCTGAGCGCCTCGACTCACTCCGGCCCGTTGGGAGACCAAGGTGGTCGAGGTGCCAGACCAGCCATGGGAGATCAGACACTCGATCGTGGCATCGAGAAGACGTTCGCGCATGGCGCGGCTGCGTTCTTCTTGGGTGATGCGCCCTGCTTGGGTGATGCGCACTGCGGCCGGCACCGGGTCAGCATGACCGACCAACAACAAACAGTCAAGACTGCTTGTTTGTTTTCTTCTCGGGCGAGTCTCCCGTTGGCCAGTTGGGTAGATTGCTCCGTGTGACGATCCTTGATGATGCTCGCGAAGGCATGGACCCCAACATTCGCCCCCAAGACGACCTCTTTGGCCATGTCAACGGCACTTGGCTCAAGACTTGCGAAATCCCCAGCGACCGCTCCAGCTGGGGCCCCTTCGTGACCTTGGCCGATGAGGCCGAAAAGCAGGTCAAAGAGATCATCGAGGCCTGCGCCTCGGGCGAGATCACCGGTGAAGACGCGGTCAAGATCGGCGATCTCTTCGCCAGCTTTATGGATGAAGATCGAGTCAATGCGCTAGGCGCAGAGCCGATCCGGCCTCGACTCGAGCAGATCCGGGCGCTGACCAGCAAGGCCGACTTGGGCGCCTTCCTCGGCGCGTTTGAGCGTGACGGTGGCGGCGGCATCTTCGGCTCCTATGTAGACACCGACGACCGCAACTCCGACCGCTATCTAGTCAATGTCTTGCAGGGCGGCATCGGCCTGCCCGATGAGTCCTACTATCGCGAAGAGAAATTCGCCGAGATCCGGGGCAAATATCTTGCCTATCTGGAGACGATGTTCGCCCTCGCCGAAGTCGACGATCCCATCGGCCAAGCCAAGCGCGTGTTCGATCTAGAAACCCGCCTGGCGGCTGGCCACTGGGAGCGAGCCGAGACCCGCGACGTGATCAAGACCTACAACCTGCATTCCTTTGCGGAGTTGAAGTCATTAGTGCCGTCTTTCAATTTCGACGACTATGTCGCAGCGATCGGCGGCAATGACCAGACTCTGGCCGAGGTCATCGTGCGGCAACCGTCATATCTGACGCACCTGCACGGCGTACTCGAAGATTCAGACCTGGCCGACTGGCAGGCCTTCTTGACCATCCGCACGATCCGGAGCGCGGCGGCATATTTGGCCGACCCCTTCGTCGAGGCGAACTTCGACTTCTACGGCCGCACCTTGGCCGGTACGCCGCAGATGCGGGCTCGTTGGAAGCGCGGCGTGGGCTTCGTGCAGGGCGCGATCGGCGAGGCCGTGGGCAAGGAATATGTCACGCGCCATTTCCCGCCCAGATCAAAGGCGATGATGGACGAGCTCGTCGCCAATCTGCTGCAGGCCTATCGGGTCTCGATCGAGGCGCTGGAGTGGATGGGCGAGGAGACCAAGCAGCGGGCCTATGACAAGCTCGACACCTTCCGTCCCAAGATCGGCTATCCCGACAAATTTCGCGACTACTCCAAGCTGAGCGTCGACAAGGGCGACCTGGTCGGCAATGTCTGGGCCACCACAGCCTTCGAGACTGACCGCGAGCTGGCCAAGATCGGCGCTCCGGTCGACCGCGACGAGTGGTTCATGTTGCCGCAGACAGTCAACGCCTATTACAACCCCGGCACCAATGAGATCTGTTTCCCTGCTGGCATCTTGCAAAGGCCCTTCTTCGACCCCGACGCCGATCCTGCGGAGAACTACGGCGGCATCGGGGCGGTGATTGGCCACGAGATCGGGCACGGCTTCGACGACCAAGGCGCACAATACGACGGCGCCGGCAATCTCAACGACTGGTGGACTGCGGCTGACAAAGCAGCCTTCGAGGTGAAGAGCAAGGCCCTGATCGACCAGTACGACGGATTCGAGCCGCGCAATCTGCCCGGCGAAAAAGTCAACGGTGCGCTGACTGTCGGTGAAAATATCGGCGACCTAGGGGGCCTCACCATTGCCTACCAGGCCTACGAGATCTCCTTGGGTGACCAACCGGTGCCGACGCGTGACGGACTCTCGGGTCATCAGCGACTCTTCATGAACTGGGCCTATGCCTGGCGCACCAAGGTACGCGATGAGTTGGCCCAGCAATATCTGGCGACCGATCCACATAGCCCGGCCGAGTTCAGGGCCAATATCGTGCGCAATCTGGACGAATTCCACGAAGCCTTTGCCACCGCCCCTGGTGATGGACTGTGGCTTGAGCGCGAGGATCGCGTCCGGATCTGGTGAACGAAGGCGATCGCCAACCCCAGCCGCGTCTGAGCAGGACTGGCCAGGCGTGGGCTGTTGGCTTGGCCCTGGCAATGCTGGCCGCTGGCGCAGGCCTGCTCTTCTGGCCGAGGCCTTCACCCACAAATGAGTGCGCAAACTCATTGGTGGTTCGTGACCAACTTCGCAGCCCCTTCCAGCCAGGTCCGCCGTTCACTGATCCAAAGGTGGGCCGCCTTGCCGAGGCCCTAAACGCATTCGGGACACCGATTGCTGGCGTCGGCTATGACTACGATCGTTGGCTCAACCTGGTCGCCCTGCAACACGATCTGGTCGCATGGACCAAACGCAACTCGACCTGGACCCTGCTCGACGGCACCGATCTCCAACCCCGCTGGGGTGCCCGAGCCCCCAAAGCTGGCATGACCTGGGATGCCTCAACCAATCGATTCTTCGAAGTGGGCCTTGGCAAACACACTCGCGTGGTGGCCCGGCAAATGACCAATGGCAAAGCCATTTGGTGTACGCCGATCAGCGGCCGCGCCAAGTCGATCCAGGTCGCCACTGCGGTCACCCCAGACAACGGATTGGTGATTGCTGCACCAAGCGAGGGGGGCTATCAAATCCGGCGCCTTTCGGGGCGAGATGGGAAGAGCCTGTGGCGGGTGCCAGCCCCCGACGCGCTCCCCAGGCTCACCTCGCTCAGCGATGACCTCCTGCTTGCCGGAGGGATGAGTTTTGGTGAGGCCTTTGATGCAGGCAACCAGGCTCAGGCGGCCCATCCCTCGGTGCGCGCAATCAAGCTTGCTGATGGCGCAACTGCTTGGCAGTGGCCTTCGCCGCACCCAGGAACCTTGACGGTCGTGGGCGACACCGCAATCTTGGCCAGCATCAATCCAAAGCAGATCCGCTATTACCGTCTCGACGCGCAAGGCAACGCCAAGATGTTGTTTGCCCTGCCCAGCCAAGATGTGCAGGCGACGGTGCGGTCCGGCGTACTCATCACGCGTGAACACCTACCCGTTGAACACCTGGTCGGCCGAGACGCACTCAGTGGCAAGCTCCTGTGGCAGCGGCCGATCCCGCGTCAACCTCAGTATTTTCCCTATGGCTATGACCTTGCCGGGGCGCCGAGCATGGCTGGGGGGAAGCTGCTGCTGGGCACCACCGAAGCCTTGGTGGTGCTCGATATCTCGACCGGCCAAAGCAAACGCTTTGCCCTGCCCACAGATGGGATCAACACCACCTTTTGGCCCTATCAACTGGCTTTTACGGGAGATGGCCGACTAACTGGGGTCGTCACCAACACGGGGGCGGTTGTGGTCAAGGGCCACCCGGTTGGTTGACCCCAGTGCCGACACGGCTTGAGCATCGACATCAAACAGGGTCGGCAACTCGGCATCGTCGAGTCGCGGGATGCTGACTTGGCACTTGGTGCCGACACCTTCTTCAGACTCGATTGCGACCGTGCCCGAGTGTGCCCGCACGATGCCTTGCACGATCGGCATGCCCAGGCCGGTGCCCTGGATCTGACGACGAGTCGCTTCGGGAGCCCGATAGAAGGGCGTGAAGATCTGGCTGACCACTTCTGGAGACATGCCCATTCCGGTGTCTTCGATCGTGAAGTCGACCTGGTCACCAACGGCTGTCACGGCCACCTTCACCTGCCCTCCAGCGGGCGTGAACTTGATCGCGTTTCCTAACAAGTTGATCAACACGCGCTCGAAGTGGAATGGGTCCACCAGCACTGACACTCCAGCACTCGGCAAGTCCAAGGCCAGATTGACCTCACTTCGAGTGATCGCACTTTCAAGCGCGTGGACTGCTGCATTGACAAGGGCCACCGCATCCGTGGCAGCCAGCTTCATCTCCAACTCGCTGGACTCCACCCGAGAGAAGGTCAACAACTCCTCAATCAAAGTGATCATCCGCTCGGAGTTGGTACCTAGTCGTTCGATGTAGTCAGACAGCAGCACCCTCGGCGCATCGGCATCAAGGCCGTCTTGGAGCAACTCGGCATAGCCCACGATATTGGTCATCGGCGTACGCAACTCATGACTCGCGGTAGCCACAAAATTGCCCTTGAAGGTGTCAATCTCCTCCATCTGTCGGAAGGCCCGGCGCTCGTGGTCGAGTGCTGCCTGCAGGGCATTCTCGGCCTCCACGCGATGGGTCACGTCATGGGCTGCGAACAGATAGCCAGAGAAGACCTTGTCGGCCGCGTAAATCTTGGTCATCGTGATCGACAGGCTGCGTTTGGTGCCATCCTTGCGGGTCAGCCGCCAGTCGGTGGGCTCAAGATCGGCCTTGCTGGCAATGGCCTCCACAACGCTGCGCAGGTCGGGTCGACAACCTAGGTCTGCAGCCTTCGCTTCAACATCTGATTGGCAAAACAATCCACGAGGCGAGCGGCCGATCACCTCTTCGGCCCGATAGCCTAGTAGGGCCTCAGCACCGGAGTTGAACAGCCAGATCAGGCCACGCGGATCGACCGAAAAGATAGCGGTGGTGCTGGCTGCACGGAGTACGTCGCGCAGGGTGCTGCGCTCGGCGGCAGCATCCATGGAGTTCTTCAAGGTCAGGTTGACATAGAGGCTTACTGGCATCGTGGCCAAGATGCAGGCGTTGACAAACAAGCCCATGAAGGCCGCAGCCCAAGCAGAGTCGTAATAGCCGAGCCGCATGATGGTGTCCAAGGGCCCGACCGCCATCACAGACGTAATCGCCGAAGCCGTACTGATGCCGCTGCAAATGCCCATCATGGGCTTCATCGCAGCCCGGCCGCCACCCCAGACACACAAGGTCACCAGCCCATAGCTGATCTCGGGATACAGCCCCGGGATGTAGACGAGCAGGGCATAAATGGGGAGGACCGTATAGATCGCGGCTCGCTCCCAAATAGTGGCCAACGAGGTGACTTGATATGCCGACGACAGTGCCGAAGCAGCAGAGGTCATGGCGGCAAATGAGACCAGGAAGAAGGTGACTAAGCGGGGCGCGAGTTGGTCATAGTCCAGGACCCATAGCGCGGCGGCATAAGGGATCATGCTGACCCCGATGCCATAGAGCTGACCGACACACAAAGCGGTGATATCTGAATCACTCTTCAGACGAGGGGCAGGCCGAGTCTTGTCGCGCCAATAGACCGACAGACTCAGCACCGCCTGAGTGAAGGTGCTCAATGCCAATGCGGCGCTGAGGATCGGATTGAAACCACCCAACCACACGCTCAGGCCAGCAAGCAGCGAAAGTAGCGCAGCCACTGGAAGGCGACGCTTGTAACCCATCACCATCACACCGGCTTGAGCAACCCCACCGAAGACCCAGACCGAGTCTGCGGTGTCGAGGCGAGCAACTTCGGCGTACAGCCAAGCCCCAACCGTGGACAACAACACCAGGATGGCCATCAAGAGCATGCGCAGTGCCTTAGACATGTACCTCCTCTCGATGCTCGTCCCCGCAGCACAATGATTCCTGATCCACAGGCTGCATGTCGCGCTTTTGCTCGATATATACCTCCGGGCGAGCCCCGCGATCGACTCCTCAATGGTTAGAGTGCCCAAATGGACTCTGGGCAGCAAGCCTCCGGACAAACCAGCATGCTGGATCTCTCCGCCCAACTCCGCCAGCGTCTGGCCCGAGTGTGTGAGGGAGGCTCAACCGCCTCACGTGAGCGGCATCAGAGCCGAGGCAAATTGCTCGCCCGTGACCGCGTCGACCAACTGCTTGATCCCGGCAGCCCCTTCCTTGAGCTCAGCCCATTGGCTGCCTTCGGGATGTACGGCGAACCCGGCGACGACTACGCCGTACCCAGCGCCAGCATCATTACCGGCATCGGCAGAGTGCAGGGCCGACTCTGTGTGATCGCCGCCAACGACGCCACTGTCAAGGGCGGCACCTACTATCCGATCACCGTCAAGAAACACCTCCGCGCTCAAGAGGTCGCCCGCGCCAACCGCTTGCCGTGCATCTATCTCGTCGACTCTGGTGGCGCCTTCTTGCCAATGCAAGACGAGGTCTTCCCAGACAAGGAGCACTTCGGTCGGATCTTCTTCAACCAGGCCAATCTCTCTGCCGTTGGGATCCCGCAGATCGCTGCAGTGATGGGCTCGTGCACGGCCGGTGGCGCCTATGTGCCGGCGATGTCTGATGAGACCGTGATCGTAAGAGATCAAGGCACCATCTTCCTCGGAGGCCCGCCCCTGGTAAAGGCAGCCACCGGTGAAGACGTCACCGCCGAGGAGTTGGGTGGCGGGCTGGTGCACGCCAAGCAGTCAGGGGTGGCCGATCACTTGGCCAACGATGACGCACATGCACTGGCCATCGTCAGGTCGATCATCGACACCCTCCCCTTGCCCTCAGTCGACCCAATCCGCACTGAGCGCCCTGACCCGCCGATCGACCCCGAGGGCCTCTACGACGTCGTGCCAGTCGACACGCGCACGCCCTACGACGTACGCGAAGTGATCACTCGGATTGTCGATGGGGGCCGACTTCAGGAGTTCAAGAAGATGTACGGCGAAACTCTGGTCACCGGGTTTGCCGAGATCTGGGGGCACCGAGTCGGGATCGTCGCCAACAATGGGATCTTGTTTTCCGAATCCGCACGCAAGGGCGCGCACTTCATCGAGCTGTGCAATCAACGCAAGATCCCGTTGATCTTCTTGCAAAATATCTCCGGCTTCATGGTCGGCAAGGAATATGAGCACAATGGCATCGCCCGAGACGGAGCCAAACTCGTCACCGCAGTGGCCTGCTCGGTGGTGCCGAAGCTCACCGTCGTGATCGGCGGCTCCTTCGGGGCCGGCAATTACGGCATGTGCGGTCGCGCCTATGACCCGCGATTCATGTGGATGTGGCCCAATGCCCGCATCTCAGTCATGGGTGGCGAGCAGGCCGCCAGCGTGCTCGCCACGGTCAAGCGCGATGGCCTACAAGCCCGCGGTGAGACCTGGACCGCCGAGCAGGAAGAGGCCTTCAAAGACCCGATCCGGGCCGACTACGAGCGAGCCGGTTCGCCGTACTATGCGACGGCTCGGCTCTGGGATGACGGCGTGATCGACCCAATGGACACCCGCCGGGTCTTGGCGCTGGGCCTGGAGGCGGCCGCTCAAGCACCCATCCCAGACCCCAACTACGGCATCTTCAGGATGTGAAATGCAGACCCTGCTGATCGCCAATCGCGGCGAGATCGCGATCCGGATCGCCCGCACCGCCAACCGGATGGGCATCCGCACGGTCGGGGTGTACTCCGACGCCGACGCCGACGCACCTCACTTGCACGCGGTTGACCAAGCCGTACGGATCGGTCCGGCTCCGGCAGCCTCGTCGTATTTGAATATCGAGGCGATCATCAAGGCGGCAAAGGATAACGGAGCCGAGGCAATCCATCCGGGCTACGGCTTCATGAGCGAACGCGCGGAGTTCGTGCGCGCAGTCGAAGCTGCGGGCCTGGCCTTCGTCGGGCCAAGCGCCGAAGTGATGGACCAACTCGGCCGCAAGGATCACGCCAGGCTGGTGGCGCTGGCGGCCGGCGTGCCCGTCGTACCCGGTTTCACGGTCGACAATCCACCATTGCCAACCGACTACCCCGTGCTGGTCAAGGCTGCGGCTGGTGGTGGCGGCAAGGGCATTCGGATCGTCGAGGACCCCACAGATCTCGACGAAGCGATCGCCGCCGCCAAGCGAGAAGCAGCCAAGGCCTTCGGTGATGACACCATTTTGATCGAGACCTATGTGAGCAAAGGTCGACACATTGAGGTGCAGATCTTCGGCGACCACGAGGGCAAGGTCGTGCATCTCTTCGAGCGCGACTGCTCGGCTCAGCGTCGCCATCAAAAGGTGCTGGAGGAGGCCCCTGCACCCGACCTGCCCGACGACGTGCGCCAACGCCTGACCACTGCTGCAGTCGCGTTGGCCAGTGAGGTCGGCTATGTCGGCGCTGGCACCGTGGAGTTTTTGTATGACCCCGCGCGCGGGCCTGACGGCGTCTACTTCCTGGAGATGAACACCCGCCTCCAGGTGGAGCATCCGGTCACCGAAGAAGTGATCAGGGTCAATGGCTCACGTCTCGACTTGGTCGAGCTGCAATTGCAGATCGCGCGAGGCGAGCCGATCGACTTTGACCAACAAGTTGTCACGGTCATCGGCCACGCAATCGAGGCACGGGTCTACGCCGAAGACCCCTTCAATGGATTCTTGCCTCAGGCAGGCACCGCCACCGAAGTCTCGTGGCCCCACTCTGTGAGGGTCGATCACGCACTGGTGAGCAACCAGAAGATCAGTGCGTCATATGACCCGATGCTGGGCAAGGTGATCGCTGCTGGGGCAGATCGCGACGAGGCGATCGCAAGCTTGGTTGCCGCACTCGACCAAACCGTGATCTTCGGCCTCACCACCAATACTGGCTTCTTGCGAAGCCTGGCTGCGTCTTCAGCATTTGCCGAAGGCCAGGTCGACACCACCTGGCTCGATCAAAATGTGGAAACAATCCAGCCACCCGACACCAACGCCGCCGCCGAGCTCGCCGCGTCCGTCGTACTCCGTGGGGTCGATGCCGGAGCTTCAGGCGCATTCGCGATCAGTGATGGTTGGCGCTTGGGCGGCTCGAGTGCGTCGCCCAGAGTGGCGATGCTGGTGCAAGGCGAGCGGTGCTTGGTCGCCCCCCGAGAACACGACGGGCACGCCCATGTAGCCCGCGATCACATCGAAGTGGCCTACCACGGGCAGCGCTTTGTTTTTGTGACTGGCGCCGGCTTGGCAGACCTCGACGACAACGTTGGCGCCGACGGCGTCATCACCGCACCCATGCCAGGCACGATCTTGGCTATCGAGGTTGCGCCGGGAGACCATGTGGAGGCAGGAGCTCGCCTGGCAGTGTTGGAGGCAATGAAAATGGAGTTGGTATTGCGAGCTGATCTGAGCGGACGAGTGGAGTCGGTGCACGCAGCATTGGGGGCACAGGTGCCCATCGGCGCAGTGCTATTCG
>ERZ724513.1720-NODE-1720-length-11045-cov-4.789991_pt1 | contig 11045 bp, 9 predicted proteins | sample MGYA00376046_ERZ724513 | MGnify/ENA primary metagenome ERZ724513 (study PRJEB28724, sample SAMN07190883) | activated sludge metagenome | isolation source: activated sludge of sewage treatment plant in Hong Hong | place: Hong Kong | collected 2016-03-17 ... | reverse complement strand
ATTTAAAATAAAATTGGTTCTGCAATTGTAGCTGGTTGCAAATTGCCACATCCTGTCAAGTTTGGCATGTTGCACTTCTTTATATTCTTCATTGCCTTCGCTGTTTAATATGAATTCTTTTTGAATTTCCAAATCGGTGAAACCATAAAACAAGACAGCATCTGCTGCCAAACCATCCCTGCCTGCCCTACCAATTTCCTGGTAATAGCCTTCCAGATTTTTGGGCATGTTGTAATGGATTACAAGGCGTATGTTGCTCTTATCGATGCCCATGCCAAAGGCTATTGTTGCACAAATGACCGGAACTTCATCGCGCACAAAAGCTTCCTGTACTTTATTGCGCTCATCAGGCGACATTCCTGCATGGTAAAACTCGGCCCGTATGCCCTTATCTTGTAAGGATGCTGCCAACTTTTCACAAGTTTTGCGACTGGTACAATAGATGATGCAACTTTCACCTTTTCTTTTTTTGAGCATTGTCATGATCTGCTCCATCCTTTGTTGGTTGATGTGGGCAGAGATATGAATGTTTTTACGCTCAAAACTGCTGACGAATATTTTGGCTTCTTTTAGCCTGAGTTGTTTACAAATATCAGCCTGCGTTGCCGTATCCGCAGTTGCTGTCAAGGCAATGAAGGGGGTATCAGGGTAAAGCAATCTCACTTTTGAAACCTGGAGATAATCAGGCCTGAAATCATTGCCCCACATCGACACACAGTGAGCCTCATCGACAGCAAAAAAATCAATTTTCAACCTCGATAAAAAATTCAGAAATAAATCACTGCCCAAACGTTCTGGCGATACATACAGGATTTTAAGTTTGCCATCGATGGCGTCCCCTTCCATTTGTCGGATTTCTTCCTGCGACATATGGCTATTATATGCGGCCGCTGGTATGCCCAATGCTTTCAATGCCATTACCTGATCTTTCATGAGAGCAATGAGCGGTGAAATAACGATGGCCATATTTGGCAAATAAAGAGCGGGTATCTGGTAGCAGATAGATTTTCCACCCCCTGTAGGCATAATCACCAGACTATCTTTTTTGGCAAGCAGCCATTGAATAACCTCCTCCTGCATAGGACGGAAGCTGTCGTAGCCGAAATGGGTTTTTAGTAAGGCTTGGATTTCCACAAATATATTTCAGGTTGCAAAGGTAGTTGAATTTAGATAAAGGTGATGGTTCTGATATAGGAGAGGGGTTATCGGAGATGGGATATGCGTTAAACGACGGGCGTTGAGCGACATGCGACGGGCGATTGGCGACAAACGTTGGGCGACGGGCGACATGCGACAGGTCTCTTGCGACGGGCGACGGGTGTCATTTGATGGGCGATTGGCGACATGCGTTAGGCGATTGGCGACATGCGTTAGGTGATGGGCGACATGCTCTGGGTGACGGGCGATTGGCGACAAACGTTGGGCGACGGGAGACATGCGACAGGTCTCTTGCGACGGGCGACGGGTGTCATTTGATGGGCGATTGGCGACATGCGTTAAGCGACTGGCGCAAGGTGACTGGCGACATGCAACTTCTTACATGCAACACGCGACACACTACATACAACATGTGATGTGCCACATTGGAAATGCGCTTGATAGAAACACCTTATTTTTCACTCTTCCTCTACTCGATCCCTGAGCTTGTCGAAGGGAGCCTGTCGAAGGGAGCTTGTCGAAGGGAGCTCGCAAAAAAATCGGATCGACCCCAAAAGAGATCGACCCGACGGTTGACCTTAAAACGGTCTGACTTCCTGAACACCTTTCTGGCTGTCTCCGATTTTCATAAATTCGCTGACAACGATCTCGGTAATCTGGCGGGCCTGCCCGGCTTTGTCTTCGTAACTACGGTAGTTGAGCATGCCTGTCACGGCTACCTTACTGCCTTTTACGAGGGACTTGGCCATGAGTTCTGCATTCTTACCCCAGGCGATGATGTTGTGCCATTGGGTATTTTTCACCAGCTCACCTTTGTTGTTTTTGTAACTTTCGGTGGTTGCCAGCGAAAAAGTGGCCTTTTTGTTGCCTGAAGTAAATTCGGTTACTTCTACATCCTTTCCCAGGTTGCCAATCAGTTGTACTGCGTTCTTCAGTGTGTTCATAACGTAAAATTTTGTGAGTTAAAAAATGTGTTTCGACATCGATCGATATTGCAAATATGTTGAGGTATTAAAAAAAGAGGCGTTTTTTAAACGTTTAATTACGGTTAAATTTTATTTACTACTTAAATAATTAAAAAACAATATATAAAACATATTAAAATACGTAATATATAGACCTTTGATTTTTTTTCTCCGCTTTGCTTTCTTCATATTAAATTTGCATGTAATATTTGATACATGAAATTATATACCTTTTTCCTGACTTTTTTCTGCTTTTCAATTTTGAAGGCACAAACACTGGTTTACAATGCTGATGGCTTGCTGATCTCTGGAGAAGAAGTCAGGGTGAATAACAGACCTTCATCTAACACTAATCATCGCATGATGGGCTGCACACCTTTTTATGAAGGATGGGAATCCGGCAGTTTTACCCCTACCTGGACACAAGGCCCAGCACCCACCACATTTACGGTCCAAAATACCGGAGCTCCGGTTGGTCAATACTACCTCACAGCAGCTGGAGGGAATAACACCCATTTGCAAGGTCTTTCAACCATATTACCTTCTGTCCAACAACCTGACTACTTTTCGTGGAGAACCAAAAATGAAACGGCCGGCCAGGCTGGTGCATATGTGGTTATTGGCAATAGTAGTGTTACGGCTACCAATTGTATTGTTTTCTGTTACATCACCAATTCACAGGACCTCAGGTTTGTTGCTAATGGACCTGCCTTTAATTACCCAATTACTGTAGGTTCCTGGCATCTTGTGGAGTTGAAAAATGTAAACTATACCAGCTACACTTTTGATATTTACATCGACGGGGTTTTGCAATACACGAGCTTCCCTTTTAGAGGCAATATACCGGATATGGATCGTATTCACATATATAACTTTGGGACTACCTCTATAGGTGGATGGGATGATATTAGGGTATGTAATTCAATGGCAGCTGTAAATCAAATGAATGCGCAGACCTATGCCACCCTTCAAGACGCCATCGATGCAGCTACTCCGGGAGATACCATTCAGTTGCTTGAAGATAATAATGTTGCCACGCTCACCATAACCAATTCTGTCATACTTAAATCAGGGGGCTTCGCGCTGAACCTAACCGGTTTATTAGACATACCGGTAGGTAAAACTTTAACCTGGTGGAACAATACTATGAATTTTACAGGCAGTGGCAGTATCAGCAATAATGGTACACTCAACAACCGCGGCACCATACAGCTGCTTACCGGTGTAACCAATTCAGGTATTTATAAAGGTACGGGCATTTTGCTTGGTAATCTCATCAACCAGGGCAGTACGCAACCGGGCAACTAATTGGCATAAAGAAATAAACATAAGCCACATCATTTAGGGGCTGTTATTCGACTATCAGGCTTTCTGCTATTTTTTTATATATTAATAATATATTTAATACGTAGCTATTTATACTTTTGTTAAAAAGCGTTAATTTCTTAGATTCATCGCTAAAACTGGGGCCTTCATCGTAATTAAACCCCATTTTTCGGGGAACAAACGTATCTTTGCACGCAACTAAAAATATCAGCCGTGTTTTTACTCTATTTTTTAATACTGTCTTATATCCTCTTAAGCATTAGCCTTTATCTTTTATTTCCAAAAGCAAATGTGCAGGCTGTTAAAGGCTTAATTCCGGGGGTTAATTTTTATGAATGGAGTAAGTTAATCGGCAAAAAGCCCATTACCGCTCTTTGGTTGCTGTTCCCTATTGTCAATATCTTTACCTTCGTTGGCATGGCAGTGGATCTGGCAAGATCTTTTGGCAAAACTTCTTTTTTGGACAGTGCACTTTCTGTAATTTATGCTCCGGCAATGTTTTTCAAATTGTACACTGATAAATCAGCGGTTTACAGTGGTCCCGTCTTACAACAGGAAGCAGATTTTCACAGACAATTGGAAGAAGCCAAAAAATCAGGTGATACTTACAAGTTTAATAACCTGCTGAAACAAAACCCCTATCAAAAATCTGCCTTGCGGGAATGGGTAGAATCAATCGTTTTTGCAGTCTTTGCGGCTGCTTTCATCAGAATGTTTTTGATCGAAGCTTTTGTCATACCTACCTCTTCGATGGAGGGCAGTCTCAATGTTGGGGATTATCTTTTTGTTTCCAAAGCCCATTATGGAATTCGAACTCCTATGACCATTGCAATGTTTCCTTTATTGCATAATACCATACCAGTTGTAGGTTCTGAGTCATACCTGAAAAAGCCGAGCCTTGGCTATCATAGATTACCAGCACTGGAAAAAATTGAAAAGGGAAAACCCATCGTTTTCAACTGGCCGGTGGGTGATAGTGTTTATTTTACTTCAACACGTTCTTATTTTATTGGCCAGGTTCCTGATGCCATTGCTTCAGGAGATATGGAACTCGCACAAAAGGTAAAAGACGGAGACCTGCGTGTGAGACCTGTAGATAAAAAGGATCATTACATCAAAAGATGTGTTGCCGTGGCCGGTGATACCCTCGTGGTCAAAGATCGTCAAATTTACATCAATGGCCAGGCACAGAAAAACCCCAAAAACATCCAGTTTCGTTACTTTGTGAGAACATCACCTAATTTTGGCGTCAATGTGAAAAAATTCACAGACTGGGGTATTTCTCAGGAAGACCTCGCAAGCTTTGAAGTGATATATCTGGATTCTGTTCAACTGTCAACCATACAAAAAGCAGCAGCTGGTGTTACTTTTGAATATCTAAAAAATCAACCTCAAACATCTGCTGCTGACAAAGCCTACAGAATCATGAATGTCACCAATGTAAATGCTTTGGTTCAAACACTCGAAACCACAGGTCTTCGCAACAAAGTTGGCCTTATGTACCTCATGGTACTCAATGCCGAACAAATAGAAAAATTGAAAACGTACGATAAAGCCGTCGCCTTTTCTGTATTGGACAACGAAAGTAACAATGACAGACTTTTTCCTTTTGACCGCAAACATTACAATTGGTCGATTGACAATTATGGCCCTATCTGGATACCAAAAGCTGGCGTAACCATTAAAATTGACACCGCTAATATTGCCATGTACAAACGCATCATTGGTGTGTATGAAAACAATAAGCTTGAAGTATCAAATGGTAAAATCATGATCAATGGTAAAGCTGTCAATGAGTACACCTTTAAGCAAAATTACTATTGGGCTATGGGGGACAACAGACACAATTCTGAAGACAGTCGTATGTGGGGTTTTGTTCCTGAAGATCATATCGTGGGCAAACCTTTGTTTATCTGGTTCTCAACCAAAGAAGGGTCTATGTCTAAGGGCATCAACTGGAATCGAATTTTTAAATCAGCATCGGTAGACTGAAAATAAGTAGGTTATGATATTGCAACCCGGCCTCGTTCTGCCTAATGGATTTGAACTTCAGCCGTATAAACCTTCCCTGCTTTTTAAGAATCACCATTTTAACACCATGTTTCCCTATGGTTTCAGACGAAGGGTACATCCTCCCTACACGCGAGAAAGGTGGGAAACACCAGATGGCGATTTTTTTGATCTCGATTTTGTAAAAAAAGATTGTGACACCGTAATTGTACTATTGCATGGCTTGGAGGGATCTTCTTCATCTCAATACATACTTGGGGTAAGCAGGGCCCTTGCCAACCAACCCTACGACCTCTGTGCAGTCAATCACCGAAGTTGTAGCGGTGAACTCAATCGCACGCTTGGTTTCTACCATAGTGGCTTTACGAGCGACCTGGCTCAAATTGTAGAAACTCTTAGCCGAAAATATTCAAAAGTTGCAGCAATAGGATACAGCCTCGGTGGCAATATGTTGCTCAAGTACCTCGGCACCCATGCTGTCCCTGTTAATTTTTACACCGCCCTTGCTTTTTCCGTCCCTGCTCATTTGTCGAGTAGTGCTGTAATGCTCAATCACTGGACCAATCGGCCCTATGCTGTTCAATTCTTAAAAACCCTCAATAAAAAAGCAGTGGCCAAGGCCAAACAATTTCCCGAAATTCTTGACTACCGGCAATTTGAAAAAATAGCTACCTTATACGAATTTGATAACAAAGTCACTGCTCCCCTTCACGGATTTTCAGACGCGGAAGACTATTATGCCCAATCCAGTTCCGCCCAATTTTTGCAAAATATTCAAGTACCCACTTTATTGGTCAACGCCCTCGACGACTCCTTCCTTGCACCACCTTGTTTTCCCTATGAAGTAGCACACGATCATCCGTCCCTTCATTTTTATGCTTCACCAAAAGGAGGGCATGTAGGGTTTGCTTCTTTTGATTCGACTAATTATTGGTCAGACAACTTAGTTATATCCTGGCTTACTCAATTGAAAATTACGAATTAAAAATTACGAATTACGAATTACGAATTACGTTAGATTTATCCCCCCGTAATTCGTAATTGAATCCCGTAATTTAAAATTCGTAATCCGTAATTGAATCCCCCCTCCGTAATTTGAAATTCGTAATCCTTAATTGAATCCCCCCGTAATTTGAAATTCGTAATCCGTAATTGAATATCCCCCCCACCCGTAATTTAAAATTCGTAATTCGTAATTAAAATACCCAAAAGTTAATTATCTCCTAAAAACGCTGGCTAAACTTGACAACAAACAGTATACCAAATACATTTACTTTAAATACCGAACATGAAAGAAAATAATATCATAGCAGAAAAGTCTTTTGCATTTGCCGTCATAGCCATCGATACTTATAAGTTATTGAGATATGATCGCAAAGAATTTGTTATGTCTACTCAATTTTTGCGTTCTTCTACTTCTATTGCTGCCAATATTGAAGAAGCCATAGGTGCTCAATCAACACGCGATTTTTTACACAAAATTTCTATATCTTATAAGGAGGCCCGTGAAACTAAATTATGGATTAGATTAATAAAACACGCTGAATACATAACTCCTGCTCAAGCAGATTCATTACTCCATAAAGTGGAAGAACTTTGCAGAATTCTTGGCAAAATTCAATTGTCGATCAAAGAAAAGCTGTAAAATAAATCCTCCTCCCCCCGTAATTTGAAATCCGTAATTGAACCCCGTAATTTTAAATTCGTAATTCGTAATTGAACCCCGTAATTTTAAATTCGTAATCCGTAATTTAATCCCGTAATTTCAAATTCGTAATTCGTAATTGACCCCCGTAATTTTAAATTCGTAATTCATGACTGACCGGTTGCAGCATAGCTGCAAATCGAGATCCTAAATGGATCGAGATAGGGAAGGAACTGCGAAAAGCCTTTCGCAGCAACTACCTTACCTATTAGGGTATATTTTCCGTAATTCGTAATTGCCCCCCCTAATCACCTCACTCTTCCAACCTCAACCACCCCAGTATGTCGTAATCCGCAACCGTATAATACTGCATGAATTTTACGAGCTTTAGCCGTTCTCTGGTCAAAGTGCCAATGTTTTGCTGAACGATTACCACATGTTCGGGCCCCACTTCGGCAATGATGGCTACGTGTCCATATGGATTGCCGGGATAACTATCATACACCAATAAATCACCGGCTTTAGGAGGGTATTCTCTAACATTGCGGTATTGCATTAGCCCCCGCTTTACATTGAAAGCTTTGTCTTCTAGTTTTTTGTCAAAAAACTCTCTTGCATTGCCCTGGGTGTTGGGCATTTTGTGTTTGTACACCTGGTAATAATAACGTTTTACAAATTCTACACATTGGTATTTAAGTCCCAAATTGTAGCCATCCGGTGCCAAATTGCGACCGTAACTTTTGGCAAAATTTGAACCATTGTAATAGACTTTTACCCCATTCAATGAATCGATTACATCGCCTATTCTGGGTGTAAAGAATGAATTGCAAACCACGATGATGATGACGAGCATGGTTAATTTTGTCATTCCCCTTTGGTAGATGTTATTTTTTACAACCGTGATACTAAATCTTTGCTTCATTGTCAATTACAAACGCAGTTGTTTGATTGTCTATTATTAATTGGGATTTTAATCTGCCTTTTATCTCTGGGGCCTCAATCCAGGAAGTCTCAGGATGTGATGATTTCAGCTTTTGGGGGGTGCGCAAAACTCTGGCCTCGTGCCACAAACCGGAATGAATCAGGGATTGTAAGATCTCTGCGCCACCTTCTACCAAAATTGAGTAGATTCCTCTTTGGAAAAGTACATGCAACACTTCGTTCCAATCGTTGGTAGAGCTTACTTTGATATAATCGATATGATCTTGTTTTTTTTCCATTAAACAATTGACAACGATGGCTTTTGTCTCAACAACCTTTAACAGGTCTTCAGGGATTTCAAGTTTACTGTCCATAATTATGCGCACAGGACTTGGGCCCGGAAACAGTCGGTTATCCAATAATGGATGATCCGTAAGCAAGGTTTTTTTACCTACCAGAATACCATCAAATTGAGATCGCCATTTATGAGTATACCATCTAGCTTTTTCACCAGTAATGGCTATCTGTTTTCCTTGCACGCCCATGACCTGATCAAAACTGGTGGCCCATTTTAAACATATATAGGGAAGGCCTTTGAGATTGACTTTAAATTTCTTTATCAAATCGTCGCATTCGCCCTGAAGTATGCCCTGTGTTACATCAACTGATTTTTCACGAAGTTGGAGAATTCCTTTGCCTTGCATCCTTGAATCGGGATCTACACTTCCAACTACAACTTTTGGGATGCCTTCTTTTAAAATCAAGTGGGTGCATGCCGGTGTTTTACCTTCTACACAACATGGTTCCAGGCTAACATATAAGGTTGAGTCAGAAATGTATTTCCGATCGCTTTCTTTGACACTGCCTATGGCGTTTACTTCTGCATGAGGGCCTCCATAGTGGGTGTGCCACCCTTCACCAATGATGCGATCGTTATGGACCAACACAGCTCCAACCATAGGATTGGTGCGTGTGGCCAGGCCTCCTTTTTTTGCCAGTTCAACACAACGTTGCATGTAAAACTCATGGCTCATTTTGGCGTCATAAGTTTTTTGATTTTATTCACTACAATGTCAACTTCTTCTGCTGTATTGTATTTTGAAAAGGAAAACCGCACTGTTTTTCTACCCGACGGATGCCCGATGGCTGTGAGTACATGGCTGTCTTCTGCTATCCCCGCACTGCAGGCACTCCCGGATGAAGCGGCAATGCCCTCGATGTCGAGATTAAACATCAACATGTCTGCCATTGGCGAAGCAGCAAATGATACACTGCTGATGTGGTACATACATGCTTCGCCTTCGGCATGATTGAAAATAACATCATCAACTTCTGATATCAATTTTTCTTCAAACCTTTCTTTTAGCTTTTGAATATGGGATTTCCTTTCATCCATGGTTTCATGGGCTTCCACTATGGCTTGTGCCAAACCTGCTATTCCGGCTACATTCTCTGTGCCGGCTCTCATGTTGCGCTCCTGGGATCCTCCATATATAAAGGGATGGATAATGTTATCATTGTTCATGAAAAAGAAGCCGCTGCCTTTGGGTCCATGAAATTTATGGGCGGTACCCGTTAAGAAAGACACTTTTAATAGTTGTACATCCACAGGATATTTGCCTATCATCTGTACTGCATCACAATGCAAATAGGCCCCATACGTTTGGCACAGATTGCCCACTTTTTCAATGTCATGGATGGTACCAATTTCATTGTTGCCGTACATCAATGACACCATGGTTTTAGAAGATCCATTGGATAGCAGACTTTGCAATTCACTTAAATCAATTTGGCCCTGGCGATTTACGTTGAGCCAAATGATTTCTATGTCAGCATTTTCTTTTTGTATGTGCTGTAAAGTATGCAAAACGCAATGATGTTCGGTAGGGGAACTTATGAATCTTTTTACACCCAAATCCACTACACTGCGCTGAAGTATGGTGTTGTTGGCTTCTGTGGCAGAGGAAGTAAAAAATATTTCGCCAATGCCTGCGCCTATGCTTTTAGCTACTTTTTTTCGAGCATCTTCTATAATGGACCTGCTCACGCGACCAAAATGATGGATCGAGGAAGGATTGCCAAAATCATTTTTAAGGACTTCACACATCCTATGCCAAACCCCTTCACTCAGGGCTGTTGTGGCGGCATTGTCAAAATATATGCGCATTTATAATGACTGGGTGTCAAGCCAGGAATGTACCAGTTGAGCCTCGGCAGCATCATGCTGGTCTTTGTGTGTAAATTCATTGGTTCGGGGAGAATAATGATAGTCTTTTCTCCAATCTTCGTGGTGTTCACTAATCTCTTTAATGGCCTTCATGCAGGTTGTTATTTCTTCATTTGTCATCACGGGGTGAAATGAAATTCTTATCCAACCCAGCTTAGCTGAAAGATCGCCCTGCTCAATATATGAAGTAAATTTTTTTGAGCGCTCATAAGAAATTTCAAAGAGATAGTGTCCATAAGTACCTGCACAGCTGCAGCCTCCTCTTACCTGGATGCCATATCGGTCATTCAACAATTTTACGACAAAATTGTAGTGAACATCGTCTATTATGAAAGAAAATATTGGCAGCCGATCTTTTTGATGGTCAGCAAATACATGGACCTTGGGCATTTGTGCGAATTGGCTCCATACGAGGTCCAGGATTTCTTGTTCCCTCGCTTTGATGTTGTCCACGCCCATCTTTTCTTTGAGCCTTATGGCGAGGGCTATCCGGATGGTTTGCAAAAAACCAGGAGTGCCGCCGTCTTCTCTGGCCTCAATTTCTTCGTGATACTTGTGTTCTCCCCATGGATTGGTCCAATCTACAGTACCTCCACCCGGATGGTCGGGCACCCGATTTTTGTACAAAGAACTGTTGAAAATCAATACACCATTACTGCCCGGGCCTCCTAAGAATTTATGAGGACTAAAATAAATGGCATCAAGATGTGTGCCTTCCTCTGAAGGATGCATGTTGATGTCGATGTAGGGGGCAGAGCAGGCAAAATCCACAAAACAAAGGCCACCATGGCGG
>ERZ724513.1713-NODE-1713-length-11069-cov-4.234247_pt1 | contig 11069 bp, 13 predicted proteins | sample MGYA00376046_ERZ724513 | MGnify/ENA primary metagenome ERZ724513 (study PRJEB28724, sample SAMN07190883) | activated sludge metagenome | isolation source: activated sludge of sewage treatment plant in Hong Hong | place: Hong Kong | collected 2016-03-17 ... | reverse complement strand
GCTAGCGGGGCTAATGAGCCAAATTCACTTGTCGGTTGCATCGGATCACGAACTTGCAGAGTTGATCACGCGAGCAAAGCATGACGATACAAAGAATTTCAGTGCTGCAGAGATTGAACGCGTAAACCACTGGGTTTTGGCAATCCTTGAGCCACGCATCAGCTCATATCATCTCAGAAGTAACGAATTTGTTGTCTTGGAAGACTGGTGTAATCTTATGCGCGATTTTACAGATCTTTACCGGCATCCCTATTTTGGCCATATAGTAAAGTCAGAACTCAGTTACGCAGATGCCATCGTGGCAGATATTGAAAATCGGTGTGCTAAGTATCGATGACGCCTATCTTTATCGGTGAAATCATGGGGTAATAACGGTTTGGGGGCTATTATCGATACCGATTTTGAATGATATAGAGAATTAATAGGTGTGTTGTATTGAAAGACCTGACCCCGGTAGTGTTCTGACCCCGATGGTGTTGATAATTAACTTTTTAGTTAGATTTAAATAATGGTTCTACATATTGTAAGAAGTATTAACCAGCCGATCAGGCAGATAATGAATTACGAAGAGCGAATTGAATCTAGTGATTTGGGTGTTATTAATGCTTGGGAAGTTGGCAGAGAATTAGCTTTAAAAAATCCTAGTTTAGCAGAACAGGCAAAACGCGGTGAATTGCCAGAATTGGGCCTTAAAGGCGGAATCGCCGGAAATCCTAAAATCAAGCAGAAAAAATATGGATGCTTGTGGTATCTAGCGCAATGGCAAGGGTTACGCAGTGACGATCTTGATATCTATTTAGATAGAGAAGTTGAGCTTGTTTGTACTAGAGCTAATATAAAGGTAATTTTTACGCCGGATATGAACAAATATATTAACGGGTAGTTTTTATCGAATTTACCCATTGATTCTCAGAAATTAAATGGGGTAGAGCATTTTCTTCTTTTAGTTTTATTGCAGCTTCTATTTTATTTCCAAACGACATGTGTTTCCATTGCTGAGATGTTAGCGTTCCGATAATTAGGTAATCGAGATTCCTACTAACATTGTCCTTTGAAATACCTCCTAGAGATTCTGTGATCTTTTTGCAATATGCTCTTGTTCCAGTGATAAATTCGCCAGTGAAGCAAAATAATTTTCCAGGGAATATAATTGAATGATTAAGCGAGTATTCGATGTTTGTTAGCTCGTTTTGAGCTGATCCGGTTTCACTGAAATAATTGCCTGTTAATTGTTTTAATGTGTCCAGCAAATGTGCTTTTTCTTCTTCTGTGATTAGTTTGTCTGCTAGGATCTGCTTTACCCGATCCGATATAATGTTACCTGGCCAGTTATAGGTTACTTCTGAGTATTCGCTAAGCCATGTACTTAAATAGAGCAACTCCTGATCGCGGATTTCATTGTCTGCAATGATCCCCATACAGATTCCTAATAGGTATTGCATTGATTTTGTTAGTTCTCTATTTTCAATGCTTCTAATTGTTGCTATGTCTTTCATTAGTATCCTGTTTACTATTGTTTCTTTTATCGTCCCCAATAAACTCTTATATCATGAACTTTTGGGATCGCGTCTTGCGTTATTATGTAATTTGATGAAATTGTTTGCACGATTTATTTTTAGACTCTAAGAACCAGCTTCCCTGCAGGATAGCTTTGCTCCAGAAAATGTTGTGCTGTTGCAGCATCTGAAAGTGAGAAGGTACGTGTAACCGATACAGTAAGCTTATTGTTATCAAACAATGTGGCGCATTGCTTTAATATTTTTCCTTGATGTTGTTTGGCTTGTTCTAGCTCCAACAAAACCGGTGACAGCATGAATCAAAACGATTTGATCGGGTGCAATGCGTGCTCGGTCGTGCAGGGCCTCCCAAGCGGTAATAAAAACCAGTGGTGGCGCTGCTGCTTGTTCAAAGGATAATAAGCGCGGTTTTAGTGCCAGCAAGCTGGCATCGACTAGGGTGTATTCAGTATAGGTTCCTTGGCGACCTTTGAAACCCGGTTGTGAAAAATAAACTTCATCGCCCGACTTGAAATGACTGACTTTGGTGCCGACAGCTTCTACAATACCTGCACCATCGCGGTAATATCACCACTGATTTAAGGTGGATACTTGCTATGTTCCAGTTTATATAGCCAGGCAAGAAGCTCGGCGACAGCAACATAAAGCTGCGGAGGAATACGGTCATCAAGATCAACCTGCATCAATAATGCAACCAAGTCTCTCGATTCATGGACATAGATTCCGGCTTCTTTGGCACGATGGATAATTTCTTCAGCGATCAAACCTCTTCCCTTGGCGACCACTTTGGGCGCAGTTTGACCTTCCCGATAAGCGAGCGCTACAGCCGTGGGCAGAGGCTCATTATTTTTCATGCTGATGGATTTCAACAGACTGAACATTCAAGCCAGCTGCTTGTATTTGCGAGGCGAGAGGCTGTTGATTATTTTTCAGCAGATCTATTGTGCTCCTATCGATGGCATCCAGTTTGATGGTTAATCCATGGGGTCCGAATGCAATTCTGGCTGTGATCTCACCTAGGTTTGGCATTGTGAGATGTAATTTCGTGTGCCATTGAACAGTCTGCTCGTGTTCATTTTGCTTGTGATCCTCAGGTTGCTCATAAATCTCCCACTCCATGGGTTGGTTGTGCCATATTTCACCGCGCCAAACAACCTGTCCGGTTTCCAGTGTGGATAGTTGCTGCGTCACCAACGTGTTGATCTGGTTATTCACCACAACATCCATAGTATTGGAACTAGCCGCTACTGCCCTAGCTACGGATTGATCCATTGCTGCCATTACCGTTGAATTCATTTTGTTCTGGGGTTCTTGGTGAAGACTTTGAAGTGTCTTCTCTCCATTAATCCACTGTGCTTGATGAGATTCATAGAATAATCCACTTTGAGAAATTGCTTTCTGCAATAAACTTGGTAGCTCAGTGCTGTTTATGGAAGACTCTGATGAAATGGAAGGAGATATTTGAGTATTTTGTGAAGTAGGCGTTGATTGCTTGTGTGCATCTTGTAGTAGAGCGCTGATCAATTTCCCAGTAGAGCTGATTGTTGCAGGTTGATCGCTTGCTTGCTCTTGAGTTCCATTAATAATTTGAAACTGGAGTTCGGGTAGTCGTGATGTGACTAATAGTTCTATTTTTACACCCGATTGGAAATTTTCGGGTAATTGCATCTGGAACCACTGATTGGCAATCAGGACGCGTGCATTGCCATTTGATAATCGTGCATCAACGAGGGCCTGGTATTTTTGCCCGGGTAGGAATTCAGAACTGTTTTTTTGTGAATCGAGGTCGGTTGAAACGGGTGTAATTGATTTGATTTGAGTTAAGGGGGTAACCAGATCAGGCTTGGCAGTAATCGGGATCATGATGATTTTCCCCCTTCAACTCACATCTTTTTTCGTTACAAAGATGCATCTATTCGGGTTGAAACGATCAGATGTTCTCGAACGATTGATAGGTTTGTTAGAGATTTCTATTGTATCCATTGGCGCACAGGATTTCTTGCAGTCTTATCATCCATGGTTCAGTGATGACTCTGATCTGATCGTCATCTTCCAAGATCTGATGGATAATTTCGATTTTCTCTTGTAATAACTCATCGCTTAAGTTTGGTTCTGGTTTTTTCTCTTTTAGTAAATCGGTTAAATGTTTGCATTCTTTCTCTAATGATATAAGCAAATCCCATTCACCATTTTTAGCAGCAACCAGTATTTTCCCCGTTGTTTCTAAAATAGCTGTACGGCAAGGAATATCAGTTATTCATGAAGATGAGTGCGGTTGGAGTGACACAAACTCAGGGTGAATTAAGAATTAATAAAAATCCTATACTGAACAGAATTGTCATGTCAGTTCAGCGTATCTACGATTATTTCTAAACAACTAGAATCACTTTCCCAGCTGGATGATTGTGCTCTAGGAAATGCTGCGCTGTTGCAGCTTCTGAGAGTTTAAAGGTACGCGCAATCGATACAGTAAGCTTATTGTTATCAAGCAATGCGGCGCATTGCTTTAATATTTCTCCTTGATGTTGCTTGGCTTGTTCTAATTCCAACAAAACGGGTGACAGCATGAGTTCATGGCTAAAGCGCACATTGCGTTTGCGTGCCTCGCTCCAATCGGTATCAGCCGTGGCTTGTAGGATAGTGACAACATCGCCGTAAGGTTTGACGCATTGGAAGCAACTTTGCAAGACTGCTGGACCAACGGTATCGAAGGCAATGTCTACGCCGTTGCTATCAGTCCAGCGCATGACTTCGGCAATAACGTCTTGGGTACGGTAGTTAATAATCAAATCGGCGCCGAGCTGTTTCACGAAAGCGGCTTTTTCCTCATTGCTGACGGTGGTGATAACGCGAGCACCAGCCTGTTTGGCTAATTGAATTGCAGCATGACCAACACCACCGGCGCCAGCATGAATTAAAACGATTTGATCGTGCATGATCCTTGCCCGATCATGTAGTGCCTCCCACGCGGTGATAAAAACCAACGGTGCGGCGGCCGCCTGTTCAAAAGATAACGTGCGCGGCTTCAACGCAAGCAAACTGGCATCGACTAGGGTGTATTCAGCATAGGTTCCTTGGCGACCTTTGAAACCCGGTTGTGAAAAATAAACTTCATCGTCCGACTTGAAATGGCTGACCTGGGTGCCGACGGCTTCTACAATGCCTGCGCCATCGCAACCGGGTATGATCGGAAAAGTTACGGGGAAACGTTCCGGTGCTGCACGCAGTTTGCAGTCGATGGGATTGATTCCAATCGCTTTGATACGAACCAGTACTTGATTCTCACCGCAGTCGTTTGGAGTTGCGATATCACCGTAGTGCAATACGTCGGCTGATCCTCCTTTGTCAAAATAAACTGCTTTCATAATTGGATTTCCATAAAATGACTTTAACTTTTTCGATCAAGGATTACAAAATGGTACTCGAGTCCATCTGCCGTGCTTTGATGGTGGATTTCACGCGCTGCTTCAGACCACTCATTGCGATCGAATTCGGGAAAGTAGCGATTTCCCACAAAATCTTTCTGAATCTCGGTAAGGTAGAGGCGTTGACTTATTGCCAAGGTTTGCTGGTAAATTTCAGAACCACCAATCACAAAGCGTTTTTTATCGGGGTAGGGTGTACAAGCTTGTAATGCAGCTTCGATGGATGCAACGATGATCAAGTTAGCAGCCGAGAACATGGGTTGTCGCGTAATCACGATATTGATTCGCTCTGGTAAGGGTTTACCGATCGATTCATAGGTTTTGCGCCCCATGATGACGATATGCCCCAGTGTCAGTTGCTTAAAATGTTTCAAGTCTTCTGGAAGATGCCATGGCATCTTATTATCACAACCAATGACCCGATTACGGGCAACGGCAGCTAATAAGTAAATAGGGGGATTCATACTGCTACGGGCGCTTTAATCGCAGGATAGGGATCATAGCCTTTCAACTCAAAATGGTGATAGTCAAAGTCAAAAATACGATGAACCGATGGGTCGATGTGCATGGTCGGCAATTGCCTTGGTTGGCGTTTGAGCTGTTCTTGCGCTTGCTCCAGATGATTAAGGTAAAGATGGGCATCGCCAAAAGTATGAATGAATTCGCCAGGCCTCAGATTGCAAACTTGAGCAATCATTAACGTCAGCAAAGCATAAGAAGCAATATTGAATGGGACGCCTAAAAAAACATCTGCACTGCGCTGATAAAGTTGGCAAGATAACTTGCCATCGACAACATAAAACTGAAAAAGCACATGGCAAGGCGCTAAGTGCATTTTATCCAAGTCACCCACGTTCCAAGCGGATACAATGAGACGTCGCGAATCGGGTGTTTTTTTGATTTGTTCGATCACTTGCGAGATTTGATCAATCGCGCCTCCATCGGCAACTGTCCATGAACGCCATTGATGGCCATAGACCGGGCCGAGATTGCCTCGCTCATCCGCCCACTCATCCCAGATTGAAACGCCATTTTGCTTCAGATAGTGGATATTGGTATCGCCGCGCAGAAACCATAAGAGTTCATAGATAATGGATTTCAAGTGACACTTTTTCGTGGTGACCAAAGGAAATCCTGCCGCGAGATCAAATCGCATTTGGTAGCCAAAAATGGACAAAGTGCCGGTTCCAGTTCTGTCCGATTTCTGGTGGCCTTGCTTAAGGATAGAACGCATTAATTCAAGATATTGGTGCATAGGTGGTGAGTATACTTCTAAGAAGAAAAAACCAGGTGACTCCTTATAAAGCTATAATAAGCGCAACTTAATGATAGGAATTCTGATGCTTGCAACACTCATACAAAATAATACATCCATTAACGAATCTGTAATAGCTTCTCATGTTTTAGTACTATTGCCAAAACTCGAAAAATTACCCAATAAATATGATGTATTGGGAGAAGAAACACTAAAAGCACTGCTTGCTCGGCGTCAAATGGAGTTTGATCGACTGAGTGAAACGCCGGTATGCGCTAATCTGAACAATGGCGTGTTGTGCGCCTGGGTCATGGTGGATTTGGAACAACCAATATTCGATCAACAAACCACGATTCGAAAAGCCTTACAACTATTGCTGGATGAAGAACCAAGCTCGGTTCACCTGGCAGTAAATGGAAATGCTCACCAGAAACAATCACTGGCCAGGTTAGCAGTGTATGTTGCTTGGGTGAATGGTGCTGTTTTACCGGTACGCAAAAATAAGCCTGATCGAAAACCACTGGATACGATTTATTTATATGGGTACGAAGAAGCGGATAGTTTCACGCTGCTCCGTGCCCAAGCAGAAGGAAATTTGTTAGCGAGAGGGTTAACGGTTTTACCGCCGAATGAATTAACACCCAAAACGTATCGCGAGCAGATTAAGAAATTAGCCCAAAATGAAAGTTGGAACTACCAAGAATATGACCTAGCGACTCTCCGTAAAATGGGCGCAGGTGCATTTGTGGCGGTTGCTCAGGGTAGCGATACCGAAGATGCTGCAATCGTACATTTGCAACGCCACAGTTCAAAGAAACATTGTAAAACGATCGCATTGGTCGGTAAGGGGATATGCTTTGATACGGGAGGGCACAACCTAAAAAGTGCGCGGTATATGCACGGTATGCATGAGGATATGAATGGCTCGGCTGTAGCGTTAGGCATTTTATTAGCAGCGACCCGGACTGATTTACCGTTTAACATCGATTGCTGGTTAGCGATTGCTCAAAATCACATCAGCCCCCGTGCCTATAAGCAAAATGATGTGATTACCGCAATCAATGGGACGACAATCGAAATCATTCATACCGATGCAGAAGGACGCTTGGTTCTCGCAGATACCTTAGCTTTGGCCGAAAAACTCAAACCTGATTTAATTATCGATTTTGCAACATTGACGGGGAGTATGTTTACCGCGCTAGGATCACGCTATAGCGGTATTTTCACGAATCGCGATTATTTAGCGGAACACGCATTAGCGGCTGGTAAATCAAGCGGGGAACGTGTGTGTGTATTTCCGATGGATAAGGATTATGAAACAGAGTTGGAAAGTAATATTGCCGACACCAAACAATGTAAATTAGACAGCGATTTTGATCATATTCTCGCTGCTCGCTTTTTGAGTCGTTTTGTCAACGATATACCATGGCTCCATATGGATCTTTCAGCCTGCAATCATAAAAATGGTCTGGGAGCTGTCGGGACCGATGTGACTGGATTTGGAGTGGCTTGGGCAGCCGCGTTCCTGGAGAAATTACCGAAAACTGAGGCGTAGATAACTTCGGTTTTGTTCTAAAGTTTATTATTACGCTCTTGTTTTTCTGATACATATTCCCATATTGATATCGTTCAATACAGGGAAGGTTTATGTTGACAAAACGATTGCCTGCTGTGGCAGGCTTGTTTTATCCAGCGGATTGTCGCACATTAGGTGAAGAAGTTAACCGCTATTTAAGGTTGGCACCTATCTCAGAAATAATACCTAAGGCTTTGATTGTTCCCCACGCAGGTTATATTTACTCAGGCGCGATTGCGGCAGTCGGTTACAACACGTTGCGCTCAATTGCAGCACAGATTCGGCGCGTGGTAGTGTTAGGGCCGGCGCATCGGGTTGCTTTGCGAGGATTAGCATTACCGGGAGTCGATAGTTTTATGACGCCTTTAGGTGAGGTTGAGATTGATGCTGACGCAGTTGAGCGTATAAAAAACTTACCCCAAGTTATTATCAATGCTCAAGCGCATGAGTCGGAGCATGCATTGGAAGTGCAGATCCCTTTTTTGCAAACGATGCTTGGTGAGTTTAAATTATTACCACTAGTGGTTGGAATGGTATCCACCGAGGAGGTTGCTGAGGTATTGGATTGTGTCTGGGGTGGAGAAGAAACACTGATTGTAATCAGCTCAGACCTTTCTCATTACTTACCTTATGAGTCGGCCCAGAATAAAGACAGTAAAACAGCGCTGTCAATTCTTCAGTTACGACCCCTGGTTAATCATGAGCAAGCATGCGGCGCGACCCCGATCAACGGCCTGCTTGCAGCTGCGCGTCAACATCATTTGGTAGCACATCTATTGGATTTGCGAAATTCGGGCGATACCGCTGGGTTGCGCGACCAAGTTGTTGGCTATGGTGCTTTTGCATTCTCCGAACCACATTCTCCATTAGCGAGGCAGTATCATGTTGCTTGATCAAGGGAACGTGTTATTAGCAGTTGGACGTGCTGCGATCGCACAGGCATTGAATCTCGATTTTCAATACCCTGTTGACGAGTCAGCGTCTTGGTTGCAAGACTGGGGTGCGAGTTTTGTTACCCTGACTCAGCATCACGAATTGCGCGGGTGTATTGGTTCGCTCGAAGCCTATCGACCTCTAGTAGCAGATGTTAGAAGTAACGCGGTATCGGCTGCATTGCATGATCCCCGTTTTTTACCTTTGAGTGCAGACGAGTTTGAAACGATTGCGATTGAGGTTTCAATTTTATCTCCAACGCAGCGAATCGCTGCTCTGAATGAAGCGGATGCGATAAGACAAATGAGACCGGGTATCGATGGGATCGTGCTTGAGTATGGGCGCTACCGCAGTACTTTTTTACCCCAGGTTTGGGATGAACTTGAACAACCCCAGCAATTTTTAGCGATGCTAAAACGCAAAGCGGGCTTACCGGTTGATTTCTGGGCTGCTGATTTAAAGCTTGCTCGTTATACGGTTAGCAAATGGCGTGAAACTGATGGCATGGAGGATTATCGGCATGGATGAGTCCATTAGCCTTGAGGAGGGATATCCAGCTAAATATTGGCATCAATTGCAAGATGGCCGTATCCAGTGCGATCTGTGTCCTCGGGATTGTAAATTACATGAAGGGCAGCGTGGTGCTTGTTTTGTCAGAGGAAGAACTGGGGATCGGATGGTGCTGACGACCTATGGACGTTCATCGGGCTTCTGTGTGGATCCCATTGAGAAAAAACCGCTTAACCATTTTTATCCGGGCAGTAGTGTCCTATCGTTTGGTACTGCAGGTTGTAACCTAGCTTGCAAATTTTGCCAGAATTGGGATATTTCTAAGTCACGTAGTTTTGATAAATTAGCTGATCAAGCAAGTCCTGAAACCATTGCGCTAACCGCTAAACGCCTGGGTTGTAAAAGTGTTGCATTTACCTACAATGATCCAGTTATTTTTGCTGAATATGCAATGGATGTCGCGGATGCTTGTCATGCACAGGACATCAAGACGGTTGCGGTTACGGCTGGTTATATCCATGCTGAACCTAGAGCTGATTTTTTTGCCAAGATGGATGCGGCCAATGTTGATCTCAAAGCGTTTACTGAATCCTTCTACGTGAAACAAACTGGTTCCCATATCCAACCTGTGCTTGATACATTGAAATATCTCAAACACGAAACGAATGTGTGGCTCGAGCTAACGACTTTACTGATTCCAGGATTAAATGACTCGACTGAAGAACTTCAGGCATTAAGTGAGTGGGTAGTAAATAAGCTAGGCAGCGAAGTGCCTTTGCATTTTTCTGCATTTCACCCGGATTACAAAATGAGAGATATTGAGGCAACTCCGCTCAGTAAGTTAATTGATGCGAGACGAATTGCGATGGCGGCTGGCCTCCGCTATGTTTATACCGGAAATGTCCATCACCCTGAAGGCGACACGACGTATTGTTCATCGTGTGGTCGCGTGTTAATTGAGCGGGATTGGTATGAAATTAAACACTATCATTTAACTGCAAATGGTCATTGCCCCGATTGTGGTACTGCAATTGCTGGGTGTTTCGGAAAATCTGCTGAACATTTTGGTCGGCAGCGCATCCCTGTTTTATTAGGATATCAATGATGACGACGATATCGATTACCGATGATACAGCACGATTAGAGGGGGAATTAATGATTCCTCCAGGCGCGCAAGGGATCGTGGTGTTTGTGCATGGCAGTGGTAGCAGCCGATTTAGTCCGCGTAATAATTATGTGGCAAAAATCATTCGAGATCGTGGGTTAGGAACATTGCTGTTTGATCTGTTGACTCGACAGGAGGACCAGAATTATACAACCCGTTTTGAGATCAGCTTGTTGACGCAACGTTTGCTTGCGGCAACTGCTTGGCTTGGAGCAGAAACTAAAACCAGCAAGCTAAAAATCGGATACTTTGGCGCCAGTACGGGTGCTGCTGCAGCTTTACAAGCGGCTGCCAAGCTCGGAAGAAAAATTGCAGCCGTGGTATCACGAGGAGGACGTCCTGATCTTGCAGGTGTGTCAGCGTTAGAGAAAGTGATGTCACCTACCTTACTTTTAGTTGGCGGGGCGGACGATGGGGTAATCGAATTAAACGAGCAGGCCTATTCACGGTTACAGTGTAAAAAGCAACTAGTATTAATACCGGGAGCAACTCATTTGTTTGAGGAACCTGGGACCTTAGAACAAATGGCAAATCAGGCTGCAGATTGGTTCGCTCATTATTTAACCGATACCGCAGCATGAGATTAATGGCGATTCGACTTTAAGGATTGAATGACCTCTTCATCACTGACTTGCGGGAAATCCTGATAAAACGGACCAACCGCGTAGAAATCACGGGGAGAATCGAG
>ERZ724513.1711-NODE-1711-length-11072-cov-4.958700_pt1 | contig 11072 bp, 9 predicted proteins | sample MGYA00376046_ERZ724513 | MGnify/ENA primary metagenome ERZ724513 (study PRJEB28724, sample SAMN07190883) | activated sludge metagenome | isolation source: activated sludge of sewage treatment plant in Hong Hong | place: Hong Kong | collected 2016-03-17 ... | reverse complement strand
ACCCACGACCCAGGGATTATGAGTCCCCTGCTCTGACCGGCTGAGCTACCGCCCCGGTGGTGTCGCGAATCAACGTAGCCGGGCCTGGCTGCGGTGTCCACGCGGGTAGCCTTCGGCACAAGCTAACCGGCAGGAATCACATGCAATCAGACGAGGCTTGGCAGCAGCCGCCGTTCGGCCGCGGGCTGGACGCGATTGCGGTCGACCTGATCACCGAACTCGTCCAGCAAGTCTTCGCTGACCTCGATCCCGTCCAACTCGTCGAAGCGTCCGGACGGCCACTGAACGAAGCCGACAAGCGCACCGTTGCACACCTCATCGACCACGCCGTGGTGGAGCTTGAGGTCGACTTCGGCCTGGCCCACGACTAGACCGAAGCCCACCCCTTCGTCGAGCTCAGTGCTTGTTCAGGTACCCCTGCAGGTGGCGGACGGTGTCCGGGCCCCACATGCTGTCGACCCTGGCGCCGATCTTCGCCTGGAGCGCCTTGATCGTGATTGGGCCGACCTCGCCGTCCTCCTTCACACCCAGCTTGTCCTGGAGCGCTCGCTTTGACTGCACGCCCCAGACCCCATCGACTTTCGCGCCGACCCACCGCTGCGTCGCGGCGATCGTTCGCGGGCCGAACTTGCCGTCCACCGTCAGCTTCGGCTCGTCGTCCTTGGGCTTGGCCGGCTTCGTCTCAGGCTTCTCCACAACGACCGGAGCGGGCGCCTCCACGACCGGAGGCTCAACCTGCGGCACGGGCTCGACTGTCGGCTCCGGCATGCGGGCCGCCTCGGCGCGCTCCGCGTCATCGGTGGTGAGTGCGTCCTTGATGTTGTTGAACAGTCCCATTTCCAGTCCTCCCACCAGCGGGTGTGGCGGCAAGCCCGTCAGATTTCACCAGCTGTCAAGCCGGAGTCAAGAGGCAAGGGTGCGGTCCAGCTACGGTTTAGGAGGGGCCCGCCCCGCCCAGACCATGCTCCATCGGATCGGTGTGGTCGTGCACCGGTTCCTGCTGGGGCGTAGTCGGCAGCAGTTCGTCGCCGAGCACACCGTGCAGCTGCGCTTCACCGACGGCCAGACCACCAGCGAGCACCCGGCCACCGTTCTTGTGGTCGATCAGGACGTACGACACCGTCGCCGTACTGACCAGGCTGATCTTGTCCTTCATCAGCAGCGGACGGTCGTCGACTACCTGGGAGGACGACGTCGCGCCACCCTTGACCACCAGAACCGCGTCAAAGCCCCCAGCATCGTGGAGCGCCTCTTGCAGCGAAGCTTTCGCCAGTGCGCTCGGCTCGGCACCATCGCTGGCCACCATCGCCGACAGCACGGCCTCCGCTTTCTTCAACAACTCGTTGCCACCCGCGAGCCAACCCTTGGTCGCGGAGCTCTCGGGGGCGGCCTTGAGCTTCTCCGCGAGGCCGTCGCAGGCCGTCCGAAGGTCGGTCCATGCGGTCTGCGCCGCGCCGTCGGCCTCGATCAGACGCGCCTTGTCCAGCACTACAACCTGCTTAGTCGTGCTGGCCAGGGCTCCGGCCACAGCGATCGCGGCCACGTCGTCGTCCGCGGTGCCGCTCGTGTTGGTGATCGTGCGCCGCGCCGAGATCAGTGACAGCAACCCAGGCAGAAGCTTGGCCGCAGCGGTCGCCACCCCCGTGACGCCGTCGATCATTCGAACATCATCGATCCCCTTGTTCTCCTGAGGGGCATCCGGATAGGAGCTGGTCAGTGTGGTCAACTGCTTGAGTTGGTCAATCACCGAGCGATAGCTCAGGTCGCGCCCGGCGAGGTTGAGGTCGGTGATCACTAGTACCTTGGCACCGTTCTTCAGCTTGCCGGCGACGATCGGCGCAACCTTCGCGGCAGCGTCCGCCAAAGCCCGCGAGCCGAGCAGCGACTGGAACACCGTTGATGAATCGGGCACGGTCAGCGATCCGTGATCCACCCCGCTCAAGTCGGCCACCAGGTCCTTGATGGCGTTCCGCTCGGCGGCCTCAACTTCCAGCCGCTTCTTCGCAGCATCGTGCTCGGCGCTGATCGCGTCCGCCACAGCCTTGCGCTCGGCTGCTTTGATCTCTTCGTCAGTTCGATCGGCCATGATTCCCCCGATTCCTGGTCCGCAGTTGAGATGCAGCCTAGAAGGGTCGGTGGCGCGGCGTAAGAGCCTTGACGCTGATTTCAGCAGAGCTTCTGGACGGCCTCAGCCGGGTCGACCGGAATCCGCAGGAAGGTGAGCGACGGAGCGAGCGTGACGTTCTTCACGAAGCGTTCGAACGTGAGCGGCTCCGAAACCGCGTCCAGCAACTCGACCACCGGCTCGCACGCCAGCGCCTGACGCGCGTCGGCCAGGCCTGTCACCGGGGGAGTGCGATCTTCGGACGCGAACCTTGCCAGCGCCCACACCTCTGGCTTGTACGCGTGACCAACCCGGAACTCGGCGTCCGGCGGCAGCACCAGGCGGGCGCCGATCGCGTCCCCGAGCGATGGCGGGTCGTTCACCACCACGTCCAGACCGGACGCGGCCCCGGCCACCCCGAGGCTGTTCAACACCATCACCACGCCCGGCCCGGAGCGTCCCAGCCGTTCGTCCGGCTGAACCACGGTCACGTAGTAGCTCTTGCCCCGCGCGTGATCGGACGCCGCAGCCCGCGCCAGCTTGAAGCCGATGTCATCACTCCAGTTCGCCAGCGACACCATCGCACCCGGCACGTCCGCGACGAAGGCCGCATAGTACGTCCGCTCGTCCGCGATCATGCCGTTCCACAACGCCGGACGCAGCAGCAGCCCGCAGCAGAGCGCCCACGCGACGACCATGGGGGCCAGCACCCGCCGGACGCCGGTGAAGGGCACCATTGCGATCGGTGCGAAGAACAGGAACGTGGCCGGCAGCAGGAAGCGTCCGTGCATGAAGTCGCCGCCCACGCTCACCACGAACGCAACGTGCACCAGCGCGGTCAACGGGAAGATGACGTAGATCGATCGAGCGTCCGGTTCGCCAACGGACGGACGCCGCAGTATCCGCGCGCCCAACAGCCAGGCGCCGATCGCCAGCGGCACCCACAGCCAGTAGGTGCCGACGAAGTCGAGCACGTAGCTGACGCCCTGCGCCAGCGAGCCGTTTGCCTTGGCCAACGCGGTGTTCGGCACCAGCGAGGCGAAGAAACCCATCCGGAACACCTCGTAGGCCAGCGGCAGCACCAGGGCGATTCCGGCTGCGGCCAGCCAGTCGAGCCAGCGCCGCCGGCTCTGCCACAGCAGTGCGATGCCGAAAAATAGTGCGATCAGCGCAAAGTCCGGGCGGACCAACGGGCCGAGCCCGATCAGCATCGCGATCGGCCAGGGCTGCCAGGCCGGCCGATCCTTGCCACCGCGCAACCTGAACGCCAGTGCGGCGAAGCACCCGGCGATCCAGGCCATCGAGAGTGAAGTCTCCAGGCCGGACGTGCCGAAGTCCCAGACCGGGGGGAGCGCGGCCACCACCGCGAGCCCGACCGGCACCAATAGGCGGCGACCGGGATTGAGTGCCCAGGCGCCCAGCGCCAGACAGCTCAGCGCAACGATGGTGAGTGCGGTGCCGAGCACCACCATCACCATTCCGGTCTCGGCGGACGGCACGATCGCCTGGCCGAGCCACACCAACCCGAGCCAGAGCGTGCTCGTGCCCACCTCGACGCGATCGTTCAGGTTGTAGATCGGCCCGCGTCCGGCCATCAATTGCTGGATCACGCGGTAGTTGATGAAGCCGTCGTCGGAGACCCAGCGTCGAAGCCAGACCATCGAGGTGGTCACCAGCACGGGGATTGCGATGAAGAGCCAAGTCAGGGCACGATCACGCCGATTGGGACGGGCCGCTGTATCCAAGCTCCCCCGCCTGGACTCGAACCAGAATCGGGGGGTGACTTCCCCGCCTGGAACAGGGCTTGCCAATCAGCCTATGACTAGGTAAATCAGTGTCCAGATAGGGAGAAACGACGCTTGCACGAGTAGGCAGAAGCGGGCCCAATTCGGCTACGATGGTGCACGTATGGTGCACGACCGAGTCGTTGGAAGGATGCCCACATGTCGCAGCGGCGCGGTTTCGGCAAGCTTCGCAGTCTGCCGTCAGGCAGGTATCAGGCTAGCTACGTCGGCCCCGACCTGCGGCGCCACAACGCGCCCACGACCTTCCAGACCAAGCTCGACGCCGAGGGCTGGCTGCGCGATGAGCATCGCATGATCGAGCGGGATGAGTGGACCGCGCCGACGGTGCGATCGCACGTGAAGTACCGACCCGGCTCCACGCTGGATGATTTCGCACCCGAATGGCTGGAGGCCCACAAGCGGGGTGACGGGCAACCGCTGAAGGCGCGAACTCGCGAGCACTACGAGAAGCTTCTGGACGGACGCATCCTGCCGCATCTGGGCGAACTGCCGATGCGATCGATCACGGAAGAGCGAGTGAGTCTGTGGCTCGATCGCGAACTCCCACGGAACACGCCGGTGGCTAACGCGCACGCCTATGCCCTGCTGGGCGAGATCCTCCGAGCCGCGGCGCGCAAGGATCCCATGATCAAGCCTCCAACAGTGGTCGGCGCATCCAAGGCGAAGACGAAGCACAAGGCCGATCCGGCGACGCTCGACGAACTGAGCGTGATCATCGAGAACATGCCCGAGCGCCATCGGCTCGCGATCCTGCTGATGGCCTGGTGCGCGCTGCGGTTCGGCGAAGTGAGCGAACTTCGTCGACGCGATCTCGTCCTCAGCGGCGACAATCCCCGGATCAAGGTTCGGCGAGCCGTTGTCCTGGTCGGAGGGCAGCGTATGGTCACGACTCCTAAGAGCGAGGCTGGAGACAGGGACGTGACGATTCCGCCGCACCTCCTGGAGCCCATTCGGCAGCATCTGGACCAGTTCACTGAGTCCGGGCCGGACGCCTTGCTGTTCACCGGGGAACGTGGCGGGCATCTCGCGCTCACCAGTCTCAACGGCAAGCCCGCCCGGCGCCGGCGCATCAAGGGCCGCATGGTCAACGAGTCGGCCTCCGGGTTCTGCAAGGCACGAGAGGCCGCCGGACGGCCCGATCTCCACATCCACGACCTCAGGCACACCGGGGCGGTCCTGGCGGCCCAAGTGGGTGCGACACTGCCCGAACTCATGGAACGGCTGGGTCACTCGACCCCAGCTGCGGCCATGCGCTACCAGCACGTCGCCCGGGGAAGAGCGCGGGCAGTTGCCGACGCGCTCTCGGCCATGGTCACCTCAGGTCGGTAGCGGACTGATCGTCTCCTCATCTGGGGATCTCGTGGAACAACCGTGACAGGTCCTCGGCGCGGACCCGGATGATCCGGCGGCCGCATCGGAAGGCGGGAAGGTCTCCTGAAGCGACCCGCCGACGGATCGTGTCCGTGCTCACGCCGTAGATGCCGGCGGCCTGCTGTAGCGACAGCCACTGCGGCGCGGACGGCCTGCGGTCCGTTGTTCTGCTGCCGGTTGCCATGGCGGTGTCCTCTCGTTCGAACGGGTTCAGATGCTGATGCCGCGGTCGTGGCCATGGGATCGGGAGTGCTCGGGGTGTGGCCGGGCGACTGTCGGGGTGATGGTTTCCCAGGGTTCGGGCCATGCGTGGGCGCGCTTCTCAAGGGCCTGGATGCGGTAGCCGAGGGCGTCGGCGGGGTGTTCGTCGGGTAGGGCGCCTTCCCCAACGGCTTGCTGGAGGAGGTGCAGGGTGTCGCCGTGTTGGGTGTCGAGCCGGGCGAGTTTGGCGGCGAGGACGGGGAGTGCGGGGTCGTTCGTCAGGTCGGGCGCGGCGTGGAGGATCTTCGGTAGCCAATCGCGGATGCCGGCTTGGGCGGTTTCGAGTTGGTGGTCGAGGTGTTGTTGGTGGCGGGCTTCGGCGGGGGTGTGCGCGGCGGGTCCGGTGGGTCGCTGGTCGGTGTCGGGGGTCTGGTGGGCGGCGCGCCATTGTTGGATGTCGGCGATCAGGTCGGGGTCGAGTCCGGGCAGGTTGGCCGTCCACCGGGGTGTCTGCTCGGTGGCGTGTTCTCGGACTTCCTGGCCCAGTTGGTAGGTGAGTTTGAATCGGTCGGAGAGGTATGTCTTCCATTCGGGTTGGTCGAGGAGCCGGCTGGGGATGCCGGGGAGCCAGGGGAGTGGTCCGATGGTGCGGCCTTGGGAGGCGTGGGTGGGGTCGAGTCGCCAGGTGAGGATGGCTGCGGGGTCGCGGGCGTCGTCGAGGCCGCCGTGGGCGATGGCCTGGTTGATGAGGTTGACGGGGTTGTGGCCGTTGGCTGCCCACAGCAGCAGGGTGGAGCGTAGGGCGGGCCAAGCGTCCGCGTCGGTCAGCTCGTGCTGTTGTGCGGCGGTGTCGATCGCGTCCTTGATGTGGTGGGGCACGACGTGTTCGGCGGCGAACCCGATTGCGTCGAGGTAGCAGTTGGCAGCGGGGGCGAGGAGCAGGGTGGGGTCGTCGGCGTGGCGGAGGAGGGTGGTGGCCGAGGCGGGTGCCTGGTCGCGTCCGATGATGTGTTCGAGGATCTCGACGGTGGTGGCGGTCTGGACGAGGTCTCGGGCGATGGGTGCGGCATGCGGGTCGGTGGTGCCGGCTTGGAGCCAGGCGTGGTTGGCGTGCCGGCCGCGGGTGAGCATGGTGTAGGCGAGTTGCCGGTCCTCTTCTCCGGTGAGGAGTCCGTGGCAGGTGTCGGCGGTGACGCCTTGGGCGGTGTGGATGGTGGTGGCGTAGCCGAGTTCGACGGATTCGCGGACGTAGTCGGCGGGCAGGGTGAGCCTGTTCCTGTTCCGGAGGTGCTGGACGTCGAGGGAGCCGTCGTGGTGGACGTGGGTGACCTGCCAGCGGTCGCCGTTGCGGACCCAGGCGAGCTGGCCGGTGGTGAGGGTGCGGTCGTTGCGGCGGGTGAGCACGATGTCGCCGGCGGAGGCGTGGTTGCCGTCAGCAAGCGCGACTTCTGGTCCGGCCCGGTGCCGGCCGAGCCGGGCGTGGCGGGCGGCGTTGTTGAGTTGGGCGACGTGTTCGCGGGTGGGGGCGAGCATGATCGCGTCCAGCCCGGCGTCCCGGTCGGCTTGCCAGGCGGTGAGGAGTTGGTGGGTGGCGGTGTCGGGGTCGACGAGATGGATGCGTTGGTGGTCGAGGTAGTAGCCGAGGGCTCCGACGTCACCAGACCTGAGGGCCAGTGACGCGTGGGCTTCGGCCGGGTCGCTGAACCGGAGAACCTGGTCGAGGTGGAGGGCGCCGTGGCTGGTGGTGATGTCGCGCAACACCCCGCCGGCACCGATCGCGCCCAACTGTTGGTCGTCGCCGATGAGCCGGACGGAGGCGCCTTGGTCGAGGCACCAGCCGACCAGGTAGTCGAGCGTGAGGGTGTCGGCCATGCCGGCTTCGTCGATGATCACCAGCGTGTCGGGCCCCACGTCTTCGGCGAGGTGTTCGCGGTGGTTGATGGCCCACACCATCTTGGCCAGGTTCTCCGCGACAGCGGTCTGGCCGAGTTGGAGTCGGAGTTGTTCGGCGGCGGCGGCGGAGGGGGCGAGGCCGAGGATGGTGCCGCCGCTGTTGGTCCAGGCACAGGCGAGGGTGCGCATGGCGGTGGTCTTCCCGGTCCCGGCGGGCGCGATCGCCAGCTGGAGCCGCAGCCCGGAGCCGGCCATGCCCGCGACCAGGGCTTGTTGGGCTTCGTTCAGCGGTTGCCGGTTTGCCATCGTTTGGAGGATGGCGAGTTGGATCGAGTTGGGGTCGGCGGTCCGGCCGCCGTGGCGGGCGGCGGCGTCGACGAGGCGGGCTTCGGCGCGCAGGATCCGCATCGAGGTGTACCGGGTGGCGCCGGGCTGTTCGTAGGCGGGGGTGCCGTCAGGCCGCAGGAGCAGGTCGGGTTCGACCGGCAGGGTGCGGGTGGTGCGGATCGGCACCGACACCGCCTCGGACAGGGCCTCGGCGGTGACCTTTTCGACCACGTCGGTCAGTTGATGGTGGCCGATGTTGGCGGCGGTGGCTTGCCGGAACGCTTCGGAGCGGACGTTCCACGGTGTCCAGGACGATTTCTCGGACTCCACGACCGCGATCACGGTGCGGGCGGTGCGGGCGATCCAGCGCCGATCCGGCACGGTGACCGGCACGGCGGGCTGGTGGGCCACTGCCTCGAGCATCCGCCGGATGCCGTCGCGGCCGAGCAGGCTGGTGGCTTCGGCGGCCCAGGTGGCGCGTTGGTCGTGTTCGCTGCGCGGTTCGTGCTTGTCCGGCCGGGTGTCCAGGGTCGCCCGCTGCGCCAGCTCGAGCCGCTCTTCCGGGGTGGGCAGCCGTCCGTACTCGCCTTCGAACTCGGACACGAGTTGGCCGGTCCTGCCCACCACCTGACCTCGCCGGGTCGACCAGCGTTGCGCCAGGGCCGGGTTGATGCCGGCGATCTCATAGACGGGTCGTTTCCCGTCCCGTCCGGTCGGCACCGGGGCCAGGCCGAGGTCCCGCAGCCGGCCGATCAGGCTGGCGGTGTACGCCTCGGACAGGGTGACCTTGGCCGCGTACAGCACGGTGGCGTCGATCGCCATCCATTCCCCGGCCTCGGTCTGGACCTTGTTCGCCACCGCCACATGGGTGTGCAGGTCCGGGTCCCCGGCCCGGGAGTCGCGGTGGACGAACCGGGCCGCAACCAGGCCGCGCACCGGCAGGTGCCTCACCCCGGCGTGCCCCTTCCTGGTAAAGAGGACGTTGGCCTCCAGGTAGGTGAGGGCGTCGGTGACCGCCGCATCGTGCACCGTCCGGATCGTCGCGGCGAGGGGCCGGTCGGCGACCGCCCACAGGGTGGAGATGGTCTTGGGTGGGGTCAGGGTGATGTCGAACCCGGCGACCGCCACCCGCGGATGTGAGGTGTTCTTCGCGATCACATCCCGCACCTGCCGCGCGTCCGGGGTGAGCCCGGGATGGGCTGCGGTGAACCACTCGGTGGCCAGCGCGGTCCGCTGAGCGGCGAGCACCCCTTTCGGCAACGGCACCGGGGCCGGCACCCCGTGCGCGACCCGCCACGCTGTGAGCCGATCGGCCAGCTGGTTCTCGAACACGGTCGGGGTGTGGTCGAACACCGAGTAGGCGCGGCCCAGCTTCGCCCCGGTGGTCGGATCGAGACCGTGGCCGAACAGCAGCCGCATCTGCGCGGCGGTCACCGAATCACCCACTCCCAGGCTGACCCCGGCCAGGCCGGCACCCCACCAGGAGCCGGGCTCCTCACCCTTGGCCACGTAGTAGGCATCCAGGCGCTGGTAGCCCTTTGCGGTCGCATCCAACACCGCCACATGCCGGGTCAGGTACTCATACCCCACCACCGCGGAGATCTTCTGCAACCCAATCGCCACCGCCACCCCACCTCCTCTCATATCCGCCGGCGCCCCACTCTTGGGATCACCGCTCCGGCCGATCCCCCTCACAGCCCACTAAGCCGACGGCGACCACCCGTCCCGGACAGCCCAGCCCGGTCCTTCGCGACTTCTCAGCCACGCGCCCCGGGGGAGTGACCTGCACTGCCTTAAGCCGCCAGCACCGGCCGATCCGGACACCCCGCACCGCAACTTCCTTCACCGCATCCCCGCCGGGCCGTCCGGGCACACCATCAGGGCACCACAGCAACCTCCCCCCACCCGTCCACCGCCGCACCAGGCAAGAAGACCCCCGCCGGATGAACTCCCTAGTCAGGCCTGCCTCCCCCCAACCTCCCCCCGAACATCGGGGCTCGGGTGTCCCGATCGCTCCTGGCCGCTCGACGTGAGCGAAACCCGTAGCCAGCAACACCTCCCCCAACCTCCCCCCAGAAGGCCGAACAGACCGGATAACCCTTGTTCCCCGACCGTGCCTGTGATGGGAGCCGAGTGTTGAACCAGACCGATCTGACAACTATGGTTGTCAGGTGTGGAGATCGTGGACAGCGCCCACAAGCACGGCGCCGGCGACGACGACATCCGCCACGCCATCGATCATGCGATCCGGGTCCACGCCATGGACGGCTACCTGCTGCTGGTCGGCCCCCGCTCCGACGGCCAACTCCTGGAGGTCGGCTACAACCCGGCCGCCGACAGGGTCTTCCACGCCATGCCCGGCCGATCCAAGTACCTGTGAAAGAAGGTGAACCAGATGCGCACCGAAACCGAGATGCTCGACGAGCTCCAGAACGCCAACGGTGGGGAGGGTCCCGACCCGATCGCCAGCTTCGACGGCCAGGCCCTGCAGGCCATCCTGGCCGCGGTCCGTGATCGAAACGCCGCCCAGGACCGGATCGACGCCGCCGTCGCCGAAGCCCGCGCCCAGGGCGCCTCCTGGACCCTGATCGGAGCAATGCTCGGCGTCACCCGCCAGGCAGCCCTCAAGCGCTACCACCGAGCCGCCTGACCGACACCAAGCCCGAGCCCTCCCGGGTCACGTGCTGTGTCCCCAGCCGCCGACCACCCGCGGCTTCACCTCTCTAGCGTTGGCTCGACCCATGCAGGCCACCGACACCAGAACGCCGCCCGGAGCCAGCCCCCGAAACCTCGACACACCCGGTGCATCTCGGCCTATCTTGGTGTCACCCCGGCTGTGTGGTCGGGGTCCGTGGCGTCGTCGGAATGGCTCGACCCGGTCGCTGCTGACCTGCGAGTTGGCTCTCGTATTGCATGCCTTCCGGCGGCGTTCAAGGTTGGCGGTGACGCACCACTGGCGGCGTGGGATTATCCCAACAGATCAATGCGCGCAGCCGGCTCACGGTCGGCAAGGAGCATCCGGGGGTGCCGTGTTCGCAGGGATCGATTCAACACAGGACACGTTTGGCGGTGGCGCTGGTCGACCAGGTCGGTCTTCCGGTCGCGCGGACTGAGGAGCCGAACACCCGGCCGGGTTCGTCCGAATCGGGGAGTTGCAGGCCACCCATCAGGGGTGCGGGTCGGGATTGAGGGCTCGGGCCCTTGCGGCCGGTGCCTCGCTGCCCATTTCGCGTTTGGGCTGGGACCGGCCCAGTGTTGGGGTGCGCGCAGCCGGCAAAGGGAAGCCTGACTGACCCGGTCGATTGCGGTCGCGATAGGGGGCTTGACCCCGGGTTTTGGACACGTGGAATCCAGCAGGTGCTGGAGGAAGC
>ERZ724513.1709-NODE-1709-length-11074-cov-9.096923_pt1 | contig 11074 bp, 10 predicted proteins | sample MGYA00376046_ERZ724513 | MGnify/ENA primary metagenome ERZ724513 (study PRJEB28724, sample SAMN07190883) | activated sludge metagenome | isolation source: activated sludge of sewage treatment plant in Hong Hong | place: Hong Kong | collected 2016-03-17 ... | reverse complement strand
GCTAATGGGGCCATGAGCGGCCGGACGCCGTGGGGGCGTCCGGCCGCGAAGTGTTCGGGGCGGTTCTAGCTCTACGGGCTGCACCCGGTAGCCGTCGACAACGACGCCCGGAAAGCGGCCGCCGCGCGCGCCGAACGTACCGACGATGTACCGGCCCCCTCGGACTAGGGGCGCCGACTACTTCGCAATGAGAAGGTCAGGGGTTCGAATCCCCTTAGCTCCACCCAATGTGTCTTACGGAAACACGCGACATCGGAAGATGTGGGGTGTTCCCGTTTGGCTTCCTTGCCTACGGCGGCCTCGTGAACGATGGTCGCGAACGGTTCGGCGAGGCGCGGGCGTAGCTGCTCGTCCTCGGTGATCTCCAAGCGCGCGTAGAACGCCTGGTTCGCCAACCGCCGGTCGGCGTCGCCGGATCGTGCGTAGGCGTGGTGAGCGTCGGTGAGGAGCCGCAGACTGTCGTGGAGGAACGCTCGACCGCCGACGTGCCGCTCGTCGTGCTCGCGCAGGCGGTGCTTGATGTCGGCGAACCCGGCGCGGATGCGGTCTTGATGCCGTTTCAGCGTGGGCAGGTCGATGGCATCGGCGAAGTGCGCGGCCAGTAGCTTGTCGCTCTCAGCTTCCAGTCGCGCCCGGTTCGCGGTGAGGTCGGCGAACTCCTGATCGCGTCCCGCGCCGCGCGCGTCGAATGCGGCGTCGACCTCGGCGGCGAGGTGCCGGTAGTCGTCTTCGCTGATCGTGATGCTCGCGTAGGAGTCCGCTACGAGCCGTTCCGCAACCTGCACGGGTACGGCACGGCGGGTGCAGGTGGTCTTCTTCGCAGCCCGGCCTGAGCAGACGAAGTAGGCGTACGTCGTTCCGCGCGGGTTGGTCGCGAAGTCCAGCAGCATCCGTGACCCGCAACTGCCGCAGTTCAGCAGCCCCTTCAAGTGGTGGGCATGCTGGACGTGCCGGGTTGCGTGCGCGGTGCGCGCCTTCAACAGTGACTGCACCTGATCGAAGAGCGCGGGCTCCACGATGGGCTCGTGCGCGCCGGGATGTAGTGCGCCCTTGTAGCGGATCACTCCGGCGTAGTACGGGTTCGTCAGCACGCGGTAGAGGGCGTTCTTTCCCAGCGGTCTGGATGGACGCTTCGGCGACGGCACGGACACCAGGCCTCGCGCGGTGAGATCGCGCAGCAGCGCGGTCACGGAGGTCTCCCCGCCCGCGTACTGCTCAAACGCCCACGCGATCAGGGGCGCGCGTTCGGGATCAACCTCGACCGTGCGTATCTCGCGGCCTTGGTCGTCGGTGCGGCGGACGTTGAGGTAGCCGATGGGAGCGCGTCCGGGGGTGCCGCCCTGGGCGAGCTTCTGCGTCAGTCCCTTGGTGACTTCGGTGGCGAGGTTGCGGCTGTAGAACTCGGCAATGCTCGACATGATGCCGTGGACGAGCATCCCCGAGGGCGTCTGGTCGATGGACTCGGTGGCAGAGACGAGCGTGACCCCGGCAGCAAGCAGGGCTTCGTGAATCTTCACGTCGTCGGCGCGGTTGCGGGCGAGCCGGTCGAGCTTGTGAACGATGCAGAAGGCGACGCGGGTGGCGGCGATGAACGCCAGCATGTCTTTCAGGCCGTCACGATCCGCCGAGCGCGCCGATTCCCCGGCGTCGATGAACTCGCGCACGATCCGCGCGCCGAGTTCGTCGGCCTTCCGTGCGTTGGCTTCGCGTTGGGCCGGGATCGAGAAGCCCTCGTCGGTGCCGCCACGCTCGGCCTGCTCCCGCGTAGACACCCGCAGGTACGACACAGCCAACAGCATCGGCACGTCAGTGGCGCGCTCCTCGGGTTGGGTGTCGACTCTGGCGTTCACGATGAGCCTCCTTCCTGCGGGTCATGTACTCCGCTCGCCGGTGCTGCTCGACGGTCCCGCAAGATTTGCGGGACCGTGCTCAGGACTCACCATCTGCTCGGCGTCCTCGGGAACGGGGAGCCCGTACGGGTCCGGCTCACCGTCAAGCCAAGCACGATGTCTGGCCTCGGCGATGTTCAGCACCCACTCGATGAGCTTGCCGAGGTCAGGCTCGTCTCGCCGCGTCATCCGAAGGCGCAACCGCCGATCTTCAGTCCTCATGCCAGGTAGGTGCGCAGCACTTCCCAGAACGCGAGCACCGGACTCAATTACCGTCCTCCACCGCGACCCTGATCCAGACGACACGCCTCTTGCAGATCAAGGAACGGACTAGTACGTATGGAATTGTTGGTGAAGTCAGACTACCTCGTCTCGGATGTCTCCGGCAGGGCGAACTTCGGCAGCCCCAGCAAGCCGCGCCCCAGTGCAGCGGTGAACAGCTCCTCGGCCAGCGCATCGAACTCGGGTGCTAGCAGGCGCGCGGCAGCAGCGGCGATCTCGGGATCGTCGCCAGGCTCGTCGGCTCGAAGCTCCGGGACGATCGCGGCACGGATGTCGTCACACCACTCTTGCGTCGCGGTGGCCAGCGACGTGGTCGCGCCCACTACCGGGTCGGCGAGGAGCCTGACCAACGCGTGGCCTTCCTTGCGGGCGAACAGTCGATCCAGCGCCGCCGCGATGTTGGATTGGACCTCCTCGGGTGCAGAGTCCGACGGTGCTGGGCTGCCGTCGAGGAATGCGAGTGTGCTGGCGCGCATGTGACTGATCGCATCGAGTGCGAGCCCTTCCTTCCCCTTGCCGGGGAAGTGGTGGTACATGCTTCCGTGACCGATGCCGGAGCGCTGCTGGAACATTTGCGGGCTCGTCGCCTCGAACCCACGCTCCGCCAGCAGTGCGCACGCCGCCGCGACGAGCTTCTGCTTCGAGTCATACGCCGGACGCCCCGACCCACGCCGCTTCTCCACCATCACGCCCACTCCTCGCCTCGCGGCCCACTGATAAGCCAGCAATTTCGTACAGACTAGTACGTACCTTGATCTCCAAGACGCGTGGGAGCTCCGGAGCGGCTGTCCGAGAGGTGGAGCCTTGAGGCAAGCCAACCGCGAGAGGGAGATCGGTGTTGGGGTGCCTGAGGCGTGGATGGGCGTGGTCTCGGCGGTCTCCAGCAAGCGCGGGGCGGGCTGCTTGAGGACTCTGAACCGCGGTACAACCGTGTGGGCTTCCGCGCAGTGTCGGTGGCGCATGGGATGCTTGAGCCGTGGGTCAGGTCGGCTCACGCGTCGAGGAGGCTCCATGCAGCTCAGGGCCGTCACGCTCCAGCTCTACCGCAACTTCGTGGACGAGCAGCGCATCGCTATCGAGTCCGATGTGACGTGCCTAGTTGGCAAGAACGAATCGGGCAAGACCACCATTCTTAAGGCGCTCCATCGCCTGAAACCGGCCAATGGCGACGACACCAAGTTCGACCTTACGACCGAGTACCCACGCTGGCGTCTCGCTGCGGACAGGCGAAAGAACGGCAACCTAGGCCAAACTCGACCAATCACGGCAGAGTTTTCGCTGGATGAAGCTGATCGTGTCGCTCTCGGAGAAGAGTACGGTGTGGCGATTCCTGAGGTTGCGGTCTGCCGAGCTACTCGGAGCTACGCCAACAAGTCCACGGTATCGCTGACGGTGCCGTTGCACGCCGCTGCCTCTGAGGCCGCGAAGACAGCGAATGTCGTCGATGAAGATGCCGAGAGGCTCGATACATCTGACTCGCTAGTGCAACTCGTCGCTAGCGCTAAGGCGCTCGCCAAAGAGCACCGCGAACAAGGTGAGAGCGCTCGCGCCAAGACCCTCACAGCTTTTGCCGCAGAGGCCGAGAAGTATGAAGTCTTGCTTGAGGCGGGTTGGGCCACGCAGGATCAAATTAACGCCCTGTGGGCTCGCGTGCCAAGTTTCTTCTACTTTTCCAACTACGACACTCTGCCCGGCGAAACGAACCTCACCGAGTTGTCAGGCAAGATCGATGCGGAGACAGAGCTATCGGCCCGTGAACGGACAGTCGTCTCGCTGCTCGCCCACGCCGGTGAGACACCCCAAGACTTCCTGGATGACAATTACGACAGCCGAAAGGCCGAACTCCAGTCAGCGAGCATCGATCTGAGTCGGCGCGTGTTCAAGTACTGGAAACAGAACCCCGATCTGGCAGTCATTTTCGACACTGACAACCGCGTGGTCACACAGCAGCCAAACGGCAACCAAGTTGCGAATCGATTCCTGAAGATCGAACTCCGCGACGGGCGACATGGTGACGTGGAGACCAACTTTGACACCCGCTCCACGGGCTTCCAGTGGTTCTTCTCCTTCTTCGCGGCATTCAGTGAGTATCAAGACTCCGATGATGCCGTAGTTGTGCTGTTGGATGAGCCAGGCACAAGCCTCCACGGCGACGCTCAGCACGAGTTCGTTGACTACATTTTCAGTGAGCTGGGTGCATCCAAGCAGACGATCTACACTACGCACTCTCAGCACATGGTCGATCCTGCTCGCTACGAGAAGTTGCGAGCCGTCCACGACCGCGCTACACGCGAGAACCCCGACCTCGGAGTTGTTGTCACGCTCCCCAACTTGAGCGCCGACGCCGCGACGATTCTGCCCATTGAGTCAGCGCTCGGATACTCGGTCAGCCGCCATCTGTTCATCGGCTCCGGGCAGCACCTGGCCGTCGAAGGCAGCAGTGACTTTGTCTACCTGCAGCGCCTGACCGAATATCTCGTATCGCTGGGCAAGCCTGGGCTCGATCCGCGGCTCGCAGTGATCCCGGTGGGTGGGGCGGACAACCTGCCCGCGTTCGTGGCACTTCTTGGCCGCCGACTCAAGGTCTCGGCACTCGTGGACGGTGCCAGGACGAGTGCCAGACTGAGCCGCATCAAGGCTGCCGCCAAAGACAACGGTGTCCCAGAGTCATCAATCATCGCGGTGTCGCAGGTTAGTGCTCTGCCGAGTAGCGCTGACATCGAGGATCTATTCACAGTCGCTGACTACCTGCGGCTCTTCAACTGGGCGTTCGGCGCAAATGTCAGTCCTGGGGATCTGGCGGCGACCGATGAACCCATCCTGAAGAGACTCCTCGACCATCGGGGCGGGGACTTCGACCACGCTCTGCCGGCCCACGTCCTAACTGCTCGGCGCGATGAGTTCTTTGCCAGCGTCGATAGCAGGACGATCGAGAACTTTCAGACACTGTTCTCACTCCTGAACGGCACGGTTCAGGCATGATCTGTCGCGCCTCAGCAGTCACTAGCAATTGTCATGCCGCTTCGCCGAGACCGGCGATAGTGGCGACGCCAAGCGGGACAAGTAGGCGTAGTGACGCAAGCGAGGAGGCCCTGTGACCTTACAACTCCCGATGTTCGACCTTGGGTTTGGGGAAGGGGTCGAGCAGGCAGAGAACCCGGAGTACATCTCTCGCCAATTGATTACCTACATCGGCAACAAGCGCGGACTCGCTGATCCGATTGAGCGCGCCGTGCGTGAGGTTCGGGACCGCGTGGGTGGACGGAAACTTCGCTCTCTTGACCTGTTCTCTGGATCGGGATTCGTTTCCCGACTCCTCAAGAAGCACTCAAGTCTCATTGCCGCGAACGACATGGAAGCATACGCGCGCGCTGTCAGCGAGTGCTACCTCTCGAATCGGGATGAAAAACTCCTAGCGGAGGCGGCCGCGCTCGTGGCGCATCTGAACGACGTTGCAGCGAAAGGTGTCGTGCGGGATGGCTTCATTAGAGACCTCTACTCTCCTGCCGACGACACGAACATCAAGTTTGGTGAGCGAGTGTTCTACTCCAGCGACAACGCACGCCGGCTCGACTTCTATGCTCAAGAGATTCAGGAACTACCGGCAGACATGCGGCGGTTGCTGCTCGGGCCACTGCTTTCCAAGGCCTCTATTCATGCCAACACGGGCGGTGTGTTTAAAGGCTTCTACAAGGACAAGCACACTGGCATCGGAAAGTTCGGCGCAGCGGCAGGCGACGCCGTTAGCAGGATTCTTGCTCCGATCGAGCTAGAAGTACCCGTCATGAGCATGCTAGAAACTGAGCACGAGGTCTACCAGGAGGATGCGAACACGCTTGCATCGAACATGGGCGAGTTTGATCTTGTCTACATCGACCCGCCCTACAACCAGCACCCCTACGGCTCGAACTACTTCATGCTGAACTTATTGACCAACTACGAGCGCCCGAAGGAGGTTAGCAAGGTCTCAGGTATCCCAACGGACTGGAACCGCTCGGGGTATAACGTGCGCAAGCAAGCGTTGCCTCTCCTCGATGAGCTCTTCGCAGCGATCCCGGCGCGATTCATCCTGGTGTCCTTCAACTCCGAGGGCTACGTCTCTACGGACGAGATCAAGTCCGTGCTCGGAAAACACGGACGAGTCGACGAAATGATCGTGAAGTACAACACGTATCGAGCGAGCAGGAACCTTCGCAACCGAGAGATCCACGTTCATGAGCACTTGCTCTTGTTGGACCGCTTCGCCAGTTAGGAACAAGGACATATGGCACAGAAGGACCGGTTGCGTCTCAACCGCTATGGCACGGTCATAAACACGACTTCATCCAAGCAAGAACTTCAGCTCGGCGACGCGCTACTCGATGCAACCGAGCGCATCATTGAGAAGTTCGGCCTGGAGCTGCGGCATGACAAAAGGGTGATGCTGAAGGACATAGTTGCCGAACTGCGGGAGAGCTTCCCGTCCGTCGAGTTCGGCGACCCACTGCCCAACACGTTCATGAACCCGGATGGCGGCATTCTGTCGATTCTCTCTGAAGATGGCGAGCGCGCGTTCCCGATCCTGATCACCGAAGTGAAGAACCAAGGCACCAATGACCTGCGCGCTGCGGAAGGCTTGAAGAAGCAGGCCATGGGCAATGCGATTGAGCGTCTTGGCAAGAACGTCATCGGATTTCGCGCGATGATGCTGGACGAAGGGATTATTCCCTTCGTCTGCTTCGGTTACGGATGGGACTTCCAGGACGGTAGCTCGATCCTTGATCGAGTAAAGACGATCGCTATGTTCGGTCAACTGAACCGCGTGAACGTCGTGCCAGAAGGAGAAGAGGGACTCTTTAATCGGGGCAGCTTCTACTTCCGTCAGGAACCGTGGTCGCGCGCGGAGATGACCGAGGTGATGGTGGACGTTGGGACTCGTGCGATTCACTACTACTTCGCCAAGCATGGTGACGGAGCCTTCAAGGCGATTTGATGCGGGTGGTCGTCCAGACAGTGCCGCGGTGCACACCGAACTGCTTCGCCAGTGCGGCGACGCTGACGCCGTTGGCTCGAGCTGTTCTCATAGCGTCCACTTCCTCGTCCGTGAGGCGTGTTCGAGGTCGTCCCCTTGGCTCTGCGGCCGCGCCGATTAGCGGATCATCGGGCTCGCTGTCAGGCTCACCCGAGCTTCCTGGCCCCTGAGCCCACGCGGAAACCAGCCTCTCGATCCGTGGTCGCCTGTTCCCGCAACGCTCCATTGCGTCCACCAGATAAGGCGTATTACAACCCTGGACAGGGTCCATGCCCTTGGCAAACAGTTCGAGCTGAGCTCGAAGAAGGCCGCCTCCCGATGTGGGGGCGGCCTTCTTGTCTGCAGCGGCGGTGGTGGCTTTGGCGACGTGTGCGGGCGGTGCATCGTCCCTGCCCTGACCGTAGCTCTGGTGGACGTCCTGCAAGGCAGCGAAAGGCTCGCGGAGTTCGACCTCGATGTCCCGCGTGTGGTGGACGTAGATGCGGGTGAACAGCGCCTGGTTCAGTAGCCGGCGCTGCTCCTCGTTGCACTGGCGGTAGAGCTGCTCGGGACGCGCGAGCAGCTGAAGACACGCTTCGATCAGGCGGACACCATGGGACAGCTCGTCTTGGACGCCACCGAGGCGTTCCTTGATGCGGTCGCGTTGGTCGGTGAGACCCTATCCCGCAGCTTCTGACGAATCCGGCCAACAGGCATGGCGTTGTCGGCGGCGAGGTCGAGGAGATTGCCTTCGCGGACGTCGAGACGGGCAAGCTCGGCCGCCAGCTGCTCCTTGAGGAGTTGGGTGGCAGCGTTCTCGTCGGCCACGATGTGAGCGATCTGTTCGCGGACGTCCGCGATGAACTGCTCGCTGAAGGTCAAGCTGGCGTAGTACCTCTCGACCGCGTCCTCGATGCGGGGGACGCTCATGTGCGGGCTCTGGCACTGCTTGGTCTGCTTGTGGCGGCAGAAGTAGTAAAGGTACTCGTTGCCGTGGCGCGTGGTGTTGTGGTGGATTGCGAGCCGCTGGATGATGCCGCGGTCGTGGCAGGCCCCGCAGAACACGATCCCCTTCAGGTAGTGGTGGTGGACGCGGCGTCGGTTGCCACCGGTGGAGCGCGACTCGATCACCTGCTGCACTCTGGCGAACAGTTCGTGATCGATCAGGGCCGGGTGACGGCCCTCGTACTCTTCGCCCTGGTAGCTAACCTTGCCGAGGTAGTAGCGGTCACGGAGAATCTGGTGGAGGTTGCTCTCGTGGAGCGGCCCCTCCGGGCGGCGGACGGTGGCGCGGGTGCGCAGGCCGCGGTCGTACATCTCTTCGACAAGATCTGCCAGTGTGTACTCACCGGTGGCGTACAGCTCGAAGGCTAGCTTGACCAGGTCGGCGCGTTCGGGGTCGAGGGCGACGGTGCGGATCTCGCGGAACCCACTGCGGTCGATGACGTTCATGTAGCCGATGGGTGCGCGTCCGAGCGTGCCGCCGTTCTTGGCTTTCTGGCCCATCTTGTAGGCGATGTCGGCGCCTGACTCACGTGATTGGTACTCGTTGAAGGTGGCGAGGATGCCGTGCATGAGCTGGCCGACCGGCGTGTCGTCGACGGCCTCGGTGGCCGAGATTAGGGTGATGCCGCGCTTGCGGAGGTCGGCCATGACGATGGCGTCGTCGTAGCGGTTCCGGGCCATCCGGGAGAGCTTGTAGACGATCACGGTGCCGACGTCCTTGTCCTGGCGGACCCGGCTGAGCATCTGCTGGGTTCAGGGGTGGTCGGTCGTCGCAGGGATGTCGGTGACGAGTTGGCGGAGGGCTTCGACGTGGCCGAGGTAGGCGCGGCGTCCGGCGGGGGTGAGCCGCAGCCAGGTGCGGGGGCGTCCGAACGGTTGGGGACGCTTCTCCAACGCGAGGTAGCCGGCGTCGGCCAGCAACTTCAACTGCTTGGACAGCAGCGACGTCGAGATCCCCAACGCGTCTTCCAGGACGCTGAACTCCACCTCGGTGCCCGTCGCGAGCGCGGAGGTGATCCGTAGCCGGGTCGGGGCGTGGATCAGGTCGTCGAACCGGGCGACCACCGGTTCCCAGCTCACAGCAGGTCGTTCCGGTGGTAGTCGCCGGCCGCGAGCCGGCGGGTCTGGTAGCGGTCCTCCCACCGCAACCACCCGTACCCGACCGCGGCCGCGACCAGCCCCGCCGCGATGGAATACCAGGGTTGCCAGGCGGCAGGCGGGTCGATCTGGGCAATCAGGAACAGGACGCCGTAGGCGAGCGGGAACCGCCACCCCCGGGCGCCGAGCGCCCGCCGATCCATCACCTGGCCATGCCGACGGACACCCACCCGCTGGACAATCGTGAACCCGGCCGCCCCCACCAAGAGCACCGCCAAAGCCGGCACCCACAATCCGGCCAGGGCTAGCGTGACCGCCGCCCCCAGCGTGGCCGCGAAGCCGAGGTCAATCCACGCCGGACGCCGCGTCGCCCGGGCCGCTGCGTGGCGGGCGTCGGTGATCTGGTCGAGGGCGTCCCTGGCCGCGAGCCGGTCGGGCTGTTCGACGGGTTCCATGATTCTCCCCTAAGTTGGTTGCCAGTGGTTCAAGCATCTCAGTTGGTTGCCACCCTGTCAAGCAACTCGCCCTCTTACATCCCTCCAGCAAGCCCGCATCCCGCCGCCCTGACTGCCCGCAGTCGTCCTCGGCGCCAGCCCGCGACCCACCCCGCGCCCCCGTTCCCAATGTCCCTGCCCGATGTCTGGAACGTCTCTTGTGGCACACACCTAGTGCACTCAGGAAAGAAATTTCGCCCGAGGTGTCCGTGGAAGGGGTCGAAATCTACTTCTGGAGGGTGTGATGAGTTTGCACAAGATCACCGCCGGATCGGGGTACGACTACCTGACCCGGCAGGTCGCCGTGCAGGATTCCACCGAGAAGGGCCACGTCGGCCTGGCGTCCTACTACACCGAACGCGGCGAAACCCCGGGCCAGTGGCTGGGCTCGGGCTTGGCCGGCCTCGACGGTCTGGACGCCGCCGATCCGGTGACCGCCGAGCAGATGCGGAACCTGTTCGGCGCCGGTGTGCACCCAGTGGCCCAGCAACGCATGGACGCCCTCCACGGGCCCGGGCTCACCGAGGCCGACTATCTGGCGGTGTCCCGGCTGGGGGCACCGTTCAAGATCATCTCCCCCGACGTGTCCCCGTTCCGCCTCGAAGTCGCCAAACGGCTGGCCGCCTTGAACCTGCTGGAGGGCGTTCCGGCCCGTTCGGCGGTGGCGGCGGACGCCCGCGCCCGGGTCCGTACCGAGGTGGGCCGGGAGTTCTTCCGCGCCGAGTACGGCCGCGACCCGGTCGATGCCCGCGAACTCGCCGGGCTGATCGCGAAGTTGTCCCGCCCGCAGACGACGGCGGTCGCCGGGTTCGACCTGACGTTCTCCCCGGTCAAGAGCGTGTCGACCTTGTGGGCGTTGGCCGACCCGACGATGGCGGCCACCATCGAACGTTGCCACCAGGCCGCCATCGGTGATGCGTTGAAGCTGATCGAGGACCACGCCCTGTACACGCGGACCGGCGCCCACGGCGTCCGGCAAGTCAACATCCGCGGCCTGGTGGCCGCGGCGTTCACCCACCGCGACAGCCGCGCGGGTGACCCGGACCTGCAGCCGGACGCCGGGCCCGCGAGCCAGTCCCTGGCAGGCAAGTGGCAGGCGACGATCAACTCGCCGATGGGCAGCCAGCAACTCCTGCTGGACTACCGCCTCGACGGGACTGCGCTCACCGGCACCGTGACCCTCATGGGCAACGAGGCGCCCGTCGAGCAGGGCCGCGCCACGGCGGACGGCTTCACCCACCTCTACCGCATGAAGTCGCCCATGGGCCGCGTCAAGGTCCACGTCACCGGACGCCTCGAGGGCGGCAAGATCGTCG